>ERZ808240.1359-NODE-1359-length-30802-cov-14.056298_pt1 | contig 30802 bp, 20 predicted proteins | sample MGYA00521084_ERZ808240 | MGnify/ENA primary metagenome ERZ808240 (study PRJEB31516, sample SAMN03275571) | gut metagenome | biome: mammalia-associated habitat; material: feces | host: Papio cynocephalus | place: Kenya | collected 2012-08-06 ... | reverse complement strand
CCCCAATGCGGGCTACGGCGATTCGATAACATTTCTTCACTAACTCTCCAGTTATTTCTCATCCAGCGGAATCTGCTTCAGATTCTCCACAGGTTCCTTGATCTCATTACTGCGGATGTCAATGATTGGGCCACCGGTACCTTCAATGTAGTCCCGGGTAATGGTAACTCTTCCAATGTTATCATCCTTGGGGATCTCATACATGATATCCAGCATGAAATCCTCGATAATGGATCGCAGTGCTCTGGCACCGGTATCGCGTTTCATTGCCTTCTCGGCGATGGCATCCAGGGCATCGTCCGTGAACTCCAGTTTTACCTCATCCAGCTCCAGCAGTTTCTGGTACTGCTTCAGAATGGCATTCTTCGGCTCCTTCAGGATCTTCACCAGCATATCCTTGGACAGTCCCTGCAGGGTACAGATGATGGGCAGACGTCCGATGAACTCCGGAATCATACCGAACTTGCGGATATCCTCTACGGTAACCTTAGACAGAATATCGGTATCTTTATCATATTTATCCTTCAGTTCGGAATTGAAACCGATGGATGCGGTCTTGGTCAGGCGCTCCTTGATGATCTCATCCAGATCCGGGAATGCACCACCGCAGATAAACAGGATATTGCGGGTATTCACCGTAGCCAGGGGCACCATGGCATTTTTGCTGTTGGCTCCTACCGGCACTTCCACCTCGGCACCTTCCAGTAGTTTCAGCATTCCCTGCTGCACACTTTCTCCGCTGACATCCCGGGAGTTGGTATTTTTCTTCTTGGCAATCTTGTCGATCTCATCAATGAAAATAATACCCTTCTCCGCTTTTTCCACATCGTTGCCGGCGGCTGCCAGCAGTTTGGATACCACGCTCTCGATATCGTCACCGATATATCCTGCCTCAGTCAGGGAAGTGGCATCGGCGATGGCAAGAGGCACATCCAGCAGTCTCGCCAGTGTCTTCACCAGATAGGTCTTACCGGAACCGGTGGGACCTATCATGAGAATATTGGACTTTTCGATCTCGATCTCATCCATGGTGTCGGTTGCCACTCTCTTGTAATGGTTGTATACGGCAACAGAGATGACCTTCTTGGCTTTTTCCTGCCCTACCACATACTCATCCAGGCTTGCCTTGATCTTATGAGGTGCCGGGATATCTTTGATATTGAATACTGGCTTGGGGCCTTCCGCTTTCTTTTTCTTTTTCAGTTTCTGCTTGTTGGGAATTCCACCGTCTCCCTGGAGATCTGCCAGGTTCACAAAGCTGATGTTGGGGAATCCGTTCTGTCCGTTAAACTGATTCAGATCGCCCGGATTATTCAACATTCCCTGGTAATCGAACTGGCTCACGGTCTCCATGGTCTTGTGCATGCAGTCGTCACAGATGCAGATATGGTTCGGCAGCTTGAACATTCTGCCGGCCTTGCTCTCCGGTCTGCGGCAGATGAAACATACATCCTCGTACTCACTGCTGTCTTTTTTGTCCTCTGTCTTTTTCTCAGCAGAATTTTCTTTTGTAGCATCCGCTACCTGCGTGTTCTCGTTATTTTTTTCGTTATCCTGATTTTCGCTCACAGTGGTCTCTGTTTTTTCCTCCTCGGGAATTACTTCTCTATAATCATCATTGTAATTATCTGTCATGTTATTCTCCTCTTTATCTACTGCTATATCTAAATATGCCCGGTCCTTGTCATGGCATCCCTTCGCAGTGCATCTCGGTAACACTCCGTGTTCCCCTGATGTCCGATTTTCGCCGTCCCGTGCCTTGCGCCTTACACAATCCTGTCTGCCAGCAGCCGGATTGTGTAATCCCCCGATCCAGTCACTGCTCATTGTCTACGCTCATTATACCCAATGAAGTAAGCGTGTACAAGTGAAGTTTTTCTAAACAAAAACCCCGGGAGAGCCAGACGGTTCTTCCGGGGCATATTCCAAATATTCAGGGTTCTTGATTATTTCTGACTTGCGGGTCTGCTGCCCAGTGTCAGATTCAGGTCAACAGATACATACTCACCGTTCTGAGGTCTCTGCACCGTTACGGATGCGGAATCACCAGCTGCATAATACTTCAATACATTCTGCAGATCAGAGTAGGAAGTAATGCTGCTGCCGTCGAATTTGGTAATAATATCGCCTTTCATGATACCGGCATTGGCTGCTGCGCTGCCTTCCTCTACAGATACTACATAGATACCTTCCGGCATATTGTACATCTGAGAGATCTGGGAAGTTACTTCCTGCAGGGAGATGCCGATGTAACCAACTTCATCCTCAGCTACCTTGGTTCTGGTCTGACGCTCCATCAGGTCTGCAATGATGGGACTTGCGGAAGTGATGGGGATTGCATAACCCATACCTTCTACGGTAGTACCACCGATCTTGTTGGAGTTGATACCGATGACCTCACCGTTCATGTTAAGCAATGCACCGCCGGAGTTACCGGGGTTGATGGCTGCGTTGGTCTGGATAAAAGTACCGGTAGCGCCGTTCTCCAGAGTGATCTCACGATTCAGGGCACTTACGATACCGTTGGTAACGGACTGACCATATCCAAGGGCATTACCGATGGCGATGACTGGCTCACCAAGCTTCAGGTCATCACTGCTGCCCAGAGTAGCTACGGTAATAGCATTCTTGGTGTCATCACTCAGATCATTTAAAGATACGGCGATCACTGCCAGATCCATATCGGAATCCAGTCCTTTGATCTGTGCCTGTGCTTCACTACCGTCGATGAAAGTAACGGTCAGAGTATCTGCACTCTCTACTACGTGGTTATTAGATGCAATCAGCAGTTCATCATCGGTCTTACCTACGATGATACCGGAACCGCTGGCTGCTTCTTCCTGTGTATACTGCTGTCCGAAGACATTGGCTGTCTCAGTAAAGTTATTTACGATGGATACCATGGCAGGCATTACTTTCTCTACCACATCAGATACATCGGATTCTACATAAGTAACATTGGTAGCTAACTGTGTGTTGCTCTGGGGGATCTCTGTGGTTGTCCCGGAAGCGATCTCATCTACCACTGCGGTGTCCGTACCGGTCTTCAGCATTCCGGTTCCCTGCTGTACAGCGTAGAAACCGATGCCGGCGAACAATCCGAAGAACAATCCGAGACTTACGCTTACCATTGCCTTCCGGAAATAACCGCCATGCTTTTTGTCTTTCTTAGGCTCTGTGTTGTTGCTGCCTGTGGCTCCGCCCATCTGGTATGTGGTGTAACCATTGGCGCTTCCTGCAGCACTTTGTGTACTGCTCTGGTTTTCATAGCCGTAACTTTTTTCTGTTCTTGTCTCATTCAGATCTGCTCCGCTGAATGTACCGATTGTATTTTCATTACCGGTTCCGTAACCGGAAAAATTATCATTGTCGTACATAATGCTTCCTCCTATCCTGCTTACAAGTGAGAACCTCTTTTTACCTTTTATTAACTATTTCTTCCTCTCACCTTATGAACACAGTATAACCGTCAATTGTGACCGAATTGTGATAACTTTCTGAAGCAATTATGAAAGATCAAAAAATCCCGAAGAAGTTCTGCACCTCTCCGGGATTTTCCTGTTATAATCGATTTCTCCGCTTTTCAAGCTCTCGAAATCGCCACATCCATTCGCAATCGGTCCAGTAAGTTATTACACTCTACTCCACAGTAACGGACTTTGCCAGGTTTCTGGGCTTATCTACGTCACAGCCGCGTCCCACTGCCACATAGTAAGCAAACAGCTGCAGCGGAATGATTGCCAGGGAATTGGTGAAGTACGGATTCGTCTCAGGAATGTATACCACATAATCCGCTGCCTTCTCGATGGCCTTGTTGCCCTCAATGGTGACCGCCATGACAAAAGCACCTCTTGCCTTTACCTCTACCATATTGCTGATGGTCTTCTGGAACAGATTCGGTTGGGTCGCCAGTGCTACTACCAGGGTGCCATCCTCGATCAGGGAAATGGTACCGTGCTTCAGTTCTCCGGCTGCATATGCCTCGGAATGAATATAGGAGATCTCTTTTAACTTCAGGGATCCCTCCAGGGAAATTGCATAGTCGATACCGCGTCCGATGAAGAAGATATCTCTTGCTCCCACGTAACGGTTGGCAAAACGCTGGATCTTCTCCTTCTGTCCCAGAAGCAGTTCGATCTGATCCGGCAGACGTTTTAAGTCAGTCAGCATGTCTTCAAACTTCTCCTGGTCAATGGTTCTGCGTGCCTTAGCGAATTTCATGGTCAGCATGTAAAGTGCAGCCAGCTGTGCACTGTAGGCCTTGGTCGTTGCCACTGCGATCTCAGGTCCTGCCCATGTGTACATGACACTGTCTGCTTCTCTGGCAATAGAGCTGCCGACCACATTGACGATACCCAGTACTTTGAAGCCTCTTTCCCTGGATTCTCTCAGTGCTGCCAGAGTATCCGCGGTCTCACCGGACTGACTGATGACAATAACCATGTTTCCCTTCTGGAGAATCGGGTTACGATAACGGAATTCGCTGGCCACATCCACTTCTACCGGGATCCTTGCCAGACCCTCAATCACATATTTGGCGGTAACACCGGTATGATAAGCGGACCCGCAGGCTACGATATGGATCTTGGTGATTTCCCGGATCTCCTCGTCGCTCATATTCAGCTCTTCAATAACAATATCATTGTCCTTGATTCTCGGAGAAATGGTATCGTTGATGGTCTTGGGCTGCTCATAGATTTCCTTCAGCATAAAATGCTCATAGCCGGCCTTCTCCGCCGCATTGGCATCCCAGTCAATGGTGACCGGCTGCTTCTCAATCTCTTCCTCGTCTACAGAGAAGAAACGCAGACCATCTCTCTGCAATTCCACGACTTCCTGATTGTCTACATAATATACGGTTCTGGTATATTTCAAAATTGCGGGAACATCGGAAGCGATAAAGCTGCCGTTTTCGCTCTTACCTACGATCAGAGGGCTGTCCTTACGGGCAGCGAAGATCTTATCAGGCTGGTCTGCGAACATAATTCCCAGTGCATAGGAGCCTTCCACTCGGTGAAGCACCTTGGTGATGGCTTCCAGAGGGTTTCCCTTGTAATAGTAGTCTAGCAGATGTGCCAGTACCTCGGTATCAGTCTCTGACACGAACCGGTATCCTTTATCCAGCATTTTTTTCTTCAGCGGAATATAGTTTTCAATAATACCGTTGTGTACCACGGCAATGGTTCCGGCATTGTTCATGTGGGGATGGGAGTTGACATCACTGGGAGCCCCGTGGGTCGCCCAGCGGGTATGTCCGATGCCGGAGGTTCCCTTCATGTTCTCACCGCCATGGGTCAGATTCTCCAGAACCTTCAGTCGTCCCACTGCCTTCTTAGTAATGATCTTTTCCCCATCAAAAACTGCCATACCGGCGGAGTCATACCCGCGGTATTCCAGCTTGGACAGACCGTCCAAAATGATCGGTGCCGCCTGTTCAGTTCCAATATATCCTACGATTCCACACATAGTCACACGTCCTTTCTGTTCTGTTTCCAGTATTCTTTGTTGGAAGTAAAAGCAAGTACCCATTTTTTCGGGAGCCTGCGATAATTCTTACCTAATAGATAGCCTGCATATTTACAGGCACATTGTATATAAAAATGGGGCAATTTTGCAGTCATATGTTGTTTCCGCAGATATGCCGTCACATCTTTCACCATCCGTGTCCCTTCAGATTCCGAAGGATACGCAGCGAACACTTCCGGGTGTTCTGCCTGGGATACTCCCAAATCGAAATTCCTGTGGAATTGCTGCCCGTTAGTATAGTTATGGGAGTGTACAACCTTCGCATCCGCCGCATAAGCGATCAAATAACCGGCTTCCACTGCCTTCTCCGCGTAAATCATGTCTTCATTAAATATCGTATGTCTGACAAATCCGCCCAATTCCTCATAGATCTCTCTGCGATATGCGGCACACACATTGGAGCAGAAAAACGTCTTGATTCCCAGGGTCTTAAGATCCTCCGCGGATTTGATCCGGGATTTGTCCGGATAATTGAATTCTCTGGTATAACTTTCTACCGGCGTGGCATCTTTTCTCGGCAGCTGTCTGGCATAGGACACTACTGTGCTGCCCTGCAATGGTTTGATGAGATTCTCGATCAGCTTATCATCCACCGGCATGGCATCCTGTGTCATCATGACAAAGATATCGGCAGAAGACTTTTTCACGCCCATCCGCCTGGTCCCGCCATGGTCGAATTCCCGCTTGGATACATGATATATTTTTATATTCTGATACTGCTCTAAAAACCTGGTTCCGTAGATCAGCTGTTCAAAATATTTCTCCTCCGTATTCAGGAGGATCACCTGGTGTACCGGCACGCTCTGACTGCCAAGCTTATCCAGTAATGTAAATAATTCTTTCCCCGGTTTGTACAAGGGAATGATCACATCAATCTCCATGACAGAGCGCTCCTTACTTTCCAATCTCTGGTTTATTATACTTTATCGCAGCCACTTGCACAAGTTTTTTCTAAAAAAGAAGGGAGCCCCGATCTGTTCGGAAGACTCCCTTGTATTCCAGTTTTCTTATTTATTCAGGTATGGTGATGTGTCTGAATTGATCTTTCTGCTGTATTCTTTTACGCTGTCGGTAACGGTGTAGTTCGCATCATCAAACAGGAACTGATGGAGCCATACTACATTACTTTCCAGATCCACGGGGATAACACAACTTCCCTTGGCACCGATGTTGCCGGTGTCACGCATGGTCTCCTCGGGGAAACCTCCCTCATCCACAATACGATAATTTGCAATATTGCTTAACAGATCCAGGATATCCTTGGAATCCAGGCTGGTGTAGATATCTCCGATGGCGCTGTTGAATACCTTGGAAAGTGTTGCGTAGTCTGCTTTCTTCGCCTGATCTTCAATTGCCTGGATGACCTCACGCTGACGGGCTGCACGCTTGAAGTCATTACCTGCGGTATAACGGATACGGCAGTATGCGGTGGCCTGCAGACCGGTCAACAGCTGCATTCCGGTCTCCGTTACCGGTGTATAATCACACTTCAGAACCTCTGCAATACCGATCTGATAGTTGTTGATGTGTTTGATCTCCTCGGAGTCCACATCGATATAAACACCGCCCAGACCGTCGATGACTTCGCTCAGTCCCTTGTAGCCAACTGTTACAAAGTTCGTAATATCCATATCCAGGTTCATGTTCAGCATCTTAACCGCCTGCTCTGCTCCACCGTAGGAGTAAGCTGCGTTAGCTTTCTGATAAGAGTCGGTGCCGATATTCAGGTAGGTATCACGATATACGCTGACCAGTTTGATGTCACCGGTATCCATATTGATGCTGGCGATCATAATACTATCGCTTCGGCTGCCCTTATACAGCTGACTTTCTTTGGTTGCATCCACGCCGAATAATGCGATGTTCATATAGCCTTTCATGGTCTCGTCCTGCTGTACCTCTTCGGGGATACGGAGTTCTTCGGTCTCTAAAACTGTGAATTTCGGTCCCTCATTATTGGTATGTGTCATTACCAGATACAGTACCGCTACCATAACCAGGATCACTACGATTTCTACGCCAAAGATGATAGCTTTTCTTCTCTTCTTGGCTGCACGCTGCTTCGCGGATTCTCTCTTTTGTCCGTTACTGTTGCCGGCAGGTCTTGATCCGGCAGGGCGCTGTCCCGCAGGTCTTTGTCCATTTCCGGAAGGTCTTCTTCCGCTTCCGGCAGGTCTCTGACCGTTGCCGCCACGATTGTTGGAATTTGTTTCCATCTTGTTTTCTCCTTGCATTCATAAATATTTAGTAAGCATTTTTATTGATGAATCCGGTAAAGAAGGTCATCAGAATAATCTTAATGTCAAACCCTACCGTCCAGTTCTCAATATAATAAATATCGTATTCGATTCTCTTCTTGATCGAAGAATCACCGCGCAGACCGTTTACCTGTGCCCAGCCGGTCAGTCCCGGTCTTACCTGATGTTTTACCATGTAACGGGGAATCTCTTCCTTGAACTTTTCCACGAACTGGGGACGTTCGGGTCTCGGTCCCACCAGGCTCATATCTCCTTTTAAGATATTGAACAGCTGCGGAAGTTCATCGATGCTGGTACGCCGCAGAATCTTGCCGATTCCCGTGACTCTAGGGTCATTGCGCACCGTCCAGCCTTTTTTCTCCTCATCCGCCGTCTGCATTGCCATACTGCGGAATTTATACATGTAAAACGACTTATTATGAAGTCCTACCCGCTCCTGTCTAAAAATCACAGGTCCCGGGCTGGATAGTTTTACCAGAATCGCTGACAATAACATGATCGGGGAAGTAATGATAATCCCGAAGATGGAACCCACAATGTCCATCGTCCGTTTGATCACCATGTTACCGGTATTTGTCAGGGGCACATATCGGATATTGATCACCGGCAATCCCATCAGATCCTCTGTATAAGGTCTGCTGGGGATCAAACTGCTGTAATCCGGGATGAATTTCGTGTGCACACCGGACTTCTCACAGATGCCTACCACGCCTTCCAGATAATCGTAATCCTTCAGAGACAATGTAATGGCGATCTCATCCAGCTTATTTTCCGGAAGAATGTATTCCAGATTACCGAGTGTTCCCAGAACCTTTACCCCTTTGTAGGTGGTGCCTCCGGGAATATGCTCATCCAGAATACCGCATACCACATATCCCCACTGAGGATTTGCAAGTATCCGGTCGATGTATTCCTCCGCCGCCCTGGAATATCCCACCAGCAAAATGTGCTTCAGGTTGTATCCCTTTTTACGGAGCGACCTCAACGCTTTCCGCATAAAAATACGGAATACCGAGGTGAGGAAAACATTCAGGACATAAAAAATCGCCATGACGGATCGTGAAAAGTTGATCTCACGGATGATCATATACAGGATAATGATCAAAGCCGCCAGGCCAATGGTATTTGCCTGCAGAATGCTGTAGATCTCATGTCTGCGGCGGACGGTTCGCTTCGGCGAATACACACTGCACCGGTAATACAGGAACACGTAACCGGGTACAATAAAAGGAAGCAGCATGTAGTAATCCCGCACCGGCAGGACCCCGATTCCCGGACCGTCATTCAATATATAAAATTTAATATAATAGGCAAGGACAAAAGATGCCGCCGTGATCAGCGCATCCATTATCACAAGAAGCCTGTTAAAGACTTTCTGGTTGTCTTTTATCATAGGAGTCACCCAATCTTTAAGTCTGAAAAGCTTCTTTTCAACGATTTCATTCTACAATAGTGGTGGTTTTTTCTCAACTTAAGAATTTATGAAGCAATTTCTTAAGATTTCATAAGAATTCGAAAAACGTTCAGATACAGCTGCCACTGGATCTTCACATAGTTCCACAGATGTTCCCGGCAAAAAGGTACTTTCGCCTGCTTCCCCACCTGTCCGACAGATCTCTTGAGACCATTCAGAAGTCCCTTCAGATATAGTTTTCCCATTCTCTTCTTGCAAAAAAACAGAAATTTTATGCCAAATCCAAGCAAAAAGAAAGGCAGATTCAGAATCCACTGGAAAAGCGGCATGTTTTTGCCGATGACATAGACATTATTGGCAGAGGACAGTTCTGTCTTCCGCACATTATACCGGGATCCCGTGGATGCACTGCCATAGTGCAATACGGCTGCCGCAGGCTCGTACCGGTTCTCATAACCGTAAATTCTGGCGCGGTAGCCGATATCCAGATCCTCTAAATAAGCAAAATGGTTTTCATCAAAATAACCGATTTCTTCAAATGCCGAACGTCTGTAAATCGCCGCTCCTCCGCAGGCGGAAAATACACTGACATTTTTGTCATATTTATCTGCAGGTCGTCCTTTTCCCCGGGAATATGCCCATCCCAGAACACAATAACGGTCCCCGGCATCATCTAACAGCTCCGGTTTGTCCCACATGAGCATTTTTGCACTGACGGAAAATATCTTCGCATCCTCCCGGATGGCATCATACAGTCCCCTGACGAATCCCGCTTCCACTTTGGTGTCGTTGTTTAACAGGATCACATAAGGGCTCTGCGCCTTGCGGATTCCCAGGTTCACTGCATGGCAGAAGCCGGTGTTTTCAGACAGCGGAATCAGGCGCACCCTTACTCCCGACTTCCCACACCATTCCCTTTCCAGGTATTCCACGCTTCCGTCCGCAGAGGCATTATCGATGATCAGCACTTCGTATTCCGGAGCATTCTCCTGCCCCTCACACAGAGAGGTCATGCACTCCGGCAAATATTTCATTCCGTTGTAATTTGGTATAACAACTGTTATTTCGCTCATAATGTCTTAAACTCCCCCGGATATTCCGGCAGATAGAGTAATCTTCCCTGTTGCCGTAATGCCTCGGACAGTTGCAGACTTAAAGTATGTAAGTCCGCTCCTTCCGGCAGTGTAGTGACATCAAATACCGGCTGTTCCTCAGCACGTCTGCAAATCTCGGTATAGGGAACTCCCACAATTTTCTCAAATACTTCCCGGCAGGAAGGCTGAATGCGGATGCAACGAAGATCCAGCGCCTGCGCATCCTGGGACAGTTCCGCTCTGTGAAGATATCCGCCGAATCCCTCCGGCAGTCCCTCGTAGAACACCTTTCCCTCTGCGTTCATCCTGCCCCCGATGATCTTCCCGTGCCGCTTTCCGGACAATACTCTGCCCCCCACGGCTGCTACATCCGGGCGGTTCTGTAATATGTCTGTATACTGTAAACGATAAAATCCCACATGTCTGGTCTCACAGGCAGTCGCCGGAATCCCCCGCTGCGTGGCATGATCCTGCAGAGCACGCAGTCCCGCTTCGTAAGCATATTTTTTGCTGTGAGGATTGGCTGCCGTGGATGCCTCATGGCATCTCCAGTGGTACAGCACCTTGGGGATATGAAGAATTCTCTTCTCACCGGTCTGTCCGTCTGTGGCAAGTATCTCTGCCACTGCCCGTAACACCAGGTCATAGTCCTGGGCGCCGTCACACTCCGGGCGGAATTGCAGACTCTTCATCAGTTCCGCATCCATCACCAGGAAATGGCAGATATAATTATTACTCAGGATTAAATCGTAATTAAAGTCTTCTTTATGGTTCGGATCGTAGTATTTTGTCTCTTCTCCGTCGCATTTATCCTCATCCGAATAGGTAAAAGCGGCTCTGACACCTCTGTCATGTGCTTTGGTAATGGCATCTGCCATTTCGTACAAAGCATCCGGTGTCAATACATCATCGTGGTCTAACAGACCGATATACTCTCCCTTTGCGTAGGGAAGTGCCTGGTTCGTATTGGCGGCGATTCCGGCGTTTTCCGTAAGGTGCACATAACGGATTCTGGGATCCACTGCCAGGGTTGTCTTTTCCTCTGTGGGCTGCTCCCGCAGGAAGCCCTGTCTCTTAAGCGTCTTCTCCACACTGCGGTTCTCTGTGGCATCCGCCAGAATCAGCTCCCAGTGGGGATAGCTCTGTGCCATAACGCTCGTTATCATTCGGTTCAGATAGGTCTCCGGCGTCCGGTACAGGGGTACCACAATGCTGAAAATAATGGGAGTGTCCCATTTTCTGTCACTCTGCCTTATCAGTTCTTCTTCAGAACAGGGTACAAAAAAATAGCGGTCTGTCTCTGTCAGTCGCTCCCTCACAGAGATCCAGGTTTCCCTCAGGCCGTTTCGTTGCAGATAATATAGAGTTTTCTTAAGGTTTGCCTTGTTTAGCTTTGCCACAGATACCTCCGGTTTTCATAAAAGAGAGCAAACCGCCCGCATCGGGCGATTCGCTCTTTTGAAAACTAAAATAATTGATAGAACTTTAAATTACTGATCAGAGTACTGCCTTTACATCCTCGGTCAGCTTTTCTACCTTAGCCTGTGCATCCTCTAAGCTGGTTCCCTTGACACCCATGTAGAACTTGATCTTGGGTTCGGTTCCGGAAGGACGTGCACAGCACCATGCGTTATCGGGAAGCTCGAAATAGAGAACGTTGGACCGGGGAAGTCCTGTGGTGGTCTTCTCGCCGGTCTCCATATCAACGATGACATCATTCTGGTAATCACGGAACTTCTCAACCTTCAGCTCACCGAATGCCTTGGGAGGATTCTTACGGAGCTTATCCATGATTTCAGCAATCTGTCTTGCACCGTCGATACCCTTCATGGTAATGGTGTACTGGGTCTCCTTATAGTAGCCATACTTCTCATACATGGATACCATCATATCCCACAGAGTCATATTGTGCTTCTTGCAATATGCAGCTACTTCACACAGACACATTACCGCTACGACAGCATCCTTATCTCTTGCGTGGGTACCTGCCAGACAGCCGTAGCTCTCCTCCAGACCGAATACATAGTTGTTACTGCCGGTCTGCTCAAAAAGCTTGATCTGCTCACCGATGTACTTAAATCCGGTCAGTACTTCGATCAGCTTTACGCCATATGCCTGGGTAATGGGTTTGGTCATATTGGTGGTAACGATGGTGGTTACCAGTGCGGGATTCTTGGGCATAGTGCCGGTAGCGGTCTTCTCTCTTAAAATATATTCTGCGATCAGCATACCGGACATATTACCGGTAAATGCCACATACTCGCCGGTCTTTTGATCTTTTGCATAGACACCCAGACGGTCTGCATCGGGATCGGTTGCCAGAACGATGTCCGCATCCTTTTCCTTCGCCAGACGCAGAGCGTAGGTAAATGCCTTGGGATCCTCGGGGTTCGGATAATCCAGTGTGGTAAAGTTGGGATCCGGATTCTCCTGCTCGGGAACTACATATACATGCTTGAAGCCCAGTTCGGACAGGATACGTCTTACCGGCTTGTTACCGGTACCGCATAACGGAGTATATACGATCTTGATGTCATCTGCCATTTCCTTAATGACATCGGGGTGAATGATCTGCTTCTTCAGCTCAACCATGTACTTGTCGTCGATTTCTTTGCCAATGACTTCATAGAGTCCCGCTGCCACAGCATCTTCTTTGCTCATGGTCTTCACGGTATGATAATCCTTGATGGCCTGTACTTCGGTAATGATATCTTTATCGATAGGAGGGGTTACCTGTGCGCCGTCCTCCCAGTATACTTTATATCCGTTGTACTCAGGAGGATTGTGGCTTGCAGTTACCACAATACCTGCGGTGCATCCCAGAGTACGAAGGGCAAAGGACAGCTCCGGGGTAGGTCTTAAAGATTCAAAAATGTATGCCTTGATGCCGTTGGCTGCCAGACATCTTGCTGCCTCATCGGAAAACTCGGGAGACATGCGGCGGGAGTCGAATGCAATTGCCACACCCTTGCTCTGTGTACCGCGCTTAATGATATAATTGGCAAGACCCTGAGTTGCCTTACGAACGGTATATACGTTCATACGGTTGGTTCCCGCACCGATCACACCACGCAGGCCGCCGGTACCGAATTCCAGTTCCTTGTAAAAACGATCTTCCACTTCTGCCGCATTGTTACGAATTGCCAGAAGTTCATCCTTGGTCTTCTGGTCAAAATAATCATCATTCAACCAGAAATTCAGTTCGTCCATATAACTCATTTTCCTATCCTCCTGTTTTATCGCTATCTTTATCTTTCTTCAGTAAACGCTCTCCGGTGATATTTTACCATAGATTACCTTTACTGAAAAGAGCAATTTAACGTCCGCTGACTGCCGGATCCTTCAGCGCATAATCGCTGCGGTCCAGGGAAAAATTCGGATTGTAATACGGATCTCCCGCCTCCAGCTGTGCCTTCCATTTTTCACGGAAGTGCTCAGATTCTCTGTTATAGCGCTCTGCCTTCTCCCCCTGATCATCCAGTCCTCTGGAGATGGATTCGTAATGATACAGCTCCGCAAAAGGAGTCCATACATTTAACAGACCAAGTTTACGCAGTTTCAGACAAAAATCCACATCATTTAAGGAGATCACAAAGCTTTCATCCAGACCTCCCACCTGTTCATACAGACTCTTTTTCACCAGCAGGCAGGCACCGGTCACCGCCGATACATCCTGGGTATAACACAGACGTCCCATATAGCCTAAGTTTTGTACCGGAATGCGGTAATGGGTATGGCCTGCGGTACGATGTGCACCCAGTCCGATGACTACACCGGCATGCTGGATCGTCTTGTCCGCATAGTACAGCTTGGCACCTACGGCGCCCACGTCCTCCCGCTGTGCATACATGAGCATCTCTTCCATCCAGTTAGCTGTGATGACTTCCGTATCATTGTTCAACAACAGAATGTACTCGCCGGCAGCATAAGATGCTCCCAGATTATTAACCGCAGAATAATTAAAATCTCCGCGATATGTCACGATGGAAATCCGTCCGTCCGCACTGTGCAGGATACCGCCGTCATGTCCGCAGACCGTATGCAATTTGCATCTTGCTTCGTAGGAATCGTCGCCGGACAGCCCCAGCAACCCAGAATAGTAGTCTTTTATTTCCGGCGTGGTGCTGTTATTCTCCACGACAATAATCTCGTAATTACTCCAGGTACTGTTTTTCTGAATCGAAGTAATGCAGCGCTTCAGGTCTTCCACATGATCCCTGTTGGCAATCACGATAGAGATCTTCGGGTCTCCCAGGATCTGATAACGGATGCGGAATATGGTGGCGCAGGCTCTGGTGCTGGTGATCTGGAAATGTTTAAATCCGTGTTTTTTCAGATGCTCCGCCACCGCACCTTTGGCAGCTTCGATGGCATAAGGCTTGGCATCGATACTGGCTGCGGTACTGCCCTCGTGACTTCTCCAGTAGTACATCAGTCTGGGCACATGAACGATTTTCTGCGCTCTGTCCGTCAGACGCAGAATCATATCATGATCCTGTGCACCGTCGAACGCCGTACGGAACAGTTCCTCTCCCTCCAGCAGTTTTTTGGAAAAGACACTGAAATGGCAGATGTAATTGTTCGCCCGCAGATTATCCGGTGCATAGTCCGGCTTAAAATGCATGGTCAGCATTTTATTAATATCGTTTTCCTTAAAAGTGGTCTCATCACAGTACAGATAATCCGCACCCTGCTCGTTGATTTCCTTCACATACGCGTACAATACGGAAGGATGCAGAATATCGTCCTGATCAAACAGACCGATGTAATCTCCGGTAGCCAGCTTGTAACATTCATTGGTGTTATAAGAAATACCGCCGTTATGATCCAGGTGCTTATAGACGATCCGTCCGTCTGCTTTCGCCGCATATTCCTTGCAGATTTCTTCAATATAGGCATGCTCTGCATCCGATCCGTCCGCCAGACACAGCTCCCAGTTGGGATAGGTCTGATTCATGACGGAGTCTAACATCTGAATCTGAAATTCTCTCTTATTGTTCCACAGCGGAACGAGAATACTGATCTTCGGCATATAAGGAAAAGAAGTCTCTTCCTCTTTTTTCCGCTGCTCCGCATCGGGAAAGCTTCCGGTACCGTAGGATTCCATCAGACTCTTCTGGTGGCTCTTGTTGCGGATCTTACGCAGGATGTCCTTCGGTCCGCCACAATGAGACAGGCGGTCTTTTTGTCTCTGTGCGAAATGGATCAGGCTTCTCGCGGGTCCGATGGCTTTCCAGAATTTATTTTTCTTGATCCGGTCCAGTTTGAACTGCAGGTCCTCTTTTTCCGATTCCAGCACTACGATCTTATCTGCCAGATCCGCACATTTCTCGTGCTCCCTCTCGTAGGCTTCTTTATAATTGATCTCAGACATGTTTTTCCTCCGTCAAATATTTTCCCGTAGTATTCCACAGCCGCAGTCCGCTGACCCGGTTCACCGCAAGCACGGCAATGGTGTAAGTCCCCGCGGGAAGTTTCTCTCCGGCGCGCCTCACGCAAAAGCCGCCCAGTGCCACGTTTTTCTGATCCGGAAGATTCTCTTCCAGTTCCTGCCTGTAGGCCGGCAACAGCTTCATGGACCATACGGACTGTTCCTCTTTTTCCGGAAGCAACAGCAGATATTTCTCATAGCAGGCATTGTCATCCCCCAGAATCACACTATATCCTTGGATTCGCTCCGGTCCAGCCGTCTCCACTCTCGCCATCAGACACACGTCCTGTCTGGCATTTCCGAGCACTTTTGTCCTGTCCCCGCTGTTCCATTCCGGCTCCTGTAAAATGTTCCGGTCGGTCACATAGGCAGGCACGATCCGGCTGTCCAGTCCCTCTCTGTTTAATCCCATCGGATAATAGGGATCCTCGCCCCGAAACTCCGGATGCATCTGGTAGAGCAGTTCCCGTTCCTCTGCCAGGCGCCGCATTTTCTCCGGGGTCTCGTCACTGCCGCGGCTTAAGGATTCGTGATGGTAGGCATATCTGTCATTCAATACGACGTTGGCATAGCCCAGTTCCGTCAGTCCGAAGCCCAGTTCTACATCATTATAGGCTACCCGCAGTGCTTCTTTGAATCCGCCCACCTCGCGGAATACTTCCGTTTGAAGCAACAGACAGGCTCCCGTCACTGCAATGCAGTCACAGGTGAAGCGGTTGCGTCCGAAGTAATAACTTCTGTCGTCCTCCATGAACTGCAGCTTATGTACCGGTCCCACCGGCAGGTTCACGATGCCGTCATGCTGGATTTTCACGGAATCCGGATAATACAGCTTCAGTCCCACGCTGCCCACATAGGGCTGCAGGGCTCTCTCTGCCATCCGTTCCAGCCAGTCATTATCACAGACTTCGATATCATCATTTAAAAACAGCAGCAGATCTCCGTCAGCATGATCTGCCCCCAGATTGCACATGGCGGAAAAATTAAATTCCGCCGGCTCATAGAGATACTGCATTCCCGCCGTCCGGGGTCTTAATTCTTCCAACAGTTTTTCAATGTATCTGCGTTTCTCCTCACTGCTTCCGTTGTCCACCAGCAGAATCTCCATAAGGATCCCGCCCTCCGGGCGCTTCGTCAGAGACCTGAGACACTTCTCCAACACCTCCGGGTTATCCTTGGAAGGAATGATCACCGATACTTTGTGCTGTGCGGGAATATATTCTGCCTGCTTCTTAAGTTCTTCCCGCAGCCAGTCAGATTCTCCCGCTGTCTGATATTCTTCCCAGGGATTTCCTTCCAGGGCATCCGTCCACCCCCCGTGGAACAGAACTTCTTCCATATGGGCAATGCTGTGGCAGTTTCTTTTAAATCCTCCGGCAGTGAAAAAAATCCGGTCCAAAAGCACCCGTATCTCTTCCGCGGTATCAAACAGGATCTCATGATCCGCATTGCCGCCCGCTTTTTCCAACAATGTTTTCCGCACAGCGATCACGCTGCCGGGATAAAGTTGCGACCGGTAAGTATCCGGCGACCAGCAGGGCTTGAACCAGGGAGTGGTGCGTTCTGCGCCTACCGCCCACAGATCCTCATCTCCGTAGAGAATCTCCACCTCCGGATGCTGTCCGAAAAAGGCGCAGATTTTCTCCTCAGCATTCTCCGCCAGTCTGCCCTTTTGTTGTCTTACGATGACGAACTCCTGGGTGGCTTCCACCGGGGGTACCATAGGTCTTGCTGCCTCCTGCTCCATTGCCCACTGTTCATAGGTCACCCGGCGCTTTGCAAGCTCCGCTTCATATTTTTTATCCTGTTGTCTGACAAGTATCTGCTTTACTGCGGTCCGAATGCCCAAGCTTTTTGTCTCCTTAGAATAATTTTTTCACCGCTCCTGCCATATCCTGTGCCATCTCCAGGGGAACCGGTATGATTTCCATTTTTACAGACAGGCTGTTTTGTGCCTGACGGTTCAGGGCATCCACCCGGATGGTCATATTCGGATCCTCCGTGGGAAATACGATGCTTGGATGGTCTGCTCCGTCTGCGGATTTTAATATTTTTCCATTGGTAATAAATACCTTTTTCTCCTGCAGAGGCACCGGCTGTCCGTTCATGGACAGTTCCCGGATCTTGCACATACAGGAACACATAGCGGGATCCAGCCGCAGGGAATGCACGTTGCCGTCAAACGATACCGTGAACTCCGCCTGCTTCTCCTCTGCATAAACATTCTCCGGAAAATAAGAATTCTCCTCCGAAAATCCCTGTCCCTTGTCCTCATAGATCTGTACCCGGAGTTCTCCTTCTGTCTGCCGGAAGCGCCCGATCCACTCAGTGGGCTGATAAATCTCGCCACCTATGAGATTCCGCAGTTCTCCCATGGACAGCTTCTGTCCGGTGACATATTTCTGGAATTCCATTTCCTGCTCTCTGTACTGTCTCGCCTCGTTTTCCGTAATCTCCAGGCGATCCAGGATCCGGTCCAGTTCCAGGGCATTACGCCTCTCATCCTCCAGCACATAACAGTAAATGGCACGGAATGCCAGCGCTTTTGTATCGATAGCACGGTCAAAGGTCCACTCATAGTCGATCAGTGTCCACTGATCTCCGTCCACTAAAATATTGGCAAAAATCAAATCAAAATCCGCTACCGGAGTCTCTTCCCCGTAGCCTACCCGCTCCAGGTACTCCGCAAACAGTTCATGGAAGCCCTCCACATCCTGTCTGTCCAGGCATTCATCCATCAGTTCCGACAAAGGTCTTCCAGGTACGAACTCAAATTCCGTGTAAGGAACGCCGTTCTCCTCTCTCAGATGACATATGTTGACATCCAGCCTGCTTCCGGCGTAGCGCCTTTTTAACTTCTCATAAGCTTCCGCCATATGACGCACATGCTCTTCCGCTTCCTTTGTCAGTGGATATTTCCGTACCGTGGGCTGCCCCTTTTCGTCCCGTAAGATCTCCGTGCGGATCCGGAAGCCTTCCGCGCGGTCGTTGGAGTATCTTGCATACTTCAGGTCTAGGGGCTTACCGATGATCGCCATGTAAGAGTTGGAAAATACAGAGAACAACCCCTCTTCCACAATGCCGTCAAAGGCACTCTTTTCATCAAATAACAGCATTCTGTCCCGGTCAAAATTCCGCAGATTATTGGACAGTTCTCCCCGTCCCGGGAGGTATGCGTCGGAATAGACCGTCGTCATGAATTTATAATCCGGATACGGATAATAAAAGCTCCGCTCTCCCACGCCGCAGGCATCGAAGATCCGTTCCAGTTTTTTCCGGGAAAAAGTACGAACTACGCCGCCGTTCGGATAATTTTCAATTCCGGAGAACCACTCTCCCAGATGGTCTTCCTTACAGCCGGCGAAATATTTCAGACCGTATTTGTTCTCGATGGCAATGACGATCCTGCCCTCCGGTGCCAGGTGCTTTTGCAGAATCTTCAGAAAATCCTCATAAGGCGTCTTGCCGCCTATGTATGCCTGTCCGTACTCGAAGACGCCGATGAGACAGATATAATCGTAATCTGTGGGTAACTCCGGCTCCACATCCGTAAAATTGCCCACATGGATCGTCACATTTTCACATTCACTGTGCCGGTACGCATTGATCAGGCTGCGCTTTTTGGACAGATCCACGCAGGTCACTTCGCCTGCTTTTTTCGACAATGCTCCCGTAATGGCTCCGCAGCCGCTGCCGACCTCCAGCACCTTATCCGTTTTTTTCATGGGAAGGAAATCCACGATATTTTCCCGCAGGGCAGACAGATGATACAGAATCGGCCATTCTTTTCTCTCCGCAATGATCCGGTCATATTCCACGGTACTGTATTTTTTCACGATGTCTAAGATCTCGTCCTCCACACTGCCGTCACAATAATAATCCTCGCCGGGATACTTATCCAGATTCAGTGTTACTTTGCCGATGGTCTCTGTCATTCCTTATTTCTCCTCTGCATCCCATACTTTCGTATCGGAATCCATATCATAATAGCCTACGGTATTTTTATCGGATACTACCGAAATATTCAAGGCATCATACAGTCTGTGATAGACCTCGAAGGTATCCTGATTGTAACCGGTCACACCCAGAGACAGCAGATACTCGCCGCCCTGTAAATTCATTTTCTGTGTAAAAGTCACATTTTTCACATCACCGGGCTCCACATTGTCTAAGAACGCTTTCTCGATCATGGTATTGGTGCCGGTGATCTCCACGCCGATGACATTTTTCACGGAAAACGCAAAAATCGGTGCCGGAATATGATCCATAAAACGGACACGCATATGAATGGTAAACATACTGCCCTTCAGGATCGCATTGGTAGGCACTCCTCTGTCATCCGTGATGTAAAATTCCTCGATCTGTGCCTGTTTTGTACCGTACTCCAGGGCGTTGGGGTTCTGTCCTTTCGCTTCCATAGAAGCCTCTGCGGCATCTTTTGTATTGCCATCCGCCTTTTTCGCTGCGGCTCTCTGTAGATCTTCATCATCTAAAAGGCTGCCTGCTTCTTCCCCGGCAGCTTCCGTCTCGTCATATTGTCCTACCAGTACCCGTTTGTAGGTATCAATCATTGCCTTGGGGCTGCCTTCTCCCAGGATATTTCCCTGGTTCAGCAGGTAGACACGGTCACAGTATTTGCTGATACTGCTCAGATCATGGCTGACGAAGACAATGGTCTTACCCATTTTCTTGAATTCTTCGAATTTATGATAACATTTTGCCTGGAAAAATACATCGCCGACACTCAGTGCTTCGTCCACGATCAGGATCTCCGGTTCAATGTTGATTGCCACAGCAAATGCCAAACGGACGAACATACCGCTGGAATAGGTCTTCACCGGCTGGTAGACATAGTCTCCGATATCCGCAAAGCTTAAGATCTCCGGCAGCTTTGCCTCAATCTCTTTTTCGGAGAATCCCATCATGGTACCGTTCAGGTACACATTCTCGATGCCGTTGTATTCCATATTGAATCCGGCACCCAGCTCCAGCAGGGCGGAAATACGACCGTTCACCAGCACTCTTCCCGAAGTCGGATTCAGTACGCCGGTGATGATCTTCAGAATCGTGGATTTGCCGGAACCGTTGGTACCGATGATTCCCACGGTTTCCCCCTGATAGATCTTCATATCCACACCTTTCAGGGCATAATGCAGCTTGTGCTTCGTCTTTTTACCAAATCCAAAAGCTTCCTTCAGACGGTCCGAAGGCTTGTCGTATAATTTATAGATTTTCTGGACATTATCGACCTCGATCGCCAGTTTTCTCTTATCCTGCTTGTCCTGCATAAATTTCTAATCCTCGCTTATCAGCGTTACGCTGTCTTTGCCGTACCACATTGCCAGGGAACGATTGGCTTCATTACTTGCATCCTCTGAGATGTCTCCCATGCATAAAAACCATGGTGTAAACCGGTATGCCGGCAGGTGGACATTCTTCGCATTGCCCGACAATCTCTTCACCCGCTCCAGATACTCCTGATGGAAATTATAGGCTTCCCCGGTGTGAACATAATAATAGGCTCCGTAAGAAGAATAATGTCCCGCCCGATTGGGGGATGCCTTAAAAATCATAAGGCACATTACACCGATGATCCCATAGAACCATCAGACCGCAGCACCCTTTCGTGCAGGCAGCTTCTGTGCGTTCTTCTGCGCGGCTCTTTTTTCCAGTACCTGCTTAAACCAGCCGCACCAGTAGATCTCGTTTAAAAATAAAAGCATTAAATACGTGATTTTTACTGCATTTAAGGTTCTGGACAATCCCGCATGTCCCAGGGAATAAAGGCTCGGTGTATAGCCCGTGGCATACAGGCAGAAAGACCAGACGAAAACCACACCCGGATAACGGAAGCGGTAATCTGTGCTTTTCACTGCCTGCCAGATCAGAGGCAGCAGTAACAGCATCACGGTCAGGACCACCAGTCCGGTATACTCCGGGATGTGCTTCACGGCTTCCAAAAAGGATCTGCCGATAGACTCTAACGGTCCGTAGCCCCAGCCCACATAGCTCTGCGCCCGGACGGAATTGCCGGGAGCTGCCACATTCAGTCCAAACCCGATGATATATACCACCGTAGCCGGAAGCAGCCACAGACCCATTTTACGATGTTCCAGCACCACGCTGACGAACAGGATCGTCACCAGGCAGATCAGCCCCTGAAGAGCTGTCACAAAGTTGCTTCCCGCCGTAATCATGGCAAGTAGCACCGATGCGGTGAATAGCAGTCCGGTAGAAGTTCTGCCCTTTGTTCTCTCCAAACAGATTGCCACAGCTAAAAACAACAGGCAGAAACCATGCATTCCCACATAATGAATTCCGCCGTTATACCAGTAAAAGCCGCTCTGTGCGGAATAGATAAACATAAATTCCGCTGTAGTGATCACCGCCTGGATTGCCAGGCTGATCCATTTCTCCATGCCGAAGACTTTCCGCAGAATCACATAGGTAAATACCATGCTTCCCGCCAAAAGCAGCAGAAGAATGAACACCGGACCCAGGAAGTAATACTGCTCTCCCCAGATTGCCGGCATTAAGGTCATGAAAAAAATAGAAGAATAGGTTCCCTGCCATGCATACCACTGGGTTTTGGCACAATCCAGTGCGCCGGAAAATGCCGCCCATTTTGACTGCTCCTGCTCCATGGCAGCTCTGGCAAATCTTCCAAAGTTATAATCGTCATAATAAGGAACCGCATAAATTGTCAGTCGAAACAGCGGAATCAGCGCTGCCAATAACAGGAGGCAGAATCCGACCGCCAGAAGTTTTTCCCCCGGCTTCCATAAACATACTTTTTTGAGTTTTTCCATAACTCCCTTCAATGAATTTCACCCTTTCTGTTCCCCTCGAAACAGTTTCGCAATGCAGATCCTCCCCACAAGTCTCTCCATTTACATGATGATTTTGTTATAATACATCTGCGAAATGCACTTTCAATCTCTTGAAAATCACGGCTCCCAATCCAAACAATACCACTGTCACGATCCAGAAATACATCGTGGAGAAGAAATCCTGGAAAAACCACTCCTTCTCATAGATTGCACTGCGGTAACCGTTGACAATATATACCAGTGGATTCAGCTTCAGTATCATAATCCACTTCGAAGGCAGCGCGTCCAGGTTCCACAAAATAGGGGTTGCCCACATGCCGATCTGCAGTCCGATGCTGATGATCTGGGACAGATCCCGGAAAAATACCACTACCGCACAGGTCGTATAGCTCAGTGCCAGTACAAAGATAAACAAACAGAAGCTGTAGTACACGATCTGTATCGTATATATGGTGGGATAATAACCGTAGATAGCAGCCACGATCAGTAAGAGGCATACGAAAAATACATGGATAAAAGTAGCTGCGATAATCTTGATGATCGGCAGGATACTGATTTTGAATACTACCTTTTTCACCAGATAATTGTACTCCAGCAATGCGTTGGTACCGTTGTTCAATGCTTCGCTGAAATAGAACCAGGGCACCAGTCCCGCCGTCAGGAAGAGTACAAAAGGTACTTCCACGCCCTCCCGCAGGGGTGTACTGGTATTTCCCATGATTTTATCAAACACGATATAGTACATTGCCACCGTAACCACCGGCTGTGCCATCGCCCATACCGCACCCAGATAAGAACCCGCATATCTCTTTTTAAAATCGTTTTTCGCCAGCTTCCAGATCAGATGTCTGTTCTGAAATAACTCTACTGGCAGTCCGGTAAATTTATCATACCAGTGGATAAACGCATAACATGCCGCTGCAATGACAACGCAGGAGATGATCTTTTTCGCCAGTTCCTGGCTCTGGTCCACAGCAGGTCCCGGATTCTTATGGAACACAATGAGCAGAGCCATGATCACCGCCGCTGTCACAAACAGGGCAATGCCTGTCTTCTTACTTATTTTCACACTCTTTTTCATGCTCTTTTTCCTTCATGTACTGTTCCAGGGTGCCCCACTTGGTATCCTTCTCGGACAAAGTCAGTTCCATACCTTCGGGAATGGGCCATTCTACGCCGATATCCGGTGTATTGTAGGCAATGCCGCCCTCGTCATCGGGATGATAGAAATCGGTACATTTATAGCAGAACTCCGCATAATCGGACAATACCAGAAAACCATGTGCGAAATTCTTCGGAATGAAGAACTGCTTCTTATTCTCTTCAGACAGAAGCACTCCGTACCACTGTCCGAAAGTTTTAGAGCCTTCCCGCAGATCCACTGCAACATCATATACTTCACCGCGGATCACACGCACCAGCTTGTCCTGGGGGAAATGCTTCTGAAAATGAAGACCTCTGAGAACTCCTTTTTTCGATGCAGACTGATTGTCCTGTACAAATACTTCCGGAATTCCCGCTGCCTTAAAATCATTATAATTATAGGTTTCCATAAAATACCCTCTGGCATCTCCGAATACCGTAGGGGTAATGATCTTCAATCCTTCAATTTCACAGGTTTCTACTGTTATTTTGCCCATTTATCTCATCCTCACTCTTTATTATTTTATTGACTATTCAGAACCACCCTTTATTCACAAAATCGCACGATAAATCGTGCTTTCCGCTGCCTTGCAGCTAATTTTGTTCATATTCGGGGTGGTGACTCTATTCGAGTCACCTGGAATTAAGAAAAAACGCTTCTTACATGCAAGCATGACGAATCCGTTTTTCTTAATTCCATATGGTTCTGAATAGTTACTCATAAGTTATATTCATGTCCACACGACCTTCGATACCGTCCACTTTTCCCTTGGAGGTATACTGCCAGGTCTTGTAATACCCCTGGTATAACGGAACACTGCGATATTCCGCCAACCAGATATGATAATTCTCCAGTCTTGCTGTCTGCAGATTATTGTTATACCAGTTGCGGCTGGCGTAGACACCTGCCGTGTATCCGGCATTTTCTATGGTCCGGCAGAATGCTTCACATACCAGTGTTCTGGTCTCTGCATCCAGTCCGTCCGCCCGGCCGTTTCCTCCGGCACCCTCCGTATCAATAAATACGGGATAAGTCAGGCGATAGTCTCTGATCAGTTCAATCACGGCAGAAGCCTCTTCCACTGCCTCTTTTTCATCCGTAGCCTGGGTAAAAAAGTACACGCCTACCGGGATTCCGGCTGCCGCTGCACCTTTCATATTCGCAACAAACTGTGGATCTTCCACCAGGCTTCCCGTAACCGAACCACGATATCCCACACGGACGATGGCGAACTGCACCCCGGCATTTTTCACCTTATCCCAGTCGATGGTGCCGTTCCACTTGGACACATCGATACCGACCTTCGCATTGCCGGATGTGGTCTGCAGCCTCTGAATTTCCGTCTTGTCCGCATCTGCCAGAGCGTCTGCCACAGCGCTGTCCTCGGCAGCCGCATCGACTTCGTCCTCCGTCTTGATCAGCAATGAGATATCGTCAATCGCCAGGTACTCAACTTTGTCTTTTACGTGCACTTTGGTCTCGCTGACCGGTACCTTGTATCCTTCGATGGGAAGCAGTTCCACATAATAGTCTCCGGAATCCAGATCTCCGATGTAGATCACGCCGTCCTGATCCAGATCCTTGTAATCTCCCATGCCGTCCAAACGCACATAGAAGCTCTCCCCGGTCACCGGCGTTCCCTCATTGTTCACGATCTGGATACGCAGATCCTTCTCAATAGAAGTCGCTACCAGTGACAAACGGTTGCTGTTGTCTTTTGCTGCCTCCAGGATTGGATTTACTTCCTGGTCAAAAAATGTATTGTCTTTTAAAAATGCTTTCAAATCATTGCCGACCTGACCTTCCGGCGAAGCCGTCTCCTCAGTCTGCTCACCGGTTTCCGCCGGGGCTGTGACGCTGCCGGATGTGGCATTCTGTGTGCCCGCCTGCAGCTGCTCTCTGTTAACATACATGACTAACAGTGCCACCAGCAGGATCACTGCCATGGAAGCCAGGATTGCCATCTTCCGCAGCCTAGAGTCCATTTGCTACCTCTACCAGATATTTTCCGTAATTTGTCTTAAGAAGCGGCTCTGCCAGTGCCAGCAGCTGCTCTCTGTCGATAAATCCACGCTTGAAAGCGATCTCCTCGATGCAGGAGATATACAGTCCCTGTCTCTTTTGGAAGGCTGCCACAAAATCCGCTGCATCCAGGAGAGCATCATGATTGCCGGTATCCAGCCATGCAAATCCACGACCCAGAGTCTCTACCTGCAGGGTTCCTCTGTTCAGGTACTCATTGTTAATGCTGGTGATCTCGATTTCACCTCTTGCAGAGGGTTTTACGTTTTTCGCGATCTCTATCACATCGTTATCGTAGAAATACAGTCCGGGAACTGCATAATTGCTCTTGGGATGCTCCGGTTTCTCTTCGATGGAAAGAGCCTTGCCGTTCTCATCGAACTCTACCACACCGTATTCTCTGGGGTCACGCACATAGTAGCCGAAAATGGTCGCACCTTTTTCTCTTGCAGCCACGGTGCGCAGCACTCTGGAGAAGCTCTGTCCGTAGAAAATATTATCTCCCAGCACCAGTGCTACTCTGTCATCTCCGATAAAGTCCGCACCGATAATAAAAGCATCTGCCAGTCCGCGGGGCTTGTCCTGCACCGCATATTCGAGACGCATGCCCAGCTGGCTGCCGTCTCCCAGTAATTCTTTGAATACAGGAAGATCTCTCGGAGTGGAAATAATCAGCACCTCTCTGATATCTGCCAGCATGAGAGTTGACAGCGGATAATAGATCATGGGTTTATCATACACAGGCATGATCTGTTTGGATATTGCTTTTGTCAGGGGATAAAGTCTGGTTCCGGAACCTCCCGCCAGTATAATTCCTTTCATAAAAACCTCCTTAAAAATACTTGTTTTTTAACACACCGAATGGGAACGACGTTCATCGTTCCCATTTAGCAGGTATTCTTTACTTTTCTTCATACATCTCATTGTAATACTTCTGATAATCTCCGCTGGTCACGTTGTTCATCCAGTCCTCATGCTCAAAGTACCAGGCGATGGTCTTGCGGATGCCTTCCTTGAACATGGTCTCAGGATACCAGCCGATCTCAGCCTTGATCTTATCCGGCGCGATGGCATATCTTCTGTCATGTCCTTTACGGTCCTCCACATAAGTGATCAGGTCGTTGTTGATATGTGCCTTGCGGGGATCGGAATCCGGAAGCATCTCCTGCAGCGTCTCGATGATGATGTGGATGATCTCGATGTTCTGCTTCTCGTTATGTCCGCCTACATTGTAGGTTTCAAACAGTCTCCCCTGCTCCTGTACCATGTCGATTGCCTTCGCATGATCTTCTACGTACAGCCAGTCGCGGACGTTCTTGCCGTCACCATAGACCGGAAGCTTCTTGCCATGCAGTGCGTTGTTGATGATCAGAGGGATCAGCTTCTCAGGGAACTGGAAAGGGCCGTAATTGTTGGAACAGTTGGTGATGTTGGCAGGGAAATGATAGGTATCCATGTATGCCTTCACCAGCATGTCCGAGCTTGCCTTACTTGCGGAGTAAGGGCTGTGGGGATCATAGGGTGTGGTCTCATAGAAGAATGCATTGTCATCATCGGGAAGAGATCCATAGACCTCATCCGTAGATACATGCAGGAACTTCTTGCCTTCCTTGAAGCTGCCGTCGGGAAGCTCCCAGGCTGCCTTGGCGCAGTTTAACATAACTGCTGTTCCCAGCACGTTGGTCTGTACGAAGATCTCCGGGTTACGGATACTTCTGTCTACATGGCTCTCTGCTGCGAAATGTACCACACGGTCAATATCGTTCTCTGCGAAAATTTTGCTGATGGCTTCTTTGTCGCAGATATTTGCCTTTACGAAAGTGTAGTTGTCACGCTTCTCCACATCCTTCAGATTCTCCAGGTTGCCTGCATAGGTCAGGGCGTCCACGTTAATGATGCGGATCTCATTGTCATATTTTTTGAACATGTAGTGAATGTAGTTGGAGCCAATAAAACCGGCACCACCTGTTACCAGATAAGTTCTCATTTTTTCTCCGTTCTGCGCGGGTGTGCGCATTTTTGCTATAGATAGGGATATTTTACCACATTAAAGCCGGGATATCAACACGGCTTCTGCGCACTTCGTGCTCTCGAAGCCGTGACACACATTCGCATTCCGGGCTGCCGCCCTACTTGCTCATGTGTGTTTAATTTGCTAATAAAGTCCCAGCCTAGCCTGCGAGCAGTCGGTCTGGGCTTTATTGCAAATCTTAATATCCCAAATAGCTGATATTCAAATCCACATTTCCGCTGATACCGCTGACTTTTCCGTCGGAACGGTACTGCCACAGGTCATATCTTCCGGTGTAGGTAGGTGTTTTCGCATACTGTGCCAGCCAGATCTTATAGCCGCTCAGTGCTCCTGCATCCATCTTGGAACTCAGCCAGGTCTTATTGGCATAAATTCCCGGGGTATATCCTGCGTTCTTGATCGTATTGCAGAATGCCTTGCAGACTGCGGTTCTGGTAGCAGAGTCGATAGCATCTCCTCTTCCGCCGCTGCCTTCCACATCCAGGAATACCGGGTAAGAAATCTTATATCCACTGATGCGATCCAGTACCATGGAAGCTTCCTGTACCGCTTCTACCTCATCCACAGCCTGGGTGAAGAAGTATACACCTACCTTGATGCCTGCTGCGGTAGCTCCCTTGATGTTGGTCTTGAACTTGGGATCCTCGATCAGCGCGCCCTGGGAAGATCCACGGTATCCTACACGGATGATAACATAGTTCACACCGGAATTCTTCACGGCATTCCAGTCGATAGTACCGTTCCACTTGGATACATCAATACCCATGGTACCGGAACCTACTACCAGGGAACCGTCACTTGCAAAATTGTACTTTGCTCCCTGAATGACCTGTTCACCGGTCACTTTGCTGCCGTCTGCCTTGAAGAAATATACCTTGCCGTCCAGTGTCTGCCATCCGGTATATCTCGTTGCTTCTTTAATGTAGAACTTAGAAGCGGTGTAATAATCCGCATAATACGCAGGTTTATATCCACCATTACCATCCGATATATACAGTTCTCTGCCGCTGGTATCTTTTAATACGGTGTTCTTATCTTCTCTGGGGTTGGAGGCTCCTACTTTTACAGTACAGGTAGCCTTCACCTCACTGTTGCCCTCTTTGTAAACCGCGGTTACGGTAGCACTTCCGGCCTTCACACCGGTGATGGTGATGGTCTTGCCGCTTACGGATACGGTGGCAATATTGGTGTCACCGGAGCTTGCGGTTACAGTACCGCTTCCGCTGACCGTTGCCGTTACAGTAGCGGTAGACTTGGGATATACGGTCACTGCTGTCTTATCCAGTGTAATTGCCATTTTCGCAGTTACTTTTACTGCAAGATCCAGTGTCTTGGTCACAGATCCCATGGTTACGGTAGCGGTTACGGTGGTGTCACCGGCAGCCACACCCTTAACCGTGATCTTACCGTTTGCATCCACGGTTGCGGTTGCGATTTTATCGTTCTTTGTAGCTGCCTTGTAAGTTGCCGTACCGGTATAATTCGTTACTTTGATCTGTGATGTTGCTTCCGCACCTGCAGCTACGCTTACAGAGGCAGGATCTAATGTTGCGGTTGCAGTCTTATCGGTAACAGTGATTACCCAGGTATCTGTCTGCGTACTGCTGCCTGTCTGCGTATACGCCACCGGAATGCTGCCGCTTCCCATGGTCTGGGTTGTCTCTGTGCTCTCTGAGGCTGCCGGAGTCTCTGTCGGTGCGGTCGTAGGTTCTGCTGTCGGTTCTGCTGTCGGCTCTGCCGTCGGTGTTGCCGTAGGCTCTGCGGTCGGCGTCGCACTAGGCTCCGCTGTCGGTGTCGCCGTAGGTGTAGGGCTGGGGCTTGCCGATACTGCCGGAGTCGGTGTCGGTGTTGCTTCCCCGGACACCTTATAGTTACAGGTGATGGTAACCGTTCCTGCTGCCACAGCTGTTACCTTACCGTCATTTACTGTTGCCTTGGCTGCATCACTTGTGCTCCATGTAATATCCGTTGCTTTGCTATTGGAAGGTACCAGTGTTGTGGTATCTCCCACAGCGAGTGTCAATGTAGCAGTCGCCATACGCAGGAAATTACCACTGTAAGCAACAGTCTCCGGATTGGTGATCGTATCCTTCCCGATTTCCCGATAAGTGGGCGGCAGTTTCTTACTTTCTACCCACTGTACCGTATCTTCCAACACAGACTCTACCACGGTATCATTTTTCATGGTATCCTCTTTTGCCGCGTTGATCTCGGATTCCTTCTTGATCTCGTTAGACACATCGACCTTTTTGTAGGCGATATCTTTCTTGACCTCTACCTTCTGCGTTCCGGTAGGTAAGGTATAATCTTTGTATTTTTCATCAGACAGTGCATTTACCGCTACGGTATAGTTACCGGGGGTAATGCCCTTCTTGTAGATGATACCGTCCATATCATCGTCAGACCAGGTCTCGGTCTTGCCGTTGGGGTCCGTGATCGTCACGCTGAACGGCACGTTGGAGATCAGTTTTCCGCTCTTTTGATTGGTAAACTTGATCTTCAGGTCCTTCTGTACGGAGACCAGCTCCAGTTCCACGGTACCGCCGTTGGTGTATTCAGCTTCATCGTATTCCTTCTGATCGTCATAGTCTTCATCCACTGCAGTGGCTGCTGCGATCTTAGCCACTGTGGCATCTGCCACCGCTAACAGTCCCTGCTCGCCGATCATATGGATTCCGTCTAACTGGGTACCCACGCTGACGAACTCTGATACCTGGTTATCCACCATACGGGCACTGGCATACACACTGCCGGTCACAATTGCTAAGATCAGCACCGCCACACCGGTGGCTGCCATGATCCGGTCCATGGTACTCATATTCAGGAATTTCGACCAGATAACAGCGAACTTTTTCTTTCCCTGCTTCTTAGATGCTTTTATATCGTCATCATAATCGTATCCGGATTCTTCGTCGTAGATTTCCTCCTCGTCGGCATAATACTCTTCGCCGTCCTCTTCCTCTCCGGTATACTCTTCTTCATCGGCATAGTACTCTTCACCGTCTTCTTCTCCGGCGTACTCCTCATCATCGGCGTAGTACTCCTCACCGT
>ERZ808240.1358-NODE-1358-length-30809-cov-5.467354_pt1 | contig 30809 bp, 24 predicted proteins | sample MGYA00521084_ERZ808240 | MGnify/ENA primary metagenome ERZ808240 (study PRJEB31516, sample SAMN03275571) | gut metagenome | biome: mammalia-associated habitat; material: feces | host: Papio cynocephalus | place: Kenya | collected 2012-08-06 ... | reverse complement strand
AACTTCCACCTCCAATTATTTATTTTGCAGGTGTTATTAACACCAATTGGTTTTTTCTTATATCCTGAATCGTTGGGTCAAATCAGGGCATAAAAAAAAGACCGCTTCCATAGCCAGCCTAATATATCACATTATTCAACAATCCGTCAACCCATTTGTTATTAATTTTATAACTTTTATTTCTTTTTATATTGTATTTATATTTGCATTGTATTTATATTTCGGATGTTTGACACCCCAAAAGCCACGCAGCCCAGTAATAGTCTTATTTTTCGTAAATTTTTCTTTTATTTCGTTGACATGTCTTACATTTTCAAATTTTTATTATAAAATTTTACTATAAAAGGATTGCAAAATCAACATTATGCTTATAAAATAAGAATAAACTATTATCAAACCGACTATAGAATAGTCTGTATTGATAATTCATATTCAACAACTAACCAAATTTATTGAATATACATTTATCTCACACAATGCATTAACTATTGCATAATTTATTCACGCATAATACTTCGGGAAATGGACTTCCCTTATATCATGTGGTGTTTGCATATGCCGATAAAGATAAGTGATGATACTCACATATCTACAATAGATAATTGTACAGATTGATTATACAGACAAGGAGGTGACTGTTATGATCAGTAGTGTATATAGCTACTACCTGTCCCAGTACGGACACAAGATGAATTCCAAGTATGATACCCATACAAAATCACAGCTTAAAAATACATACAGCAAGGTAGTCAAGATTAACAGCCAGACTCCTGTATACAAGCTTGACTTATCAACTGCTGCACAAAAATACGCAATTGACCTAAAGGAAAATGCACGTGCACTTGAAAATATAACACAGGATTTGTCCGACAGCACAAGTGGTGATATGACCTTTAAGAAGTCTGCTGTTTCCAGCAATCCTGATGTTGTATCAGCACAGTATGTTGGGGATTCAAGCCTTGCAGATGACGATGAAACATTTGACATTGATGTTAAGCAGCTTGCTTCTACCCAGATTAATACAGGTAATTATCTGCAGCCCCGCTCAAGGATTATACAGCCTGGTGATTATTCATTTGATCTGTCTATTAATAATGTAACTTACGAGTTTCAGTTCACTGTAGATGATAATGAAACAGTCAACAATGTACAGAACAAGCTTGCAAGGCTTATTAACCGTTCCAATATAGGTCTTACTGCTGACATTAAAGAAGACAATCTTGGAAATACTGCCATTAATATCGAATCAGAGACCACTGGCATAAGTGGTACAGATCCTGTTATATTCAAGATAGAACCTAGCAGTTTATCAGGCAGTTCAAGTTCTTTAGCGAACAACTATGCCTCTGGTGATACTAAAAGCATCGATAATAATGCATTTATTGCAAAAAACACATCACTTATAAACACTCTTGGATTAGACAGAGTTTCGCAGTACCCATCCAATGCTATATTTGATATTAATAATGAGGAGCGTGCTTCTATGAGCAACTCTGTCACCATTAATAAATCATATACACTTGAACTTGCTGATACTACTGATAAGCCAGTAACTATAAGTCTTAAAGCTGATGCTGATTCAATAGCAGAAAGCATAAGTGAACTTGTATCCGGATATAACAACCTTATATCCGTAACTGAAGAAGAGGGCAACAACAGATTCCAGGGAACTGAACGATTATATAAGGAAATAACATCCATTGCACGTTCTCACAGGAAACAACTTGAAAACAACGGACTTACCATCAACAAAGACGGAACCATAAGCGTTAATAAGGAAATCTTAAATGAAGCTGCCGACAACGACCAGCTAAGCAAGGTATTTGAAAGTCTTAATTCGTTTAAGGATTCCATTAAGTCCAAAGCAGAAAATATAGCACTCAACCCTATGGATTATGTAAACAATAAGATTATTGCATACAAGAATCCAACAAGGACATACAATGACCCTTATAACCTATCTGCTTACACAGGCATGATGTTTAATGGATATATCTAAATATATGTATCAGGATATATCTAAATATGCTTTTTAATCTCATATATAACTCAAAAGCTGGTTCAGAAAAGATATCGTTATTATAATTATATGACGATACTTCTCTTTGAACCAGCTTCTATTATTTATGTTATATTTTATTTTTATATTTTGTGATGTAAGTATCAAAAGAAAATCTGCCACTGACTGATGTATCAGAATCGCATGAATCACATAACAATGTGGACATTCTTAAGCACTTTAAACGCTCATAAAATGCCATATTGAATACATAATTATATGTAATACCTATATAGATTAACCAATACAGATTCACCACTATATACACTTCATCATAATATTATTATGCTTCTGTAATGTCCTTTGAAGCATCACCATAAGCCTGTATGAATCCTTTCATACCTTCAAGTGCATCTGCCTTATCAGCATCAATTCCACTCTTCAATGCTTCACTAAGCTTCTTAACAGCTTCATTAACCTCAGACTCATCTATCTTATGTGACTCCAAAACAAGCGAACGTGTTGCGTTATACATCTCTAATGTATTATTAACAGCATCAACTGTCATTCTTAGATACTCATCTGTATCATCCTTCTTATCACCCTTAAGCTCCGGAATAACTGTATCTATACTGTGAAGAAGCTTGACACAATAATCCTTTGCTTCGTTTAACACCTCTAACTGCTTACTTTTCATATCCTCCATGATATATTACCTCTCATCCTGTTTTCTTATTGGATTGCCGCATTGCTACGCAGTTTCACAACCACATTATGTACTTTTGACACGTATATTAAGATGTTAAAATGCCGTATTCATGACATTTTATAAACAATTATAACCTATACTTATGTCATTTAAACAACGCAACCTATAATACATATATCGACATACTTAAAACATACTTAACCCTGCCATTACATATCTGACATGCTGTCAAGCAAATCATCTATAGCATCCTGGTCTATATCCCCATCATCAAGTCTTGGCAATGGTTCTTTGATAAGCTTGATCTTCTGAATCTCCCAACGGAATCCTTTTCTTTCATTATATCTGTTTATAAGTCTTACAAACCTGTCTTCTCTTGCATCCTTATCTATTGGAACTATCAGCGCTACTAGTTTGTCGTTATATAATGTTATATAGCTTTCTGCAACACCATCAAGAGCTGTAATTTCCCTTATTGTAACTGTACGGCTTATCTTCTCCCCTGTTGGAAGAAGGATAATCTCCGGATTACGCTTAAGAAGCACAAGACGACCCTTCTCGTTTATTCTTCCAAGATCCCCTGTATGATACACGCCATCTTTTAAGACACGCTTTGTATAAGCTTCATCCTTATCATAACCCTTCATCACACACTCGCCGCTTACAAGAATCTCACCATCCTGTGCTATTGATACATTAGATTCATCAAACAGACAATAAGTACCATCCATAGTATCATTGATACCTATACAACCTGATGTTTCAGTCATGCCATAAACATTATATACTTTAAGATCCCTGTCGCTTAATGCCTCAAAAAGTCTGAACGGACAACTTGCACCACCTATAATAACAGTCTTTAGCTCGCTATTAAATGCCTTAATTCTCTTAAGATAATCAACCATGGATGGTGAACCAGGAAGTATAGTTGGATTGTAAAAATACGTGTCAGCATCTATATGTCTTAGTCCCCTTCCTATACATACGCATGCACCATTATGCAAAGGCCATATAAGACTATATATATATCCAAATATATGATGAAGTGCTATCTGTGCAAGTACTTTATCATCCTCATTACATATACAGAATTCGTTCAGTTTATTAACCGTATTAAGTATGTTGGAAACAGTAAGAACTACAGCCTTATCACACTCCTGTGGAACTGCCGTAAGCATCAGTATATTACCCTCTTTAACACTTTCAGCCTCATATACAAGACCATCAACATCATCCTTTTCTGCTCCCGGTATCATAATTGCATCACTATCTGCAAGAATATACTGGTTCGTAGATGTCAACACATAATCAACTCCTACTTTCATAAGAATATCATTACGTGTATTCTGCGGAAGGAAGAAATCAACAAGCATAACATCTTTTCCAGCAAGTATTATTCCAAACATATTGACAATCCATCTGTAAGATGACGGACCATATAAAGCTATTCTGCTGCCTGGAAACCTCATAAGATGAAGTGCTTTCTTATACGCATCCTCAAACAGCTTACTATATGTTATAGTCATGGTATCATACACTATAGCTTCCTTATCCGGATAATTTTCTGCATTATATTTAAGCATATTATAAAATGAATTAACCTTTTCCATACTCTGTACACCTTGCCTCTTCTTATGATTTATATAACAGCTAGTTTTATTTTAAGTTAATAATGGATTTTATACAAGCATAATTATAATATTCCATTATAGAAATATTCCTATTACATGCCTGTTGAATATTTATACGAATCTATATAATGATTAAATATTAAAAGTTATACAACACATATAGCAGGCGAAACAACTTTTTATACTTTTGACAATTACATCATAATATTGCTTTATATTGCAAATACATTTATATTATTAATTACTACTGAGTTGAAAGGAGATTAAACTGACATATATGAACTATCTGCCATTGTGTCAGTTTATATTGATTCTTATGAAAATATACATATACCGTTATGGCAGCATCTGCGAACCAGACGTAATAGATTCATTTAAAAGACTGGGACTTGAAGTACATGAAGAATGCATGGAAATGTTCAATAAAAATCTCACACCATCCGAGTGTGTAGCCCATACTTCCAAAGATATCTTAGATGGCGGCTATACATTTGTGTTTTCTATCAACTTCTTTCCATGGCTTTCGGACGTGTGCAACATCGCAAGAATTGTGTATATAAGCCTTATCGTTGACAGTCCTGTCCTTGAATTATATTCAAAGTCACTGTCAAACCCATGTAACCGCGTATTTCTTTTTGACAAGCTGCTTTACAACGAATTCGCGCCCTATAATCCCGGACACGTATTTCACATTCCCCTTGCAACTAATGTTACAAGGACTGATAAAGTTATAAATGAGGCTACTATCAATGAGCGTAGGCGTTTCCAAAGTGACATATCATTTATTGGTTCAACTTACCAGGAAAAATGTGACTTTAACAAGATAAAGCTTAGCGAATATGACACCGGTTACGTCAATGGTCTTATAGAAGCACAGCTTAGAATATATGGCTACAACTTCATAGAAGATGTCATCTCTGATGAATTCGCCGACAGGTTTATAAAAGAGAATCTTGGAACTTATGTATTCCCAGAGAACTCACGCTGCAACAACAAAGCACTTGTTGCACAACATTATATAAGTGTCAAGGTTGCCGAACAGGAACGTTTAAGAGCACTTAAAATGTTGTCTGATTCTTTCAATGTTGACATCTATACAGGAAGTGACACCTCTTTTATGCCGCACATACACAACAGAGGCTTTGCCAGATCACTTGAAGAGATGCCACTTATATTTAACAACAGTAAAATCAACTTAAATATCACTGCCAAATCCATACGTTCCGGACTTTCACTCCGTGTATTTGACGTACTCGGCTGTGGTGGTTTTCTTATAACTAACTATCAGGCTGAGCTTGCCGAATTCTTTGAAATCGGCAAAGACCTTGTTGCATACGAAAGCATGGAAGATCTTAAAGCAAAATGTGAATACTACCTTAAGCATGATGATGAGCGTATGGAAATCGCCAGTCATGGATATGAAACAGTTAAAAGACTTCATACATATGATATAAGGCTTGTACAGATGATAGATATGGCGTTTCCTGCTGCTAAATAAGGTTTTAAGACTTTCAACAAAACTTGAAAATCCTGCGATTCAGGTAAGTATACATATCCTTGATAATATTGATACCAAAGTTATCTGGATGAATAATTATCCCCATAGTTATTCATCCCACACTTCCTTATACCCTTCAGACTCCTCCTGTGCTATCTCCACCATCTGTCTTGCTGTCAGCTTGCTCTGATACACAGGATTATCAAACAGATTTTCATGATCAAACCTTACTGAATGAGATTTCTCGAAAGATATCGCATAGAAATCCTTTGACAGCCACTCATAATCCCTGTCTGTCATTCTTTCTGGATGAAAATAATATCCGCCATATCTGAAAGAATGCCAGTTACGGAAACTATATACACCGGGATGATTCACGCTCATATATGTACCATATGTCTCAAACTCACTAAAACTGTTTTCCTGTATATGTTCAATTCTTATAGAGTTAAGAATCTTTTCCCAGAAATTCTTTCCCTTAATATCATCTTTCTTTTCTATAGCAGCAATCATCTCTTTCATATATCCGCAGTGAAACAGCATATGTTCAGATATAAAAGACTTGTCATTTACTTTTCCAAGTCCTGGCAATATCTTCCCCATAGTTATAAAATATTCTTCATGATACTCATGTTTCATGTCAAAATATGGCTTTCCACATTCATCAAACATAGAAAATGTCTTACATGGTACAGTATCACCATCCCATGTCATATAATATTCATCTGTACACATTGCTGCATACTGCATCTTAAGAAACTGCTGATAATACCATCCAGCAAGTCCTCTTGGAAGTTCTCTTCCCTGCAGTATATCTACCATGGCATTCTCCATACCAGTATAAACCTCACTAAAAGGAATTAAGTCATCTTCATTTACAAAATCGACTCTTTCCCCATAATCTGACTTCTGGTAATCCTGTACCAGTTTCCCCAGCTCACTGCTGCCAACAAATATAACCTTTCTTACAGGAAGGTTACGTATAATTCTCTCATTGTTTTCCCTGACCCTCTGGAAATCCTTTGGAGTAACTACAACAATTGCATCATATTCCTTTACGTCCTGTCTTGAATCATAGCTTTTCATATCCGACATAACTTTGCTACCTCTTTCTTACACAATGTAGTGTTATTATGCTTTCTTGTGCAAATACTATATTTTCTCTTCTAATATTTCTTTTCTTCCAATATTCACTCTAATATTTCCTTCATACGTCTTTCAAATGTATATTCACTTCTCACCTTTTCATATCCATTCTGTGCAATTCTTTTCCGCTCATCTTCATGTGCAAGATAATAATTCACCTTAGCTATAAGATCTGGTATATCCTCATATATAACAAGTTCCCTGCCATCTTCAAAGCATTCTGCTATCTCATGCTGATAATTCGTTATAAGAAAACCACCACACCCTAAAACATCAAACACTCTTAAAGGAATTCCTGACTGTATAATCTTTAACGATATATTAAGATTAATCTTTGCCTGATTGAATGCAAGTGGCATCTGATTATAATAATCTACAGGTCCACAATGCTTAACACCTGGCAACCTGTCATCTTTATCAGAAGAATACAGATTCACCTTGCATCTGTTCTGCAATAATGCAAGCACTTTAAAACGTTCCCTGCCAGTAACCTCTGTTGCAAGTGCATATGTAACCTCTGGTTTTATTACGGAATACGTTCCTTTTGATACCTTTGAAAAATTATCATTTATACGCTTCATTACCACATCATTAACACAATCATCAATTATATAACCACCATACAGTTTTTCCTGTGTTGATATTATTCCCTCAAGATAACCTCTCATATATTCATCCTGATACTGGCTTATATACTGGTAATCGGACTTATACAGCTTGCCAACCAAAGCAACATCGCAGGCATAGGCTGTATCACTGCTATGAACTATATCGCGGACATCCGTTTTATCTATGTTGCGGACTATACCACTGACATTCGTTTTATCTCTGCTACAGACTATACTGCTGGCATTCCTTGAATCACAGGAACCGGCACTATCGCCTGAAATAATCTCACCGAACACATCCGTATCCACTGCCAATGGCATATGCCTGGCTCCACTTACCCCCTGATTTAAATACGTTTCCGCCTGAATCCTGTCAAAAAAATATATTCTATTACAGGCATTTTTCAATGTATCAACACGTCTTATATTAAGAGGACAATCATATACCCATGATATATACTTAATCTTAATATGTCTGTCTTTAGACATTGACAGCCTGTTACACACTTCAGATACCATAGGAATAAAATTAACCGAAAATACTGCATCATATGAAACTTTACTGTCTGCAAGATAACTCGTGAGCCTATTTTCAAGTTCAATATCATTATCCCAGTCCTTCATATCATAATAAAATACATCATAACTGATATTCAGTTTTTTCAAAGCATTCTCAATTCCATTCTGCATAAAGGCAAACCACTGAAAAAATAATAAATGCATAACTCCACCTTTCAAACTACTATTGATTTATATAAAAATTAAATATATGATGTAAATGTCTGCTTCGCAGCCGCTTCCTTTTTCTTTGCGCTAATTATATCATATCTTAGCTATAAAATATGTACGGCAGATAAGTTATCGGCAATCAGACAAACAAAAAAAGAAAGGATTTACCAGATTGTAAAACACCTATAAACATTCCTGCTTTGAAACATGCTTTGAATAATTACTATTTGGTACTGAATAATTATATATGCATATTCTTGAATTTGAACATAAGCACTTCGGTGTTGAAGATATGAAAGAAATACTTCCCACCATGGGACATGAACTCACAGTTATATCAACTCCGCTTATACTGGAACGTACAAGCGAAGAGTTTGACAGGCTGTTTGATAAGCTAGTTATAGGTAATGCTGCCATATCTGATAGACACACCAAATACGATGCTGTATTTACTTTTAACTACAGCGTTGTCGTATCAAACTGCTGTAACCGCCACAACATACCTTATATAGCATGGGTATATGACAGTCCTCTCCTTACAATATACTCATATACCATAACCAACCCATGCAACCACATATTCCTTTTTGACAGCGCACAGTACCTTGAGTTTAAGAATGGCGGAATCGATACAGTGTACTATATGCCGCTTGCTGCCAATACTGACAGACTGGATAAACTCACCCTGAATGAACATATTCATCAGGTGTTTGATAGTGATATATCATTCGTAGGCTCTATGTACAACGAAAAAGGAAACTTTTACGATAGAATCTATGACAAGCTGAGTCCCTGGACGAGAGGTTATCTTGATGCCATCATAGCCGCCCAGCAGAATGTATATGGAATGAACTTCCTTGAAGATATGCTGTCTGGAACACCAAAAAACAACAAAATCCTTGGCGAGCTTATGCGTGTGGAACCTTACACTCCTAACCATGACGGCGTAGAAACACCTGCATATGCGTATGCCAACTACTTTCTTGCAAGAAAGGTCGCACAGAATGAACGTAAATCCCTCCTGTCCGCTGTGTCAGAACATTTTAAGACGAAACTGTATACACATAACAAAACACCTGATATGCCACACGTCATAAACCAGGGACCTATCGACTTCTACGACAATATGCCTTATGTGTTCAAATGCAGCAAAATCAACTTAAACATAACACTACGCAGCATAAAAAACGGAATTCCACTAAGATGTATGGACATCATGGGAGCTGGCGGCTTTCTTATGACAAACTTTCAGGCTGACCTGCTTAACCACTTCGTTCCTGATGTTGATTTTGTATACTTTGAATCAAAGGATGACCTCATAAGCAAATGTGACTACTACTTAAAGCACGAGGATGAACGTATGGAAATCGCTGCTAATGGGCATAAAAAAGTCACGCAACTACATAACTACAGAACAAGACTTCGTGAAATATTTGATATATGTGGGCTCTCATAAAGCCCACATATATCAACATAACTTCAAGCTTAATTCAAACTTCTGTCATTATTTTTTATCATATAAAACTAGTGATGTTATGTTAGTGCTAAGTGAGGATTTTAATTATCCATTTTATATTCTTCTATAAAATACTCATCTTCTCAATCCTGCACTCTTGTTTTTTAAATTCCCCACCATGACTTTCACCAGTATCATAATTGACTCCGACAAGAACAACTTCGCCAAAATATCCTTTCAGGCTCTCAACAGTTACTGCAACAGATTTTAATGACACATTATATCCATTAACTTTCTTGGCAATAAATCTGTTTTTATAAAAGCTCGAATGTTTAAGCAATTCATCCTTATTATGCAAGTGACATCTGATTATAATAATTTACAGATCCTCACTGCTTAACACCTGACAATCTGTCATCATTATCAGAAGAATATTAACTAATGCTGATTCCATCATATAAATAAATGTAAAATAGGTACGAATTACTTGGTAACTAATAATGAAACCAGCTTAATTCCTCCTCTTCTCGTTTTGTTATAACCTAATGCATATCTTATATTCTCTGCAATATAATATTCTCCATCAGCTTCCTTTAAATACCCAAATCTCTCAAGTGATTTGATATCATCATTAGATAATTTTTCAAGCACTTCTAAAATTAATGGATCTTGTTTTTTTGATACTGGTATCTCCTCTAGTTTCTTAAAACTGCTTTGAAGCTGATATATTTCCGCCTTAACCTCTTTAAGTTTTTGCTCAGATGCTTTAATTATAGCCTTTTTCATAACATCAGGTGTCAAAAGCCTATCTCTAAAATCACGTTTTATACTGGTATCTTCAGTTGCATACTGCAAAAATCTTACAATATCTCTTGCCTGCAACTGACCATTAAAGTCTGATAAAGATGCAAGTACCCATCTTATTGTACCTGCGGTTTTAGAACCATCCGGTCCCATCTTTTTACCCCATAATCTATTAAGATTATTCTCTATTGTCTCTGACGAAAGATTATATACTGGTATATTCTCCTTATCTTCTATTAGTTGCAATCCTATCTCTTCTGCAGCATTATCTGCAAGCTTCCACGCCAACTTTAAAGCATCTGCCTGCGACCAGTTGAGCTCATATGATTGATACTGATTTCTAAATTGCTCAAAATTAACATCCATAGCCAATTCAGCAATATCTTTCCTTAAAAAGGCAATCATTCCTATATTATCAAGCTGATATTCATTAATATGATTCATAACATTTTTACATATAGCCTTGATGCCCGACTTTCCAATATTTTCTCCTATTATTTCCGAAAATAAAGTTTCCAATCCATCAAATATAAATACTATTTTTTTATTAATATCAGATAAATATTGATCTAATTCATTCCAATTAGATACATTATCAAACTTATCCAATATCATATGTTCCCATAATGCTGTCCATTCATTCTCTCTTATTTTGTTATCTATAGCATCCTTTATCATACCCTCGTTATCAGATAACATATCATCTTTTATATGAATATTAGGAATACTTTCATTACATCTATCACTGCATTCTCTGATTAATCCCATGAATTTAATTCTATCTTCTGAACATAACATGGGACATATTAATATTTCAGGCTCATCATCTATATTACCACCAATAATGTTTATAAATTTGTTCCACGTACCTGCTGCCATCATCTGTTTATATAAATATGTTTTTCCAGAACCTTTAGCTCCCAATATATTAATCTTAGGCATATCAGTTGTCAAATTGACGAGCCTCATTATAGCACTGGTTATCAGTAGATTACTCTTATCATCTGCCTCAGCTGTTACATTATTACATGCAATTTCATGAAGTTTCTCTCTAAACTTTTTAATATCCTCTATGCTAAACTGCTCTGTATATTGTGACTTTGAAAATATCCCCTTAACAAGTTCCTCATATGACGAAGTTACTTTATATGCCTTACTTAATTTCTTACATATATCTTCTAAATCCCCCAAATGAATTAACTGTGGATCATTCTCAACTTCAATTATATCTTCTATTTTTGCTATACATTCGGACATGTCATCTTCTAAGTCCTTGCTATATGACAGTAACCTCTCATATATGTCATCTTTTTGTGTTCGTGTTATTACATTATCATCAACTTTAGTCAGAACTATATTGCTGATTTTATTGTTGCTTTGCTTTATTAGCTGCTTTAATAATAATTCTGTTCCTACAATCGACTGCTCAGAAGTAGATGTCACTATTACCTTATTAACACGTGAATCAAACAACAATGGTGCCGAGTATTCACTTATACCAGCTCTTAAATCTACTAATACCATGTCAACTTCTAACATCTTTCCCAATGTCGAAAGTGCATCTGTGATTATATATTTATTCTTATCTCCATTCATTATCCTTTCAGAATTTGAATACACATCCAACAGTTGACTATCATATCTATATGCAGGAAGAAAAATTTGATCAGCATTAACTTTACCAGTATCAAAATTCAATACCATATTCTTCATTATAGTCTTTATACTATTATACACTTCCTCATCAATTCCCTTTGAACTAATTATATTAAGTAAATCAATATAACTAAATGCATAATCGCCATTTTCCTGTTTCCCAAGCCATGTTAATCCTGGAGCTTCTATATCTCCATCGACTATAAGTACCTTTTTTTCAATTCCATACTGTTCAACCATATCTCTTACAAATGTAATTAACGATAATGTTCTTCCAACCCCACCTTTAAATGAATGAAAAGCCATAACATCAACACCTGGCAAATTTCCAGATTTGCTTACATTTTCTCCTGTAATATAGGAAAAATCCTTAAACAAAGGATATGGATTAACTTTATTATCATATATATCACTTTCTTCAAACTCAATTTCAAGTTCAACCTTAGTTTTAGATAAAATTATTTTGTGATCTTTATAATCCGCTTTTAAAAGAGCTTTTAAAAATTCATATGACTTTTCTTTTAACTCAATAGAGATATTGCAGCTATATATAACAAGTTCATCACTATATACAGATATGTGACTCCATTCTTCTGGCCAACACTCCTTATTCATATATAAAATTCTTTCAACATCCTGCCAAGCATATAATCTGAAATATTTCATTTTATTATCTTCTCCTCTCAATATCATGCAATAATTCCAATGCCATATTCATATTTTCTTCTATTAAGTTAATTTTATCTCTATCCTCTGTTCGTATAGCAATTCCATATCTCCACATTTCCTGATATGCTCCTGAACTAATTTCATCTCCATACTTGCTGATAACTGTTGGAAACTTACATTTTCCACATATGCCAATATTCTTAAGTAATTCTTTTATGTCATGCATATTATTTCTATATTCATCTGGAACATTATTATAAAGCTTATATCCATTATCTTTCATATACTGATATTTAGCTCCACATTCCACCGAGTAAAACAAAAGCATTCTTCTTGCATTATCATCTTCTATACCTTTTGCTGCTTTCTCATGCCTGTCTCTACTTTTCTTTAAATCACTATATCCCACATTTCGCATTTTGCCCATAGTACTTCTAACTCCTCTTCAATCTGAATTATTCTAAAATTATTATTCATAATTTACATAATTTCCATTGATTAATTTATATCATACATTTCATTATAATACTAGATTTTTTATTCAAATAATTAATAAACATACTTATGTATTTTGTTTATTCATAACTATATATCATTATTCATTTACAACATATTCTAAGAACTCCTCCACCCTTGCCTTCCACGTATGCTTACCCCTTGCCAGCATATACGCATTACCTGCTATATTCTGCCTGTATTCATCATCCGACAACAATCTGCTTATAATATCTGGCAATTTATCAAGCCTTTCCAGATCATACATAACAATATTCTCATGATTATCAAAATTCTTTTCAAGATACTCTGATGAATCGGTTAGACACACCGCACCTGATAAGCATATGTTGGCTATTCTCTCCGTCATACCTGACTTATGCCATGTCATAATATTAAGTCCTATTCTTGAATGTCCCCATACCTTTAAAGCTTCATCAACCGACACTGCATTATGTATTATCAGATTATCTTTATACATGCCATCATATCTTTTCCAAGTTTCACCAAAAACATCTATCTTTATTCCAGATTTTATAATAGCTTCTATAACTTTAATCCGGTAATCATACACTATCTTTCTGCACACATTCTGCAAAGAACACAATATATCAAGAAACCGTTCTTCACTGACATCAAGTTTCTTCTCTTTAAGCAGCTTATCAAGTCCCTGTTCAAACGTATATGCAGGATTACACATCATATAATCATAATAAACTTTCTGGAATTCATCCTGTATAACTTCATCACCAAGTACATGATATGAACCTATGAAAACAATATCATACTTGCGTTCACAACTATTGATACTGATATATCCGGCATCTTCACCTCCCGGCGGTAACTGAATTGCATTATGTATATGATAATATTTTCTCATGAATTCTGCATAATATCTATCCTGGCACAACATATGATAGCTGTCGTCTGTCTTTTCCAGCATATCCTTAAAATACACCGGATGGTCAAACCAGAATATATATTTAGGACAATCAATAGTCTTAAAATATTCCTTGAACAATACAGGTGCCTGAAAGCCTACAATTCCCTTCAACACATGTTTTTCTATATAGCTAAGTTCTACCGTTTTCCCATATGAACCATCAGATGTTATAACAGCCTGGCCGCTCTCAATAAGTTCTTTTATCAGGCATACAGCAAATCTATTCAAAACCCCATAACAGATATCATCACCCATTATTATATAAAAAGGAGCTGTATCAGTTTCTACCCTTTTATACAACTCACTATTGTTTAAAAAATCCATTACATATGCATTAAAAGTATCCACCTGCCCTGCATCTGCTGCATATGATGTCATATTATCAAGCACATTTTCCAGCAGACCATCATTCTTAAGAACACACATATACTTTCTTATAACATATGCATACGTTAACAAGATATTGTTTTTTCGTTCTGTTACCGACATGTTATTGTTTATTATACTATTTTCATTGTCATTTATATCATCCCCACCAAATATTTGAATACATCTAATGTTACTATTCATCCTATTTTCATTACACTTTGTATCAGCCTCACACTCCACACCATACACTCCACATACATTATCATCATAATGCTCATACTCCACTCTAAGCGCCATCTCATATATATCACCGCATTTTAACTGCCTGTTGAAACAACCTATATCACCTAAAACTGACTTTTTAAGTATCACTGCATATGGTTTCATATCAAGACAATTAACCAGCGTATTAAAATGCATATTCCCCTGCAATATTCCCTCACCAAATATAACCATGTCATAATTCATAAGGAATGGGGCTTCCATGATAATCTGGCTTATCTCAGTGCTATTGGTATAACTGGTGTTAATAAATGCTATGTAGTCTGCATCACAGGATTTTATAAGATAGTTTTTGTATTCAACATTATCGAATTTATCATCCGGGATTTCATTATACATTATCAAGACACCATTAGTTGATGAATATAATCCACAATTATTATCATCTTTAACATCTTTTATGTGGCTATCACTGCTTTCTCCACATATCATATCCATATTTCTGATTTCTTTATTGTCATTTGTTTTATTAATTTTCTTTGTATTTCTATTAATGTTATTGCTGTCTGCCTTATTCATTTTTTCTGCATTTCTATTGATTCTGTCCATTTTTTCCACTTTGCCATACGCACTATCATAATTCTGCATGCATTACATCTATTTTTTGCCAAACTTTTTTAATTTTTAGAAAAATCACTCACCGATTTTATACTATATCAATCACATCATTCTATTATGCTAATTACAGCTACACCTCTACATTAACCCATTGCATATATCTTTATAAATATACTCTGATGCTTTTATGCCATTCTTTCCATAATAATCGAGTTCTCTATAAAACACTTCATTTCTTATATCTTTCTTTACATCATCACCATTAATCACAACATTCTGGATAAACATATCGATATTCATATAATCCCGTCCATCTGTAGTATAATGTGCCTCCATCAGTACTTTGCCTAAATCATTAAAATGCTGCTCTTTTCTTGTTAAAAATAATAATGGCTTCTGAACATATAGATATTCTCCTACAAATGATATTGAATCCATTATCATAGCATCAGAAGTTTCAAACAATTTTAAATAATCAGATTCTTCAATAACATTTGCATTTGGAAGACTTCTCCATTTATCCAGATATTCTTCATATTCGTCATACGATTTCATACTGCCGCTTTCAACAACAGCATTCCTAAGATTAGGATGAGGTTTAAATACAAATGTAGCCTTATTTCTATACTTTTGTGCAATATATAGTAAATAATACATATTTTCACCAAAAGTAGAAAAACCTACCCCGCCAACATTGCCAATAGAATAATGCGGTGCAAATATTATCTTCTTTATATTTTCATCCCTACAACCTTCTGGACCCTTCCATACTTTTTTAGCTCTTCTTTGCTATAATCATGCTTATCATAAAAATAGTCCATTTTGGCATAACCACTATTTCTTACATTGCTGCCATTAAGAATTTCATATTTGAGAAATGCATCATAATCCTTCTGGGATTCTGTATACACCCTCCACTGCATATTGATAAAATCATTGTTATATAATCCAATTTTATCATAACCACCATCTGGAGATTGTCCAACTGAAAGTCCATATGATATATACACATTTAACACATGTGCCGGCAATCTGGTTATCTGATAATAATCTGCCATATCAAGATACCATGGCGTTACATTTATAACCACATCCGGCAATCCACCAATATCTTCCCAATCATATAATTCATCTGTTTTCGAGGCATATACAAATTTTAACTTATAATCATTTTCTTTGAAATAATTATAGGTCTGTTCATATATTCTACTTCTATCATCATAATCCCTGTCTATAAGTGGCACCGGGATCACACTTACATCAAACATGTCATCTGCACTTAACTTTCTATATAAATCTTCTGCTGGCCATTCTGCCGCTGATATTGGTAAAAAGGCTATTTTTATCTTTTCTCCATGTATAACTTTCTTTCTGATTACACTTCTTCCATACTGCATATAAGCTCTGTGACATATTCTATACAATCTATCACATCCTGGTATAGTATTCCTCATTGAAAACAATGCAGCAAGATGTTCATAGCTTAACATCTTCATATATTTCGATTTTTCTTTATCATCGCTGCTATCATTAAAAATACCTTTATCATACACATCCAATAGTTCAGACACAAGATCAGCTATTTGATCTCCAGTAAGAACTTTCTGCTCGTTTCTGATTTTCATATATATATTCTCCTAAAACTATTGTATTATCTTTAACTAAACATTGATTTATCTAATTAAAAACCTGACATAATATATATCATATTCTTATACTATAATAAATTCCTTCAAATTATTGTAATATAAATGCAATTATGTATAAGTACTCCTATACTTAACTGCTCTTCATCTTGAATTATATAGTGTAATAACTTATTATTAGTATATATCATTTATGAACAAGAGGAAAGACTATGAAGAAAGTTTCTATTGTAACTCCATGCTACAATGTTGAAAAATATATTACCCAGTTTCTTGACTGCATAATTAATCAGACAATTGGAATAAATAATATCGAACTTATTCTGATAGACGATGCTTCTACCGACAGCACACCTGATATAATAAGAAACTATGAAAGGCTATATCCTGATACGATTATAGCTATTTTTAACGATACTAACCTCAAACAAGGTACCTGTCGTAATATTGCTCTTGATAACTATGTTTCCAGCGAATATTTCTGCTTTATTGACAGCGATGATATCGTTCCTTTGTATTATCTTGAATACTTATATAATATAGCTCAGGATAACCTTGCTGATGTTATACAGCTAAAGTTCTCATATGACCTTGCAGGCATACCAGAATCTAAAAATATGCTTACATATAACACATTTATATGTGACAACGAAGAAAAAAGAAAGCAGCTTATAATAGGCAATGATTATCTGAATGAGAGCTGTACATGCAAATTCATACTAAAGTCATATTATGATAAATACCACTTTCATTTTGCCGAAGGTGTTGCATATGAGGAACCTCTGTTCACTCACCCCATAAAACACACTGCCAATATCATATGCAGGATAAATGAACCTCTATATTATTACCGCCGTAATCCTGATGGAACAATGTTATCATATATGCAGAATTATGATACTATATACCAGCACATGTTCGTACAGCTGGAAACCTTTAACTATGTCAAAAACAATATTGGCATTGATAAATATATACATGAAATGGAATTATACTTCCTGCATTCGTTCTGCTACGAAACAATTAGTTTTTTGAATACACGTCATATGCCTGTAACCATTGAACTCTTCCGCTATATGTGTTCCGTAACTAATATGATTATACCTGATATATCATCTAATCCTTACTTTGGTGTCAAAGGAACATACTCGAATAAAGCTATTGCTGATTATATCAATCAATATAATCAAGGAGCCGATATAAACGAAATCTTAAACGAACTAAAAAATATTTTTTAAAAATCATCAAAAAATATATCTTTAAAAAGTAAATGGAGAAATCTATATATGAAACAACAACCCTCTGATACAGAAGAATATGTTAACGCAGTTATCAATGAAGATAAAGAATGGCACAAGGAATATGATGAATCACTGCTATCCATAACTGATTCAATTAATAATTTTCTGGCAATTAACACAGACAACTCATTATATACACTTTGTACATTTCTCACTGCTCCCGAGATTATAAAAGTTTTTAAGGAAATCCCTGAGATTGCCCACTGTTTTGTAGCTGCCAATATAACTGCTAATGAGTTCAATAATAATTTAACAGATTCACTATATCTAAAAAACACATTGGATATATCTGGCGTTATCAAAAAAAATACTTATTATAAATTTTTACTGCTTAATATAGAATATAACGTAGATAAAGAAAAAGCCCTTAAACAATTAGCCCTTAACATATATAATAAATCCATATCACACATTGCACTTGAACAACTAATAAATACAACCTCACTTAACAAAGAATATGTTACGGATTGTATATTACATTATATTGATGAATATGATGAAAGCAATAATAGAAATGAAATTAATATTCCTGGCTATAAAACGCCAGCTATAATAAATTGTAGTTCTTACGAAAATGAATTGTCATCTCATAATCATATGCGTAATATATCTGACACTGCCAACGCCAAGAATAACTGTACACCTGTTGTTGCCAATGTGAATCATGATGCTGCATATGATGCTACCAAATTCTGTTTTATAATATGTTCAAACAACGAACAATACGAGGCTGAATGTATTAAATATATCAACAATCTCATAATTCCTGATGGTTATACAATAGACATTATAGTAGTCCATAATGCTGCTTCCATGACATCCGGCTATAACAGAGCAATGCTTTCATCTAATGCCAAATATAAAATATACCTTCATCAGGATGTATTTATACTTAATAAGAATATCTTATCTGATATTTTGAAAGAATTTCACAATCCTCATACTGGTATGATAGGAATGGTTGGCTCTAAAAAGCTTCCAAGGACGTGTATTATGTGGTTTGGATGGCGTATAGGTCATTTTATTGCCAACAATATATATCACACTACTGATTCTGTCCTTGAAGATATAAAACATTCAACATCTGTCGAAGCTATTGATGGTTTTATAATGATTACACAATACGATATACCATGGCGTGAAGATATATTTACCGGCTGGGATTTCTATGATATATCACAAAGCTTTGAATTCAGAAAAAATAATTATGATATTATAATTCCGCCTTCTGTCCGTGCATGGTGCTTTCATGATGATGGAATAATGAATCTGGATTCTTATTATGACACCAGGAAAATATTTATGAAAGAATATGCATACATGTTGCATTGATTCTTATCACGATACAAACAAAACATTTAAGAAAAAAGGGGCTGTCGCATTAAGAATTATTCATGCAATACATAGAACAACTGGGAAAAATATATATGATATAGTTTTTCCTATTGCGACAGCCGCAACATCTCAAACTTATATTAACTTCTATGAGGATAAAACGAGTAAAACACCCTCTCGGTTTAATAACACATCTAACTCATATTAATTCCATAAGATTAATATTACTTGTTTTATTATAAACACCAATCACTTTTCTTAATAGGTTCTTTAGATATTCCCCATTTAAAAGCTTCATCTTCACCACAATATCTACATGACTCCATTGGCTGAATAAGCCTGTCCTTAATCTTCCATCCATCTATTCCTGGTTCATATATATCTATACAATCATTTCTGTTCATTTCTGGAAGCTTTTCATTATATCTTTCATTAAAATATTTATTCAGGAACGGCGTACAACATGCAGCCAGCATTCCTTTAGATAAAAAAGTACAATTTTTTCTCATACACTGATTAAATATCACTTTTTCGTCTGAATCCCCATTAATATTTATATGCTTAGCAAAACTCTCTTTTTCCAGCCTCAGCTCTGCATTTAATCCATGGTTCTTTACGAATCTGATAATTTTGTCATTATCAAGACATTCATAATCAGATATTGATATTAAAACACCATTATCTTTGATTATCTGAATCAGCACATCCGTTATCGATAGTAGTAATATTCCGTTAGTAACAACAGTTATACATGCATATGGAAATGCATCTCTTGCTGATATTATAAACTTACCAATATCTTTATTCAGTAAAGGTTCACCTCCAAGAAGATATATGGTTTTAATCTGAGAAAAATACTCTGAAAGCTTATGTATATCTTTATTAAACTGCTCATAATCAGCATATACCGGATTCGTAACCAGATTAGAAAAATGCGCACAGCCACGACAATTAAGATTACAATGATCCGCCAGATGAAACTCAATCTGATTAAGCACAGGCCCCACTTCAGAATATCTTGCAATACAGCCATAATTAACTATATCCTCTGGAATTATATAAATATCGTTAATTCCAATTTGTTTTAAAATATTGGTATAATATGTATTTTCCGGTTCTGTCTGCAATACACCATCTATCTCACCTTTCTTATACATTTCTAACAATTCACTTAACGAATAGGTAACATCTGATGATGCATAATCGCCAAGACATACATCTGATAATCCAGCTATTGAAGCTGCTACATTATTTTTTTGCAATTTTTCAAGTGTATTATTCCAGCTTGCTGCCTGACCAAATGCTATTAATCTCATAATAATTTCCTGCCTTCTATTCAACTTATCCTTAAAAAAATATATCTCCATGCATTGACATAATCATATTTTTCTGCCAGTACCTGTAATTCTCTTGATGGAAATATATATATGCACTCTCATTATCCTTAAGATAGTAAGACACACCACATAATTAATACATGTTTAAAGTATAACATATTTCAACTGTTTGTTTCAGCCTTTATTCTTGAATAAAATCTACAAATGAATTATTATCTTACTACATGTAATAAAAGACACGCACAGAAATGAGGATTAGTATGAACACAAAAGAAATACTCATAAAGCTTAAAGATGCCGTTTTAAATAATGCCATGGCTACAAATGACGTACCAATAAGAGATATAAAAGATGCTCTTATTGCAGAATATTCTGTTGCCATAGGAAAAGATACAATTGAATATAACCGGCTATGCAATTATTGTTCTATCATTCCAGATGCTGGACTTAATCGGAATGAAACAGTAAGCTTTATAGACCGGATGATTAATTATTCTATAGAAATATCCAACCACACATCTGTAAATAACGCCGAGCTTCCTGATGATATCGACCCTTATGAACAATATAAGATATATCTTGAGCTCTCAGAGCAATATAAAACAACTAACATTAACCAATATTATCTATGCCTGGAAAATGCCTGCTTTCACTGTAAGGATGACAATATAAAGCAGGAAATACATGATAAGATGACAGCTGTCAAAGACTCTGGCTGTGTTACTGTTAAACCAGTCAGCATAGTAATCGTATCATATAACTGCATGTATCTTATGCAGAAATGCATAGAAAGCATCCGTAATTACTGTTATAAACCTTCTTATGAAATAATTGTTGTAGATAATGCTTCGACTGATGGTGTTACAGACTGGCTTGAACAGCAGCCTGATATCATACTTATAAAAAGTAATACAAACCTGGGATTCCCTAAGGGCTGTAATATCGGCATACTTAACTCTGAAAAGGATAACGATATATTCCTGCTTAATAATGATACAAGACTTACACCTAACTCACTATTCTGGTTAAGAATGGGACTATATAAAGATGATGAGACTGGTGCAACTGGTGCTATATGCAACTATAATGGTGCACTTCAATACCGCGAATTATTCTTTACATCACTTGATGATTACACCAAATATGGTTATGCTAATAACGTGCCTATGGAAAATGCCTACGAAGAATGTACTATAATCTGTGGATTTGCCATGTTGTTAAAACGCCATGCACTTGACCAATCGAACCTTTTAGATGAGAATCTCTCTCCTGGCTACTATGATGATGATGATATATCTATGCAGATACGAAAACTTGGTTACAAACTATATATATGCCACAATAGTTTTATATATCACGCTGGAAGCCAGAGTTTTGGTGTACTTCCTTCTGACAGCGTATTAAATATATGCAGCCGAAATAGAGATTATATATGGAAAAAATGGGGATTTGACCCACTTAATAACACTATTGGAAATATATTTAAGATGATATATGCAACAGATGAACCTCTTGCACTACTTGAAATCAACGCCCACAATGGTGCAAGCTATGCACATCTAAACTATATATGTCCTAAGCTTACATATGTAGGTTACGAGAACAATCCATCTTATATACCGCTTACTATAAAAGATGCTCATATAACATATACTGATTATGACAATATCGACTTTTCTCAATATGACAAAGAATTCGATTATATTATAATTAACAACGCCGCTGAATATAGTGATGAGGAACGTAACAGCTTCAATGCAATATTATATGGCTGCTTAAAGCCTGACGGGCAGCTTATATGGAACGACAATACACCTCATAATGACTAAATTTCAACTCTTGTCATATATATTAATATATTAACGACATTGCACTGCATAACGACCAAACAAATATTAGGGAATGATAAAACATCCTAAAATGCTTTATTACTCCCTAATATCAAAATTTTATTTTTCCTGTGATATTCTCGCATCAATAGCCTTCTTAAGCTTAGTCGAACTTGTACTCTGTGTATAAGGGAAGAACACCAGTGTTGAACCATGCTTCTCAAGAAAATCTTTTCTTGCAAGCCAGTATGGGTCATGTTCATAATCACTTCCTGAAAACTGCACATCAAAATGATACACCTTATACATATCCTCTGTATCAGCAAAGTTAAGTGGAAGCTTAACAGCTTCATCTACATAACGACATGACCTTACCATCTCTATACGCTCGTCAAAAGGCACGAAAGGTTCTGCCTGCTTGTTAAGCCTTACTCCCTCATCTGATACCACACCTACTATAAGATAGTTACATAATTCCTTTGCTCTTCTGAACATATTAAGATGACCAATATGGAACAAGTCGAATACCCCCGCTATATAACCGACATTATAAGGCTTGCTGTTACGTGAAGCTTTACCTGCGCCTGATTGTAAACTCTGACAAGATGTTGATGTTACACATTCCAAATCTTCCGCATTTTTTACAACTTCCGCCTGAAGCATTCTCTTTCTCATGTTATCCCTTCTCTTGTTAGGATAATCATTACCTGGGTCATATATATGATATGACATTATCCCCATATCATTTAACTGCTTGGCAACCCCATAATATTTCTTTATACATATAATAATATGCAGCTCTTCTGCTGGTATCTGCTTTAATATATCTGGTGAATTAACAGGAATCCCCTTAATATCCGTTCCCCACTTAGAACTGTTATTATCAATAACCGAATATACTTCATAACAGCCATCGAATTCATCTAAGAATCTGTTTGTAAATATACCTGAGCCAAACAATACAAGCTTCTTTCTCTGATTATCTTCTTCATCATCAAGCCCTTTAAATATATCAACAAACATATCCTGATAAGTCTTAGCATCATAATTAATCTTTTCCCTGTTCGTATACAGATTTCTGCTATTTACACGCCTGTTGCGGTAATAAGTTTCCAGCTCTGCCTGGTTACGGAGCTTCTGCGTAAACTTAGACGACATCCGTGACCATATATCCTCACACTCTGTAAGTCCGAATCTGTCCATTATCTCTTTTCTTGGTATAAGCTGCTCGAATTCACTGTCTGTTCCATCATATATTAAAGACAAAGAACGATGCAGAATAGCCTTTGCAGGACAATTCTCTATGTAAAACTCCTGGTCATAATATATGTATCTGTCCTTTGGATTCTTCCTGCTTACATCATAAAAGCAATTCAGCGGAACCATGTCTATATAACCCTTTTTTAGAATGATACCTAAATCCCTGCCGTTAGCACTGTTCTTATCCTTATCTGATATAATATCTGTATGGTCAGATGAGGCTAATATAAGCTCGTACATATCTTCTATAGCCTTATAGAATTCTTCCTTATCATTCTTAGCCAGTTCCTTAAGTGCTATCATTGCAACCGGTGCATCAACATATGGCATAATAAACTTATCACCATCTATATAAGAATCAACAACCTGTATTCCTCTGCTTCTTAGTTCATCATGATTATGCTGCATCTGCTTAAGTTTAACTATGCCTTCGTCATATATAGCCTTTTTATATACAGACATGCATTTTCGTGGCATTTCTCCCTCATTATAAATATTATCAATCAGCTTTCCATTACCCTCACAGCTGCATATACCAGTAATCAGCGCATTCTCTCTTCCCCTGTCCATCGACAGGGTAACGTGCTGTGTATCATCATAAGTGCCATCCATGCTGCACTCTATAATATATGCATCAGCCATTGCGTGAAACATTCCATTCTTAACAAGGTCTGTATACAGATACTCCTCGTTAAGGAATATGCACTCTGGATGATCATATACAGGAAAATATCTTATAGCTAACTCCTCCTGTGGATTATATCCTTCTGCATAAACCAGCTGTACTTCCTTAAGATTGGGCATAACCGCATAGAACTTATGATTCTCAAGTCCACTTTCATCAAGCATGCTTCTTAACTCTGCACCAGAGTAACACTTTCCTGATATCTCCTTCTTATCAGCCTGCTTCATACCTCTATAATTCTCTATTCCGTCAAAGCTATGATTAGTGTACGGATCCCTCTCACCACAGAAGTACTTAATAGCCAGGCGGTTCTCACAGCCAAGCAATAACCTTCCTGATGGCTTAAGCAATGCTTTTAACATACTTAACAGCTTATGTGGATTATCACATTTCTCCAGCACATCTATACCAACTATGTAATCATAGCCTGTTCTTCTCTGATTATTATTGCTATCTGACATATCAGATACAGATACCACATCAACATGTCTGCTAATATTTGTCAGCAACTCTTCTATGGCACTATTCTTCTTGTTATCATAAATATATAATATATCCGAATCCTTCTTAAAGTTGTACCATAACAAAGCTGCCTTGGGGAATTCCGATATGATTGCATCTACAGATATATCTGTTGATATATCTTTTAATGTATCATTAAATGCGTTATTCAATTCAATATCTGATTGGTTGTTCGATTCCTTATTTGACTTAATATCAGATTGATTGCCTGATTCACTATTTGAAATATTGTGTCTATCTAATGATGTGTTAGATATATTATTACTCATTATGTATTCTCCAGTCTATTAATTATGCTTCTGATTTTATTAATTATTATGCCTGATCCACTGTTATATATGGCACCTCTTCTACCTTAAGCCCCTTCTTAATAACCCACACAGTCATCATTCTCTCAGCCAAAAAGCCTATAACCCTTTTACTATACGCATCATATCCAGACACATCTATATTCCTTGCTGCATCTATAATAAATGAAAACAACCATTCACAATATTCATCAAACACACTCCACGTTGTGGCAAACATATTGCAAGGATAAAAATAATGTAATCCCATAACATAATCAAAGACATCTATGTCTTCTGGATGTGCCTTTATAAGTGCTTCTCTTACCTTCATATAACCACAATCATAAGCCTCTGGCTGTATATTATTCTTAATCTGTTCCTGTAATGTACTGTTGAAAGTAGTATGCTCGCATAACAATATATCGGCACTCTTAAGTTTCTCTATCACGGTTTCATTGTCTAATATATTCTCAACATATTTCTGATTGTTGTTAAGCATATATCTTCTATAATGACTTATCCCTACATATTCCGTCCTTCTGTTTTTCCATATCCAATATATGGCAGTACACTCATTAATCTTGTTATTTAGATATGCTATATTATCACCTGTACTATCATTGATATACTCTGGATTATTATAATTACCACCTACACATATCGGTATATACATATCATCTCTTTTAACATTATAAGGCTTATGCATAACAACATACATATAGGGATTACTGCACACAGATAATGCTCCAGGTTCAAGAACCCACATGATAACAGAAAGTCTCTTATAATATGTACACTTCATACCTAGTGACTCAAATAAGTTCTTAAAACCAAGACAGCTGTCACCCTTATAGTTAAAATATGGTGTTGAAAGTATAATATAACGCGCCTTATTAACAAGCTCCATATGTGAGAATACATTCATCATCCTTTCACTATCAAGCAATATAATGTCATAATCCTTTGTGCAACCATCTATATCTGTATACACATTATCATATCCATATAGATCCGACTCTGAACAACCTGGCATATCCTTACAATCTGTCTTCTTATCATTAACAAGCAGCCTATCAAGATATGACATCTTACTCTTCCAATAGCTTGCTGGATGATAATTCACTATCCCCTGAATGGTACAATCCAGAACACCCTCAGCCTCATGCATCTGAATACATTCATCATAAAAATATATAGCTGTTGCATTATATGTATACGGCGAATCTAACAACTCTGCCCACGATATGATTCTTTCTTCGCCTATGCCATACTTAAACATAAGGCATCTCTTGATATCTTCAAACACTCCATCACACATAATAGCTACATAATCATAATCTACAAGTTCACTAAGACTACACGCATCAGCACCTGATAACTCTGTCTCGTATATAACCGGTATATCTCTTTTACTGAATTCAGTTATATTCTCACAGTTATCAGCCATGTCCTTACCGACTATAACAGCAGCTATGTTGCTCCATACTATGTTTGGCTTTATATTGTTTAATAAACTTCCTATTCCATATATTACGATTCTGCTCATTGAGTCTTATCCTCCGTGATGTTGATTACTGTTCTAATATTGATTCAAGATACCATAATAATACCTCCACATAAGGGGTTTTTACATCCCGTTCATTGTTTAAATTATATAATACTTCATTACAATATGACATCAATTCATCTGGCTGTAATACACCTAACTCATCTATCAAGGCATCTAATACAGCTTTTCTTTCCTTAATTAAAGGAGACGTTTTACAATTCAGATTTAAAGTTTCTGTCAAATCTTTTTTCACATCAGCATCCGTTGCATCTATTTTCCCATCCAAAGTGTAAAATATTGTATTCAACGTTTCTGAAACACATGGATTTACCTTTATAAATTCCGTGTTTTTTCTATGTGCATCACAAGTTAAATCATTTTCATTTCTGATTCCTTTGGCTGCTCTATTACCGTTACACAGCCAATAAATTATTATAATCTAATCCCTGACCTATATCTCTTCCATCTTCTGGATTCCTCGGTATATAATGCTCTATTGTTATAGGTGCAATACCAGCTTCAACATCATCTCTAGGTATTCTGCACATGCAATATGCACACAATCCCCCTTGCTCTTTAACTAATGCTTTCTTGATTTTTTTCTTTAATCTTTTATCCGCATTTAATAATTCATAAGATTCTTTAGGATTTAATCCCCGATCTTCTGCCGTCTTTCTTAATTTTTTTAGTTCCTCCGGCTCGTCTCCTTTTACGATTTTTATCATATTATTTTCTCCGAATATTCTCCAGTTTTAACTTAACCCTGCATCGCGCTATCTCTGGATCGTGACTACCTCTCATCTGTTCCAGTTCGTCTAATATTTTTTCAGCCTCTGAATATTTATTTTCACTGAGTTTTTTATAGAACTCATCAAATAGCATTATGAAATTCTCTGGTCGTTCATCAACCTGCATTATTTCCTTTAATACTGAATTAATATCCTTACCATATACCTGATTATCCGTCTCTATAACTTCGCCATCACTCACCATGCGGATATTTTCTTTCTTGACAGAATTAATAACTGATGGCGCATGTGTAGTGACAATAAACTGCACCTTAGGAAATATGTCTGTCAGATTATACAACACTTTCTGCTGCCATGCAGGATGAAGATGTAAGTCAACTTCATCTATAAGCACTACACCATCACTCTTCTCAAGAATATCTATACCTAACTGTGGATTCAGTGTTGCCATTCTATATGCTATATCTGCCACAAGACTAATAGTACCTTTATAACCATCACTTAGTTGATTAAGTGGTATTCTCATTCTTTGTCCATCACTTTGTGAATAATATACATCCAGCTCCTGCGTGCTCATGTTATACCTTATTCTCACGTCCTTATAACCAGATAACATGCTAAGACATTTTTCCATAGCAAGATATACCGTGTCAAGTTCAGGGTTTTCTTTTATATTCTCTTCCTGGCGCTGATATTTACTAATAGTTTTATTCAAAAACCACTCCATCATAAGTTTAACATTGGCTGTTCCATCAAGACTGTCAATATATCCATTAGTCCTTGAGCTTACTTTAAATACATCAACCTTCTTCTGTCTATGATAATCCCATAATCTTCCAGTTCCGTAATATGCTATTACTGGTAATTGAATATTAACATTTCCCTCACTTATTTCCTTCTGATACCCATATGCGTAATCTATCAGTTCTTTAGCTTCTTTTGTTGTCATTGTACCTGTTGGTGTATTAACCATTCGTTTCCAATTAATATCTTCAACATCTGACTCTTTAATTCTAGCACAGGCTTCGATTTCCACCGGAAATTGAGGCTGAACATCATCAGTAGTTCCTATAACATAAGCTTTTCTTAATGGATCAGTTGTTTTATTAATACTCTTTCCAGTAATATTATTAAAACCTGCAAACCATGTTCCAAGCGCAATAGCAGTTGCCTCTAATATGCTTGTTTTACCAGATCCATTCTTTCCAACAATAACAGTCAGCTGCTTATGAAAATCAATCTCAGCAGTTTCATAGCACCTAAAATTAGGAAGCTTTATTTTCTTTACACCACTTTACAACTTTTTTTGCATAAAAAAATGCCGTACAGGGCTTTCTGATGTATAATGAATTTGCCTAAACCATTACAAAGGAAAGTGACCCTATACGACAAAATCATTATACAACGAAAAAACACTAATTGGTAGACTTTATAATTATTTTTTTGATTATTTTGAAACTTTTTCTGTTCCAACAGCAGATACCCTGTTTTTACTGGTGCTTTCAATTCTGGCATTGGAAACAGCACATTCAATACGTTTTCTGTATAAGCATTTCTTATCTGGAATAACAAAGAAGTCACTGAATGTATTTTATTATGCCTGCTCATATGCAAAAGCAGATTATTCAAGATTTATGAATGTCACTGCAAAAACCGCCTTGAAACTGATACCTGATTCATTAAAAGCATTTCCGGTATTCCTGTGCGTTGACGATACAATGGTGCCCAAGTCTGGTACCAGATTTGAAAATGTTTCAAAATTATTTGACCATGCTGCACATAATGGCTCTAATTACCTGAATGGACACTGTTTTGTAAGCATAATGCTTTGCGTGCCTGTGTTTAATAATGGAAAGAATTCCTATCTTTCCATCCCGCTTGGATACCGCATGTGGCAGAAAAAAGAGTCCAAACTGGAACTTGCAGCATCAATGATACAGCAGATAATGCCTGAATTCCATGAAAAAGAGCATGTCATCATTCTGTGTGACAGCTGGTATACAAAGCAGAATCTTGTATCCATTGTTGATGAATATCCAAATCTTGACCTCATTGGTAATGCAAGAATTGATTCTGTAATGTACGAACTGGCACCTGCACGTACCGGTCGCAGAGGACGTCCTGCAAAACATGGCAGAAGGCTTTCTGTTGAAAATGACTTTACCCTTTCAAACGAAAAAACAGGCGGCTACTATACAGGTGTCCGCAGGGTTATCACCAGAATTTTCGGCTGCCGTGAAGTTCTTGCCTACGTCACTGCCACAAGCAAAGAAAATGGTACAAAGCGACTGTTTTTCAGCACCATTTTTCCAAAAGATTTGCAGGCTCTGTGTGCTCTTGTGGAGGAAAATGCATTTAACCAGACCAGAACTGACTGGAAAAAATATCTTCCGCTGTTCTTGTACTCATTCCGCTGGAACATTGAAATCAGCTATTATGAGCAGAAAACTTTCTGGTCTTTGTGCAGTTATATGGTGCGCAGCTGCAAAGGCATTGAGATGATGGTCAATCTAATCAATATCAGTTATTGTGCCATGAAAATTCTGCCTTATCAGGATGAACACTTTGCCGAATACCGTAAAGAAAGTGTACAGGATTTTCGTTTTGAGATAAGTCAGGGTATCCACAGCCAGATATTTTATGCCACTTTCGTGAAAAATATCGAAACGCACATAAAATCAAATGCTATGATAAAGGCTTTAAAACGGCTGGTTTGGCAACAAGTCTATTATTTATAAAGTTGTAAAGTGGTGT
>ERZ808240.1357-NODE-1357-length-30809-cov-17.642486_pt1 | contig 30809 bp, 22 predicted proteins | sample MGYA00521084_ERZ808240 | MGnify/ENA primary metagenome ERZ808240 (study PRJEB31516, sample SAMN03275571) | gut metagenome | biome: mammalia-associated habitat; material: feces | host: Papio cynocephalus | place: Kenya | collected 2012-08-06 ... | reverse complement strand
TACTAAAAGTTGGTGTGCCCGAAAACCCGAGCACCCCAACTTTTAGTTTAGAACCAAAATTCCCACTGCGCGGAATATTATCCGCACAGTGGGAATTTACTTTCGGTCACTTGAGCACCACGTTCATCACAACGGGGTTATGGTCGGAGTTTTCAAAGCCGAGATCGACGCACCTGACGTTTTTCAGCTCCACATTCGGGGAGAGGATAAACCCGTCAATGACGTAATACTGTGTGTTCTCTTTGTCGTCGGGGTCATAGGGCTGATTCAGGAGACGGCAGGAGGGCGTATTCAGATCGTAGGCGAACTGCCAGTCCTCGCCGGGCAGCACCTTCTCGTCAAGAATGGCGGGCGACCAGAGGTCGGCATGATTGTTGGGGTATTTGTCCAGCCCGCCGGGGAAGATCTGGTTGAAGTCCCCGCCGGCGATGACGTAGTTGCCCTTGCGGTACTCCAGCTCTATAAACTCTCGCAGCTGCTTTGTCTGGGCGATCTTGCCCTCGCCGTCGTCATACGCCTCAAGGTGCAGATTGACGAGCACGAGCTGCCTGTTCGTGTCCTTTATCGGCAGGTACGACACCAGCAGACAACGCTTGAGATTCGCGGCGCTGACAGGCCAGGAAAACGGGCAGGGGAGGGCTATGCGCTCGGCGCTGCTGATGTAAAGATCCGTTGTGGTGAAAAGCCCGCTGTTGACCTGCCCTATAGGCGGGATGGGGAACGGCACGAACACGCAGGAATAGTTCAGCGCATGGACGCTCTCCCCGGCGGTGAGATACTTCGTCTGGTCGATGTTGTATGTGCGCGCCGAATTCGTGTCCACCTCCTGCAGCATTATGAGGTCGGGGTCTTCGCCGCGCAGAAACTCCTTCACGCCGAACATGTATTTCAGCACGGTGTCCTGATCAGCGGACTTGACGTTTTTGCCGCCGTCCATGAAGAAATCCGACCCGGCGCCCAGCCCGCAGTAGCCGATATTCCATGTCAGCACGCTCAGCTCCTGATCGGGACGGAGATATGAGGTGTCTCCGTCCGCGTCGATCGGCAGCTCCTCAATTGCCATGGGCACATACTCGTTTGCCAGAACCCATACGAAGACGAATAAAAGCACCGCACCTATGACGATGAACACAGTGCGCAGAATGTTCCGGAATTTTTTCATTGCCGTCTGCATATCTCCTTTGAACACAGATTCCCAATGCCGGTATTTTATCATAAATTGCCCTACTTGCCAAGGGGATAGACCTGAGCTATAATGTAGAAGCTACATGAGAATTAAAAAACGGAGGCATAAAAATGAGCTATGACATTATAAAAAAGCAAGACAGAGAGGTCTACGACTCCATGATGCGCGAGCTTGCGCGTCAGCGGGATCATATCGAGCTTATTGCCTCTGAAAATTTTGTCAGCCCTGCCGTCATGCAGGCGATGGGCAGCCATCTGACCAACAAATACGCCGAGGGCTACCCTCACGCGCGCTACTACGGCGGCTGCCAGTACGTGGACGAGATAGAGGAGCTTGCCATTGAGCGGGCGATGCGCCTTTTTCACGCGGAGCATGCCAACGTGCAGCCGCACTCCGGCTCGCAGGCGAACGTTGCGGTTTACCTCGCGCTTTTGAAGCCGGGCGACACCATACTCGGCATGGATCTCAGCCACGGCGGGCACCTTACCCATGGGTCGAAGGCTTCCATATCCGGCAAGTATTTCAACGCCTGCTTCTACGGCGTTGACCGCGAGAGCGAGCGGATAAACTACGACGCTGTGCTGCAAAAGGCGGAGGAGTGCCGCCCCAGGCTCATCATCGCCGGGGCCAGCGCGTATTCCCGTGTTATAGATTTTGCCAGAATGCGCGAGATCGCGGACGCCGTCGGGGCGTACCTGATGGTGGACATGGCGCACATCGCGGGGCTTGTCGCCGCGGGCGAGCACCCCAGCCCCGTGCCCTATGCCGACGTTGTCACCTCCACCACGCATAAGACCCTGCGCGGTCCGCGCGGCGCTCTCATTCTGTGCCGGGATGAGCTGAAAAAGAAGATCGACAGCGCTGTGTTCCCCGGCACACAGGGAGGACCGCTGATGCATATCATCGCGGCGAAGGCGGTCTGCTTCGGCGAGGCGCTCACGCCGGAATTCAGAGCGTACCAGCATCAGGTTGTCATCAACGCCGCCGCACTCGCGGAGGAGCTGAAGGCGCAGGGGCTGCGCCTTGTCTCCGGCGGGACGGACAATCACCTTATCAATGTTGACGTTATGAGCCGCGGCAAGACCGGCGCGCAGATGCAGGAGCTTCTGGACCGCGCGAACATCACCGCGAATAAAAACGCCATCCCGTTTGACGCTCTCCCCGTGCGCCAGACCTCCGGCATGCGCTTCGGCACGCCCGCCGTCACCACACGCGGCATGAAGGAGACGGAGATGCACGAGATCGGCGCGATGATAGGGCGCATCCTGCGCGAGGGTGAGGACGCGGTGGACATGACGCGTGAGCAGTCCGTCGCTCTCTGCGGTCGCTTCCCGCTGTACCCGGAACTGTAAAGGCAGCGCGGCTTGACCTTTTGCAAGAAAAAGACTATAATCAAAAGTGATCCCGTTATAAATATAAGGAGAATGCCATGACACCCAGACTTTATATTGTGATACCCTGCTATAACGAGGAGGCGGTGCTGCCGATAACAGCGCCTATGTTCCTTGAAAAGGTGAAAAGTCTTGCCGCCGCGGGCAAGGTGAGCGAGGACAGCCGTGTGCTCTTCGTCAACGACGGCAGCAGGGACGGCACGTGGAGCATCATAAAAAAGCTCGCCGCCGAGGATGAGCATTATATCGGCATCTGCCAGAGCCGCAACAGAGGTCACCAGAACGCGGTGCTCGCAGGGCTTATGGAGGCAAAGGATGTCTGCGACATCACCATTTCGATAGACTGCGACGGGCAGGACGATATAAACGCCATGGACGCCATGGTTGACGCCTATCTAGACGGGTGCGACGTGGTGTACGGTGTGCGCTCCTCCCGCGAGACGGACACGTTCTTCAAGCGCTTTACCGCGCAGAGCTTTTATAAATTCCTTGCCGCGATGGGCGCGGAGGTCGTGTATAACCACGCGGACTACCGCCTGATAAGCGCGCGTGTGCTCAAGGAGCTGGCAAACTTCAAAGAGGTCAACCTCTTCCTGCGCGGGCTTGTGCCGCTTGTAGGCTTCAAGAGCACCAGCGTCGCCTACTCCCGCGCGGAGCGTATCGCCGGGGAGAGCCATTACCCGCTCAAGAAAATGATTGCTCTTGCGGTAGATGGGATAACAAGCCTCTCCGTCAAACCCTTGCAGATGATAATGGGCTTCGGGCTATTTGTCGCTTTTGTGAGCTTTGTGGGCTGCATCTGGGCGCTCATCACGGCGCTGTGCGGGCACTCCGTCTCCGGCTGGGCAAGCATGACGTGCATCATCTGTTTTGTCGCCGGGGTGCAGCTGATCTGCCTGGGCATAATCGGAGAGTATATCGGCAAAATATACCTCGAAACGAAGCATCGTCCGCGCTATATCATCAGCGAGCGCACCTGGGACGTGGAAAAGTGAAGAGCATATCACGCCGGGACGCATTTTCGCGCCCCGGCGCCGTTTTGCCAAAGTGATAACAAAAAAATAATATATTTGACATGGATATGCGTGCGTCGTATAATAATACAAAATAAGCAGTCAAATCAAATATAAATAATACATAAGAGGTGTGCAGATGTACAAAGTAGTAACCAAACGATTTCTGAACGAGGCAAAGACCATCTGCCTTTTTGAAATCGAAGCTCCGCTGATCGCAAAGCACGCGCAGGCGGGGCAGTTCGTCATATTCCGTCTGGACGAGCAGGGCGAGCGCGTTCCCGTGTCCGTGGCGGGCTGGAACCGCGAGAAGGGCACCGTCACCGTTATGGTGCAGGCTGCCGGACGCACGACCAGAATGCTCCACACGGTCGCAGAGGGCGACGTTATCACCGACATCGTCGGTCCGCTCGGCAAGGCGACGGAGATGGACGGGCTGAAAAAGGTGTGCGTTGTCGGCGGCGGCGTCGGCTGCGCGATCGCTTACCCCATCGCAAAGGAAATGCACAAGAAGGGCATCGACGTCACGTTCATCGCGGGCTTCCGCTCGGCGGACATCGTGATACTCAAGGACGAGCTGAAGGAAGCTTCCGACAAGCTCATCATCTGCACGGACGACGGCTCCTACGGCGAGCACGGCTTTACCACCAAGTACCTCAAGCAGGAGATCGACGCGAACATCGCGGAGGGCAAACCGCAGTTTGACCGCGTCATTGCCATCGGTCCGGACATCATGATGAAGTTCCTTGCCGATGTTACGCGCCCCTACGGCATCAAGACCATCATCTCCCTTGACCCCATCATGGTTGACGGCACGGGTATGTGCGGCGGCTGCCGCGTCATCGTCGGCGGCGAGACAAAGTTCGCCTGCGTTGACGGTCCGGACTTTGACGCGCACGAGGTCGATTTTGACTCTCTTATCAAGCGCGCCGCGTTCTATAAGGACGAGCAGGACGAAGAAGCAAAGCATATATGCACAATGACGGGAGGTAAGCGCAATGGCTAATATGAAAATGACCAAAAACCCCATGCCCGAGCAGGATGCCGTCGTCCGTGCCGGCAATTTTGACGAGGTCGCCCTTGGCTACACCGCAGAGGCGGCGATAGACGAGGCGAAGCGCTGCCTCAACTGCCGCGACCCGCACTGCCGTCAGGGCTGCCCTGTCTCCGTGCGCATCCCGGAGTTTATCGCCAAGGTCGCCGAGGGCGACTTTGACGCGGCGTATGAGATCATCACCTCCACCAACTCCCTGCCCGCCGTGTGCGGCCGCGTCTGCCCGCAGGAGAAGCAGTGCGAGAGTAAGTGCGTGCGCGGCATCAAGGGCGAGAGCGTCGGCATCGGCCGGCTTGAGCGCTTTGTTGCCGATTATCATATGAACAAAGAGGTCAAGGACGAGATCAAAGCGCCCGAATCCAACGGTCACCGCGTTGCCGTTGTCGGCTCAGGTCCTGCGGGGCTTACCTGCGCGGGCGACCTCAGAAAGATGGGCTACGACGTCACTGTTTATGAGGCGTTCCACAAGTCCGGCGGCGTGCTGGTCTACGGCATCCCGCAGTTCCGTCTGCCGAAGGAGATAGTCGCGGCAGAGATAGAAAACCTCAAGACAATGGGCGTGAAGATCATCAACAACGCCATCGTCGGCAAGAGCGAGACCGTGGACGAGCTTTTTGAGGACGGCTATGAGGCCGTGTTCATCGGCTCCGGCGCGGGTCTGCCGCAGTTTCTGCACATCCCCGGTGAGAACCTGCTGGGCGTATATTCCGCAAATGAGCTTCTCACCCGCGTCAACCTCATGAAAGCGTACCGCGACGATTACGACACACCCATCAAGCACTTCCACAATGTCTGCGTCGTCGGCGCGGGCAACGTGGCGATGGACGCGGCGCGCGTGGCAAAGCGCCTGGGTGCGGAGCATGTATATATTGCCTACCGCCGCGGCAAGGACGAGCTTCCCGCGCGTAAGGAAGAGGTCGAGCATGCCGAGGCCGAGGGCATCGAGTTCCGTCTGCTGAATAACCCCGTGGCGATCCACGCGGGCGAGGACGGACACGTCACCGGTATAGAGCTTCAAAAGCAGGAGCTTGGCGAGCCGGACGAGAAGGGACGCCGCAAGCCCGTCCCCGTTGAGGGCAGCAACTGGATTCTTGATGTTGACGCTGTCATCATCGCCATCGGCACAAGCCCCAACCCCCTCATCCGCAACACGACCGAGGGTCTGACCTTCACCCGCAAGGGCGGCATTGAGGCCGACGAGGGCGGCGTGACCGCGCGCGAGGGCGTTTTCGCCGGCGGCGACGCCGTCACCGGTGCTGCCACCGTCATCCTCGCGATGGGCGCGGGCAAGGCCGGCGCAAAGAGCATCGACGAGTACATCAAGGGCAAGGCAAAGAAGTAAAGCGTATATAATAGCGATCTCCCGCCGGACACCCGGCGGGAGATTTTGCATATATGAGTTACCTTACTTCTTCGTGCCGAACAGTCCGCGGATGATGGCGGACGAACCGGAGCGCGCGACGGAGCTGAGCGCGCTTCTCGCCGCCTGACCGGCAATGGCGGAAGCGCTCTTTTTCCGCCCGCCGAGCACGGAGTTGACAAGGTTTGTGCTCAGTGAGGACGCGACGGACGACGCGGCGTTTGTGACGGCGCGCTGTGCGACCTTTTTCTTCGCGGCGGCTTCCTTCTCACGCGCCTTCTCGGCGGCGGCTTCTTCCCTGAGACGGGCTTTCTCTGCCGCGGCCTCCGCTTTCAGCCGCGCCTTTTCGACCGCCGCCTCCTCTTTGAGGCGGGCTTTCTCGGCTGCCGCCTCCTCCTTCTGCCGCTGCTTTTCCGCAGCGGCGGCTTCCTCCGCCTCGATGCGCTGGCGCTCCAGCTCCTCGTTGGCGGCGGTGATTATTTCATACGCGGACTCCCGGTCAACACTGTCGCGGTACTTGAGGTCGAATTCGTCCGCAGCGACGATCTTTTCCACAGCGCCATCCTCGGCAGGACCTATAAGGCTCTGCGGCGGGAGAATGTGCGCGCGCTCGACCACGGTGGGTATGCCATCTGCGTCAAGGAAGCTGACCAGCGCCTCACCGACGCCAAGCTCCATCAGCGCCCGCTCGGTGTCGAAGCTTTTGTTCGCGCGGAACGCGCTCGCCGCGGCGCGCACGGCCTTCTGCTCGGCAGGGGTATAGGCGCGCAGCGCGTGCTGCACGCGGTTTGAGAGCTGGGCGAGCACGTCGTTTGGAATGTCGGACGGGCTCTGGCTTATGAAGTACACGCCGACGCCCTTGGAGCGTATGAGCTTGACGACCTGCACGATCTTTTGTATAAGCGCCTTGGGACAGTCGGAGAACAGCAGGTTCGCCTCGTCAAAGAAGAATATCATGCGCGGCTTCTCAAGATCGCCGACCTCGGGCAGCTTCTCGAAAAGCTCCGTCAGCATCCACAGCAGAAACGTGCCGTACACCGTCGGGCTGCTGACAAGACGCTGGGAGGAGAGGATGTTTATATATCCGCGCCCGTCAGAGTCGGTGCGCATCCAGTCCTTTATGTTCAGCGACGGCTCGCCGAAAAATGTCTTGCCGCCCTCGTCCTCAAAGGCGAGCAGCGCCCGCTGTATAGCGCCGATGCTTGCCGAGGAAACATTGCCGTAGAGTGTGGTGTACTCTGCGCGGTGCTCCCCCACAAACTGTACCATCGCGCGCAGATCCTTCAGGTCGATAAGCAGCAGATCGTTGTCGTCCGCCACGCGGAACACAATGTTCAGCACGCCCTGCTGAACCTCCGTCAGCCCGAGCAGCCGCGACAGCAGCACCGGTCCCATCTCCGACACCGCCACGCGCACGGGTATGCCGTTCTCGCCGAAAATATCCCAGAAGCGGGTGGGGTAGGCGCGGTATTCAAAGCCGTCAAGCCCGAAGCGCTCTATGCGCGCGCGCATATCGGCACTGTCCTTGCCGCGGCGGCACATACCCGACAGATCGCCCTTTATGTCCGCCATGAACACCGGCACGCCCATGTCAGAGAACGACTCCGCCATCACCTTCATGGTGACGGTCTTGCCGGTGCCGGTCGCGCCGGCGATGAGCCCGTGGCGGTTTGCCATCTGCGGCAGCAGATAAAGGTTTATGTCAGACTGCGCGAGAAAAATTTTCCTGTCTTTGTACATGTTGAATTGCCCCCTGGTCGGTCGTTTTTGCGCGGATCGTCATTTATATCATAATAATAGCACAGCTCCCGCCTGCGCACAACACGAAATTCATGACCTCACGCCACCGGTTAACAAAGTGTTAAAAATGGTATTGACGGCGGGACAATTGGGTAAAATCTGAAAGCTCCTTATTGAGCGCGAGCAGAAAATATGATATAGTTACATCATATTAAACAAATTTTAAGGGATCTGCCGACGAGGCGGAAGAGGGATAAGATGAAAAAAAGAGTGATTTCCGCGATAGTGATGCTGGCAATAGCGTTTACCTGCGTTTTCCTGTCCGAGGCGACAAGGGTGCTGTTTTTCGCCGCCGCCGGCATACTCTGCGCCTTCGAGCTGAGCCATAATTACGAGAAGCTGAACGTCTACTGCGGCGCGTGGGTGATGTACACCTATGTGGCGGCGCAGGCGCTGCTCACGCTCTTCCATGCCGGGGCGATCGCCTATATCGCCTGCATGGCGGGCAGCATCTACCTCGCACTGTTCGACGGCATCATCCGCCACCGGGTATCCGGCGACGGCGCGGTGTACACCATTATGGGGCTTGCATACCCCAGCTTTCTCTTCGGACTGCTGATGATGATCTCCGTCAGCCCGAACTGGCTGGACGTGCTTGTGCTGGCATGCTTTGCAACATGGGTGTGCGACAGCTTCGCCCTCTTCGGCGGCAAGCGCTTCGGCAGGCGCCATGTCGCGCCCGACGTCAGCCCGAACAAGACCGTGGAGGGCTGCGTGTGCGGCTTCCTCTCCTCGCTCGTCACGGGCGTGATAATCTATTTCATCCCCGGGCTATGCACCGGCATTCCGCTGTGGCTGTGCGTGCTGACCTGCGCCGTCGCTTCGACCATGGGGCAGATCGGCGATCTGGCGGAGTCGCTTATAAAGCGCATGATAGGCGTGAAGGACTTCTCCAACCTTATCCCCGGACACGGCGGCATGTTCGACCGCGCGGACAGCCTGCTCTTCTCCATCCCCACGGCGTATATCTGCCTTTTCATTTTCGGATTCACGACGCTTTCAAGATAAGATAAGCACAAACCACGGCACGGCGCGCTTCAACGCACAGGAAGGAGTAAAAAATGACCACTGCATCCACACCGCTTGATAAACCGGCGATGCTTATCATCAACCCCGTCTCCGGGAAAAGGCTCGTCCTGCGCTATATCCCGGACATCATCCGCAAGCTGATGGATGCGGGCTATATGGTCAGCACGTTCATCACCTCCCGCCGCGGCGAGGCGACTGAGTTTGTGCAGCGCTACGGCGCAGGGCAGCGGCTCATCTGCTGCACCGGCGGCGACGGAACGCTCAACGAGGTGCTCACGGGGCTTGCGAGAGAAAATCTCGACGTTCCGCTGGGCTACATTCCCTGCGGCAGCACAAATGATTTTGCCAACTCCCACAAGCTCAGCACGGACATTCCCACGGCCGCGGCGCGTATCGCGGCGGGCAAGCGCCGGCGGTACGACATCGGGCGCTTCGGCGAGCAGTTTTTCTCCTACGTGGCGGCGTTCGGGGCTTTTTCGTGGCTGTCGTACACGACGGATCAGAAAATGAAAAACGCGTTGGGTCACACGGCGTATATCCTTGACGCGATAAAGGACGTTTACAAAATAAAGCCGGAGCATGTGCGCATGACGGCGAACGGCGTGACGTATGAGGGGGATTATATTTTCGGCGCGGTCTGCAACACCACCTCAATCGCGGGAACGATAGAGCTGCCCGGCAGCCTTGTCAACACAGCGGACGGGCTGTTTGAGGTCATCCTTGTGAAAATGCCGGAGACGATATTCGATCTCAACTCCATCATCACCGCCATACTCAATCAGGATTACACAAACCCGTTCATCACGTTCTTCCAGGCGGCGTCCATTGACGTTGACAACGCCCCGGATCTCTACTGGGCGCTTGACGGCGAGTGCTCGGGCGGGTATGAGCATATCCATATCGAGCCTATGCGCTCCTTCCTTGACCTTCAGGGCGCGGAGTAAAAAAAGAACAACCAGAACACACAATAACACACAGGCGGCAGGCGCACAGAGCGCCTGCCGCTTAAGCTTGTCAAAAAAGACCTCACAGGACTTTTTTGACCGCGCTTTCCGCCGAGCATTTTGAAAGTGTTCAAAATGCTGTTACCGAAAGCCTTGATATATCAAGGCTTTCGACGGCGGTTTATCCGATTTGAGGCGGGTCTTGCCCCCCTCAAGCTCCCCCCGCTGCTCAGCTATCTGACCTTAAAGCTTTGTTTTTTGACAGTCTGAATATATGCGGCATATACGCAACAAAAGACACCCTGTTTGTGGCAGGGTGCCTTTCGTTTTATATTAGGGGGATAGGAAATTAGCTTTTCAGTTGGCTCAGCCCAGGGTGAGGTAGCCGCTGTCGGCGTCAGCATCGGGAGCCGGAACAGAAGCGGCGGAGGGAGAGGGCAGAGCATCGGTCACGACAACCGGGGCGGAAGCCGCGGGCGCGGCAGCCGTCTTGGGTGCATCCGCAAGGGTCACATTGATGGTGACATTTTCTCCGACCTTGATGGGCTTGTCGAGCTTGATCTCGATATAGCCGTTCGTGTTATTCGTGCCGTCCTTGTTCTTTTCCCATGCGCGCTGCTTCTCTGCGGTGTTGCCGTCTACCGTGACATCCTCGCTGTCAACAAATGCGGTGTAGGAATGCGTCAGGCTGGCGATCCTCTTGCCGTCCGGCGGGCACACGAGAAGCGTGTCTCCGCTGGCGACGGTCTTGACTTTCTTGCCGCCGACCTTGAGGATGACCGAAGTATCTCCTTCAACCTCGACCTTGTGCTTATTCGGCGCGAAGGTCACGGTGACGTCTATTTCCTTGGCGTCGGCAGGAACGATGAACTGATACGTGCCGTTCTCATAATCGGTGATTTTGGCTTCATCAAGCTCCTTGCCGTCTATCTCGACCTTGATGCTGGATCCTACGTCGTAGGTATCATCATTGGCTTTGGTGTTGACAGTGATGCAAGCGCCTACATCTGCGCTGTCGCCGGTGCCGGTCAGCTCTCTATCGCCGACACTCATAGCGGCGGTGCCGTCACCCTCGGTTGTGAGGGTGATGGCTGCCTGAGAAACAAGCTCAAGCTGAACTTCAACGCTGTCTGCGGTAAGCTGGAAGCTTGCCGATTTGCCGCCTCCGGCTATGGTGGCATTGCTGCTGTATTTTTCATCGGTACCTGCTTTGTACAGTGTCACACTCTTGATGGTGCGGCCGTCAGCGGCTGCCACGGTGACAGTGCTGCTCTGAGTCTGCGAGCCGGTAACGGTTATCGCAGGCGCACCCTCGCGGGCAGTGACAGTTACCTGCTTCCCGCTGGGATCGTAGCTGAACGTGACGTCTGACTTGGGCGCGCTGGTGATCGCGGGGAGATGCTCGGAATCGCCGAAGGTGAACTCTACCAGTCCGCCACTGTTGACCACACCCTCAACAGTGATCTTCTGCTCAACGCCGTTGTTGTCGGTGTATGTGACATATGCATCAGTGTTTACAGGGGACGTAGCCGACACCTTGATCGTGTTCAGTCTGCCGATGCCGACGGAGGCTGTTGCCGACGTGCTGTTGGGCGTAAGCTCGTTAAGCCCGGCGATGGTCGCGCCGCCTGCAACGCTGGCGTCAAGCGCATACTTGTCGCTGTTCTTGAGGGCGTAGCGCACGTGGATCTCGCATGCGCCGCTCTCAACGCTGGGCATGGTGAAGTAGTAATCGCCGTTGGTGTAGAGCGCTGCCGCATCCTTGTTGTCGTTATAGAGCACCCAGATGTTCTTTATCTCGAAGCGCTCGTCCTTGCCGCTGGCAACCTCACGCAGAACGACCGTCTTGCCTGTTCCGATGCCGTTTGTGATGGTATCCTGCTGATACGCCTTGGAATCCTTGCCGGTGTTGCGCGTGATCTCCTGCTGCACGCCGTCAACGAAAACGTCAACCTTGTAGCTGTTGGAGGCGCTCACGCTGCCCTCGTCAGCACCGAATTCATAGATGATGTTCAGCGCCTGAGAGATGGGCGCGAATCTGACCTCGACGGTGACCGCGCTCTGCGGCAGACCGTTGGGCTTTGCAAAGTACCTGCCGTCGGAATCGGGCTCGATCTCCTTCTCGACGAGCAGACCGTTTGCGTCGGTGTAGCTCATGTAGACGCCGTCAAGCTCATAACCCGCTGCGGGCTTGATGTCGGTGATCTCTGCGCCCGGAACAAGCTTCGCGTTGTCGGGCACAGTGTAAGTGCCGTTCGCGGAGGGCTTTGCGATGACGGAGAAGTAATCGTCCGTGTAGACGGGCGTGATGGTGACGTCCTCAAGAGGCATGGTGAAGCAGCAGGTGGTCTCGGTGAGCTGAGTGACCTTGACAGCCTCGTGCGTGGTGTTCGTCTCGACCTTTATCTCCTGGAGATAGTAGCCGGGGAGGGATTCGTGGGCGATGATGACGCTCGTGCCGGCCTTGACATACAGCGGTGACTTGCTCGGGTTGAGCAGCTGACCCATGCCGTTCATGCCGGTGAAGTCGGTGTAGGTGACATTGTCGATGGTGCACTTGATGATGCCCTTTGCGGTGTTGGTGCCTTCGGAGCTGATGCGCTGATACCAGATGCTGTGCATGAGGTTGGTGACGGCACCGGTGAAGTCAACGGTGACGTCCTGCGCCGGCATCACGAAGCTGTTGTCAATGGGGTCAAAGCTGCACTTGACGGTGATGTCCTCGCCCGTGGCGGTGTCAAGTATCCTGACCTTGTTCCAGTCAAGCGTGTACTCGCTCTTCGGGAACGCGCGGATCCAGACCTTGGAGCTTGCCGCGACACTGTCGGTGTAGCCGAGGGAGGTCATGTAATCGACCGTGCCCCAGGTGTTATCCTTGTCGAGCGGATTGGAGGTTATCTTGTAGCTGGCGATCTCCCTGAACTTGACGAACAGATCGACGCGGTTGTTGGAGAGACCCTCGCCGAGCTTGGGAAGCTCGAACTGCCAGTTGCCGGTCTGTGCGTTCCAGTATGCGTCATGCTGGACGCCGTCATAGGTGTAGTAGATCTTGTCAAGCACGTAGCCGATGTTTGCAGCCGGCTTCACGACGACGGTGCTGCCGCCGGCGGCCCACATTTCAACTGTCTGCCCCTCGGTGCCCGCCTTGTCGCTGAGCGTGCGGCCGAGCACGGTGTAGCTGTTGCCCCAGCTCGGGCACTTGTCGTCGCCGTAGAGCGGGTTGTTGCCGTATGCGGGATGCCCCACAAGCTTGACGGACTGCTTGAAGTCCACGCGCACGCGCACGTCGCAGTCGGGCATGACGAATTCGTTGGTGTTTACAAGGGCGTAGCTGCTGCCGTCGGCGTAATAGAGGGTGATGGTGCCGGCGGAGTATCCGTTCTTGATGCCCCAGGTGTTCACGTGCAGCTTCACGCCTGCTCCGCAGCTCGTGATGACAGCGCCGCCGTCAGCCGTGACGTTGAACGAGCCGAGCGCGCCGTTTGCGCTGTCGAGCACAACGCGGTGGTAAACGTAGAACTTGACGTTGACATTGACGGCGTAATCGGGCATGGTGAAGGTGTTGCCCTCGCCGAGGTTGATGATGGTGCTACTGTCGCCGACCTTGGTGACAGTGGTGAGGTAGTAGTAATAAGCCTTGGACGAGCTGCCTTCCACCTTGACGGTCTGTCCGGGAGATGCGGAGGTGACCTCCTTGCCGTCAACCGTGATCTTCACCTTGCCGTCGGGGTTCTCCGCGACGTTGATGGCGAACTTCGCGCTGGAAGTGGGCTTGACCACGGCGACGACGGTGACGGGACCGTCCGGCATGTCAAAGCTCATCTTGTCAAGTGCGATGGTCTTGCTGAAGTCGCTGGTGTAGACCTTGATGGACTCGAGAACATAGTTGGCGTTCGGCGTGACGGTGAGAGTGACGCGCTCGCCGGGCTTTGCATATTCGGTCACGGTGTCGCCGATCTTTGCGGTGATGGTGGCGTTAGTGACGTCGGTGAATATCCTGCTGCCCTTTGTGGGGTTATAGTCGGGGTCGATCTTGAACTTCGCCGTGACCGTTACGGGGAAGTTGGGCATGGTGAACTTGCCGTTTTCCACTGCCACGGAGTCACGGTAGTCATTATATGTGACCCTTATATAGTCGAGCATGAAGCCTGCCGCAGGGGTGGTCTTCACGGTGACCTGCGTGCCGGCGTATGCCTTGCTGACGGGGGTGTTATCGACCATGGCGACAATGCCGCCGTTGGAGGATTCGTCGATCGTGATCTCGGACTGCTTTGCCTGCTTGAAGGTGACGCTGACGATGGCAGAGTAGGCGGGCATGACAAAGCTGTTGTTGTTGACGGTCGTGGTGGTGGCGGTGTCGCCGACCTTGGAGACCTTTATCGTATCGACCGCGTAGCCCGTGTCGGGAACGGGGACGATGCTGACGACCTGACCTGCGGCAGCGGTCTTGACGCTCTTGCCGCTGACCTGAAGGTCAAAGCTGCCGTTTTTCGGCGTCTCGCTGACGAGGTTATAGTAGCCGGAGCTGCTGACCGTGCCGGTGGTCGTGCCGCCGCCGGTCGTGCCGCCGGTGACGTTGTTGCTGACGGACACAACGCCGGAAACGGGTATGTACAGAAGCTCACCCACGCGGAACGAGCCGAGGTTCGTCCTGTTGTTGAGCGTCTGGAGCATTGCCTGTGCGCTGTTGTAGTTCAGACCGTAATCCGCGCAGACGATGTTGTAAGCGCTCTCACCGGCGCGCATGGCGTGCGCCATGACGGTGGTGTAGGTTGAGCCCGGGAGAGAGGGGTTGGTCGTGGGCAGAAGAAGGGTCTTTCCGGCCTGAATGGCGTTGATGCTGCGGAGGTTATTGAGCTTGACGATCTGGTTTTCATACGTCTTGTAGCTCAGTCCCCATCTGGCGTAGATACCGCCGATGGTCTCGCCCTTCTGGATGGTGTAGGTGGCGAGGTAGTACGCCACGTGGTCGCCGGAGGGCAGAGAGGAGACCGTGCCGGTCGTGAGACCGCCGGAGGTCGTGCCGGCGACTGTCGTGCCGGCCGCGGCGGACGAAATGCCGCCCTTTGCGAGCGCAGCCGCCGCCTGATTGCTGACGGGCAGGCTGAGCTGCGTGCCGACGGAGATGTGGTTGAATGCGCTGTCGCTCGTGAAGCCGTTGAGCTTCATGATCAGGTTTTTATAGGTATAGAAATCTATACCCTTCGCCTGACAGATGCTGAGAACCGTGTCTCCCTTTGCGACGGTCACAGTGGTGACCTGCGCGTCGGCGGATGCAGTCGTGGCAAACACCGAGAACAGGGAAACGAGCATAACCAGCATCATTATGAAACTGATGAGCCGTTTTTTCATGTTTTTGCTCCCCCTAACCGACCCTTGCCGGGTCGTAATTTTGCTGAACCTTTTTCCCGCCCGGGGCTGTCTTTCAGGCAGCCCTCCGAGCAGATCCTAATATAAATGTTAAGCTCGACCCTCGCTCTTTTCAGCGCGTTGGGTGCGCCGGGCTTACTTTGTTGAGGCGGCGGTCGTGCCGTCGATGGTGACGACGCCGCTGATCGGGATATACAGCGCCTCGCCGACCTTGAACGCGGCGAGATTATCCTTCCCGTTGACTATTTTCAGCATATCCTGATTCACGTTGAAATCCAGACCGTAGCCTGTGGTGACGACGTTATAAACCGTCTCGCCGGATTTCATCACGTGCTTCATAACGCTGTAGCGCACATCCGTGCCGGTCGCGGCGACGGTCGTGGGCAGAAGAAGCTGCTTGCCGACGCCGATCTTGTTGAAGCCGGAGATGTTGTTGAGGGCGAGGATCTGATTTGTGTAGGTCTTGTAGCCGATGCCCCAGCCCTTGTAGATGCTGTTTATCGTGTCTCCGCTCTGCACCTGGTAGTTGACAATGTAGTAGCCTACGGTGTCGCCGCCGAGGATCTGCGTGGCCATGCCGGGCTCTTTGCTTGCAGAAGTCGTGCCTGCGGCGGTCTGGGAGCTGGACGGAGTGATGGTGACCGATGCGGCGGCGGCGGAAAGCGTCTTTGCCGCAGCCTCCGACACCGGAACGGCAAACTGCCCGCCGACCTTGATCTTGCTGAATTCACTCTCGTCGCTCACGCCGTTGAGCGCCATGACGATCTTTTTGTAGCTGTAGTAATCAAAGCCGTACTTTTTGCAGATGCTGATAACCGTGTCGCCCTTTGCCACGGTCACGATCGTGACCGTCGGCTCGGCGGATGCCGTTACCGTTATTGCCGCGACCATTGCCGCCATCATGAGCACAGTCAGCAGCAAGCTTATCATTCTTTTTTTCATTTTGTTCTCTCCTGACATTTTTGCCTCTTGCTGCTTGTGACGAATAACAGCGCTATATGTTCCCCATGATTCGGTTACAATATTACTACAAGTTCAAACAAATTGCAAGAGGTATTTTACAAAAAGAATCGAAAAATTACAGAAAAATTTCAATAAATTATGTAGACCTGACTGCGCGCTTTTATGCAATGCGCCAATTTGACAAAATCAGGCTGTCAGCTGTCGTAGCCCATAGGGTTTTTCGTCTGCCATGCCCAGGTATCGCGGCACATATCGTCAAGGTCGTGCTCCGCTCTCCAGCCGAGGATCTCCGCGCTCTTGTCGGGGCTGGCATAGACCGTGGCGAGGTCGCCGGGGCGGCGCGCGACGATCTTATAGGGGATATGCTTGCCCGTGACGCGCTCGAATGCCTTGACCATGTCCAGCACGCTGTACCCTACGCCCGTGCCGAGGTTGAAAACGCTTTCCCCGCGGTGGGTCTGCATATACTCTATTGCTGCGACGTGACCGCGCGCCAGATCGACGACGTGGATATAGTCGCGCACGCCCGTGCCGTCGGGGGTGTCATAATCGCCGCCGAAGACGTTCAGGTGATCCAGCCGCCCGATGGCGACCTGGGAGATATAAGGCATGAGATTGTTGGGGATGCCCTGGGGATCCTCGCCGATTAGACCGCTCTCGTGCGCGCCGATGGGGTTGAAGTAGCGCAGCAGCACGACGGACCAGTCGTCTATCGCCTTGGCGGAGTCGCGGAGGATCTGCTCGTTCATGTACTTTGTCCAGCCGTAGGGGTTGGTGCACATACCGGTGTGCGAGGTTTCGCGCAGCGGCATGCTGTTGTCGGCGGAGTAGACCGTCGCCGAGGAGGAGAACACAAAGTTCTTCACGCCGTGATCGCGCATCGCCTCGCACAGCGTCACGGTGGAGAAGAGGTTGTTGTCGTAATACTCCAGCGGCATGTGCACGGATTCGCCCACAGCCTTCAGCCCGGCAAAGTGGATGACGCAGTTGATGTCATGCCTGTCGAATATCTCGTCGAGCACTTTGCGGCTGCGCACATCCTCGGCGTAGAAATCGACATGCTTGCCGGTTATCTCCTCCACGCGCTCTATCGCCTTCGCCTTGGAATTGACGAGGTTGTCTATCACGACGACCTCCATGCCCTTGTTCAAAAGCTCCACGCAGGTGTGGCTTCCTATGTACCCTGCACCGCCCGTTACCAGTACCTTCATAGTTTTTTCGGTCAGCGCCGCTCATTGCGCAGGACGCGATGCGCGCGCCTTCCAATCCTCCTTTTTATCTGTTTGTTGTTTTTATATGGCTTTATATGTGACGTTGAATGCGCTGCGTCAATCAAGCAGACGCTCGGGGTATATGCCATCGGCGCGCATGCGCGCGACGGCGGCCCTGAACGGTGCAAGATCGTCCTTATATGTGATGCCGTACCATGTCTCATGACAGTTGAGCACGCGCACGCTGCCCTCGCCGTCCTTTATGAGGGCGTTTGCCACAAACGGCAGGAAATACTCGCACTTGAGCGGGTTTTTCGGCAGATTCTCATCCAGCCATGCGGGGAAGCGCTTTATAAGCTCGTCCATCATCGAATGGGAGAAGCCCCAGCAGTTCATGGACACGAGCGTCTCGCCGGACAGCGGGACAAACGTTGTGCCGTCTTCGGTATATGCGCCGTCGCTGCCGCGTTTTTCAATGTGCGTGCGCTCCACCACGTCCGTGAGCAGCCCGTTTTCCACCTGGCAGATGCCGCGCGCGACATGCCCGCTCTCTGTGACGGTGTTGCGCAGAAGGTAGGCGACCATGGCGTGCTCGTTGTCGGGCTTGCCGGAGGTCAGATAGTCGTAAAGCGCGGTGTACGCCGTGCGCCCGTAAAAATCGTCGGCATTGATGACGGCGAAAGGACCGTCCACGGCGTCGGCGGCGCACATGACGGCGTGCCCCGTGCCCCACGGCTTCACGCGCCCCTCGGGCACGGAATACCCCGCGGGCAGGCGGTCAAGCTGCTGGAAAACGTACTTCACGTCGAAATACTTCTCCGCGCGGCGTCCGACGATGGCTTTGAAGTCGTCCTCTATCTCATGCTTTATAATAAACACAACCTTGCGAAAACCGGCGCGGTAAGCGTCGAAAAGCGAAAAATCTATAATGGCATGACCGAAATCGTCAACCGGGGTTATCTGCTTGAGACCGCCGAAGCGGCTGCCCATGCCTGCGGCAAGGATAACAAGAGCGGGCTCTTTCATGGCTGTTTACCTCATATTTCATATATAGTTTGTTTTTCCGAACCGGCGCCCGGCCGTTACGGCTGCGCCGCCGCGTCAAAAGTTCCCTGTCACAAATAGTGTCACCGGCTCATAGCCTCGCGGCAGTAGTAGTTGAAAAGCCGCTCGCGCTCAAGCGTGGTGGGGTCCATATGCCCGGGGTAGACCTCGTAGTCGCCGGGGAGGGAGCAGAGGGTTTTCAAGGACTGGAGCTCCTGCTCCATGCTGCCGCCGGGAAGATCGGTGCGCCCGCAGCTGCCCTTGAAAAGCGTATCTCCCACAAAGAGGGCGTTACCGCAGCGCAGCGTCACGCCGCCGGGCGTGTGACCCGGCGTTGCGATAACCTCAAAGCGCAGCCCCGCAGCGTCGATAACATCGCCGCCGGCGTAATGCCGCCCGTTTGCGGGCAGGGAGAACGGATAGTGCAGGGACGAACCGTTCTTTGCCTCATCCAGCGCGTTCATATACACCGGCGCGCCTGTCTCCTCCGCAACTGCCGCCGCCGCGCCCACATGGTCAAAGTGCCCGTGCGTGAGGAAGATGGCTTTGCATTTGAGATGGTTGTCCTCAAGGTAGTCAAGAATGGTGTTGCTCTCGTCGCCCGGGTCGATCACGACGCATTCGAGAGTGTCTTCGTTTGTCACAACATAGCAGTTGGTTTCAAACTGCCCGACTGGTAAGGTTTTTATAAGCATGGTTCAAAGCTCCTTCGTGTCCAGAATTATTGTGATAGGTCCGTCGTTGACGGACTCGACCAGCATCTCCGCGGCGAAAATGCCGGTCTGTACATTAAAGCCGCGCGCGCGGCACAGCTCAATGACCTTTTCGTAGAGTGGTATTGCCTTATCCGGGCGCGCCGCCTTGGAAAAGCCGGGGCGGCGTGACTTGCAGTCGGCAAAAAGCGTGAACTGGCTGATGATGAGAAGATTGGGACAGCCCGCGTCGATGGGGTTGAGGTTGATTTTGCCGTCCGCATCGTCAAACACGCGCAGCCCGCATATCTTGTCGGCTATCTTCTCCGCCTCGCGCTCGGTGTCGTCGCCGTGCACGCCCAGCAGCACCAGAAAGCCCTGCCCGATCTCTCCGTTTATCCTGCCCGCGATCTCGACCGACGCCGAGCGCACGCGCGTTACTACTGCCCGCATATGCTGTGGTCTCCTTTATAAATAATTTACTCTTTTCCGTTTCTTGTCACCTGCGTCACGCCGGGCACGCTCGTCAGCCGCGCCATGATGTATTTCAGCTCGGCCGCGCTCTTTACTTCAAGCGTGATGGTGCATATGCCTATCCCGGCGGCATTGTCGCGCGCGGAGAGGTTTCGCACCTTTGCATTGAGGCTGTTGAGCACGGTGGCAATGTCCATCAGAAGCGCGGAGCGATCCTTTGCCACTATTATAATAGTGGTGACATAGCTGTCGGATATCTCGCGCGCCCAGGAGACGTTGACCCAGCGCCCTTCGTTCTCCGGCTGCAGGAGACGCTTGTGGTAATTCTCACAGTCGCGCCGGTGGATGGACACGCCCTGCCCGCGCGTGATGAAGCCGACAATGTCGTCTCCCGGAACCGGGGTGCAGCAGCGCGAAAACTTTACAAGGCAGTTGGACAGTCCCTCCACCAGTATGCCGTGCACCGCCTTGCCTTGCTTCTGTGCGGTCTGCTCGCGCCGTTCCGCCGCCTCGGACATCTTATCGACGACGGTCTTCTTGTCCGTCTTCGCGTTCAGGCGCGTCAGCTCGTCCTTCAGGCGGTTTGCCACGCGCTGCGCCGTCACGCCGCCGTAGCCTATCGCGGCGTAGAGATCGTCCGTGCCGGCAAACGACAGGCGCTTGAGTATGGGCGAGATCACCTCCTCGTCGAGCGCGTCGTCGAGCGAAATGTCGTTGTGGCGCAGCTCATCCTCAAGCATGGAACGCCCGCGTATGATGTTTTCCTCGCGGCGCTCTTTCTTGAACCACTGCTTTATCTTTGTGCGTGCAGAACCGCTTTTCGCCATGTTCAGCCAGTCGCGGCTCGGCCCGGGGGCGGATTTTGACGTGCGTATTTCCACAATATCGCCGTTTTGCAGCGTGTGGTCATACGTGACGATGCGCCCGTTGACGGTCGCGCCGACCATGTGATTGCCGACGTCGGAGTGGATGGAATAGGCGAAATCTATGGGCGTTGCGCCGGCAGGGAGGTTTATCACGTCGCCCTTTGGGGAGAACACGAACACCTCGTCGGAGAACATGTCTATTTTGAGATTATGGAAAAAGTCCGTCGCGTCGGAGTCCTGCTGGCTTTCGAGCAGACGGCGCACCCAGGCGAACTTGTCCTCGTCCCCGCTTTTCACGACGGCGCTGCCGTCGCCCATTTTATACTTCCAGTGCGCGGCAATGCCGTACTCCGCCGTGTGGTGCATTTCCCATGTGCGTATCTGAACCTCGAACGGGATGCCCTCTGAGCCGATGACCGTTGTGTGTACGCTCTGGTACATGTTAGGCTTCGGCGTGGATATATAATCCTTGAAGCGCCCCGGCACGGGCTTGAACATATCGTGGATAACGCCGAGAACGTTATAACAGTCGGGTATGGTGTCAACGATGACGCGGAAAGCGCAGAGGTCAAATATGCCGTTCATGCTGAGATTCTGCGCGTACATCTTGCGGTAAATGCTGTATACGTGCTTTATCCGGCAGTAGATGGTCGCGTCTATGCCCTCGGCGTCAAGGCGCTTTTGGATTTTCTGCTCCATGGAGGACATGAAGTCCTCCAGTATCGGCATTTTCTCTTCGAGCGAGCGGGTGATCTCCTCGTATCCGGTGGGATCAAGGTATTGCAGCGACAGATCCTCCAGCTCCCACTTCGCCCGCTGCATGCCGAGGCGGTGCGCGATGGGCGCGTAGATCTCCATCGTTTCCAGCGACTTTATCCGCTGCTTTTCCGGCGTCTGGTACGCCATGGTGCGCATGTTGTGCAGCCGGTCGGCGATCTTGATGAGTATGACGCGGATGTCCTTCGCCATTGCCATGAGCATCTTGCGCAGGTTTTCCATCTGCTCGTCTTCCTTGCTGGTGTACTGCACGCGCGTCAGCTTTGTCACGCCCTCCACGATGTCCGCCACCGGCTCGCCGAACTGGCGGGCAATATCTGCATGGGTGAGATTCGTGTCCTCAATAACATCGTGCAGAAGTGCGGCGACGATGGAATCCTCGTCCAGCCCCATATCCACGGTGATCTCCGCCGCGGCGACGCAGTGCGTCACATAAGGCGAGCCGTCGCGCCGTTTCTGCCCGGAGTGCGCCATGCACGCCGTGTCATACGCCGCGCGTATGCGCCCCAGATCCATCTGGTGCCCGCTTTCCTTTATCTTCTTTTCAAGCTCGGCATACATTTTGTCTGGATCGAGCACCTGCCCGGGTTCGACCGCCTGCGGCGCGGCGGCTGGTTTCATTTCGTTCTCTGCCATATTTTCACCTCTCACATCGCCTGCCTGAGCGCACGTATAAGCCGCGTGGCTTCAAGATCCGCCTTGCCGTTTATCGCGGAGCAGCGCGCGCCGTATATACTGCCGCTCTCGCTTTTCAGCAGCCCCGTTTCCAGCAGCACCATCAGGCACAGGCAGAATTTTTCCGGCTGCATATCCGGGATGCACTGCCCTGTGATTGCTGAGACGCTGTCACCGGCGATGAAGTTTTTGCCTATGGCGCGCCATACGCGGATGAAGTCCGCCCTGTTCGGGCAATAGCGCGCCGCGGCATACATCGCGGAAGTGTCCGCGTTGAGAATGGCGGCGCACAGCGGCAGCGCGTCGTGCGCCCTCAGCGCGCATATGAGAAGCTGCACCGAAACGTGACCGCGAAATTCGTTGATCTGCGGGCAGAACGCCACGTCGATAAGCTCGCCCTCACGTATGCCGAGCTCCTGCGCCGTGTGAGAGAAGAATATCCCTTCAAAGTGCGCCCCGTCCAGCACCGCGCGTATGCGCAGATGCCTCCCGCCGCCCACGGCGCTCGCGCTCTCCAGCAGAGCGCCGCTTATGCACATGATGGGCTTGGGGTTGCCGTTGCCGTAAGGCTCCAGAAGATCGAGCGAGCGGACGCTGTCGATGCCGAGCAGCTTCGGGTCGTTTATCAGAAGATCGCACTGCACCTCCGGCAGGGCGTCGGGCTTGTTTGCTTTATAGTATTCCGCGAGTGCGGCGCGAAAATCGTCCAGCTTGTCGCGGCTGATGTTCAGCCCCGCGGCGAGCGCGTGCCCGCCGAAGCCGAGAAGGTGCTGCGAGCAGGCGGATAATGCCTCGAAAAGGTTGAACCCTCCGAAGCTGCGGCATGAGCCCTTGCCCGCATCGCCGTTGAGGCATATCATGATCGCCGGCAGCGAGTAGTGCTCGGCAAGGCGGGAGGCGGCAATGCCGATAACGCCCTGATGCCACTTGTCGCTGGCGAGGACGATGGGCGCGTCAGGGGTCTTGCCCGCAAGACACGCGGTTGCATCCTCCCATATCTCGGTCTCGATGCTCTGGCGCTTGCGGTTGAGCGCGCACAGCTCCGCAGCGAGCGCCGCAGCCTCGCCCTCGTCCGTGCTCATGAGAAGCTTCGCCGCGGTCTCCGCCTGACCCAGCCGCCCTGCGGCGTTCAGACGCGGCGCAAGCGCATAGCCTATCGTCGCGGCGGTGAGCCTGTGTGCGTCAATGCCGGACTCCTTCATCATCGCGGCAATGCCAGGGCGCGGGTCGTCCTCCAGCTTTTTCAGCCCCATACGCACGAGATAGCGGTTTTCCCCCGTCAGGGGCATCACGTCCGCCACCGTGCCCACGGCAACGAGATCGGCATAGCGCCGCAGCATCTCTTCGCTGCTGCCCTCCACCGCGCACACGAGCTTTAGCGCCATGCCCACGCCGGCAAGGTTGGGGTTTGGGTAGGTGTCGCCGCTCTGCCGGCAGTCGATCACTGCCTCCGCCTCCGGCACTTCGCCGGATCTGCACTCATGGTGGTCGGTTATCACCATGTCTATGCCGAGCGTGCGGGCGTAGCGCGTCTCCTCTGCGGCGGTTATGCCGCAGTCCACGGTTATCACCAACGTGATGTCCTCGCGTTTGAGCACATCCAGCGCCGCGCAGTTGAGCCCATAGCCCTCCTCGTTTCTGTCCGGGATATATGCGCGGCATTCCAGCCCCTTTGAGCGCAGATAATCCGTCAGAAGGCAGGTGGAGGTTATTCCGTCCACATCATAGTCACCGTATACCGCCACGCGCTCGCGCGTTTCAATAGCGCGGCGCACGCGCCCGGCAGCCTTGTCCATGCCCATTATGAGCATCGGCTCGTAAACGCACTCGCTTCCACCGTGTATCATCGCATCGGCGGCGCGTGCGGTGTCTATGCCGCGCAGGGCAAGCACCGCCGCAAGCAGCGGGGGATAGCCTGCGTCTGTCAGCTCCTTCGGAATGTCCGGTTTTTTAAATGGGATGCGCCACTCTTTACTGTTCATATCAATTCGTCTCTTAAAGCCATATATTTCTTTTCATTTTATCATACCAAATCTGTTGACATAATTCAATAGCGGTTGAGAAATTTGTTGACATAATTCGAGAATATTTTTCGTCAGGCACTTTCCGGCTTGACCGGGCAATGCCATCTGGTGTATTATTAAAAAAATTATTCTGAGGTAACTACTAGAGGTAACTACTATATTATAATGAAGACAATGAAGAGACTTTTGGCGCTGCTGCCATTGCTGACTCTTATGCCGGCGCTCTGCGCCTGCGGCGCACAAACGGCGGACGCTGCCCCGGACGGGCGGCTTGAGATCGCCGCGACGGTGTTTCCCGCCTATGATTTCGCGCACGAGATCGGCGGGGAGCGTGTGGATGTCACGCTGCTTGTTCCGCCCGGCTCGGAGGCGCACAGCTATGAGCCGACGCCGCAGGATGTGCTTTTGCTGGAGCGCTGCGCGCTGCTCGTCGCCAACGGCGGCGAGAGCGAGACCTGGCTTACCACCGTGACGGACGGGCTCTCGCGCGTGCCGGAGAGCGTATATATGCTCGAATGCGTCCATGCGCTCACGGAGGAGACGCGCGAGGGGATGCAGTCCGGCGGCATTCTCTCCCGCGGGCATCATGACCATGAGCATGACGAGCACGAGGAGGAGTATGACGAGCATGTTTGGACCTCGCCCGTCAATGCTATGGAGATATGCGCCGTTATCTGCGAGCGGCTGTGTGCGCTGGACCCGGACGGCGCGGAGTATTACCGCGCCAACTGCCGCGCGTATACGGACAGGCTTGCCGCGCTGGACGAGGGCTTTCGCGCTGCGGCGGATAATGCAGAATACCACACGCTCATCTTTGCCGACCGCTTCCCCGTGCGCTATTTTGTGGAGGAATACGGCTTTGACTACTACGCTGCGTTTCCGGGCTGCACCGACGACGCGGAGCCTTCCGCGCGCACGGTTGCGTTTTTAATAGACAAGGTGCGCGCAGAGCATGTTCCTGCGGTTTTTTATATTGAGTTTTCAAACGAAAAGATGGCGGACATAATATGCGAGGAGACGGGCTGCAAAAAGCTGCTCTTCCACTCGTGCCACAATGTCACCGCCGCCCAGCTTTCAGAGGGCGTGAGCTATCTTGAGCTGATGGAGCAGAATCTTGTAAATCTGAAGGAGGCGATAGGCTGATGGCGCTGCTCAGATGCAGAGACCTCTCCTTTGCCTATGACGGCAGGACCGTGGTCGAGGGTGTGAATTTTGAAATAGAGCAGGGGGATTATCTCTGCATAGTTGGGGAGAACGGCTCGGGCAAGTCCACGCTGATGCGCGGGCTTCTTGGGCTGAAAAAGCCGAGCGCGGGGACGATTGAACCCGGGGACGGACTGCGCCCGACGGAGATAGGCTATCTCCCGCAGCAGAGCGCCGCGCAGCGTGACTTTCCCGCAAGCGTGTATGAAGTCGTGCTCTCCGGCTGCCTCAATTCGCTTGGGCGGCGGATGCACTACGGCAGGGCGGAGCGTGAGCGCGCCGAGCTCAACCTTGAGCGCATGGGCATAGAGGAGCTGAAAAACGAAAGCTATCAGACGCTCTCCGGCGGGCAGCAGCAGCGCGTGCTGCTTGCCCGCGCGCTGTGCGCAACAAAGAAGCTGCTGCTGCTGGACGAGCCTGTCACCGGGCTTGACCCGATAGCCACACAGGAGATGTACAACCTCATCAAGCTTGTCAACCTCTGCGACGGCATCGCCGTCATAATGGTCTCGCACGATATACATGAGGCGGTGCGCTATGCCACGAAGATCCTCCATCTCGGGCACAGCCAGCTTTTCTTCGGCACGGCGGCGGAGTATAAGACCAGCCCGCTCGCCCGCCGCTTTCTGGGAGGGAAAACGATATGAGCGCCATTTTCACCATGTTTTCCTATCATTTCATGCTTCGCGCGCTTGTCGTGGGCGTGCTTGTGTCGCTGTGCGCGGCGCTTTTGGGTGTGTCGCTTGTTTTGAAGCGCTATTCCATGATCGGCGACGGGCTTTCGCACGTGGGCTTCGGTTCGCTCGCCATCGCGTCGGCGTTCGGGCTTGCCCCGCTCGCGGTTGCGGTGCCGGTCGTCGTGGCGGCGGCAATATTTCTGCTGCGCCTGCGGCATAGCAGCCGCGTCAAGGGCGATGCCGCCATTGCCATCATATCGTCGAGCGCTCTTGCCATCGGCGTGATAACCGTGTCGCTCACAACGGGCATGAACACCGAGGTCTCAAGCTATATGTTCGGCAGCGTCCTCTCACTCTCCCATGACGACGCGGTGCTCAGCGTCGTGCTGTCGCTGGCGGTGCTGTCGCTCTTTGTGCTCTTCTACCCGCGCATCTTCGCCGTCACGTTCGACGAGGATTTCTCCCGCGCCACGGGCACGAACACGGAGGTGTTCAACACGCTCCTTGCTGTGCTGACGGCGGTGACGGTGGTGCTTGGCATGCGCATGATGGGCGCGCTGCTCATATCCAGCCTTATCATTTTTCCGGCGCTCTCCGCGATGCGCCTTTGCAGAAGCTTCCGCGCCGTCGTTGTGTCGGCGGCGGTTATATCTGTGACGTGCTTTCTTGCCGGCATCATCGCATCATATTTTCTGGAAACGCCGACCGGCGCAAGCATCGTCGCGGCGGATCTTCTGGCGTTTGGATTGTCATATGGCATAGGAAAATTCACCGGAAGCTGAAAATAATATATAAATTGCCCAAAAACAATGTGCCCGGATCGGCTCGCGGCGGGCGGTTTTGGTCATGTAGCCGTCTTGACGCTTCCTTGACGGAATGATATAATTTTGGCAAAATGAAAACCATGAGGAGGGTTTATTATATGAGAACAATTGCACCTATTGAGCTCGGTATTGGCGGCAATGGCGTCGCCTATCGCAACCTCGCCCCCGCGCAGCTTGTTGAAGCCGCGCTCCGCCGCGGTGAAGGCACACTGTCCGACACCGGCGCGCTCGTTGTCAAGACAGGCAAGTACACCGGACGCAGCCCTGATGACAAGTTCATCGTTGACACACCCGCCGTCCATGACGAGATCGCCTGGGGCAAGATCAACGTTCCCATCGAGAAGGCAAAGTTTGACGCCATAAAGGCGAAGATACTCGCCTATCTCCAGAATAAAGAGCTTTATGTGTTTGACGGCTTTGCCGGCGCCGACCCGAAGTACACCAAGCGCTTCCGCATCGTCAACGAGCTGGCGAGCCAGAACCTCTTTATCCATCAGCTTCTCATCCGCCCCACAGAGGAGCAGCTTGACTCCTACGCCCCGGACTACACCATCTATGCCGCGCCCGGCTTCAAGTGCATTCCCGAGATCGACGGCGTCCACAGCGAGGCCGCAATCATCATCGACTATGAGGCGCACGAGGTCATCATCTGCGGCTCCGGCTACGCCGGCGAGATAAAGAAGAGCGTCTTCTCCGTCATGAATTACGTCCTGCCCAAGGAAGGCATCCTCTCCATGCACTGCTCCGCCAATATCGGCGACGGCGGCGACTCCGCCGTGTTCTTCGGTCTGTCCGGCACGGGCAAGACCACCCTTTCCGCCGACCCCAACCGCAAGCTCATCGGCGACGACGAGCACGGCTGGTCCAACGACGGCGTGTTCAACATTGAGGGCGGCTGCTACGCCAAGTGCATCAACCTTGAAAAGGAGCATGAGCCGGAGATCTACGGCGCAATCAAATTCGGCGCTCTTATGGAGAACGTCATCGTCGATGAGACCGGCAAGCCCGACTTCTTTGACGGCTCTCTCACTGAGAACACCCGCGTTGGCTACCCCATCAACTACATCCCCAATGCCGCCATCCCCGGCGTCGGCGGTCAGCCGAAGACCGTCGTGTTCCTCACGGCGGACGCTTTCGGCGTTATCCCGCCGATCTCCAAGCTCGACAATGACAGCGCGATGTATCACTTCGTCTCCGGCTACACCTCCAAGCTCGCCGGCACGGAGCGCGGCATCACCGAGCCTGTCACCACGTTCTCCACGCTCTTCGGCGCTCCGTTCTTCCCGCTCAACGCCTCCGTGTACGCTCAGATGCTCGGCGAGAAGCTCAAGGAGACCGGCGCGAACGTGTTTCTCGTGAACACCGGCTGGTGCGGCGGCGCTGCCGGCACCGTGCCCAGAATGAAGCTCAAATACACCCGCGCCATGGTCACCGCCGCCCTCGCCGGTGAGCTCAACGACGTCGAGTATGAGCTTGACCCCATCTTCAATCTCAACATCCCCAAGTCCTGCCCCAACGTTCCCGCGGAGATACTCAATCCCCGCAACGTCTGGACGGACAAGGCAAAGTATGAGGAGTCCGCAAAGGCGCTGGCAAAGAAGTTCCAGGAGAATTTCGCAAAGAAGTACCCCGATATGCCCGCGAACATCACCAACGCCGGTCCCAAGGCGGAGTAAGAAATCTGATACGTATTAAAACGCATACCGGGTCACCCGGTATGCGTTTTTCTATGCGCCTTCCATGCTCTCTTTCAAAAGGCCTATAAACTGGTGCAGGACGGGGTTTGTGCTGCCGTGCTGCCACGCGGCGATTATCTCCTCCTCCTCGTCCTCGCCCGTCATCGGCACGAAGACGAGATTGTCCGCGTTCCTGAGCTTATCTGTGAAATACGCAGGGAGAATGGATATGCCCTCCTCCGCCGCGATCATCATCAGTATGCTCTCCGCATCGCACGAGCGGAAGAGTATGTTCGGCTTGTAGCCCGCATCCTTGTACAGCTGCATGAAAAATGCGTCGCCGTAGGAGTCGTTCGCGCTGTCGGGCGACATATAGAGTATCGTCTCCCCGCGCAGCTCGGCGCGGCTCAGCTCCCGCCGCCGCGCGAAGGGATGCCCTGCGTACAGCGCCGCGACAAGACGCGCCCGCTCCACGGTCATGTAGTCTATGCCCGGCTGGGTTTTCAGGTTTGTGCTGTCCCATGTGAATATCACGTCGTACTCCTGCTGCAGAAGCCCGGCGGCAAGCTCATTGGTCGGGCAGCGGTAAAAGCTAATCAGCACGCTGCTGTTCTTCTGGTGAAAGCGCCGCATCAAAACCGAAAGGTCGCTCCTCTCATACCCGCGCACATAGCCCACGCGCAGGCTTCCCGCGAGACCCGTGGAGGCGTCGTGCACGCGGTCGGCGGCCTGCGTCATACGCTCGAGTATCGCCTTCGCTTCGATAAGGAATACTCTCCCCGCGCTTGTGAGCGTGACGGGGCGGGTGCTCCTGTCAAACAGCGTGCAGCCGAGAGTGTCCTCAAGCTGGCGTATCTGCTGGGTGATGGCGGTCTGCGTGATATAAAACTGCTCTGCCGCCTTTGTGAAGCTCTGGCTCTCTGCGGCGGCGACGAAGTACTTCAGCTGGTTGCGGTTCATGATCATCCTCAACAGAATAAGTTTTTCTTATTCTATCATGTCGAATAGGGTCTTGTAAAGGGTGATTTTCTCGGCTAATATAAGCACATCTGTTTTGTAATGGGAGAGAGACAATATGGAACGTGAATCCTTCGGCTCGCGGCTGGGCTTTCTGCTCGTCAGCGCGGGCTGCGCAATAGGCATAGGCAATGTGTGGCGCTTCCCGTATATCACGGGGCAGGACGGCGGCGGGCTTTTCGTGCTGATCTACCTCATCTGCCTTCTGATAATGGGCGTGCCGGTGCTGACGATGGAGCTTGCCGTCGGGCGTGCAAGCCGCAAAAGCGCGGTGCTGGCGTACAGAACGCTGGAAGCGCCGGGGCAGCGCTGGCATATACACGGCTGGTTGTGCATGCTGGGGTGCTATGTGCTGATGATGTATTACACCACTGTCACCGGCTGGATGGTCAGCTATTTCGGCAAATTTCTCACCGGCGTATTCAGCTCCGGTATGGACAGCACCTCTGTCAGCGGGGAGTTCACTTCGCTCCTCGGCGCGCCGGGCGAGATGGCTCTGTGGACGGAGCTTGTGGTGCTCGCGGGCTTTATCGTGTGCTCGTTCGGTCTGCAAAAGGGGCTTGAGCGCGTGTCAAAGTACATGATGCTCGCGCTGCTGGCGCTAATTCTAGTGCTCGCCGGGCACAGCCTGACGCTGCCCGGCGCGGCGGAGGGCATGAAATTTTATCTGCTGCCCTCGGCGCAGAGCATCAAGAGCGTCGGTCTCGGCAGGATAATCACGGACGCGATGAACCAGGCGTTCTTTACGCTCAGCCTTGGCATCGCCGCCATGGAGATATTCGGCAGCTATATGAGCGACAAGCACACGCTCACGGGCGAGGCGGTGCGCATCTGCGCACTGGACACGTTCGTTGCGCTCATGGCGGGCACCATCATCTTCCCCGCGTGCTTTTCGTTCGGCGTTTCTCCGGATCAGGGACCGTCGCTAATCTTCGTGACGCTGCCGCAGGTGTTTGTGAACATGGCGGGCGGGCGCTTCTGGGGCACGCTGTTTTTCCTCTTCATGGTGTTCGCAAGCCTTTCCACAGTGCTTGCCGTGTTTGAAAACATCCTTGCCATCTGCATGGACACCTTCGGCTGGAGCCGCAAAAAGGCTGTCGCCGTCAACTTCGTCATCCTTGCGCTGGCAAGCCTGCCGTGCGTGTTCGGCTATAACATCTGGAGCGATCTGCATCTCATCGGCGGGCGCGACGTGCTCGACAGCGAGGACTTTATCGTCAGCAACCTCCTCCTGCCGATCGGTTCGCTTGTGTATCTGCTGTTCTGCGTGAGCAAGTGGGGCTGGGGCTTTGACAAATATGTTGCCGAGGTCAACCGCGGCACGGGGCTCAGGCTCTCCGCCAAGCTCAAGCCGTACTTCCAGTGGGTGCTGCCTGTGCTGATTCTGATAATCATCGTGCAGGGACTGATATGAAATTCTGCAAATAAGGCATAAAACAGCGCCGCGCTCGAATTGAGCGCGGCGCTTGAGACTGTCAAAAAAACGGTTCTAAACTAAAAGTTGGGGTGCTCGGGTTTTCGGGCACACCAACTTTTAGT
>ERZ808240.1356-NODE-1356-length-30811-cov-4.509494_pt1 | contig 30811 bp, 34 predicted proteins | sample MGYA00521084_ERZ808240 | MGnify/ENA primary metagenome ERZ808240 (study PRJEB31516, sample SAMN03275571) | gut metagenome | biome: mammalia-associated habitat; material: feces | host: Papio cynocephalus | place: Kenya | collected 2012-08-06 ... | reverse complement strand
GTTGCTATTCAGCGCGTGGCTGCAGACCACACGGCAGAAACCACGGTTTCCGCCATCCACATCCCCTCCGATGACCTGAAAGGCCGCATCATCGGTCGCGAGGGCCGCAACATTCGCTCGTTTGAGCAGCTTACCGGCACCAACCTCATCATCGATGACACTCCTGAGTGCGTGACTATTTCGTGCTTCGACCCGGTTCGTCGCGAAATCGGCCGCGTCACCATGGAAAACCTTATTGCCGACGGCCGCATCCATCCTGCACGCATCGAGGAAATGTTCGGCAAAGCCGAGAAACTTGTGAACCAGCGTGTGCAGGAAGCGGGCGAACAAGCAGCGTTTGACACGGGCATCCATGATTTGCACCCCGAGCTTATCCGCACGCTTGGACGTCTTCGCTACCGTACATCTTACGGGCAAAACGTTCTGAACCATTCGCTGGAAGTTGCTTACTTGTCCGGCGTTATGGCATCTGAACTTGGCTTGGATCCTGTTCCTGCTAAACGCGCAGGCCTGCTACATGACCTTGGCAAGGCCGTCGACCACGAGGTTGAGGGCAGCCATGCGGTTATCGGTGCAGATTTGGCGCGTCGTTTCGGCGAGAAGCCCTCTATCGTTCACGCCATCGAAGCCCATCATAACGACGTTGAACCGAACAGCGTGCTTGACGTGCTCGTGCAAGCAGCTGATGCAGTTTCCGCTGCTCGTCCCGGCGCTCGCAAGGAAACGCTTGATGCGTATATCAAGCGCCTTGAAAAGCTTGAAGAAATCGCCAACTCCTACAAGGGCGTTGAGCGCACGTATGCCATCCAGGCCGGTCGCGAGGTTCGCGTTATGGTTGAGCCCGATATCGTGGACGAAGCGCAAACCACGGTACTCGCTCACGATATTGCCAAGCGCATTGAAGATGAGATGCAATACCCTGGCCAGGTCAAAGTTGTTGTCATCCGCGAGAGCCGTGCAATCGGCATTGCGAAATAGCACAGAAAGGCTCATCGCATGAGCGAAGGCTCTCTTGCCTCGTTTATCGAAGACGTCTGCGGCGAAAGCCACCTCCGAGTCGAAGCGGACCTTGGAGGTGGCTTCGTTCGTTTACGCTCTTCTGAGGCCGAACGTCGGCAAGCGGCGCAGGACATCCGCTGCACCGAAGATATTGTGATTGAAATGCTTCGCAATGCTCGAGATGCGCATGCGCAGCATATTTTCGTTGCCTGCACACGCGAAGGCACACAGCGTCGTATCGTTATGCTTGACGATGGCGATGGTGTGCCCGACCACATGCGCGAGCTGGTGTTCGAACCGCGTGTTACCTCTAAGCTTGACACCATGCACATGGATAAGTGGGGTGTGCACGGACGTGGCATGGCACTCTATTCGATTGCGGTTAACGCATCGTCTGCACGTATTGCAGCTTCGGTAGAGCACGGCGGTTCGTCGTTTGTCATCGAAACCGATCTAGCCATATTGCCGGAAAAAACCGACCAGTCAACGTTTCCCTCGTTTGAGTTAACGGATTCAGGTACGGTAAGCGTGCGCGGCCCCAAAAACATCCTGCGCACGGCGTGCGAGTTCGCCATCGAGTCACGCTCTGCCTGTCAGGTGTTTATTGGCTCCGCTACCGACATAGCCGCTACGCTCTACGCTTTTGGACTTAGTTCCCTTACCGCAGAGGTTCGCGCTTTCTGCAAAGATTCGTCCACGCTACCCGTATGCAACCGTCTTGCCGCCACTGCCGACCCCGCATCGTTTGCCAGCTGCGCTGCAAACCTTGGTTTGCTTATGTCTGATCGTTCAGCCCGACGCATCATGGATGGGGAAATCGCACCCTTACCGCCTTTGCTTTCCCGTATTGAAATCAAGGGTACTTCAGATGCAAGCCCCTCTAGCACAACGGAGCAGGGGATAAAAGCTGCCAGCGCCCGGCGAAAGGACAACCGCGGCCTGAAAATAGCGCCCGCCGACCTTGAAGATTTCACCAACGCAGTGCAGCAGGCTTTCAATGTTCTAGCACGCGATTATTACCTGCAAGGCAACGTGGAGCCAATGGTGCGCGTGCAGAAAGACGCTCTTCACATTACTATTCCCGTAATCAAGCAGCGTTAGCACAGCCCCTCCACATTATGTTGCGGACCCAATAGCGAATAGGTACAATTTACATTGCATTTCACTGCAACGCACAATTAACGAAACACGAAAAGGAAAATGCATGAACACCGCCAAGAGCGCACCTGAGTCAGGTTGCTTGAAAGTTTCCTCGAAGTCTTCCCCTGCATCTGTTGCGGGCGCTATCGCAGGCATGGTAAAAGACGGCGTTGGAGTTGAGATTCAAGCCGTTGGTGCTGGCGCTGTTAATCAAGCCGTAAAAGCAATCGCCATATCGCGAGGCTTTCTTTCCCCTGTTGGCATCGAAGTTGCTTGCATTCCTTCCTTTGCAGATATTGTTATTGATGGCGAATATCGTACGGCTATTCGCTTTGCAATTGAATCGCGTCAGCTCCACGGTTCTTCCTGTGCGCAAGACACCAGTGCCGAAAACTAATTTCATTCAAGTAACCTTACGCATACACAACGAGAGATATATCACATGCAAACTCCCTTTATGAACATGACGTTTTGCGTCCGCACGTTCGGATGCCAGATGAACAAGCACGATTCCGAACGCATTAGCGGCATGCTTGAAGGCCTCGGCGGCCTGATGGTTGAAACCGTTGAGGAAGCGGACATTATGGTGTACATGACATGCTGCGTGCGCGAAGCCGCCGACACACGTTTGTATGGCCAAGTTGCGTCGTTGAAGAACGTGCCACTGCGCAAAGACTCGCCGCTTAAGAAGCGCATTGTTGCGGTGGGCGGCTGCATCGGGCAGCGTGACGGGGAGGAGCTTACTAAAAAGCTACCGCATCTTGACGTGGTATTCGGTACGCATAACCTTGCTTCGCTGCCGCGTTTGCTGCAAGGTGCCATTGAGGAAGGTGGGCACCAGGTTGAAGTGCTTGACGCATCCTCGTCGTTTCCCACGGAGCTTCCCACGGCGCGCGAGCATTCGTGGGCGGCTTGGCTGCCTATTACCATTGGCTGCAACAACTTTTGCACGTATTGCATCGTTCCGTATGTCCGCGGTCGAGAAAAATCGCGCCCGCTCGAGGATATTGTTGCCGAGGCCGAACGCTATGTTGCTGCCGGCGTGAAAGAAATCACGCTTTTGGGGCAAAACGTAAACTCATACGGTCGCGATTTATATGGCAGCCCGCGCTTTGCGCAGGTTCTCGACGCGCTTGACCAAACGGGCATTGAACGTTTGCGTTTTGCCACGAGCCATCCGAAAGACCTCTCCGATGAAGTAATCGCCAAGTTTGCTACATTGCGCTCACTTATGCCGGCACTACATCTTCCGGCGCAGTCCGGTTCCGATGCGGTGCTGAAAGCAATGAATCGTCGCTACACGTCTGAGCATTATCTGCAGCTTATCGATAAGCTGCGCGATGCGTGCCCTGATATTGCACTGTCAACCGACATCATCGTCGGCTTCCCCGGTGAAACCGAGCAGGATTTCGAGGATACGGCACGCCTGGTTGATACGGTTGGATATCACCAAGTGTTCACGTTCATCTACTCCAAACGCGAAGGCACACCTGCAGCGAAAATGGTTGACAACACACCTCACGAGGTTATCCAACAGCGCTTCGACCGCCTGGTGGACATCGTGCAAAAGCACGCCTATGAGAAAAATCAGCTTGACCTCGGCGCTACGGTGCCCGTGCTGGTAGAAGGGACATCCAAGCGCGACAACCTGCTTATTGCAGGCAAAAGCCCCAAGAATCAGACGGTGCATGCGCCGCTACCCGAAGGTGTTTCCGCTGATCAGCTTGCGGGTTCTATCGTTAACGTGCATATCGATGAAGCGAAAACGTGGTATTTGTCCGGCAAGATTGTAGACCATGTCTAATTTCAATCTTGCTGCACAAGCATTTCCGCTTCGCAGGCCTGTTATCTGCATTGTTGGGCCAACGGCATCAGGCAAAACCGATGTTGCGCAGCTGGTTGCGCAAGCACGAAACGGGGAAGTGGTAAGCGCTGATTCCATGCAAGTATACAAAGGCATGGACATCGGAACAGGAAAGCTGCCGAAAGACCAACGTATCGTTGCTCACCATGGATTCGACCTGGTAGACCCCGGTGAGCCGTTTTCAGCTGCTTTGTTCCAATCGTATGCGCGCTCGTGTTTCGACGATATCGACAAGCGAGGCAAGCAAAGCGTGCTTGCGGGCGGAACGGGATTCTACGTTCGTGCCGCAATCGACGCATACGATTTTCCCGAAGGTGAACAGGTTGGAAACCCTGTGCGCGATAAGTGGAGTGCTTTTGCCAAAGAGCAAGGCGCCCAAGCGTTGTGGGAGCAGCTGCGCAAAGTTGACGAGCCATCGGCCTTGGTTATCCCCCCTGCTGATGTAAAACGTGTAGTGAGAGCATTCGAGCTATTGGCGGAAGGCAAGCACTACTCCGAACAGAAAGAAAAGCTTGCGCATATTCCGCAACTTGTACCTGCGGTGTTTATTGGACTTGCCGTTGAGCCCGATATATTGCGACAACGTATTCGTGCACGCGTGGATGCCATGGTTGCATCGGGGCTTGTACGCGAGGTACAAGGCTTGTTGCAATCGGGTTTCCGGGATGGCGTTACGGCACCATCCGCGATAGGATATAAGGAAATCGTTGCCGCCCTTGATGGAAACATATCAATGGACGAGGCAATCGAGTCGATAAAGGTTTCAACATGCCGATACGCCAAACGGCAAAGAACATGGTTTAGGAAAGACAAGCGCATTCATTGGCTTTGCGCAGATTCGGGGAATACCGAAGCCTTAGCATCTGAAGCGCTTTTAGTGCTTGATACACTTTCGAGCAGCAAGTAATACGATAAGGAGCGTGCATCAACCCCTATGGAACTTGATTTTGTGAAGCTTCACGGTCTTGGTAACGATTTTGTGTTCGTGGATGATTTCTCCCGTGACATTGAGCTAACGAAGGAGCAGGTTGCGCTGCTTTGCGACCGCCACTTCGGAATCGGCGCTGACGGCGTCATCCTTGTTCGCCCTTCCGAGCGCAGTGAATGCGCTGCATATATGCACTACATCAACTCGGATGGCACGCTTGCTCAAATGTGCGGCAATGGCGTGCGCTGCTTCGCGAAATATCTGGTTGATCGCGGGTTTGTCCAAGCAAGCGATGGTCAATTCGTTGCTGATACGCTTGCCGGCCCGAAGCCTATCAGTTTTGAGGTTGACGAAAACGAGAAGATGACGCGTGCAACGGTTGATATGGGTCATCCTATCCTGAATCCCGCTGATGTCCCCGTGAACGCGTCCGCAAATGCCGAAAGCGAGCAAGGCGTTGCCTTCGCTAAAGACGTGGCTATTGATTCCCCATGGGGTCCCTTCGCGTTTACGTGCGTTTCCATGGGCAATCCCCACGCGATTTGCTTCATTAACAACTTCGACGCATTAAGCAACGAGTTGTTTGCAGATCCGTTGAACAAGTGCCTCGAAACCCTTGACCTTAATAAGGTTGGCGCATTCTATGAGTCGCACGCAATGTTCCCCGAGAAAACGAACGTTGAGTTTGCGCATGTGCGCACCGGAGCAATCGATATGCGGGTATTTGAGCGTGGTTGCGGCGAAACGCTTGCCTGCGGCACGGGCGCGTGCGCTACCAATGTTGCGGCCGCGCTTACCGGTCGTGCTGGGCGAGAGAATGATATCGTGCTTCGTGGCGGTACCCTGCATATCTTGTGGGACGAAAACAATCACGTAATGATGACCGGCCCCGCCGTTGAGGCATTCCAAGGTACAGTTGAAATTTAGTCTCGTACGCACATTGCTATGGTACCATCGATAAACGCAGGCCACGCGCCTGCGTTTATTTATTACAGGAGGGCGGAATCATGCGCATAAGGTAATCCGATCATATGAAATGTCAGCTTGCAAGAAGGGATGCCTTATGTCTGAATACGAATCGGTACTTGTTAAGGGAGCAAAAACCACATCCGAGCAGCGCCGTGAAAAAGCGGTGCTGGTAGGGGTGGAGCGCCCGGGTCAACGTTGGCCGCTTGCTTCATCACTAGCGGAATTAGAAAGACTTGCAGATACCGCAGGAGCCGATACCGTTGCCGTCACCACGCAGAAACTAGAAGCCCCAAACCCGCGCACGTTCGTTGGAAGCGGCAAAGTTGAAGAAATTGCCAGCTTGTGCCGAAGCCAAGGTGCCGACCTCATCATTTTCGATGACGAATTGACGCCATCGCAGCAATCGAATCTCGAGAAATCTGTTGATCGCGATTTAAAGGTCATCGATCGCACCGCGCTGATTCTTGACATTTTCGCACTGCATGCCACAAGCAAAGAGGGCAGGCTGCAGGTTCGGTTGGCGCAAAACCAATACTTGTTGCCGCGTTTGCGCGGCATGTGGGCTCACCTTGCCTCCAACCGCATGGGTGGTGGCGTAGGTTCTCGTTTTGGTGAAGGCGAAAGTCAGTTGGAGGTTGACCGTCGCTTGGTGCGCAAGCGCATTACGTCCATCAAACGCGAGCTGCAACACCTTGCCGATGTACGTGCCGTCCAACGCGAAACACGCTACGAAAGCGGTATGTTCAAAGTCTCATTGGCTGGCTATACCAATGCGGGCAAGTCCAGCTTGCTCAATCGTCTTACGAACGCCGATGTGCTTGCCTACGACAAACTATTTGCAACCTTAGATTCCACCACAAGAAAGTACGAACTGCCAGAAGGTCGAGAGATAACGCTTACTGATACGGTTGGCTTTATTCAAAAGCTTCCAACTACGCTTGTTGAGGCGTTTAAATCCACATTGGATGAAATTACAGGCTCTGATTTGATTTTGCACGTTGTTGATGCTTCATCCGAGGAATTCGAGCAACAAATCAGCGCCGTGGAAGACGTCCTAGGACAAATTGGCGCGCAATCGCTCCCGCGATTGCTGGTGTTCAATAAGTGCGATCTGCTAACCGAACAACAGCAACAGGCACTAGCAAACCGCTACGACGCGCTGCTTGTTTCCGCGATAAGCGGATTAGGCGTGCAAGAGCTGGTTAATCGCATTGCGCACGTCGCATCTGCGCAGGACACCCATTTGAACGTGCTCATTCCTTATCAGCGAGGTGATTTGGTATCTAAAGCGCATGAGCGGTGCCGGATTTTAACGGAAGAGCACACAGAACGCGGCACGCACATCACCATGCTTGTTTCACCGGCATTTGTGAGTGATTTTCAAGCGTTTTCAGTAGGGGATTAAGAAGCACAAGACTTCGCTTAAACGGAACCGTAAAGCGGAAGTTGTTAATGGCCATGATGTAACATTGCATCATGGCCATTTCTTGCATGAGGTGCCTTTTATGCCCACATTCTACAAACGGCGAAATACAGCCACAACCTTGCCTGCAATGGAGCAATCCGTAACGATAATGGGATCCATTGATGAGTTTTCAGGCTGCAAACGAATATGGTCGTCCTCTTTGTAGAAGCGCTTAACCGTGGCGCCATCATCAACAATTGCAACAACGATATCACCGTTGTTGGCAACGGGCTGTTCTTTTACCACAACATAGTCGCCATCATTGATGCCGCATTCAATCATACTTTCACCGCGAACCGACAGCATGAACGAAGGGGCGTCACCAACGATTTCCGTAGGCAAGGTGATGGTGTCAGTGATGTTTTGCTCGGCCAGAATGGGCGTACCAGCAGCCACGTTTCCAACAAGCGGGATGGAAACCAAATTATCGTATTCGGCTTGCGGAATACTGGTTGCCTCATCCGTGTGGTCAAGTGGATAGGTAAGAGCAATGGAACGGGACTTAAGCGGGTCACGCTTGATGAGTCCCTTTTCTTCAAGCGCCTTCAGGTGCACGTGCACCGTGGAAGGGGAGGACAAGCCCAAGGCCTGACATACCTCGCGCACCGTTGGGCCATACCCCTTTTCCCGGATGCACTGTTCGATAACGTCGAGCACCGCTTGCTGACGCTTCGTAACTTTCTCGGTCATGAGCATTCCTTTCTCCAAGGATAGTACGAACAAATGTTTTATTTTTCATTGACATGAACCTTTGTTCGCTCTATTATATATGCGAACAAAGGTTCTACGCAAGGCCAAAGGAGGAAGAAAATGCAGTATCGTGAATCTCTTTTCCAGGTTGATGGATCAAACGCTCTCAAAACGCACGCTGCTCCGCACTCGGCGCGTATCATTGAATTTCCCTCGGCGCAGGATACCGCGTACAGTACGCAAGGCATGCACGAAGAACGCCAACTCGACATCAGCTCGCTTAAGGCGTTTGCCCAAAATGCCCTCCGCAATTTCGATGATGCGTTTTCCGTCTCCAAAGGCACTGCAAAAGGCGTTGGCCCGCGCTTTGCCACAAAACGTGAAAGCACTCTTATTTTTGGCGCCTGTGCTTTAGCGGTGCTGCTAACCGTTGCGCTGTAATTCTTTAGCATCTTCATTTATAAGCGTAAAAGCTCTACCCAAGCCAAGAGAATGCATGCTGCAGGTAAGCAGAACTTGCAGAACTGTATCTAGTGTTACGATTTAGTGCACTCTCGTTGCTGAGGGTGTTGCCATCTATATCTTGTATGCTAGGCTACATGCTATCGAACGAAGGAGAACATAGCATGAGATGCCCAGCATGCGGAAATCTTGAATCTAAAGTTGTGGACTCGCGTCCGTCAGATGACGGCACCACCATTCGCCGTAGGCGCGAATGTCTTGAGTGCGGCCGTCGCTTCACCACCTACGAGCGCCTTGGCGACAATCCGCTTATCGTTATAAAATCCGATGGTTCATCAGAAGCATACGACCGCCAAAAGCTCATGCGCGGTTTGCTTATCGCATGCGCGAAACGTCCTATTGCACCTGAACAAATCGCATCACTCATTGACAGCATCGAAGCAGAATTGCGAAATGCCTCTCGGAACGAAATAGGCTCGAAAGAGCTTGGCGATATGGCGCTCGTGCGTCTTGCAAAGCTTGATGATGTTGCATACGTACGATTTGCAAGCGTATATAAAGACTTCCAAAACGTCGAAGAGTTTGCCGCTGCACTCGAAGGATTGAAATAGCCGTGTCTGAACCTGTAGTTATTCCCATCAAACGTTTAACTGATAACGCCGCGATTCCCGCCTACGCATACAAAGGCGATGCGGGCATGGATATGCGCGCAACCGAGTCCGTAACTCTGCAGCCTTTTGAACGTACCATGGTTCCAACAGGCGTGGCAATCGCTTTACCTGAGGGTTATGCAGGCTTTGTTTTGCCTCGAAGTGGGCTGGCCATTAAACATGGCATATCTATTGTGAATGCTCCGGGCCTTATTGACAGCAATTATCGTGGTGAGCTGAAGGTTGTCATGGTTAACACTGACCCGCATGACGCTTTTACCATCGAAGTAGGCGACAGAATTGCCCAACTTGTTATAATGCCGGTTCCTACTGTCTCTTTCGTCGAATCCGACACGCTTTCTAAAACGGTACGAGGCGAAGGCGGATTCGGAAGCAGTGGAGTACATGAATAGGAATACAAGCATGCCTGATGACGGGAAGCAAGACGAGCAGATAACAAACAAGCAAACAGATGTTCCTTCATCGTGCTCGAATGACAATCAGATTTCCAGCTCTTCTTCTGGGCAAAACACTCAAGACAATCATCCTACCGCCGCTGGGCAGCACCAAAGAGATACGGTCAGTTGGAACCCTGCATCTCCGTATAGCGAAGCACAACAGCAAACCGCAACGCCTCGACCAAACAAAGATGATGAGCGAGCCCTACGGTCAGCGCAAACAAAAATTACGTTTGCCTACATAGCAGGCCCGTTATCGCTGTTTCTTGGCGGAATGCTGCTCGGATGCATTGGCCTTGTATGCGCCGGGCTAGCATATCGCTCGCTTGGTCAGCTTGAGCACAAAGAAACTTCTATCGCGCAAGCTGCAACAAAACTTAAAAAGTCAGCGCGTACTGCATTGATATTTTGCTGTGTTGCGTTTTTCCTCAACGCGGTGTCCATGTACTTTATGTACCCGATGATTCTTGACATGTTGCAGAATGGTCAAATCGGCGACGTTTCCAACAGCGTGAGTGGTGGATCTGCGTCTAGCGATTCCGCATGGGGTTAGAAATCCCGACTATGAAGAATAAAAGCATGTGAACGAATCGAGAGCCCGGCTGTCAAAAACAGCTGGGCTCGATTGCTGATAAGCGAATATCTTCAACAGCTCTCGAAGCAACTATCTAATATCGATAATATATGTTATGTAAACTTACTACTGCAACTTCTGGATAGAGGACTCGAACACCAATTGTTTATCGTTGATCTTCAAACCCTGAAGCTTACCTTCTTTCAGAAGCGTGGTGACGCGCTGCGGTGATGCGGACAACTTTGCTGCCGCTTCGTCAACGGAAATCATATTGGGATCAAAGCGCATCGCTTCAAGCATAAGCGCCCCCTGATCTTCTAACGTCAAACGCTGGTACGTTGTGCCGTAGTCTTCACCAGGTTCGGTATTATCCGCGATAGCGCGAATAATCGCATCATCGTTTGAATTGATTGCGCTTGCCGTTAAAAGCTTGCGCATCATCACCGGATAACCAGCACGCGGCGCAGTTATGAAAAGATCCTCGTCTTCAATGGTCACATCAATACCTTCGCGCTTTGCGATAGCCTTAAGTTCAGCCAACAGCCAACCCCAAGCGCGAATTTCCTCATGGTTTTCCGATGCCATATCACAACTCCAATTCCAAATATATCTTGCTACTCGCAAGAACACTCGATATAATAACGAACACAAGTTCGATTTGTAACAGCATATGTTTGCTCGTCAGGTTATCGCCACATTACAAGTGCGCTGATACCGTACTTCTGAGCAACTCAGATTGTAAGGCGGTTTCTACATGAACGCACGTCGGATGTCACGCTTTATGGTTTCTGCTGCCGCCACTATGCTCTTTGCATTTGCGCTTGCCGCCCTTTCCGCCTGCGGTCCATCCGATGAGGAACGTATCTCAACAGTGCTCACAACCGAATTTGACCAAGTTAAAAACCATGATGATGCGTACGTGACTTCAATGCTTGACGATAACGCAAAGCAAGCATTAACCAGCGCAGGAATTGACCCTGAGGCATTTGCGACTGCATTCCTCGACGGGTTTGACTACCGCATCGACTCTATCAATGTCGAAAAAGACTACGCCACTGCTCAAATAGTCATCACCTCAAAATCATTGACGAGCATCACTTCGGCTTTGCAAGATGACGCACAAGCAAGTGCAGCTGCCGGAACGGGTTCAAACTTATCTGAAGAACAAATTCAACAGCAAGTATCTGAGCAAGCACTGGAATATGCAAGCAATGCCCAACCCCAGGAAAAGCCCACCATCACGGTAACCTTGCATCGCTCAGACTCCGCATGGTCGGTTGATCCGCAAGTTCGTTCCGCTATCGAACAAACATTGTTATAGCAAAGGCCTCGCTGCGCGGTGAAGCGTTCCAACCTAGCTATTTCGACTCGCATACCTTTTCATACAGGTCATACAAGTCGGGAAGCGCGCGTTTGATGCTCACCGGTTTGAAGGTGTCGGTTTCAACCACGCAGTGAACGCTCGACCCCGTGCAGCAGGGCTTTGCCGTCTCAAGGTCGTCCCCTTCTTTGAATACCTCGTAGGAATACGTTGTTTTCGTTCCCTTTGATTCGGAGATCCAGGTACGCACGATGGCCGTGTCGCCATAGCGAAGTGGCTCGCCATATTTCACTTCAAAGCTTACAACCGGCGACATGTATCCTTGGTCTTCAATGTTTTTGTACTGATAGCCGATTTCCTCAAGAAAACGGGTACGAGCATCTTCGAAGTACAACAGATAGTTCGCGTGGTACACCACGCCCATTTTGTCGGTTTCGCCATACCTGATGGATATAGGTGTGCATACCTTCATAGCAGCCTCCCGAGTTAACGAAAACGTATAGAATGGATGTATGGAAACTATCGTAACGTATATAGAACAAGAGCAAAGAACATTCGCGGAATCGCCCTTCAATCCGGTGGATTCACTTATGTTCTCGTCATTGTGCTATCTCAACTTCGATGAAAATGCGCTGCGCGAAAGCCTTTCAGGCGTTACCTGTAACCTCGATACTCACACCGAGCAGCGTGTTTTGGTTGCAGATATTCTGGCACTATGCGATTTTAGCTCGCTTACAAAAGGAAGCTGGCTGAAAGACGCCGAGGAAACGCAGCAGTTCGTTAACGCGCTACGCATGAGCAGACGTTATCGTGAAGTGTCAATTGCCTTCTTCGTCAACGAAATGGCCGATGCCGTTGACAAGCAATTCTCTGCTTGCACGTTCTTCTTTACCGATGAACAAGGTGAGGTTGCCTACATCGCGTTTCGAGGCACCGATGGAACGCTCACAGGTTGGAAGGAAGACTTTAACCTTTCATACAAAAACGTTATTCCTTCCCAGCGTTCCGCCGTTGCCTATCTTTCAGGTGTGTCCTCTGCAACGGAATGTCCTTTTATCTTAGGCGGTCACTCGAAAGGCGGCAATCTCGCGCAATACGCCGCATTATGCACCGACGGTGTAACGTACAAGCGAATCAGAGCGGTGTACGACCACGACGGCCCATCGTTTCTTGAAGACCCCTCCCCTCGTCGTGTAACGCCTGAGTACGAGCGCAAACTCCATAAGCTCGTTCCGGAGTCCTCTGCCTTTGGGATGATTTTGGAACGCCGGGATGATTACCGCGTGGTACAGTCATCTGCCTTCGCACTGTTTCAGCATCACCCACTCTCTTGGATGGTGGATGGCGATGATTTCGTATACCAGGCAGACTTGAACGCCTCCGCGCAATTCTTTGATCAGGCGCTTGACTCCTGGTTGCGCAGCAAAACACCCGCGGAACGTGAGCGCTTTATCCAGACCATATACGACCTGATTATCAAAACAAACGCTACAAGCTGGGCCGAATTCCAAACAAAACTTGCCTCGAACATGGCAACTGTGATAGGTGCCGGTTCAAAACTCGATGCCGATACAAAACAGTTTTTGGCAAGCACACTGAAAGGGCTTGGCAACACGCTACGCTCGCAAACAATACAACGCATAAAAGACGCCGGATCGTCCATCTGGCAAACCGATACGAAGAAAAGGTCCGAGTAATGTCGCAAACAACCAGCACATCGCAGCAAACCACCTTTGGGCACTTCACGCTCACCATGGCCGTGAACCTAGCTGCACCGCATACCTGGCCGGCAGCCATTTTACCTGTTGCCGTTGCAACCGCATGCGCTGCTGCAATGGGCGCCACGGTAAGTGCGTCGATGGCATGCGTGTTGCTAGTTATTTGCATCCTTATGCAGTCATCGGTAAACACCTTTAACGATTACTACGACTACGTTAAAGGGACCGATTCAAAAGATGACGATGTAGACCCCTCCGATGCGGTGCTGCTGTACAACAACGTGAACCCACGCAGCGCCCTGGCGCTTGCCATTGGGCTTTTGGTTGCAGCGTTTGTTTTGGGCGGGTACGTGATTTGGCAAACCGACGTTGTTCCCCTCATTATCGGTATTATTGGCGCCGTATTTGTAGTGCTGTATTCTGCCGGCAAAACGCCTATATCCTATTTGCCACTTGGCGAGGCGGTAAGCGGCATCGTCATGGGCGGACTCATCCCCCTTGCTTGTTACTACGTGCTTGCCGGAACGCTCACCCCTCTGGCGCTGTTGTGGGCGGTTCCGGAAATTCTTGGCGTGGGCCTCATCATGTTCACCAACAACACGTGCGACGTCGAGAAAGACATTGAAGCTAACAGGCACACGTTATCGGTGCTATTAGGCCGCAATAAAGCGAGGAAACTCTACCACGCAATTCTGTATGCTTGGATTATCGCTATTGTCGTGCTTACAGGATGTTTCTTCACCAAGGGGCTTATCGCCATTCCTTTTATGCTGCTTTCTGCATACCCGATGATAAAAGCGCTTTTGAGCAACCCGCTTGCTCCGCAAAGCCGACAAGCGGCAATGTCGCAAGTATGCGGCGTCAACATAGCCCTTGGTGCGTGGTATGCTGCAGCTATTTTCGCCAGCAATGCGCTTGTTGTGTGGTAGCTAGCAACCGGTAAGAAGAAACGAGGACACCATGCTTGAATTTCTCCGCGTCTTTATCGCAATCGCATTGGCTTGCGTCTCTGCGATTATCGGATTACAGCTATTGCATGGAAATATGCTGTACCTTGTGTTTAAGCAAGACGAATCCGCACGACACGAAAAGCAGCAACAAGAGCAAACGGCTCGAAACATTGCTCAGCTAGCAGCGCCGGTAACGTTTGCGTTCTTTGCCACAGATATCAGCCTGCTGTTCTTCGAGATTGGACGCGCTCTTGGTGTACCCATGGTAGCGCAGATATTCTCTATTGCCTGCGATGTTGCCATGCTGGCGTTTCTGGTATTAACGGTTCGTCTGTTTGCGAAACTAGGTACAACGAAAAGCCAGAAGGCTAAATTCAAATCAAGCAACGTGCGTGTAACGCTGTACGTGCTGGTGCTTGTGGTGCTGCTTACCGTGTTATCGCTGCTGTTCTAGCAATCAAGACCCAAAGAGGCTTATGCCCACGGTATTTGAACATTGTCCCCGAACATTATGGGAAGCTGATGCAACGAAAACGATGCCAGCAGTTGTTCAGGGGTTGCCGGTTCGCAAGTTGGGGCAATGCCTGCGACGCCAGCAATATGGCCGATAACGCCCTCAGGGGTGCCGAACCGCACAAGCAGCTCATCAATTGCCGCATCATGGTCGCGCTTGGAAAGCCTACGATTCATCTCGGCCACCAGCAAAGGTATATGAGCGTATCGAGGATGTTCAAGCCCAAGCATATCCTGCAAATATAGCTGCTGGGGCGTGGAGCACAGCAAATCAACACCGCGCACCACCGAGGTGACCCCCTGTGCTGCATCGTCAACAACCACAGCTAATTGGTAAGCAAATGCCTGGTCAGAACGGCGCACAAGGAAATCACCGCAATCCTTTGCAAGGTTCTGAGCATAGCGTCCCTGCACCATGTCGTCAAACGAATACACCATATCCGGCACGATAAGTCGCTCAGCAGGGTTTCGAACCTTTCGTTTTTCAGCTTGCTCACGCGACGTTAGAAAGCGGCAGGTGCCAGGATACACGAGTTTTTCTCCACGATGCGGCGCAGATGCCGCGTGCAAGTCGGCACGCGTGCAAAAACAAGGGTACACCAACCCTTTATCCTGAAGCGCGCAAAACGCCTCGCGATAGGCTTCGTCTCTATCATGCTGGAAAAATGGACCTTTATCCCAGGTAAGGCCAAGCCGCTCAAAATCGCGTTGCACCGCATCAATATAGCAAAGCTTAGACCGCTCGCGATCAAGGTCTTCAACACGCAACACAATTGAACCGCCCTGCGATTTGGCAATAAGCCAGGCCATCAAGGCAGCAAAAATGTTCCCGGCATGCATACGTCCGGTTGGAGACGGCGCGAACCGCCCCACAACGGGACGGTTCGCATTCGGTTCGCAGAGATGAGACGAAACGCTTGCCATTACTTGCGCAGGTCCTCTACATGTTTTGTTTTACCGGTAGAGCGCTCGATTCCGCCAGGTTCGACCAGCTTCACCTTCGAAGCAACCAGCATAACGCTCTTCAATTCCTTCTCGATGCGCTTGCGGAAGGCGTCCATCTCTTCAAACGAATCGCTGAAGGCTTCGGGCTTCAGCTCCACGTGCACCACCATGCGATCAAGGCCGGTTTCATTGTCAACCACAATACGGTAATGAGGTGTGACGCCCTCGATGCCCGAAAGCACGTCTTCAACCTGGCTGGGGAACACGTTCGTACCACGAATAATGAGCATATCGTCGCAGCGCGAACGTACCTTCTGCATGCGCGCCGTGGTGCGACCGCAGGCGCACGGCTCGGTAATCACACGCGTAAGGTCATGCGTACGGTAGCGCAACACGGGGATAGCCTGTTTATCAAGCGGCGTAAGCACCAGCTCGCCCATCTCGCCTTCGCCTACCGGCTCACCGGTTGTGGGGTCAACAACCTCCCACAGGAAGTGGTCCTCGGCAATGTGCTGCATATCGCGCGATGCCAAGCATTCGCCGGACACGCCCGGGCCCATAACCTCAGTAAGGCCATAATTGTCGGTGCACACGATATGCATGCGCGACTCGATTTCAGCTTTCAGGCCCGGCGGGCACGGCTCGCCGCCGAACAAGCCCACGCGAAGCGTTGACTTCGACCAATCGTAGCCCATCTTCTCGCCCACCTCGCACACATGCAACGCATACGATGGCGTAGCCACGAACACCGTTGAACCGTAATCCTGAATCATCTGGATTTGACGCTCGGTGTTGCCTGATCCCGCGGGAATCATCATGCATCCCAAGCGCTGCAGGCCGTAGTGCAAGCCAAAGCCGCCCGTGAACATGCCATAGCCAAACGCCATCTGCACGCGGTCGGTGGGAACCACACCCGCCATCTGAACCAAACGCATGATGCAATCGTTCCATACGTCCATGTCGTGACGGTTATAGCCAACCACAATAGGCTTGCCCGTGGTGCCCGACGAGGCATGCAACTCCACAACCTCATCAAGCGGCACGGCGAACATACCGTACGGGAAGGTTTTACGAAGGGCGTTTTTGTCCGTAAACGGCAGCTTGCGCACATCTTCAAGACACTTGATGTCCGAGGGCTTCACGCCCATCTCGTCCATTTGATTGCGGTACCACTCCACGCGCTCGTAGGTCCACTCAACCTGCGCAATGAGCTTTTCAAGCTGGATAGCACGAATGCGCTCGCGCGAGCAACATTCCACATCGGAGTTATGAATAGGCAGCTCGTCAAACTTACCCTCCGCAGCCGCTTGCAAAGCCGCCCCTTTTTTCGTGATATCAATCATCGTCAAACTCATTTCTCGCTGCATAAAAGCAACGTTAGCGTGCTTATTTCAAATCTTCCTGCGAAAGCAGCTCAACGGGCTGGTTGGCCAACAGCTGCTCGGCCTGCGCTAAATCCTTCACGTACAGGCAGATATAGGTGGAAATAAGCGAATAGCTATATTTGACGTTGATGTTACATTCAGACAGCACGCCCATCACGCGCGCAAGTTCGCCGGGCTTGTCATCGAGACGAAGGCACAGCACGGGCGTTTTCGTTGCCGCGCAGTTCATGTCGTGCAGCACGCTCAGCGCGGCTTCGGGCTTGTCGACCACGAAGCGCACGATACCGTAATCTCCCGTATCAGAAGCGCTATAGCCGCGAACGCTCACGTTTGCCTTGGTAAAGCCATCGACGATACGAGCCAAATGACCCGGCTTGCTTTCAACGAACACGCTGATTTGTTCGACGCTCATAGGTGTTTTATGCCTCCTCGCTTGCAAATTCAAAGCCTGCACGGAATGCGCGCATGTTTGCCTCAATGGTTTTCGGTGGCACGCGCTTGGAAATTACCTCTTCCCACGCCTGCTCGGAGAAGTCCAGACGCGTTGCAAGGGCGCCAAGCAGCACCACGTTCACGGATTTCACCGTGGCAACTTCTTCGGCAATGGGACCAGCCGGGATTAACGTGGCACCAGCGGCTTCCAGCTTCTCGCGCGCGTTTTCGGGCATGGTGGCCTTGCCGGTAAGAACAGGCAGAGGCTTGATGGCTTCGTCGGCCACCAACAAAAAGCCGCCTTCGCGCACAAACGGCAGGTTGCGCAGCGCCTCGGTGGTTTCAAATGAAACCACGCAGTCGGCGCAGCCCTCATCCGCAACCATAGTGGCAACGGGTTGTTTACCGAAGCGCACCGACGTGGTTACGGCGCCGCCGCGCTGCGACATGCCGTGGATCTCGGATACCTTGACGTCATAGCCCGAGGCTAAAGCGGTGCGGGCAAGCAGGTCGGCTGCAAGGACGGTGCCCTGGCCGCCAACGCCGCACAATAAAACGGTGGTAGCGTTTGACATGAGGCTACTCCCCTTCCTTCGCCGTAGAAACAATGCTCTTGAACGCACAATATTGAGCGCACTGACCGCAACCGATGCATTGGGTCGCGTCGATGACAGCATGACCGTCGGACTCGCGCGTGGCGATGGCCGGGCAGCCAAGCGTTGAGCATACGCCGCACGCGGTGCAGGTTTCGGCGACGGTGTACACCGGCTTATGGATGCGGTCGATTAGCACACACGGGCTGCGGAACACGATGACCGACAGCGCATCGTTACGCGTAGCCTCGCGCAGCGCCAAGCGCACGGCCTTCATATCGTTCGGGTCGACGGTGCGCACATCTTCCACGCCAATCGCGCGCAACACACCTTCCATGTCGAGCTCGCGCGAGGGACGATGCTGCAGCGTTTCGCCGTTGAAGGGGTTGCCCTGGCGACCCGTCATGGCCGTTGTGCGGTTATCGAGCACGCAAATGGTGCCCACGCCTTTGTTGTACACGGTACTAATAAGCGCCGAAAGCCCTGAGTGTGCAAACGTGGAGTCGCCGATAACGCCGACTACGGGACGGTGCTCCGTACCTGCCCACGCAAGCTCGAAACCGTGCGACATGGAAACAGACGCACCCATGTCGATGGTGGTATCGATTGCCGACAGCGGCGGCAAGCCACCCAACGTGTAGCATCCGATATCGCCCGTAACCACGGCTTTCATACGCGAAAGCTCCTTGAACACCAAGCGGTGCGGGCAGCCTGCGCACAGCGCGGGCGGACGACCCGGCAAATCATCGGGAGCAGCCAGGTGCGCTGGAGCCTCAACACCGAATGCAGCACGAATGCGGCCCGGGGTAAGCTCGCCGTCGCGCGGCAAGCCGCACGGGAAGTTCGAAACGTCGATGCCAAGCGCGCGCACGGCATCGGTAAGGTACGTGGAAGCTTCTTCAACCACGTACACCGCATCCACTTCGTCGGCGAAGTTGCGCAACGCCTGTTTAGGCAACGGGTAGCTAACGCCCAACTTGAACACCGACGCCTCAGGCAGCGCTTCAACCACATGCTGGTAGCACGCGCCGGCACAGATGACGCCGATCGATGTACCTTTGTACTCGGCTTTGTTGTAAGGACACGTTTCCACCCATTGCTCAAGCTTGTCTAAGCGCGCCAGCTGCACCTTACGGCGCGGCTTTGCAAATGCGGGCATCATGACCCACTTCGCGGGATCGGTTTTATAGGGCACCAATTCGTGTTCGGTGCGCGGGCCGCACTCAACAGGCGTGCGGGTATGGGACACGCGAACGGAAGAGCGAATGAAAAACGGGGTATCGAACTGCTCGGACAGGTCAAACGCATCGCGCGTGAAGGCCAAAGCCTCAGCGGAGTCGGACGGGTCCATCATGGGCAGGTGCGCCGCAAGCGCGTAATAATGCGAGTCTTGCTCGTCCTGGGAAGAATACATGCCCGGGTCGTCGGCCGCCAAAATGACGAAACCGCCGCCAACGCCGGTATACGACGTGGTGAACAGCGGGTCGGCCGCAACGTTCACGCCGACGTGCTTCATGGTAGCAAGCACGCGCGCGCCGGCAGCTGAAGCGCCCACGCCAACCTCTACGGCCACTTTCTCGTTGATGCACCATTCCGCATATACGCCTTCTTTTTTGCCGAAGGTTTCAAGCGTTTCGGTGGAAGGCGTACCGGGGTAAGCTACGCCAATGCGGCAGCCTGCTTCCCACGCACCTTGTGCGATCGCCTCGTTTCCAGATAACAGTTCCATAGTGCTCCCGTCTTGCCGCAAAAGCGCTGCATTTGCGGCCCATTAACTCCTAAAGCCCCTAAAAGCTTGCTACTCCTCTTTGTAGACCAGGCAAAACGCGCCAATCTGCACCACATCGCCATCGGCAAGCAGGTACGTGTCGATGCTGTTGTTGTTCACCCAAACGCCGTTAAACGACGCCTCATCGGAAATCTCATAGCCCGCATCGCACGGATACACCGATGCATGCATGCGGGAAACGGTCATATCGTTAAGGAAAATGTCGCACTGCGGACTGCGGCCGATAGTAAGGCGCTTGTCACCTAATTTAAACGACACGCCGGTTTGCGGCCCACGCACTACGTGCAGCACCGCTGACGGCTTCGTTTTGGCAGCGGCAACCAGCTGGTCATCGCCAAACGAAAGCGGCGCAAAGCGCTGCGTTGCCCCCTGCAGCTTAAAACCGCACTGCGGACACGCCGCATCTTCGGGGCTGATAGGGTTATTGCAGACTGGACAAACATTTGCCATGGTTTTGCTCCTTCCAAAGCCGCGCTACACGGCCGATGTTTTGTCAACGATAAGCGGAGTGGTGTTCAGCAGCTGCGAGGTAGCCACCGTTTGACCACCCGAGAAGCCACGCATAAAGCGGTCAAACCAAATGCCGATGCGCTCGAACACACTTGGAGCGGCAACGTCTTTGCATGCAACCAAATCCTGCGTGGCAATCACTTGATTACGCTGCTTGAACACAACCGTGCCCACCTTGTCGCCCGCATGCACATCGCCGGTCACTTCGTCGAACTGAACGCTTTGGCTTACGTTACCGTTCAGGTCGAACACTTCTACGGCAGCTGCAGGGTCGGCGAACGTTGCCGGAATGGTGCGATCGATCCAATCCTGGTGAGCCACCTGCGCCACCAGCGGCACCGATGTGCCGTTCATTTGCGCCACCTGATCGGAGTTTGCCAGCTGGTAGGAACGCTTGTGGTCAAACACCCACGTGGCAAGCTCGTCGGCGTCAACAAAGCGCTGGCTGTCCGAAGACGAACCCAACACGATGATGTACAGTTCTTCGCCGTCTTTGTTCACAGCACCCGCAAACGATGAACCGGCCTTCTCGGTATATCCAGTTTTCACGCCGATAGCGTAATCGTTGATGTCGAAAAAGCCATCGGTGGTTTCCAAGTACACATCGGTTGCCACGCCATCGCGCGTAACCGAAATGGTGGTTGAGCCGCCGCCTACGATAGAACGGAACGTTTGGTTCTTCATGGCATATGCAACAATCTTCGCCTGATCGGCGGCGGTGCTGTGCAGGTTGCCCTCGTATTGGTCGAAGTCAAGGCCGTGAGGGTTTTCGTACACCGTGTTCGTGCAGCCAACCTTTGCGGCCGTGGCGTTCATCTGCGCCACAAAGGCATCCTGGGCTGACGACCCGCTGGCCTGGCCCGATGACTGCAACGCGGCACCCACCGTTTCAGACAGCGCGATAGCCGCATCGTTACCGGACGGCACAAGCAACGCCTTAAGCGCGGTTTCCAGTGACATGACGTCGCCTTCTTGCAAACCAGCCGACGACTCGCCAACCTTTGCAGCGGCCGCAGAAACGGTAACCTTCGTATCAAGCGAGACCAACCCGGAATCCACCGCATCAAGCGTTACCACCGCTGTCATGATCTTCGTGACCGAAGCGATGTTGGCAGCTTCATCGGCGTTGCGCTCGAAATACACCGTGCCATCGGCGTCCACAACATACGCGCGCTCAGCGTCGATGTTGGGGCATTGTGCAACCGACAAGCCGCGCGTGTCAACGGTTTCGCCATACACGATATCGGCTTTGCGCACGTCTGCATGCGCAGAAGCGGGCGCAACAAGCGCTGGCGAGCAAGCGAGCACGAACACAAGCACGCACGCTAGAAAGCGTGCGCGCTTGGATGCTTGCCTATGGAAGGAAAAGCTAGTCGACAACGTAGAGATCCTCCGGGGAAACCGGTGCAAAGCCCGCGTTGGCAAGCTTGCTTTCCAGTTCATCGTCGCCAGCAACTTTCAGCACGTCAACCGCATTCCCGCCTTCAACAGACATGCAGTAGCCGTACTCAACGTTCACGTTTTGCTCATCCAAAAACTCCAGCAACTTGGCCAAGCCGCCCGGAACATCGGGCACGCGAACGCCCAAAACCGGCGTCACCGCTGCACGCCAGCCATTGGCACGCAGCGCTTCGGCAGTAGCCTCGGGCTTGTCGCACAGCATGCGGGCAACGCCGAAGTCCTCGGTATCGGCCAGATACAGCGCATGCATGTTGCTGCCTGCATCGGAAACGGCACGCGTTGCCGCGGCCAGGCGCCCTTTTTCGTTCTCAAGGAAAACAGTGAGCTGGGAAATCATGGCTTAGCTCTCCTTTCGCAGGTCGATGATGCGCTTTGCCTTGCCCTCGCTGCGTTCGATGGACTTCGGCTCAACCAGCTTGATGTCCACGGCAATCTGCAGGTTGCTCTTCAGCTCGGCAGCCAAGCGCTTTTTCAGGTCCTCAAGCTTGCGAATCTCGTCGAACGGGAACTCGGGAACGGTTTCAACGCGCAGCTCAACATGGTCAAGCGGACCACGCGTGGTCAGGATGATCTGATACTGCGTGGCAATCTCCGGGAATTCGGTGATGACCTGCTCGATCTGCGAGGGGAACACGTTCACGCCGCGCAGGATGAGCATGTCGTCGGAACGGCCGATGATGCGGTCGATCTTACGATGGGTGCGTCCGCAAGCGCACGGCTCGGAGATGATGCGCGTGATGTCGCGCGTGCGGTAACGCACAAGCGGGCAGCACTCACGGGTAAGCGTGGTGAACACCAGCTCGCCGTACTGACCGTCAGGCACGGGCTCAAGCGTGTTCGGGTCGATGATCTCGGCAAAGAAGTGATCCTCGGCGAGGTGCAAACCGCTCATTTCCTTGCATTCGAAGGCAACGCCCGGGCCCATAACCTCAGACAGGCCGTACACGTCGCAGTACTGGATGCCCAGCTTCTGAGCGATTTCCTCGCGCATGCCCTGACTGCACGGCTCGGCGCCGAAGATGCCGGCATGCAGCTTCAGGTCAGTGGCAGGGTTGATGCCCATCTCAATGGCGGTATCGGCAATGTGCAGCGCGTAGGACGGCGTGCAAGCAAGCACGTCGACGTCCATGTCTTTAAGCATTTGGATTTGGCGCTTGGTGTTGCCCGAAGACGTGGGGATAACGGCACAGCCAGCGGTTTCGCCGCCCACATGCGCACCCAAGCCGCCCGTGAACAGGCCGTAGCCGTAGGATACCTGCATGGTGGAGTTCTCGTCGCAGTCGCACATGGCAAGACCGCGTGCGAAGCACTCGCCCCAGTGCTTCAGATCGTTTTTGGTGGAACCGACAACCGTTGCCTGGCCGGTGGTGCCGGAAGAGGCATGCAGGCGCGCAACCTTGCTGCGCGGCACCGCAAACAGGCCGTCGGGGTAGTTGTCTCGCATATCCTGCTTCAGGATAAAGGGGAACTTCGTAATGTCCTCGAGCGTTTTCAGGTCGCCCGGCTCAACACCGGCTTCCTTAAACGACTTCTGGTAGAAAGGGACGTTGTCGTATGCGTATTGCACGCACCATTTCATGCGCTCAAGCTGCAGATCACGCAGCTCCTCACGTGACATCGTTTCGATTTCCGGCTGGAAGTACACCTTTCTCTTACCTTTCTTTGTGCGCGGCGCCTGGCATGCGGAGGTGCGTATCGCCGCTTAAATATGAAGTTAACCCGCTGTCGTTTCCGGCCCCTTGACCACCACTTCGTTCACGGGGTCGTACACGGATGCGAACAGGTCTTGGCGCACGATGTTGCCGTCCACGTCCTTGACCGTACGCGTCACCTCGATGGTCGAACCGTCGGTGCCGCGCGTTTTCACATAGCTGGTGCCCGGAGCTAAAGAGGTATCCACTTTGGTTGTGGTGGAATACTTCTTACCTGCTTCCCACTGACCGGTTTCAGTGGAAACCACATATCCGGAATCGACACCGTATAGTGTAGCGGTTACCGAGCCTTCTGCGGTCGAGACCTTTACCAAAACATCGTTTGCGGTGTCGTTTTGCCACACAAGGTCAAGTTCGGGATAACTGACGGCGGCGTCGCGACCTTGCGGGTAGCTGGCAATGTAGAGCGAATGGTTGTGCCGTTCGGTAATGGGAAGGCCTGAGTTGTACACCGCATTGAACACGGTGGTGGCAACCTGACAGATGCCGCCACCTACCGAATCGGTGTATTCGCCGTCGATGATGGCGCCGGCGCCCAAAAATCCCTTTTCCTCGTTGCAATCACCTGTGGTGGTGTTGTACGACCAAGAATCGCCAGCCGAGCACACGGAGTTGTCAAGCAACGTGGACACCAGCTTGATGTTGTGGTTGCGGTTTTCCGTACCCTGCCCGGTGGTGTATTGCGTAGTACACGTGCCGATGGGGCCTACCAGGCCATAGGCAACCGCATCATCGAACGAAAGCTCCGCCGGCATAGAAGTTGAGCTAACCTGCACATGCGGCGTGCTTTGCGCAGGCTCGATGGTCTGTCCCGAGCCGAACAGCGCCGAGGAAAGCGAAGATGCGGCGTCGGCCACCAACGGAAGCGCGCCTTGCCCGTCGGTAAGCACGCGCACCGTGCCGTTGTCCACCGAGAACTTCACGCCGGAAAGCGCATTGCCATCGGCTTGACGAATGCCTGAGAGCATGGAAGATTTCGCAAGCTCGTTGTCGATATACGGTTGCAGGTACCATGAGCCATCATCTGCCTGCTGCGCCGAGGTTGCCACCCAAGCGCCCACCTCGCTGGCAGACGCCTGCCACTCCTTGCCGTCGTATTCGAACGTAGCGCCTTGCGAAAGCGCGCTGGTAACAGCGCTCGCCGCAGCCGTTGCCATGTCCTCGGTGATGCGCACAGGCGTGTATTCGGTGTGAGCGACAAGCTGCCCGTCATCGGAAAGCATGACCTGCGCAAGCTGTTCGCCGAGTTGTTGGCGATTCACTTCCCAGCCATCGTGACCAGGCTTGACGTAAGCCGCGCCCGAGGAAACGGCTATATCGTAATCTACGCGTGCATCGCCGATTGCAGAGTCTATCTCGGATGCGAAATCGTCAAGCGCCCTCTCGTCAAACGAAACATCAACGGCCACAAACGTGCCGAACAGCTGTGATTTCAAACGGGAAAGCACCCCGCCATCCTGGCGCCCAACGGCAAGCGCAGACGCTGCAAGAGATTGGCCATCAACGCGCGCACCTAAGGAAGCACCGTCGGCGCTCCACGCTTGCTTCGAGGCTTTCGCCTCGTCAACGGCCATTTGCTCGGCTAAGGCAGCGTCTTGCTGGTTTTGCTCCTGAGCAGCCTCAGCGGTTTGCGCCGCAGCATCATCCGACGCGAACACGGTTGCGCTTGCGGCCTGCAACGGCTGGGTATACTGCTCGTCAAGCGCCTGAGCAATTTCTTGCGCGTTCATACCCGAAACATCAACCGTGCCAACGTGAACGCCCTGGTACGCACGACCATTGGTGGCAAAACCGTCAATCGCAAGCCCCACCACAACCACACAGGCAACCACTACCGCAACAAATGCAACGCGGCTTTTTCGCATAAGGGCCGCGATCAAGCCGAGCACCTTCAACAAGAACGACCCAATACAGCGCAGAACCACCGCAACAACAGACAGCACTGTTTGAAGAACGTCTGCGGCACGCGAACCGCGACGAGCGGGCTGCTGATACGAACGCGCAGCACGCCCCCGTGAAGAGGACGCGCTGCGACGCGGCTGTTCTTCTTTTGTCCAAAGCGCCGGTTGGCGAAAACCCGGTGCGCTTGCTTGCTCCGGGCGCCTATGAGTAGCACGCTGAGCGTGCTGCGGACGCGAGGCACTCGGGCGCGATGCGCTTCGTCGAGCGTTTACGTGTGCAGGTGCGTTCCTTGAAACGTTTCTGCGCGCTTGGGTGCGCGGTTGTTGCGCAGGGTTGCGCCGAGGGCTGCTTGTCACTTAAGACGCCCCTTCGCCTCCAAGCGCTTTGCCTTCTGCATTTTGCGATATCCCATGAGCACGTAATACGTGGTGGTTGCCAAGCCCAGCAGCAGGCCGGCGTACACAAACCAGATGCCCCATGAACACGCATTCGCGTTGAAACCGGGCAACCATGCAACGTCAACCCAACCAAGGCCACCGATGAGCGGCATGTTCAGCAGCAGGCCCGCAAAGCCCACGAACAAAAACGTGGTTGCAACCTTGCCCGGGTAGATAACGGCCACGCGTTGCTTATAACGTTTCAGCAGATATGCACCGCCGATGAGCAGCAACAAGTCGCGTGCGAGCACTACTACTACAATCCACAGCGGCAAGCGACCCACAGCCAAAAGGCCACACACGCCCGAAATCATCAGGATGCGGTCGACCGCCGGATCGAGCAGCTGACCGAGTTTTGACACGCAGTTCGTGCGACGCGCAATCTGGCCGTCAATCCAGTCCGTTCCTGCAGCAAGCGCATACATAAACGTGGCAAGCAAGTCGTATCCGTTGAACAGCAGCACCAAAAACACGGGCACCATGCACAGGCGAATGGTGGATATGACGTTCGGGATGGTGAAGATGCGATCGGTTACCTGCTGGTTGTTCTGAGCTGACATATATTCCCTACTCCGCGGCCTATCATACAAAGCGGGGCGCCGCAGCGCCCCGCATGCATTCTGCTATCCGATTATAGTAACCCACCGCAGGCGAAAACGTTACGATTTGCCAACCTATTGCCCGTCTTTTTCACGTTTCGGGACGGGTTTTGGGTGCTCAGGCACGTTAAACGTGTGCACGCTTTTGCTACGCGACACCGCCGCATACGTGGGCTCCATCGTGATGCTTGACTTCGGGCACTCGTACACGCAGCTGGCGCACTGCACGCAGCGGAAGTGGTCGACCGACCAGGTGCGAGCTTTCTTGTCAACTTCGATGGCGCCGCACGGGCAACGTTTTTGGCACAGGCTGCACAGGATGCACGTTTCCACATCCACCACAACATGACCCTTCAACCCCCGCGGAGGCTCTTTTTTCTGCACAGGGTACAACACGGTTTCCGGCTTTTTGAACAGCGAGCCGAACGTCATCTTGCCCAGTTTGAATCCGCTCATCTGCCTACCTTTCCGTGCAGCTGATGCAAGGGTCGATGCTTAAGATGATGTTGTTCACATCAGCCAAATCGCAACCCTTCAACGCCAACGTCATGCCCGCAAGGTTTTGCGAGGTTGGCGTGCGCATGCGCATGCGCTCCAAGAACTTCGTGCCGTTGCCGCGTGCGTAGTAATAGCACTCGCCGCGCGGCTGCTCAAGCACATTGCACGTTTCGGCGCCGGCTGTGGGGTTGCCCTTCACTTTCACGGAGATGTCGCCCTCGGGGATGGTGGCGATCATTTCCTTGATGATGTCGATGGACTGCAGCACCTCTTGGCAGCGCACCTTCACGCGTGCATAGCAATCGCCGCCGGTATCTAGCACCGGCTGAAAGTCGGAAAGCTTGCCATAGGCGCCGTTGCCCAGCATGCGCACATCATAGTTCACGCCCGATGCGCGGCCAAACGGACCCACCAAGCTTTGCGCAACCGCATCGTCGTGGCTGATGTAGCCCACGCCCACCAGGCGGTTCTTCACCGAGGTATCTGTGAGCAGCGTGGCGACGATTTGCTGATACTCGTCAACAATGCCGTCAAGCACCTGCTTGATGTACGCGAACATATCGGCATCGATGTCGCGCTGCACGCCGCCGACCTTCACCACCGAGAATATGACGCGGCCGCCCGTGGTTTTCTCGAAGATGTCGAGCACGCGCTCGCGCAAACGCCAGCAGTGCATGAACAGGCTTTCGAAACCGAACGCATCGGCCGCAAGGCCAAGCCACAAAACGTGCGAGTGGATACGCGAGAGCTCATGCCAGATCACGCGCAGATATTCGGCGCGCTCGGGGATTTCCACGCCCATAAGCTGCTCAACGGTTTCCGCATAGCCCATAGAGTGCCCAAACGCGCAGATGCCGCAGATGCGTTCCGCAACGTAAATGAACTGGTTGTAGTCGCGCGTTTCCACGAGCTTTTCCAAGCCGCGGTGCACGAAGCCGATTTGCGGGACAGCTTCAACGACCTTCTCATCTTCCACCACCAAATCAAGGTGCAGCGGCTCAGGCAACACGGGGTGTTGCGGACCGAACGGGATGACGGTTGCTTTACCCATGGCTACTCACCAGCCTTTCCGTTGCCTGCGGCCTGCGCCGCACGCTGCTTCGCCTCGAACGCCGCGCGCACTTTTGCGGCCTTTTCCGGGTCCATATGCTTCAAGCGCTCCTCAAGCACCGCAACCTTTTCGTCGTGTTCGGCCTTTGCCGTTTCCTGGCGGGCACGCGCATCAAGCGCGGCGCGCACCTTCGCGGCGCGCTCGGGGTCAAGCTGCGCAAGCTTTGCATCGAGCTCAGCCTGCTTCTCGGCCGTTTGCTGGCCCACGGCACGCTGCGAGGTAAGCTTCGCCTCGTTGGCAAGCGCTCCGCGCACCGCTGCGGCGCGCTTAGGCTCCATGTCATCAAGCTTAGCCTTGCGGGCCATGGCCGCACGCACCTTCGCGGCTTTTTCCGGGTCCATGGCGGCAAGCTTCGCCTCAAGAGCCTCGTCATACACCTGGGATTTCGCCTGCGCGGCTACCTGCTCGGCCTTTTTCTGCTTTGCCGCAAAGGCAGCACGAACACGCGCAAGCTTCTCGGGATCGGAGCCTGCCATCTTCAACTCGATATTCTCGGCATTTTCCGAGGGCGTAACACCGGTGACCATGCGCTTAGCGCTGGGATGCTCGGTAACATACGATGCGTTAGCCGCAGCTGCCTGACGCGCACGCTCAGCCTTCAAGGCGGCAGCTTTCTTCGCCTTGTCGCGCGCAGCCTTCTGAGCGGGGGAAATGATAGTCATAGGCTCGCGCTCGGAAACGGCGTAGAAGTTGCCCTTGAAGTCAATGGCAATGTTGCGAATTTCCACGCCAAACAGGTCGTGAATCTCGTTTTCGAACACGAAGGCCGCGATGAAACGATCGGTGATAGACGGGATGGGCACGCCCTTTTGCACGCCTTTAATGGTGAAGTTCTCAAGCGTGCCGTCTTTCATGAACGTGTACTGCACGTCAATGCCGGCTTCGGTGTTCACGGCAAGCACTTGCACGAAGCGATGACCCTCGGATTGCATGCGCTCGGAAACCTGCGGCAGGCTTTCGATGGAAATTTCTTGATACGTTGCAGGAATGGCCATATGCCCTTACGCCCCCTTCCGTTGCTTCATTGCCGCGCGCTTTTCTTCCAAGATGCCCACGGCCTCAACAACGGCGTCGATGATGGCCTCGGGGCGCACCGCGCAACCCGGTGCGTACACATCAACGGGGATTGCCTTGTCAACGCCGCCGATGACGTTGTAGCAATCGTGGAAGATGCCGCCGGAGCATGCGCAAATACCACAGGCCACGACCACCTTCGGCTCGAGCATCTGGTCGTAAATTTCTTTCACCACCGAGATGTTGCGCTCGTTCACGCTGCCCGTAACCAGGAAAATGTCGGCGTGCTTGGGGTTGCCCGTGTTGATAACGCCAAAACGTTCCGCATCAAAACCCGGGCACAGCGCTGCAAGCACCTCGATGTCACAGCCATTGCAGCTTGACGCGTCATAGTGGATAACCCACGGCGACTTCGCGAAATATGCCATGTGCTACCTCCTTACAAGTACACCAGCACGGCAAGGTTGATGCCGCCGGCCACCAAAGCCACCGCCCACGCGCTTTTCAGCATAAGCTGCCACTTCACGCGAGCGAAGTTGTTGTCGATAAGAATTTCCAGGAAAAACGCCGCCAGCGCAACCACCACGGCCAGCACGATGGAGATGGGGTTGCCCCATACGAAGAACAGGCCGATCCAGCCAAGCGCCAGCACGTTTTCGCACCAGTGCATAACCTCTACCTTCGCAAGCGTGCGACCCGACATCTCGGTGGTAACGCCTTTCACCAGCTCTTGGTGAGCATGGTGGGAATAGCTGAGGTCAAACGGGCTTTTGCGCATCTTGATGGTGAGGATGAACAAAAAGCCCAAAAACGCCAGCCATGCCGCGCCAATGGCGGGAGCATCGAGCGAGAACACCGACGCGCTGTCAAACGACCCCGTGGCCAGGAAAAACGCCACAGCGATGAACAGGCTCATGGGTTCTTCGGCCATGATCTGCAGCGCCTCGCGAGCAGCACCTACCTCGGAATACGGGCTGCGCGTGCAGTAGGCTGCCAAGATGAAGAACAAGCTTGACAGCGTAAGCACGAACACAGACAGCAACAGGTTGCCGCCGCCGAAGAAGATGCCACCAGCCACAATGGCGAAAAACAGCGCGCAGGTGATATAGGTGCCCTCAACGCTGTTAACCGCAGCGCGGTCCTTTTCCAACAGCTTGCGCACGTCGTAATACGGCTGCAAGATAGGCGGCCCGACGCGTCCCTGCATGCGAGCGGAGATTTTGCGGTCAAGGCCGGCAAGCAAACACCCTACAACCGGGGCTAGCACGGCGAAGGCGATGGTGCCCACGATGATGGGAATCAGATGCATGAGACCACTTCCTTCCTACAAGATTGCGCACGAGCACATAAGTGCGGCCACAAGGGCTACAACGATGATAAGCGTGCAGGCAACGGTTCCCACGGGGGTGATTTTCGCCTCGCCGAACACGTCTTCCATGTACCAGTTGCGCGCCGTGGCCATAGACTCGCCCGAAAGCGAGTTGACGAACGTGCGGTTGGCGTTATTCGAGCTGACGCCCGACAAGTACACGGGAACTTGCTTTACCTGCTTTGAGCCCAAGCCCGCGAACAACACCACGAACACCACGATGGACAGCAGCGCGGCAACCCACAGGTTCGCGTCGCTTACAGCCTGGCTGTACGTGCCGTACACGCTGGCAACATACGGGTCAACCACGAACCAGCTGATAACAGGCAGCCCGGCGCAGCACAGCAGGCACA
>ERZ808240.1355-NODE-1355-length-30814-cov-4.338600_pt1 | contig 30814 bp, 26 predicted proteins | sample MGYA00521084_ERZ808240 | MGnify/ENA primary metagenome ERZ808240 (study PRJEB31516, sample SAMN03275571) | gut metagenome | biome: mammalia-associated habitat; material: feces | host: Papio cynocephalus | place: Kenya | collected 2012-08-06 ... | reverse complement strand
TTCGAAGTTGAATACGCCATTGTCATCCCAGCCGTGCTCATCATCACCGATCAGAAGACGCTTAGGATCTGTTGAAAGTGTTGTCTTACCTGTTCCTGAAAGACCGAAGAAGATAGCTGTGTTCTCACCGTTCATATCTGTGTTTGCTGAACAGTGCATAGCTGCCATTCCCTTAAGTGGAAGGTAGTAGTTCATCATTGAGAACATACCCTTCTTCATCTCTCCGCCGTACCATGTATTGATGATAACCTGCTCATGGCTTGTGATGTTGAATGCTACACATGTCTCTGAATTAAGACCAAGTTCTTTATAGTTTTCTACTTTAGCCTTTGATGCGTTGTAAACAACGAAGTCCGGCTCGAAGTTCTCAAGTTCTTCAGCAGTTGGCTTGATGAACATGTTTGTTACGAAATGTGCCTGCCAAGCAACTTCTACGATGAAACGGATAGCCATACGAGTATCAGCATTTGCACCACAGAAAGCATCAACTACAAATAATCTCTTATTTGAAAGTTCCTTCTTAGCAATATCCTTAACGGATGCCCATGTCTCTTCTGTCATTGGATGGTTATCGTTCTTATAAGCATCTGTTGTCCACCATACTGTGTCTTTTGAATTCTCATCAACAACAATATACTTATCTTTAGGTGAACGTCCTGTATAAATACCTGTCATTACATTAACAGCACCAAGTTCTGTTTCCTGTCCTTTTTCATATCCTTCAAGAGTAGATTTTGTCTCTTCCTCGAAAAGTGTTTCGTATGAAGGGTTGTAAACGATCTCTGTAGTTCCGGTAATGCCATACTTGCTTAAATCAATATTTTTCATTGTACACAAATCCTCTTTTCTTTCTAAGTATTTTTCTATGGTGGTTAGTTCATACTACCATGTTCCATAGTCAATTTGTATTATAGCCACCCCAATCCAAAAAGTAAAGAAAATCTTTACCGGATTGTCTTATTTTACATTTTTTTTAGAATCCCGCCTGATCTCCGGTTTTATTTACATTTGTTTTAGAAACAAAGACAAACCGCATAGACCAGTGCCGCCACGATCCAGGCAACAACGCACTGCCCGATCACAACCGCTAATGCCCACTTACCTCCAAGTTCCCGTTTCACTGACGAAATAGCTGCTATACACGGAGTATAAAGCAGACAGAAGATCAATAAAGACAATGCAGATGCAGGTGTCAGGATCTTATGAATGACATCCATGCCTCCGGTCAGCACCGATAATGTCGATACCACACTCTCCTTCGCCATAAATCCAGAGATCAGTGCCGTTGATATCCTCCAGTCTCCGAAGCCAAGAGGTGCAAATATCGGTGCAACCAAGCCCGCAACAACAGCCAGAATACTATTCTGCGAATCTTCGGTCAGATTGAAATGCAGATCAAAACTCTGCAGAAACCAGATCACGATCGTTGCGACAAAGATAACTGTAAATGCTCTCTGCAAAAAGTCTTTTGCTTTTTCCCATAGTAACTGTAATACATTTTTTGCTGCCGGCATTCTGTAGTTTGGAAGTTCCATAACAAACGGCACTGCCTCGCCCTTGAATAATGTTTTTCGGATAATAAGTGCCACAAGTATTCCTATAAATATTCCAGCAACATATAAACCAACCATAACCAGTGCTTTATACTTCGGGAAAAAGGCTGCTGCAAAAAAAGCATAGATCGGCAACTTAGCCGAGCAGCTCATAAACGGTGTCAGAAGTATCGTCATTTTTCGGTCACGTTCTGACGGAAGCGTACGACTCGCCATAATTCCCGGAACAGTACAACCAAAACCTACCAGCATCGGCACAATACTTCTTCCTGACAAACCAATCTTCCTGAGTGGCTTATCCATGACAAATGCTACACGTGCCATATATCCACTGTCTTCAAGCAGAGAAAGAAATAAAAACAATACTACAATGATCGGCAGGAAACTCAGTACACTACCAACGCCTTTAAAAATACCATTTATTACCAGAGAGTGAACAACTGAATTCACGGACCATGCTGTCAATAAATGATCGACCTGAACTGTCAGATAATCAATTCCCTTTTCCAGCAGGTTCTGCAATACTGATCCGATCACATTAAAAGTCAGAAAGAATACGACTCCCATGATCAGGATAAATGTTGGTATCGCAGTATATTTACCGGTAAGTATCGTATCTATCTTCCGGCTTCTGATCCTTTCCTTACTTTCAACAGGTTTTACAACCGTCTGCCTGCATATTCTCTGAATAAAATCAAAACGCATATCCGCGATTGCTGCTGCACGGTCAATACCACGCTCTTCTTCCATCTGACTTACAATATGTTCGATCATTTCCGTTTCATTTTGATCCAACTTCAGAGATTTCTCCATCTCTGTATCCCCTTCTGCAACCTTTGCCGCAGCAAAACGCACCGGAATCCCTGCACTCTCTGCATGATCTTCTATCAGATGCATAATTCCATGCAGGCATCGATGTACGGAACCGCCATGGTCTTCCGGATCACAGAAATCCTGTCTGCCCGGACGTTCCTGATATCTTGCAACATGAACCGCATGTTCGATCAGTTCCTCTACTCCCTGATTTTTAATTGCTGAAATTGGAATAACCGGAATTCCCAGCATGCTTTCCAACTGATTGATCCGGATCGATCCTCCATTTTCACGAACCTCATCCATCATATTAAGCGCCAGTACCATCGGGATATTTAATTCCATGAGCTGCATTGTCAGATACAGGTTTCTTTCAATATTTGTTGCATCTACGATATTAATTATTCCTTTTGGTTTTTCCTCGAACACAAACTGTCTGGTCACGATTTCCTCGCTGCTGTATGGTGACAGTGAATATACTCCCGGAAGGTCTGTTACTCTTGTATCCGGGTACCCTTTGATCACTCCCTCTTTTCGATCCACAGTTACTCCCGGGAAATTACCGACATGCTGATTAGAGCCTGTAAGCTGGTTAAATAATGTGGTCTTACCACAGTTCTGATTTCCAACAAGTGCAAATGTAAGGATCTCATCTTTAGGAAGGGGATGCTCATCTGCTTTTACATGGTATTTTCCACCTTCACCCAAGCCGGGATGTTCCTGGAAATTTTTGTCTTTTTCACTGTCTTTTCTATGTTCATCTGCATCCGATTTTTTATTTGATACCTCAATCTGCTCTGCATCTGCCAGTCGAAGTGTCAGTTCATAATCATGAATCCGAATTTCCAACGGATCACCCATTGGTGCATACTTTATCAATGTAACTTCAATTCCCGGTATTACCCCCATATCAAGAAAATGCTGTCTTAACGCTCCATCTCCTCCAACGGTACAAATTGTTGCAGACTGTCCTGCTTTCAGATCTTTGATTGTCATTTGTATAGCCTCTTAATTCTTTATAATAAATATTTATCAATTGCTTCCGCGCATCCATCATGGTCACAGTCATTTACAACGACATCAGCAACTGCTTTTACATGTTCATTTGCATTTCCAACTGCCACCGCAAGGCCTGCAGTCTTTAATATATTCAGATCATTATCTGCATCACCAACTGCGATCGTTTCATCAATTCCGACTTTCAAATGATCACACAGGCGGAGCAGTCCGGTTCCTTTTGTAACTCCTGTCGCCGAGCATTCAAGCGAAGTCTTCTCTGCATCAGCAAGAACAAGATCTAAACCTGTCAGGCGTTTTCGTGTTCTCTCCCTGCCCTCTGCTGTTGCATGATAAAGATTCAACTTTGGAACCTCAAATGGTTTTTCGTAATAATACGCATAAATGTCATCTACCTGTGTTGTAACCTTCTCATACATTGGCCGGTAGACACCCATCCCAAAGCGTTCCATCTGTGGAATATCCTTCTTCTGTACGATGGATTCGATTGCAAGCAGATGCACCATCATATCTTCTTTCCTGCTGGCTTCCAGAATCTTTTTTACCAGTTCTGCAGAGATCGAATTCGAATACAGTATCTTCTCCTCTTTCACATCATACAGGATCGCGCCACTGGAGCAGACAACATATCGAAGTCTCGGAATCATTTTAAAATATTCCCGGAGTTCTGCCACACATCTTCCGGTGGAAAGGATCACTTCTTTTCCTGCGTCAAACGCCCTGTTAACTGCATCCATAGTGCATTCTGAAATCTCCTTCCTGGAATTCAGCAATGTTCCATCCATATCGAATGCTATTAATTTGTATTTGCTCATTTATATCTCCCATTATCTTATTGATAATTTTTATCTGTAAGTCTCTCTATATATACAACATTTTTGTCTTCTTGTAAACGAAAACTGCATAGAAAAAGGGTACCCTCGTGGCCAGGATACCCCATGCTATAGCATTTTTATTTTAGGTTAAATTATTTAACCTTGATTGTTACTGTCTTTGAGTAAGCTGAGTAGTTCTTAGTCTTAGCAACCTTGATTGTTACCTTGTAAGTACCTTTCTTGATACCCTTAGATAATATAATCTTGCCGTTCTTGACCTTGATCTTCTTGCTGCTTGTTGTATAAGTAACTTTAGCCTTTTCCTTTACACCTGTTGCTTTGAATGTGTAAGATTTTGCTTTCTTCTTGAAAGTCTTAGCCTTAGTTGCCTTATATTTGTTTGTAACCTTTACATTCTTCTTCTGCGAAGCCTTCTTGATTGTGTAAGAAGCCTTTACAGATCCGCTGTACTTACCCATACCGGTAATTGTTACTTTGTAAGTACCGGCATTTTTAGTATTGCTTACAGTTACCTTGTAATCTGTCCCTTCCTTAAGGTCGATCTTCTTACCGGCGGCGTTCTTGTAAGTTACCTTCTTAACGCTAGGTTTCTGTGTCTTATTGTTGAATGTAAAAGAAGTCTTTGAAAGAGCAATTGTTGTGTTTCTGCTCTTTAAAGAAGCCTTGCTAGGAGACTCTGTTGCAGCCATTGCTGTACAAGGAATCATCAGAGCGATCACCATGATAATAGCAATCAGTTTCTTTAAATTCTTCATGTCCTTTTCTCCTTCCTACCACATTTTTGGATAAAGGTGTTTTATCCCAAGTTATCGATAGAAACTATCTTTTGTTGGAATCAAACACATATATGATAAAACAACTGTATGCCACGTACCAGTTGAATCACCCGAGCTTTTCATTTTATTTTTCCTTCTTACCGGAATATTTCTTTTCGCCATAACCGTAGCCACAGCCATAATCTTTGCCATACTTTCCGTAATAACTTTTATATGCCCTTCCCGAGACCTCAACACGGTTTAGTATAACACCCAATAATCTGCAATTTACCTGTTCTAACTGCTGCATGGATTGGCGGATCACATTTCTTGATGTCTCGCCGCTTCTTACGACAAGAACGGCTCCATCACAAAGGGATGCAACCTGGGCTGCATCTGCAACACTTCCAAGAGGCGGTGAATCTATAATTACATATCTGTACTGTTCTGCCAGCTTATCTAAAAGTTCTGCAAATCTGGCATCCTCTAATAATGCAGATGGATTCTCTAACAGATTGCAGCACGGAACAATATATGCATTCGGAATATTTGTCTCATATACAACATCTTCATATTCCGCCTGACCTGACAGATAATATCCGAGATCCTTGATCTCTGATTCTGATTTTATATTATGTCTGCCTTTAATTACAGACTTTCTGAGATCCACATCCAGAAATACGGTTGGGAATCCTGCCTCTGCCATCATCTTCCAGAGATTAATGGATATTGTACTCTTTCCCTCATTTGGAAGACTGCTTGTGATAAGAAGTTTTTTAGTATTCTTTCCGCAGAACTTAATATTGATTCGAAGACGGTTCATTGCTTCTTCTACTGCATATGGCATTTCATTAAAATCTATACTGAGTTTTTTCATTTGTTTCTTCCTTTCAGACCGGATTTTGCCTTCTCTTTATCAGCTGCTGAAGCTCCCTGATTGAACTGTTCACTCTCAGGAATAGAGGTCAGCGGAACGATTCCAAAATACTTCTCCATGTCAGATGCTGTATGGATCGTATCATCTAACAGATATCTGATAATGATAACCAGACAGTATAAGAATGCTCCGAGTAAAGCTCCGATCAATGTAAATTTCAGATAACTTGGTCCTGCCTTCTCGTCCGGTATTCTTGCAACCTGTGCAATATTCGGTGCATTTGTACTCATGGTCTCAGGCAGATATTTGACTGATATCTCCGCAAGTGTATTTGCAATGTTCATTGCTTCCTCAGGATCTGTACTGGTAACAGTGATCTTCAGTACACGGGTATCCGTTGGATTCTCCAGAGTAATCATTCCTGCCAGCTGCTCATAGTCATAACTCAGATTCAGCTTTGCAGTTACCTGATCTAACAACGGATAGCTGAGCATCAGGTCTTCATAGTCTTTTGTAAGAGATGTACCGATATTCAGATCCGACAGATTAACAACTGAATCCTCTGACGCTGATACAACATACAGCTTTGCTGTAGACTGGTATGTCGGTTTGATCAGGAAATAAGCATATGCATTTAACAAAACTGCTCCAAGCAGAAATGCAAGTATGATAAAATGAAGCTTATCCATCAATGCATATCCAAGATCGACCAGATCGATCTCTTTATCATCTTCTTCCGTCTGAACAACTCTGATATAGTTATTCTTTTCTTCTTTTATTGTATCCGGTTCCGATACTCTATTATTCTTTGTATTCATGTTATCCTCCGTAAAAAGTGAAATTACTTTTTATTCTTCATATTCTTCATAGAACAATTCTGCGATCGCTGCTTCCAGACTCTGTTCATCCGGCTCAAATGTTGCATATCCAAGATCATCCGTTCCAACCGTACCATCGATTGAAACTTCTCCTTCATCTTTTTCTTTTGCAACCAGCAATGCAAGCTTGCTGAACTTACTCTTATTAATGCTTGTAACCATATAGTCCTGAATAGACTCATACAACTCCAGTGGATATGTACTGCTCTGCTGGCATTTCTCTTTAATGATCTTCTTTAATTCTGTCAGATAGACGGATTGCCTGTGCATACGATTCTCATTTGTCTCATCTGCCACGCCCCATCTGTCATGAATAAATTCAACTGCCTGCTCATCTGTCAGACAGATCGTCTCTCCCATTTTAAGACTTGGATCTATCTCTGAAAAATCATCCTCGATCGTAACTGTTACTCCACCAGCCATATGATTGATCGTTCCGATCGCGCCCATATTAACCGCTGCATATCCATCGATCTCCTGTCCATGCAGATATTCGGATACAGCATCTACTGTATTCTCACAGCTGGCTTCCAGTCCGTCACCACTTGAATGTGCCAGTGCAATCTGCATCTCCGTCTCACCAAGATAGGAATTATCCAGATCAAGCGATTTAACATTCGTGATCGTATTACGGTTGATCGCCATCGTCTTAAATGTCCCTGTGCTGATATCCCGAACCATAAGGATCAGTACATCATTCTGTGACCCACTGTCATAATCAGTCACCTTTTTAACTTTATCAAATGAATCAATACCCATGAACAGGTATGTCTCTATATTCTTCTTCGGAACATATTTCTTACCATTTAATGTAACTACGCCAAGTTCGGTTTCATATGCCTGCTGTACCCGAAGCTTCTGCCTGTCTATCGCGCGGAATACAACTGCCAGCGCAATACAGAATATCACAACAGCCACTATGGTAATCGTCAGTTTCTTATATAATTTTCTTTTTTCCTGTCTGCTGTGAATCACTCGTGACATCTCAAACCACCCTTAAAACAGACTGCTTACCAGATCAGATCCACCTGTTGGAAATGCTTTTTCACATATGATCAGTGCAACAAGTATCACAAATAATACTGCACTTATGATTATCGCAACTTTTTTCGACATAATCGATATCCTCCGTATTTTCTGCTGCAAATAAATTTTTCTTCCTGCTGTTATTCCTGCATTTTATCAGCTTTGATCTGTTGCAGCAAACCCATCCCGTATTCATCCATTTTTCGAATACAGACTTCACCGACTTTTTTCTCTAAGACCTGTCGTCCCTCCATCAGATTTGGCGGACGATGATGTATTCCATGACAGTCACTTCCAAGAATATGTGCCTGTCCTTTTTTGAACATCTTTATCAATGCATGTGCCTGTCTCCAGTCTGATAAGCTCTCTGCATTGATCTGTATCGTTACCGAAAGTGACATCAGTTCTTCTATATATTTTTTATTTCCTGCCGTCTTCATAAAGCGCTCCAGATGTGCAATGATAAGAGAAAAGTTTCTCTGTTCGATCAGATTTCTCACCTGATCTATATCCGTCTGTCTCCACACACGAAAAGGCATCTCTAATAACATAAGCCTCGAACCATTAATTGTCAACTGATCAATCTTCTCAGCCTGATCCATTCCTTCAAAAAACGCAACCTCTGCACCGAGCAGAATCTGCGGAGTATCTTTACCCAGCTGAGTCTTGATCTTCTGATATGCTCCGGTTCTCTTCTCAATAAACCGCTCGATCCGGTCACAATCTGCATAGAAATGCGGCGTTGCAACCATAATATCAACACCGGACGCTTTACTTCTGCGAAGTATCTCCATCGATGTCTCTACATTCTTACTGCCATCATCTATACCGGGAAGAACATGAGAATGAAAATCTATCACTTCCATTATGGTATTCTGACCTTTCTATAAAAATAAATAACATGGGAAACTGTTTTTATAAAACAGCGGCAACAGATAATACAGTTCATATCCTGCCGTATTAATAGAATCTAAGTAAATTGAACCCTTTATTATATCCTGTCGCCCCACAAACGTACAAAGTGCGTTCGCTTTTTCCTCAACAGTGATTATGCCACAACAGACTTTTAATGTAAAGACGCCGAAATCATTTTCCACATTTTCACACGAAAAGCCTGTTATGTTAATTTATTTTTCGTCAATTTACTGACTTTATTTTTTGTGTTTTAATTCCTTTATAGCTCTGAAAAGCTTGATCGGATTGCCGTATCGGAGCGTTGAGTTACGGAAGATCTTACCACCAAGGACACCCATGCCGATCACGGATGCATATAAGATGACTGCCGATACCACGACCTCCCATGTTGCTACATTACCCATGGCAACTCGTGCAAACATCGCACTGTAGGAGCTGATTGGAAGGTAAGAACAGATCTTGATGACCAGTCCGTCCACATTTGTCAGATTCATAAGTACTACAAAGTATACGATCATCACGATCATCTGTGCCGTACCGGCTGATTTGTTCAGGTCCTCGATCTTTGATACCAGCGCGCCAAGTGCGCCATACATAAACGCATAGAACAGGAAGCCGCCAAGACCGAATACTGCAAATGCGATCAGTACATCAGATGGGATATTTAATACAGACCCCATAAAGCCACCCCAGTATTCCTTATTAAAGTTATATGAGAGCAGCAGGGCTGCCATGATCAGTCCGACCTGAAAGAATGTTGCAACTGTTCCGGCAAATACCTTTCCAAACAAGATATCTCTGGAATCCGTAGTCGTTACCAGAATCTCAATAGACCGGTTGCTCTTTTCATTTGCCACACCTGTCGCAATGGACATACCATACATAACAATCAGCATAAAGATCACGATAACCAGAATATAGCAGTACCAGTAATTGCTTGTGCTGTCCTTGCCAAGTACAACTTCCTTTGCCTGAATATCTGCTGAATCAAGACTCATAAGCTCCTCAAAGTCCAGATTGTGTGCTTCGCTGTACTGTTTCTTCACAAGCATCGACAGATAACTGTCAAATGCACTGGTATAATCATCAAACATTCCTTTATTATAAATGTAATATTCATATTTCGATGTACCGTATATAACATATCCGACTTCAGCCTTCTCACTTTTTACCAGTGATTCTACCTCTGCCGCATCTTTACAATTCTGAAATTCTACATCCGGAAAAAACTGTGCCAACAGCTCGTCATCCATAATTCCGGCAGCATCATAATATGCATAAATTTCTGTGTTTTCTGCCTCATCTTCATTTGTCGAATCAGACGTTGTCTCTTTATCAGAAGAACTTCCGCCTGTAAACGAATCTTTAATTCTTGGTGCAAACATGATGCCCACACATAAAAGTGCCAGCAGAATAGTTGAGATCAGATAAGATTTACTGCCAAAATAATTACCAAGTTCAAACCTTAATATTGTTCCAATCTTTTTCATATATCCTAACCTCTCTTTCCAAACAGACTCTTTTTCTGCTTTGGTTCAAATTCAGAAAAAGAAGTTCCGATATGATTCTTTTCTTTTTTATCTTCCGGTGTTTCTTCATCTCCGACTGCCGATACAAATATATCATTCAGTGAAGGTTCATAGATACCATAACTCCGGATCCGGATTCCCAACTCTTTGAAATGGGAAAGCAGCTGCCATTCATCCTGTTCCGGCAGAATCTGTATCACAACATGATGCTTATTATGACTGACCACCTGTACCTGATCTGTAAACTTATCACGAAGAATCTGTTCCAGTTCTTCCGATTCCATTCCGACAGCCGAAACCGCTTTATGGCCTTCTCCGTATTCTTCCTTGATCTTATCAAGGCTGCCCGACAGTGCCACTTCACCATGATTGATCACTACGATATCTTCACAGAATTCTTCCACATAGCTCATCTGGTGGCTGGAGAAGATAACGATCTTTCCATCTGCGATCAGTTCGTTTATAACATCCTTTAAAATCTGTGAATTCACAGGATCCAGACCGGAAAACGGCTCATCTAAGATCACAATATCAGGATCAGCTACTAATGTCGCCGCAAGCTGTACTTTCTGCTGATTACCCTTTGATAAAGTGTCCAGCTTCCGGTTCTCGTACTGGATAACATCCAGACGAGTCAGCCATTTTCTCATATTTTCTTCCGCCTGTTTCTTATTCAGTCCACGAAGCTTTGCAAGATATATTAATTGCTCACTGATCAGCCGTTTCGGATATAAGCCACGTTCCTCCGGCAGATAACCAACCTGTCCCGGACGGTAAACAAAAGGTTCCCCATCTAATAAGACCTGCCCTTCATCTGCATGGAATACATCCATGATGATCCGAATCGTTGTTGTCTTTCCTGCACCATTTCTTCCCAGCAGTCCAAGTGCACTTCCACTCTCTACCGAGAAATTGATCCCATGCAGGATCTCTGTTCCATCAAAACTCTTTTTGATGCCCTGTAATTCTAATTTCATCTCTCTCTCCTTTTTTATGAATGTACGATCAGTTTCAGGTTACAATTTTCATCTACTATATCACAGTTTATCTCTGAAACAACCTTTAATTATCTTAATTATCGTTCATAACGGTTCATATTTACCCCTATTCTGGTTCTATTCGAAAGTAAGGAAATCCTCAAATTCTATCTCGGACGGCAGTCTGAGATCACCCCTTGGGCTTACTGATACGGTACCTACTTTTACGCCATCCGGCATACAGTTACGTTTGAACTGCTGACGGAAGAATCTGGTATAAAACACCTTCTGCCATTTCTTTATTTCTTCATCTGTAAATGTATATGCTTCTGTTTTTCCGTCGTCTGAAGTTTCTACACTCTGTCTTACTGCTTCCTTACAAAGAGCATAAACCTCTTCCGGCTCCATGCCATAACGCAGCGTATAATATAAGAAGAAATCGTGCAGAATATAAGATCCGACAGTATCTTCTGTCTTCTGTGCGATCGTTCCATCAGCATTTGGCGGAAGCAGCTCAGGACTTACCGGCGTATCGATGATGTCCTCGATTACATCCTTAATTCCCGGAAATCCATTCCTGTCCATATCATGTCCGACTTCATCTACCAGAGTCCTGACCAGAGTCTTTGGAATACTGGTATTTACTGCATACATGCTCATGTGATCCCCGTTATAGGTACACCAGCCAAGTGCCAGTTCTGACAGATCACCGGTTCCTACCACAAATCCGCCTTCTTTATTCGCTACATCCATCAGGATTTGTGTCCGCTCTCTCGCCTGACAGTTCTCATATGTAATATCATGTACTGCTTCATCCTGTCCGATATCGGCAAAATGCTGACGGACAGAATCTACGATACTGATCTCACGGATATCACATCCAAGCAGCTCCATAAGCGTTGTTGAATTGCTTTTCGTCCGTTTCGTAGTTCCAAATCCAGGCATCGTAATACCAGCTACCGTTTCCGGGGGAAGTCCGAGATTTTTCACTGCCTGTGCCGATACCAAAAGTGCCAGAGTAGAATCAAGTCCACCCGATACACCAACAACGACACAGGACGTATGTGTGGCTTCGATTCTTCTCTGTAAACCTGCAACCTGCATCGCAAAGATCGAGCGACATCGTTCCAGTCTGTTCTTTGATGGAACAAATGGTGTCATGGATACCCTTGCACACACTTCTTTTTTCTCTGCAAATATTTTCTCGCAGGTTACCGTCATGTATTCTCCGGCGTCAAAATTCCGTTTGCATTCTGCAAATGATTTATTTGCCAGACGGTCATGCCGGATCTTTGTCATATTAAAATCACGGATCAGGATACCCTCTTCAAACGGCTTGATCTCACCTAATAATTTTCCATTCTCATACATCAGATCGTGTCCGGAAAATACCAGATCAGAGGTTGATTCATAGAAGCCGGCCGATGTATAGACATATCCACAGATACAGGAGGATGACATACTTCCTGTCAGTGTTCTTCTGTACTGTTCCTTTCCGATCACTTCATTGGATGCCGACAGATTGAGCAGAATCTCTGCCCCCTGAAGTGCCAGAAGTCTTCCCGGTGCGATCGGCGTCCAGAGGTCTTCGCAGATCTCCATGCCAAATGTAACATGCTCCTCCTGCTGATTAGGATCTGTCATCTCGATCAGAACGGAATTGCCAAATAAAGTTTCCGATCCATCTGCCAGTTCAACGGTCCGGTTCTCCACACGTCTTCCACTGAACCAACGCTTTTCATAAAACTCTCCATAATTTGGCAAATAAATCTTCGGTGTCAGCGCAAGTATCGTTCCATTCCATAAAAAAGCGCCGCAGTTAAATAATTCGCCGTCTACTTCATATGGCACACCGACAACAAGTGCTGCTCCCTTTTTGCCATATTCCGCTGTCATTTCCGCCAGCTGTAACAATCCTTCTTCAGCCCTGTCGATCAGATGACGGTTCACGAACAGATCACCGCAGGTATATCCGGTCAGTGACAGTTCCGGTGTAACAATAACATCGACCTGTTCTGCATATGTTCTATAGACTGTTCCGATCTCCTCACAATTCTTTGTAACATTGCCAAGGTGAACCCTGGGCGATATTGATGCGATCCTTACTAAATGTTTCATGACTTTTCTCCTGTATCTTTATCGTCTTAATATTTTATTTAACTTATCCGTTTTCATCTTCTGATTTTTCTGTTATTCAGATCGAGGCACAACAACTTTATCAAGTATCCCGGTCAGATAAGCAATCGTTACTCCATAGTTTGTCATCGGTATCTGCTGATTCCTTGCATGATCGATCCTCGACATAATGTATTTGCGGTTAAACATGCAGCCCCCGCACTGTATGACAAGATCATATTCATTCAGATCTTCCGGGAAATCCGTTCCACTGACTATATCGATCTTCATGGTGTCTCCATACCGCTTCCGAAGCATCTCAGGAATCTTCTCCCGTCCGATATCTTCTTTTAATGGTGCATGTGTACAGCACTCTGCGATCAGTACATGGGAATCCCCGGTCAGCTTTCCTATCGCATCTGCGCCCTCTATATAATATTCAATGTCTCCTTTATATGCCGCAAACAACACAGAAAAGGATGTCAGCATAGAGCTTTCAGGCTTATGCTCATAGACATAAGCAAATACCTGTGAATCCGTTATGATAAGCTTCGGATCTTCTGTCAGATGGGATAAGGCTTCCTCATACTGATCTGTCGTTACGCTCATTACAAGACATTTTTTGTCTAACAATTCTCTGAGTGTCTGCACCTGTGGCAGAATCAGTCTGCCCTTCGGTGCCTGAATATCCTGAGGCATAACAAGCATGACCAGATCTCCCTTTGTTACCATATCTCCAAGGATCGAAGAAGCGCCATACTGCTCCGGCAGGTTCCGTACAAGCTCTTTTCTCACCTGATCCATGCCGGCTCCTGTCGCAGCACTTATAACAACCGCATGCTGTCCTGTCTGCTGATACAGCGTTTCATTTATCTTCTCTATATCATTCCGGATATCTGCCTTACCGATCACCCATATGACAGGGGTCTTCTTTTCCTTAAAATGTTCATACCAGTGAAGTTCTTCGTCTATATCAGTATCTGCAAGCAGAATGATCGCTATATCTGTTTTTTCTGCTGCAAGCCTTGTCTTTTCCAGACGCTCTTCACCAAGCTCTGTCTCATCATCAAAGCCCGCTGTATCGATCAGGGTACAAGGGCCAAGCGGATAGACCTCCATCGCTTTGTACACAGGATCAGTCGTCGTTCCTGCGACGTCCGCTACGATCGATATATTCTGCCCGGAAAATCGGTTGATGAAAGAAGATTTTCCACTGTTTGTTTTTCCAAATACTCCGATATGAAGCCGATTTCCTGATGGTGTCTCGTTCAAGCCTGCCATGTTCTGTCCTCCTTAAAAACGGAAGTCTCTCTGTCCTTCTGTGATATCATGTATATGATCTGCCGTGATCCGCCTTACCTTCTCATTTGGGATCCGGGCAAGTTCACGTTCGATCAGTTCGAGACCGATCTGCTTCGTCTCAGGGCTTGCATAATCTTCCAGATATTCCTTAAGCGTCATAAGTGCATTTGGGTGGCAGCAGTTTAAGATCTGCATATTCTTACAAAGTGCCATAAAACGATCTCCGGTTCTTCCTGCTCTGTAACATGCTGTGCAGAAGCTTGGTATATAATCCATCTTCATCAGCCAGTTCACAACCTGATCCAGCGTTCTTGTATCACTGACATCAAACTGTGCTGATGTAATATCTTCTGATGTCTCCGGGATATCATATCCACCTACACTGGTTCTGGAACCTCCACTGATCTGTGAAACTCCAAGTGGCAGCACTTTCTCACGAACTGCCTGACTCTCCCTGGTAGATATGATCATTCCCGTGTATGGTACTGCGATTCGGATCAATGCGCAGATCTTTGCAAATATATCATCACTGATTCCGTTATCAAATACATCCGGGTCAATATCATCTGCACGTTTGATTCTTGGAACACTGATCGTATGTGGACCTACCCCATGAACAGCTTCCAGATGCTCTGCATGCATCAGTAAACCTGCAAATTCATAACGGTACATTTCCAGCCCGAACAATACACCAAGTCCTACATCGTCGATACCGCCTTCCATGGCACGATCCATGGCTTCCGTGTGATAATCATAATCATGCTTCGGACCTGTCGGATGTAACTTCAGATAGCTTTCCTTATGATAGGTCTCCTGAAACAGGATATAAGTTCCGATTCCGGCATCCTTTAATTTCGTATAATTCTCAACCGTCGTTGCTGCTATATTGACATTGACACGGCGGATCGCTCCATTCTTGTGTTTGATACTGTAGATCGTATTGATACATTCCAGAATATATTCGATCGGATTGTTTAACGGATCTTCACCGGCTTCGATCGCCAGACGCTTGTGTCCCATATCCTGAAGTGCCGTAACTTCTCTTACGATATCTTCCTGTGTCAGTTTCTTTCTTGCGATATGTTTATTCTTGCTGTGGTATGGACAATATACACATCCATTTATACAATAGTTTGACAGATAAAGCGGCGCAAATAATACAATACGGTTACCATAATAATCTTCCTTGATCTCCTTTGCCAGATCATACATCTCCTGAATCTTATCCGGCATCTCACATGCCAGAAGCACTGATGCTTCTCTGTGCGTCAAGCCTTTTTTTAATCTGGCTTTTGCAAGGATCTCATCAATTACCTGCACATTTTCCTTATTTTCGTCGGCATATGCCAATGTTTCTCTGATCTCTTCATCTGAAATAAATTCTTCTGCTTTCAATGACTTTACATCATACACTTGTATCTGCCTCTTTTCTTCTGCTATATAATTCTTCTTACTATACAATCACCCGGTCTGCTTCATACATTCTGCAAAATCAAGCTGCCTGTAAGCAAACCATTATTATGTTTTAAACCATACTTAATAACAGTATAGTTGAACGCTCCGAAAATATCAACTGCCATAAAAATGCAGTTGCATAAATAATAAAAATGCAGAGTATCGCTATTCTTTTACAATAACCATAACCTGCATTTTCAAGTTCTGCCTGTTCTCTTATCCAAGTGCTACATCAAGAACCATCATCAATGAAAATCCTACTGCAAACATGATCGTACCAAGATTCGTATGCTCACCCTCTGCCATCTCAGGAATCAGCTCCTCCACTACAACATAGAGCATAGCTCCTGCCGCAAATCCAAGAAAATACGGAAGGATTGGAACCATGATTGAAGAAAGCGCAATCGTAAGTAAGGCTGCAATCGGTTCTACAATACCGGAAAAGAATCCATAGCCAAAAGCTTTCAACTTGCTGCACCCTTCCGAACAAAGCGGCATCGACACGATTGCTCCCTCCGGGAGATTCTGGATCGCAATACCGATAGATAATGCAAGCGCCGCCGTCAATGTAATATTCGTACTGCCACTGACCCATCCGGCGTAGACTACTCCGACCGCCATACCCTCCGGAATATTATGTATGATGATCGCAAATACCATCATCGTTGTACGTTTGAAATTACTCTTGACACCTTCCGCTTCCTCACTGTCAATATGCAGATGCGGCATCAGGGTATCAATCAGCAATAAAAATACGATTCCAAGCCAGAAACCAATGGTCGCCGGAAGAAATGCCAGCTTTCCCATCGATTCCGACTGTTCCATTGCAGGGATCAGCAGACTCCAGATAGAAGCTGCCACCATAACACCTGCCGCAAATCCGGACAATGCTTTCTGCAATAACAAATTCATCTGCTTCTTCATAAAAAATACACAGGCTGCTCCAACTGTTGTTCCTAGCAACGGAAGCCCCAGACCAACTACCAATTTTGATATCATATCTGTATTCACTCCATTTATTACTTTATCTATCATATGAATAATTTGTTCTTTGTTTCATCATTATAACGAATTATTGCTGCTAATGCCATGATCTGTTTGTTTTTTAACTATGTTTTTCTATCATTTTCATTCTGCCTGATGCAAACCGGTCTGTAAATTTATATTACAAAACCGACCGTCACTGCAGGATTTAAAATCTTGCTTCTGACGGTCGGTTCATTTTATATAATACTCTTTATGTTTTTTAGATAAATGGCAATAAGCCAACTGACTTTAAGAACAGAATAAACAACAGGATCGGTGTTATGAATTTAACCATAACCAGATACATACCTTTTCTGCTGAATTTTTCTCCATTCCTTTGCACTTCTTCGATAATTGTCTGTGACTTTGATATCCATCCGATCAGGATACAGGTTCCAATTGCAACGATTGGCATCAAAATGTTATTACTGATATAATCCATAATATCAAGAATCTGTGCTACAGAACCATTTGGGAGCTTCACTTCAAAATAAAGCTTGTTGTATCCCAGACATACAATTGATCCAACAATGATTGCAACAATTAACTCAATAACGCAGGACTTTCCTCTGCTTATATGGAATTCATCCATGATACTTGCCACGACCGCTTCCATAATGGATACCGCACTGGTAAGTGCTGCAAATAATACCATCGCAAAGAACAGACATCCGATCACATTTCCTACCTTACCCATCTGGGCAAATACTTTTGGAAGTGATACAAACATCAGACTTGGTCCCTGCGCCATTCCCTCTGTTCCCGAGAATACATACACAGCCGGAATGATCATAACACCCGCAAGGAATGCTACAACCGTATCAAATATCTCAATCTGTCCAACAGATTTATTCAGATCCGCATCATCTTTTACATAAGAACCATAAGCTATCATAATACCCATAGCGACCGATAAACTGAAGAACAGCTGTCCCATCGCATCCAATAATACCGTAAAGAAGCTTTTCACGGTAAGTCCATCCAGATTCGGAATCAGATATACTTTTAAACCTTCTAAGCCGGTTCTGACTGTCCCATCATCGCCGGTCTTTTTGATCGTGATAGAGAAGATTGCAATTCCTATAACCAAAAGGATCAGTAATGGCATTATAATCTTGGAAAAAGATTCAATTCCCTTATTAACTCCACGAAATACGATAAATGCTGTAACTACCAGAAATATCAACATCAAAATGATTGGTTCGACATCTGATGTAATAAAACCTGTAAAATAACCATCCTGTGCTGCTTCTGCACCCTTACCGGTTAAGAATGCAAGGAAGTATTTGACAACCCAGCCACCGATCGTTATGTAGTATGGAAAAATGATAATCGGAACCAAGCTTGCTATGATTCCAAGAAATCCCCATTTCTTATTCAGCTTCTTATAAGCTGTAAGCGGGCTCTGCTTAGTCTTTCTTCCAATAGCAACCTCTGTTACCAGCAATGTATATCCAAATGTCAATGCCAATATCAGATATACAACCAGAAACAGACCTCCCCCATCTTTTGCTGCAAGATATGGGAAACGCCAGATATTTCCAAGTCCTACTGCGCTTCCCGCGGCTGCAAGAACGAATCCAAGCGAGCCGGAAAAAGTATTACGTTTCTTTTCCATGTTTTGATTACCCCTGTCTGTATATTACAGACTCTTTCTAATTTATTTGTTATCCTCCTAATTCTACAGTAGTCTCTTCATTTCATCTGTAGAAAAAATACTTTTCTAATATATCATACCGGGCAGTCTTCTGTCATCTGGAAAATTCTACTTTTTCTACTTTTTTCTACTTTTTCTACTTACTTCGTCGTATTTTACCGCATACCATCAGATTACCTTTTTTCCTATCCATCTGCCACTCCGATATCGCCAGATAAACAACACGCCACGCACAAACTGATCCATGATCATAGCGACCCAGACGCCGAATACTTCCATACCCATATATTTGCCCAGAATATAACTGAATACAATACGACAGATCCACATGGTACATATAGACACGATCATGCTGTACTTAACATCTCCTGCCGCCCGGAATGTACATGGAAGCGTAAATGCTACCGGCCAGATCGTAGAAGCTGCGATACCATGCATCAACAGAATTTTTTCTGCTGCTGACTGTGCCGCATAAGAAAGTCCGTATGCCCTCATGACCAGCGGAAGAACTGCAAATGTAAATAGTACCGTAACTATGATACATGTATATGCCATGAGCAGAACTTTGATTGTATAATATTTTGCCTGTTCATAATCTCCTGCCCCCACACATCTTGATACCACTGTGACCATTGCAAGGGATGCTGCCATACCTGCCATCAGCTGGAATCCGGCAATCACGTTACTAACTGCATTTGCAGCGATCGCATATGTACCAAATGTTGAGACCAGGCTGAGCACAAGGATCTTACCAAGCTGAAACATGCTGTTTTCCAGACCATTTGGAATACCAACTAACAGAATGCTTTTTATCATATGCCAATTTACCCGGTAGCGAAAACTCTTCTTTATATAAATGCGTGCCCTGTCTGGCTCCGTCTGTGTGTTCTTCTTTGGGAGCAGCAATATGATCATGATGACAGCTGCTGCCAGTCTGGAAACCAGTGTAGGGATTGCAACACCCTCAGTCCCACATTTGCATGCGTAAATTAAAATGGCATTTCCTGCTACGTTGATTCCATTCATGATCAGCGATACCCTCATAGATATATTGGAATTGCCAACCGACCGGAAAATTGCCGCACCCGCATTATAAAGTGCCAGAAATGGAATCGATGCATTTACGATCATCATATAAGTATCAGCATGGCCATATACATCTGCTTCAATATGTCCAAATACATGATTTAAGATCAATTTTTTTCCTGCATACATAAGTGCCATAACCCCAAGTGACAGGATCAATGAAAACCATACAAGCTGGGTAGCTGCCTCACCGGCTTTTTCTTTATTCTTCTGTCCAAGATACTGGCCAACCGTAACTGCACCACCTGTTGCAAGTGCTGCAAAAAGATTGATGATCAACTGAAAACAGCTGTCTACTAATGACACTCCGGAAACAGCCGATTCCCCTACCGAGGATACCATGATCGAATCTGCAAGTCCGACTAACATCGCAAGCATCTGTTCAATGATCAATGGCACATATAATCTGACCAGATCTTTATTTGAAAATAAATATGTACTTGTATCACGTTTTTTCTTATATTTAACCACGGTATTCCTGCTTTCTTTTTTTATCCAATAATGCATTATACCCATCTCATATTTTACATGCAAGTTATATCTTTTCTATATTTATATCTTTATCTGAGTTGCCTTTATCTGATCATATTTTTCTAAAATATTCTTTTTTATGGATATCCTGTTACTGTTTTATTAGAAGAATATTACAAAAATATGTTATGCACTTTTTACCGATATTTAAGAACTTTTTCTATGGAAACCCTATATAATTTGTGCTAGTATGTTGCTTGCGCATCAGATATGGTACATATCTGATGGAAAAAAGGAGGTCTGCAAATGAATACACACTTACAAAGGCATCACAGTTTCAGACTACTGTTACTGTCGTTGTTATTAATCTCAACTATATGTCTCACCGGATATCCGCAGGTCAGCAAAGCCGATCCTGTAGCTCCGGATTCTGCACAAGAAACCACTGATATAAAAAACGGTTTTATAAAGGAAGCAGATGGTACACACTATTATGTAAATGGAAAATCCTTAAAAGGAAGACAATGCATCGGAGAATATACCTATTGTTTTAATCCTGAAACCGGAGTGATGGTGACAAATGGCTGGTACACGGAAAAAGCCGGAAATAAATATTATTTGAAAAAAAACGGTATTGCAGTTACCGGAAAAAAGACGATAAACAATAAAACCTATATCTTTTCCGATAAGGGCTGTATGCTGAAGGGCTTCTGTAAAGATTACAAAACAGGGAAACGATATTATACCGGAACTACCAGCGGTGTCATAAAAACAGGATGGAAAACCACTCCGAAAAACGCCCGCATGTATTTTGGAAAAAGTGGTGTCGCCTATACCGGAAAGCACAAGATTAAGAATCACTGGTACTATTTCAAACAGAATGGTCATGTATACACCGGAAAATTTAAAGTTAAAAATAAACTTTATTATGCAACAGAAAAAGGTACGATCAAAACCGGAGCATTCAAAGTCGGTAACAAACGATACTATGCTACTGATAAAGGTGTAATACAAACCGGAAAATTCAAAATCGGAAAATCCACCTACTATGCAAATGCAAAAGGTGTGATCCAGACCGGTAAATTTAAAGCTGGAAACAAATGGTACTATGCCGATGCAAACGGCGTGATCGAAACCGGAAAATTCAGGATCGGCAGTTGCTTATACTACACAGACAAGAACGGTGCCGTCTACCGTACCGTAGATGGAAACAAAAAAATGATTGCCCTGACATTTGATGATGGTCCATCTCCTTATACTCCTATCGTTCTGAATACTCTGGAAAAATATGATGCTGTTGCAACCTTTTTCGTTGTCGGCAACCGCGTTCCTGCCTATCCATCCTATGTAAAACGGGCATATAATCTGGGCTGCGAAATCGGCACACACACTTATGATCACGCATGGCTCAATCAGTTATCGGCAGCAGGTATTAAAGATGAGATCAAAAAAGGATCAGATGCGATCGTCCGCGCGATCGGTGTAGCACCTACACTGATGCGACCACCTGGTGGCTGTATCAACGAAACCGTACGAAAAAATGTAGGACTTCCAATGATCCTGTGGTCGGTCGATACCAGAGACTGGGAAACCAGAAGTACACCTACAACGATCACACGAGTTGTAGATGGCGCTTATGACGGTGCAGTCATATTAGTCCATGATCTGCATGAATCAACTGCCATTGCCTCAAAAACATTTATTCCGAAGCTGATCAAAAATGGTTATCAGCTTGTAACCGTCAGCGAAATGGCTGAGCTTCGCGGTGTAAAAATGACAGCCGGACAGACATATAATTCATTTAGATAAAATACTCCCGATAAAAAAGGAAAGAAGTCCAGATACGACATTGCTACCGTATCTGGATTTCTAAAAAAAATAAAATGGAATCTTACTACCCCATTGTAATAAGATTCCATCTTTTTATTATAATCACCATAAAACCCCTGGTAATTTTTTATCTGTTGTCTTTCTTATGGACTGACTATAGCATGCCATTTTATCAGCGTCAACCCATAGTTGTCAGATTTTACACACATTTTGCTAAATATTCGGAAAATTAATTCAGGCGGTATATATACGATGCTACGTATCTATACCGCCTAATAAAATTAAGTACTATTTTATTACTTTAAAGGCTTGCCTGTCAGGAGTTCATATGCCTGAAGATATTTATCAATTGTCTTCTGAACGATCTCGTCAGGAAGCTCCCAGTTATTATCAGGATTTGCCTTTAACCAGTCACGCGCAAACTGCTTATCAAAGGATGGCTGACCATGACCTGGTTCATATCCTTCAGCAGGCCAGAAACGGGAGCTGTCCGGTGTGAGCATCTCATCACCAAGAACGATATTGCCATTCTCATCCAGACCAAACTCGAACTTAGTATCTGCTATGATGATACCTCTTGATAATGCATATTCTGCACACTTCTTATATAAAGCGATCGTATAGTCACGAAGCTTTGCTCCATATTCTTCGCCTTTGCCAGGAAATCTCTTTTCCAGATATTCAACACTCTGCTCGTATGAGATATTCTCATCATGGTCTCCGATCTCTGCCTTTGTGGAAGGTGTATAGATCGGTTCCGGAAGCTTATCAGATTCTTTTAATCCTTCTGGAAGCTTGATACCGCATACTGTACCGTTTTCTTTGTAGCTTGCCCAGCCACTTCCTGTGATATAACCACGAACGATACACTCAACAGGGAGCATTTCCAGCTTCTTGCACATCATGCTGTTTCCGTCAAATTTCTCCTGCTGGAAAAATTCAGGCATATCTTTTACGTCAACAGAGATCATATGGTTTGGAAGAATATCTTCTGTCATATCAAACCAGAATTTGGACATCTGTGTCAGGACTGTACCCTTCTTTGTAACGATGTTCTTTAAAATGACATCAAAACAACTGATACGGTCTGTTGCTACCATGATAAGGCTGTCACCATTATCATAAATCTCACGTACTTTACCCTCTTTAATCGGTTTCATTTCCTGCATTTTTGATACCTCGCTATGATTTTATGATTTGTATTTTTTACTCTTACAAACTATCACTATCTACCCGCAATGTCAAATAAGTTATGTGTTTATTTTAAGAATCCGTTGATGATCTGTTCTTCTGCTTCTGCCTCTGTCAGCCCAAGTGTCATCAGTTTGATAAGCTGCTCGCCTGCTATTTTACCGATCGCTGCTTCATGGATCAGATTTGCGTCAATGTTATTTGCCGTAAGCTTCGGACTTGCAGATACGCTTGCGCCATCCATAATGATCGCATCACATTCACTGTGACCCTTACATTCATTATTGCCATTGATCGTAGAATAGAATTCCTGTCTGGACTGATCTCTTGCAACGGATCTGGATACTACATTTGTACTGCATCCTTTTCCATTTAAGTCTACATCAAAATCCGTCTTCGCATACTGCTTTCCGTGTGTCATGATCTTCTCACGGATCTCTAATGATGCGTTGTCCTTCAGATCACCGCTGGTCTTTCTGACGGTCGAATCGATTCCCTTGATCTGGGTTGTCTCCATCTCCATCGATGCGCCTTCCTCTAAATGCACGATGGTTTCCGGATTCATGATATTCTCGCCATTTCCATCTCCCTCACCGTAATGGCGTTCGATGTATTTTACCTTTGCATTTTTACCGATATAAAATGTATGGATACCGTCATGCTTGGAAGTGTCCACACCACAGTTATGAATTCCGCATCCGGCTACGATCGTCACATCACAGTCCTCTCCGATATAAAAATCATTGTATACCATATCCTGCAGACCGCTCTTGCTCAAAAGAACAGGGATATGCACACTCTCATTTTTTGTTCCCGGTTTGATGATGATATCGATTCCCGGCTTATCCTCTTTTGTTACAATATCTATATTTGCAGTTGTATTTCTGCTGTCAAGCTGTCCGTTGACACGAATATTAAATGCGCCTTCCGGTACATCATGAAGCCCTGCTACCTGCTGCAATAAACTCTTCTGAATTAAATCCATGTTCTGTTACCTCACAATTTATTTCTGTTTTTCTTCCAGCACCTTGCAGGTGGCTGATTCGCTGGTCAGTTTCGGCATGATCTCATCTCTGCTTCCGACCGCATCCACATGACCATTTGCGATCACAACGATCTTATCTGCTATATTAAGAATACGTTCCTGATGAGAAATGATCAGGATCGTTCCGTTGATCTCCTCACGCATCTTCTCAAATACCTTGATCAGGCTGTTAAAACTCCACAGATCGATGCCTGCCTCAGGCTCATCAAATAATGACAGCCTGGTTCCTCTGGCAATGATCATGGCGATCTCGATACGTTTCAACTCACCACCGGAAAGGCTGGCATTTACTTCACGGTTCACATAGTCTCTTGCACATAAACCGACCTCCGAAAGAATCTCACAGATCTGTGACACATTCAATGTTTTGCCCGATGCTATGGATACCAGATCTTTTACGGTAAGTCCTTTAAAATGAACCGGCTGCTGAAAAGCATAGCTGATTCCTTTATTTGCGCGTTCTGTTATATTCAGTTCTGAAATATCCTCGCCATCTAAAAGAATCTGTCCGGTCGTCGGCTTAATGATTCCGGCTATGATCTTAGCAAGGGTTGATTTACCACCGCCATTTGGTCCGGTGATCGCTACGAAATGTTCGTCTACTGTAAGGTTAATGTCTTTTAATATTGCTTTCTCTTTTCCATCCTCATTTACAATATATGAGATGTTTTTTAACTCTAACATAGTTCCTCCATCGCTGTGTCCGTTTGTTTTTTCTTTTTAAGCACATTGTCTTATAGTATATCCTAAAATCCCCTGTATTCCAATATGCTTTTGGTATTTTTTCCAGTTTCTGGCGGAAGTATGCGTAGTATCTCTCCCATAAACAAAATAAGTCCATCTGATTGTGGGATATGGTTCATGGCTGTATTCACCATATATGACTTACTGCGGTTTCTGTTTGCTGCACATGTTGAGCGGAGCACTTAGTGAAGACGAGCAATATTGCGAAGTCTGAGGTTAGTGCGTGCCATGTAAGTACACTTAGTGAAAACGAGCGTTAGCGAAGTTTGAGGTTAGTGTAGCTTACCTGATCCGTAAATACTCCTGTGCCAACTCGCCTTCGGCTCAGACAGGCACTCGTATTTACTGACAATGTGCAGCTCACAACGAAATCCTCATAAATGTCATATTATGGTGAACACAGCCATAAACCATATATCACGCAACCAGATGGGCTTATTTTTTACAATTATATATTTTTCTTTCCGTGCTCGAAATGGATATAAGCAGTATCAGTTTCGCATTTATATTAAACATTTCTCTTCTTGGTTAACACGCCTGCGATTATGAATATAACGCCAAATGCTACAGAGATAACACCCCAGATGACCAAATCAGCATAGGAACCTGCACATATTAGACCGATCAGACCACCGACTATGTAGAAGCCTGCACTTGTAAAAGCTCCGCCTGCTCCGGTTGACTTTCTGGTCACGATCCCAACGATTCCTGCTACAAGAAAACAAACTGCAAGTAATACACCTGCGGAACCTCCGGCTTCTCCGTTTTCTTCCAGTGCATTTGATAATCCTGCCGCACAGGACTGAAACGTTACTAAGACCGATAACACGATCGTTATGATTCCTGCTACAAGTCTAAATGTTGATAAGGGCTGTTTTGTCTTTTCCATAATTCTCTCCTCTTTCTACTGTTATAAGTATTCTTGGTATTATATTAAAATTTCCATGTATCAGTCGTCATTTAAGGTATTTTAATATAATTACAACAACTGCCTTTCTTATCTTATAAAATTATCAGAAAGAGCTGGTGTGCTGTCAGCACACTATCGGAATATATCTTCTACTATGACTAATGCAACTATCAATAAAAAAAGCCATGCCACTGTATATAAAAACAATCCCGCTAACTTCCAGATTTTCTTTGATGAACGTACAAGTGGAAAATAATTCCAGACATCCAGATAATTATTCCAGAAAAACGGAGTGACCATAAACATCATAAAATATACAAAACGATTTATATATAACCACATTCCGGTAAGTGGTTCTCCATGTTCTTTAACTTCTACTGTCAGGCAGAAATACATCCAGAACACATAATAAATAGCTGCAACAACCATATTCAGGACTTTTCCTTCCCGAAATCCCGGAGGCAGGAAACGAGTCCATGAAGGACGAACTTTTTCTTTACGTTCATTAGAACTTGCTGTATCATACTGGAAATTTGCACTTGCATTCCTGCTATTTTTAATTGTTTTTTCCCCTTTTTGATATATATCATCTTTTAACAGCTCTTCATCCTTTAGAAACATTTCACTCATACCCTCAATTGAACGAATGCTCTGACGAACCGCGTCCAGCATATCTCCTGCTGTCTGATAACGTTTTTCCGGATCGATCTGCGTTGCTTTTCGGATCACCTGTAAAATTTCCGGATGATCTTCATAGATTCCATCCTGAATCAATTTTCCGCTCAGCATATAATTTAATAGTACGCCAAGTCCATAGATATCCGTTCGTGCATCCGACTGTGAAAAACCATATTGCTCCGGTGCTGCAAATCCTCTTGTACCGATCAGCTCGGTATCCCGATTTCTCTCTGCATCAAAAACTCTTGCAGTATTGAAATCGATCAGATATACGGATACAATTCCCTGTCCCTTTTTGAAATCTCCCTGAAGCATTACATTTGTCGGTTTAATGTCGCGGTGTACGACCGGCGGTACATGTTCATGCAGTTTTTTCAGTGTCCGGCAAAGATATTCGATCACCCTGACGGCAGCATCCATATCCAGACATCCAAACTGCTCGATATATGTTTCCAGTGTGATCCCCTGTATATATTCTTCGATCAGATATAACGTGCCATCATCTTCCATACATTCATAAATCTGTGGAACGTAAGGGAGTTTTGATCGCCGCAGCCAATCATATATAGATTTGTCATATTGCGTCAGCACTTTTTCTACATAAATCTGTCCGGTTTCTATATGCCGTACCAGAAAAATTTCCTTTTTATGATCTACTTCTTCCAGTCTGCGATAGAAGGACAGACGACTTTGTATTTCTAAATTCATATCATTTTCCTGTTGTTTTTCTTGAAATTGCTATTTTGACAAGTATAATAAATATTATATGGTACTGATATAAATTATCAAGGGAAAGAATACAGGATTGATCATGAAAACGACCAGAACAACAGATCTGCTGAATGAATTATCAACCGATGATTCAAATATACATTTTAAAACTTATATAACATCTCATGCAGATGACATGTCCTGTGATAATCTACAGGATTACTTTAATCTATACTTTAAAGATCACCCGGATCTTCTGACCGCTGATGTCATAAAACGGAGCAATCTGGATCGCGGCTATGCTTATCAGATCTTAAACGGCAGGAAACCACATCCGGGAAAATACAAGCTGGTTCTTCTGGCATTATGCGCCGGAATGAATTTGAAAGAAATCCAGCGTGCACTTACAATCTCTGGAAATGCCGTATTATATCCCAAATTTCCACAGGATGCTGCCCTGATCGTATGTATCAATCAGAACTGTACTTCTGCATTTGAAGTAATGAATTTCTTTGCAGAAAATAATCTGGATTTCCCTGAATAAATGGAGGTATATCAAATGGATACTTTTAGAAACATGAGAAATGACAAACTGGCGAAAGCCATGATAAACAAACTGGCTGCCAGAAATATGGAAGGCTTTTATGTGCAGACAAAAGAGGAAGCAAAGGATCTTGCACTGAGCCTGATCCCGGAAGGCAGCTCTGTCGGCTGGGGCGGTTCCATGACTGTAAAAGCAACCGGACTTTTAGATGCTGTTATCGAAGGCAACTACAAAGAGCTGAACCGTGATGCAGCAAAAACACCGGAAGAAAAAGACCGGATCTCCAGGGAATGCTTCTTTGCGGACTACTTCTTAACAAGCTGCAATGCGATCACCGAAGACGGCATTATGGTAAATATCGATGGCAATGGAAATCGTGTGGCCGCCATCGTCTATGGTCCTTCCCATGTTATCGTGATCACAGGAATGAACAAAGTAGTACGGACTGAAGAAGATGCTTTAAGCCGTGCAAGAAATGAAGCAGCTCCGATCAATGCGCAGCGATTCGGACTTTCAACTCCTTGCAGTACAACCGGCGAATGTGCAGACTGTCTGTCACCGGAAACGGTCTGCTGCCAGTTCTTAACCACCCGCTATTCCAAGCACAAAGGACGTATCAAGGTCATCCTTGTAAACGAAGATCTGGGATTTTAGGGTAGCAGACAAACTTCAGGGGCTGTTTACTTATTATTACGCAAGACACTTTCGTTCTATCCTACTCTGTATAACTTCGAACTAACCTCGACAATACCTCGCTAAGTTCTCAGTTATCAACGCAGCGGCACATAAGGCTGCAAAATACACAACCTAAGTACCAGCACTCAGACAGGCTTGCTACATAATAATAAACAGCCCCTGAAGTTTGTCCGTTATCCCTCTATCGAGATGATCTTCTTTTCTTCTACTTCCGGCTGATTATCGAATTTTGGTACATAGACATAAAGAACGCCATTTGCAAATCTTGCTTTAATATCCTGTTCACTGACTTTATCACCTACATAGAAGCTTCTCTTATAATGACCGGAATACCGTTCCTTTTTGATGTAGCTTCCTTCCCTGCCTTCATGATCTGATCCGGCATAGCTTGCAAGGATCGTCAGATATCCGCCTTTTAATTCTGCTTTGATACTTTCCTTTGGAAATCCCGGCAGATCCATCTCTATCTCATATCCGTCCTTTGTTTCGAATATATCAGTTGCCATCGTTGTCATGGTCCGAAGTCCTGAACGGCTGCCCCAGAATGAATCATCAAAGAAGCCATTCATCATCTCAAAATTATCTGAAAAAATACTTGGTCTATCCATCCTAATTACCCCATTTCTATCTAATTTTTATTTTTCTTATCAGCCACGCATTGCTATTGTTATCCTGCTTTTATATATAAACTTACATAATAACAATATATTTTTCCTTATTTGTATGTAGTTACATCATATTATTATATATAGCACATTTTGTTAGCACTGTAAATAGGCGAGTGCTAATTCATGTGTTATCTTTTTGTGAACTTCTCCTCGAGTACCCGGATACCATGGTAAAACATCTCATTAATCGGAGTTGGCACGCCAAGTTCTTTTCCCATCTTTACAACATTGCCGGCAAACATCTCTACCTCGGTCAGCTTCTCTGCTTCTAGATCCTGCAAGGTTGATGGTTTGTTCTCTGGCGGAATCGTCACAACCATTTTATCCTGCTCCGCTATTTCTTTTTCCCCTATATCGATCCCTTTCTTCTGCGCGATCGCCGCAACTTCCCGCATGGCATTATCACGAATCCAGTTAGCGCTGTCACTGATACGGAAAAATCCAAATGGGATACCAAGCAACGCACAGGTCATATTTTCTCCAATATTACACATATATTTAAACCAGAGTCCCTTTAACATATCCGGATCGATCTCATATGTAATATCTGCATGTTCAAATATTTCTTTTACAGCAAGTACCCGATCAGACAGAATATCGTTTTTCTTCTCTCCGAAATGGATCTTGCCCCAGTACGGATCAAAGTCTGCTTTTCCATCTTTCATAACGATGGACATTCTCATATATGCATATAATACATGTTCTTCGCCAAATGCCTGAATCAACTGCTCCTCACTGTCTACACCATTTAACAGAGACAGGATCAGTGTATGCTCTCCTACCTGATGGCGGATATCTTCTATTGCCTGTGCAAATCCATAGCCCTTTACCCCGATCAGGATCAGATCCGCCGGCTCTCCCTGTTCTTCAGGTGTCACAATCGGAAATCTGTAGTTGACACCATTAATCGTAACTCCTTTACTTTCCAGTCGTTTTTTGCGTTCACCACCCGCAATAATGTAAAAATTCTCTCCAAACGCTTCATATAATCTTGGCGCAAAAAACACGCCCATGGCTCCAAGTCCGATCAAGGCAATTCTTTTGATCTTCATATTCATTCCTCTTTTCTGCTACATTGTTTCTTTGTTCAACATTCTTTCCTGTTTTGGTGTGATTCTACGCCACCTTTTATATGTTCTTATAAAATGACTACAGTCAAAAAATCCTGTTTCCTGCGCAATATAATCCAGATCATAGTCCGAATTTAACAACAGCTCCTGTGCTTTATTTAACCGTATGTACTGAATATATTCCTTACATGACCTTCCATAATTTTCACGGAACAACCGTGCAAAATTAGAATAGCTCATATTACACATCTCTGCCAGCTTCTGTATTTCCAGTGGATCTGACGAATGCATATCGATATACTCCAGAATATGATAAAACGACAGTCCGGCATCTGCATGTTTTTCCCGCTTCTGTGCATTGATTTTTTCTGTTTTTCTGGCTATGGCAATCAACAACGACTGTATGCGCGACTGCACAGCAAGCATATACATTGCTGCG
>ERZ808240.1354-NODE-1354-length-30815-cov-13.647919_pt1 | contig 30815 bp, 26 predicted proteins | sample MGYA00521084_ERZ808240 | MGnify/ENA primary metagenome ERZ808240 (study PRJEB31516, sample SAMN03275571) | gut metagenome | biome: mammalia-associated habitat; material: feces | host: Papio cynocephalus | place: Kenya | collected 2012-08-06 ... | reverse complement strand
CAACGCGCTATAGTTGATGCCCGCCTCCGGCCGCCCGCGCGGCGCGCCGGACAATCGCACCCAAACCGAACCATGGAGGCACGCATGATCGTCCGCCTTAACAAGGCCGTCCTGCACGTTCTCGACCTCGACTCCGCCGTGAGCGTCCTTTCCAAGGCCGAGCTCGACCTGGAGGAGAAGCCCGTCAAGTCCTACGTGCAGAGCATCTGCCGCAAGGCGCTCGGCTCCACGGACTGCCGGCACGGCAACTTCGGCACGGACAACGCGCTCGCCACCAAGGTGAGCCGCTACCTGCACGGCGCCGACGAGTTCGTGCCCCTCACGGCCGAGATGGCGAGCTTCGTCTTCGGCGAGATCCAGCGCGCGGACGGCGCCAAGAGCACCGACATGCTCGTGGCCGACTTCATGGACGGCGACGATACGCGCTACCTGGGACTCTTCCTTCTCGAGGGCAAGAAGGCCTTCGTGCATGACGTCAGCCAGGCGGGCAGCATGGTGAGCTGCGACATCGTGCGGCGCTACGGCGTGCTGCCGGCCGCGACGCAGAAGCTCGCGAGCTGGGCGATCGTGCGCGCCGACAACCTGGAGATTTCCTACGTGGACAAGCCCCGCTCCATCGACGGCCAGGACGTGCTCGTGCTGCCGGAGGGCCTGCTGCAGTGCAGCTCCGAGGCGAGCGCGCGCGAGACCATCGACTGCGTGACCGAGATCGTGGAGCAGGTGGCCGAGGAGCACGGCGCCAACGCGGCGCTGGCGCTCTCGAAGGCGAAGGCCTACGTGGCCGAGCAGGTCGACGAGCAGGACTCCTTCTCTCGCGACGGCCTGGCCGAGAAGGTCTTCGAGGACTCCGAGCCCGCGCGTAAGGCGTTCGAGACGGCCGCCGAGGTGCGCCACCTGCCCGAGCGCGTGGCCGTGGACCGCAGGGCCGTGGCCCAGAAGCGCGTCCGCTGCCACAGGATCGTGACGGACACGGGCATCGAGGTGTCGTTCCCGGCCGAGTACGGCGACGACCCGGAGTTCATCCAGTTCTCCACCGAGGAGAACGGCCTCATCTCCATCGAGCTCAAGAACATCGGCAGCATCGAGAACAAGTAGGGGGAGCAGGCTCTGCCGGTGTCGCGTTTCTTCTGCCAGATTTGTTTTATATATTGAACAAGATTGAATTTGTTTCGTATTGTATATAGAACAATTCAAAGGAGGACCACATGAACCACGAGCTGTTGAAGCGCGTTATCTTTGACCAGCACGAGGTCATCAGGAACGCGCCCATCGTTGAGCGGCGCTACTCGTTTGACCCCCAGGCAAACTATGTCCTCACGGGGCTTCGTCGTTGCGGCAAGTCGACGATGATGTACGCGAGGGTTCGCGAGCTCGTGGCGGCGGGAGTCGAGTGGCGGCGGATTGTCTACGTCAACTTCGAGGACGAGCGCCTGGCAGAGTTCGCGATCGGTGACTTCGACGACATCGTTGCGGTCCAAAGCGAGCTTTGCGGCGAGCCGGGCTTCTTCTTCCTTGACGAGATCCAGAACATCGAGGGCTGGGAGAAGTTCGCGCGACGCCTCGCGGACTCGGGCGAGCGCGTCTGGATCACCGGCAGCAACGCCAAGATGCTGAGCAGCCAGATAGCGACGACACTCGGTGGTCGCTATCTCATCAAGCGGCTGGCGCCCTATCGCTTCGACGAGTATCTCGATGCAACCGCAGTGCCCCATGGCGAGGAGACGCTGTATTCCACGAGGGGGAGGGGCGCAATTGCCGGCGCCTTCGACTCGTTCTATCTGAATGGGGGATTTCCCGAGTCGCTTCGCTACGCGTCCCCTCGCGAGTATGTCGAGAGCGCCTACCAAAAGGTGCTTCTCGGTGACACGGCCGCGCGCAACGGCGTCCGCAACCCCGATGCCCTCAGGGTGCTGATGAAGAAGGTCGCCGAGGCGGTGTGCAACGAGACGTCGGCAAGCTCCCTCCATGGTGCCCTGCGCGGAGTCGGGTATGCCATCGGGAAGAACACGGTCGTTGAGTACCTTGCCATGGCCCGTGAGGCCTACTTGCTGTTTGACGTGAGAAACGCCGTGGCGAAGTTCGTCGAGCGAGAGGGAAATCCAAAGCGGTACTTCAGCGACAACGGCCTGCTGAGCCTGTTTCTGGTGGGCGGGGAGTCGGCTCTCCTTGAGAACGAGATCGCAGTTGCGCTGGCAGACGCGTATGGGGACGGCCTGCACTACCTCAAGTCGCCAGGCAAAGGGGTGGACGTCGACTTCTATGTTCCCGAGCAGGGGCTCGCGGTGCAGGTCGCGTATTCCGTTTCCGAGACCTCGAGGGCTCGCGAGGTCGGGAGCCTGGCAAAGCTGGCGAAGCTCGATGAGAACGTGCGCCGCCTGCTGATCGTGACAAAGGAGCAGGAGGATACGGTTGTGGAAGATGGCGTCCGCATAGAAGTCGAGCCTGCGTGGAAGTTCTTGCTCGAGAATGCCGGAGGGCGTTGACCGCTGCCCGCATGTGAGACGAAATGTGGAGAACGCTTCACATTGTTGACTCGCGGGGAACGAGAGCGTATATTCTCTTCTTGCGCAAAGGCGCACTTACATATTGCGGGGTGGAGCAGTCTGGTAGCTCGTCGGGCTCATAACCCGAAGGTCGTAGGTTCAAATCCTGCCCCCGCGACCAAACGTTACGAGGTCGGAAGCCTAGCGCTTCCGACCTCTTTTGTTGTGTGGGCGTGAGGGATAAACGTGGGACAAACGAACCCGTCCCCGGGTGTCCCACTAGAGGCAGAAGCCGGGCAGCACGTAGGTCTCCTCGGCGGGGGCATCGCCGGGGGTGGCGCCGTCGAAGGCGTCGCCGTCGGCCATGACGCGGTTGAACGCCGTCGAGGCCGCGCCCTCGGAGCCGTCGGCGGAGGGCGTGCGCTCCCACCAGTAGATGGGCTGGCCGTCCACCGTGCGCACGAGCCGCTCGTTTGCGGTGAGCCCGGAGATGCCGAGCTCGTAAAACAGCTGGTACTGGCTGCCCTCGCCGCTGTAGAGCGCGCTCAGGTACGAGAACTCCTCAGAGAACGTCTCGGGACCCTGGTAGCCGCACAGCTCGCTCATCGACGGCACCCAGAAAGCGTCGCTCGTGGTCGTGATCGCACTTGCGTCCCTCGTGGCGCCCACGTTGTTCGTGAGCTTGTCGACGGCGACCACGCGGCTCGCGAGCTCGCCGGGAAGCAGCTCCGGCAGCTCGTCTGCCATCCACGCGCGCAGCGACGACTGCTCCCAGCCGCCGTCCTGCGCCTCGTCGTTCATCGTGCGCTGAGCCACGGGCGTGCGCATGAGAAAGCTCAGGCCCGCCACGCCCTGGCCGTCCGAGCGTGCGTCGGCCCGAAGCCCCACAAGCTGCGCCTCCGCGGGCGTGCCGTCTGCCAGGGCAAAGCGCTTCACGTGCTCGTCCGTGAGCCGACCGTCCGCATTCACGAGGCCGGCGCGCTGCGCAATCGCGAGGCCCTCCTCGTCGGAGCCGGCCGCCGCGATGCGCTCCGCCAGCTCCGCGAGCTCGTCCCAGCCGTAGCTGTCGAGCTCGCGGGCGCGTAGCAGCCCAAACCCGCGGGTGACAATAGCCGCTGCGCCAATGCCGAGAACGGCCGCAACTCCCAGGCCGATCGCCGCACGACGCGTGACCGGCCGCGACAGGCCCCGGTAGTGCTCGCCGGCTCGCCACGCGCGGATGCGTGCGAGCAGCTCGTCCATGTCCTCGCGGTCCTCGGGGCGGGGCTTAATGCCCGCCATGATGGCGTCCACGAGGGCCGCGTCGGCCCCGTCGTGCGGCTCCAGCTTGGCCGGCCTGCCCTCCGTCTTGATCTGGTACGGCGAGCGCAGCGGCTGCGACGCCACGTCAAAGGGCGTGCGTCCCGCGTAGAGCTCGTAGAGCACGCTGCACAGCGCGTAGACGTCCACGGAGGGGGACTGGCGCAGCCCCTCCGCCTTGGCGACGTCGTTCGTGAGCATCTCGGGCGCGGCGTACTCGGGCGTCCCCGCCCGCCAGACGTGGCTCCGCATCGTGAACGTGGGGTCCTCCGCCCTCGTCACGCTCGAGCTGCCCAGGTCGACGAGGCACACGTCGAACGACCCGCTCGCGACCTGCTCCTCGATGCTTCGCGAGGACGTCCGTATCATGATGTTACGCGGTGAGATGTCGCGGTGGGCGAAGCCCGCGTCCAGGTGCCTGGTCTGCGAGAGGACGCCTGCCACCGCCTCGCCCATGGCTGCCACGACCGTGCCCTTGACGCCGCGCGCGCCGCCCTGCCCCTCGCCGGCGTGCGGCAGCAGCGGGGTTGCCTCCATGAGCGAGAGGCCCTCGACCCACTCCATGAGCATGGCAGGCACACCTGCCACGGTTCCGTAGCCAAATACCTGGGGAAATCCCCTGAGACCACTCACGAGCAGCAGATTGCGGTACGACTCGAAGAACGCCGAGGAGAGCGCCCGGAGCGCGGCGTCGTTCGTTCCCTCCGATATGCCGGCGCCCGCCCCGACGAGGGGAAAGAGGCTCTTGATGGCGAACGTGTCGCCCTCGGTGTTTTGGGCTTGCCGAACGCGGCCCCTCGAGGGGCCTCCCTCCGCGGACGCGTCGACGAGCAGCGTCCTGAAGCGTCGTGTTGCCTGCTCGCGCTGGCTTGGGTCGACGGCCGCCGCCGTGTCGAACGAGTCGAAGACAATGAGCTCCATGGGTCTGTCGCCTGTGGCCGTCATGAGTTTCTCCTGCGCCCCTGTTCCCGATTTATTGCATAAACCATATATCGATTTGTTCGGCGTATGTTGCGCAACATGTGCGAGCTGAACCGCGAGCGGCCTGCGCCGCCATGCCCCGCGTCTAGTACGCGAGCGACATCACGAGAAAGGCCGTCTCCGAGCCAAGGTGCAGGACGTCGCCGTTCGCTATCTCCACGACGGGCCGCTCGTCCGCGTCGCCGCGCTCGTCGCTCGGGAGCTCCACGACCGTCTTGGCGCCCGTCTCACCGCTTGTGAGCGTCGTGCCGTTCGTCGAGCCAAGGCCCTGGGCAAACCAGGTGCCGCTCTCGCTCCAGATGCGGAGGTGCCGGCGCGATACGGACGGGCCCACGTCCGTGATGTCGGAGTCCTCAAGGCCGATGGAGCCTATGACCGTGCCGACAGGCTCGGTCGAGAGCGGGTGGATGGGCGGCATCGCCGAGCCTCCCTCGAGGCGCAGCAGGCCGAGCCTGTGGGTGCCCTGCGCGCGCTCGGGCGCGGTGCCCGGGGCCTCCACGCTCGCCTGGCCCGTCCTCAGGCTGCTCGCCAGGTTGGCGCTCGCGAACCGCTCCACGCTCACGGCGGCCGCGGAGGGGTCCTGCAGGCATCCGCAGGCCACGAACAGGTAGAGGTAGAGGATGTCTCGGTCAGACTCGTTGTGGAGCTTTGCGCCCCTGATCCTGCCGAGCGCGTTTGCGTAGATATGGGCGTCTGCACCGCAGCTTGTGATGGCCTCCTGCATGTTGAGCGCGGCGGGCCCGGCGTAGTGGGCCGAGACGAGGCTGCGGGCGTTGGCCCCGCCGAGGTTCGAGACGATGCGCGAGAACAGCGTCTGGCTGCTCACCCTAAAGTCCGAAAACACGCTGGCATCGAGCGAGCCGGGCGCGGCATAGGTGATCTTCCTCGAGAGGAACGGGCGGTTGTCGAGGCGGCTCGCGAGCTCGATGCCGCCGAGCCTTGCGGTGGGGGAGAGCAGGATGCTCGCGGCGTCGCGGTTCGTGACTCCGCCGAACGTGCGAAGGTCCCCGTACATCTCAGAGCTTGGCGTGCGCATGGTTCTCCCGTTTCCTCGTGTCCTCCCGGCAATTCTAGGTCAAACGCGCAGGGCCACTCATGCTGCGAATGTTTCGCTGGGGGAACGGATGAGCCCTCTCTCAGATGTTGCGCAACACATCTCGCAATTTCGGCGATAGAAATAGCCCCAGCAAAGACGCTCCACAGGGGGAAGGAGACAGGGATGTCACTCTACGACGAGGCGCGCACCATTCCCTATGACACCTTTGACTACAAGGCCGAGTGCGACAGGTACGACTGCGCCTCCTCCGACTGGGAGAAGTACGCGCAGGCCTGTGCCCTCGCGAAGTTCGCGCACAACAACGGCGACCGTGGCGGCGAGGAGACCTGGCTGCTCAAGGCCCTGTACTGGACGGACGAGGGCTCGGCCTATTACAGCGAGGTTTGCAATGCGCTTGCTTCCTTCTGCGACAGCTATGGCGTCTACGTGAGCTACCACGGCTCGCGTCTGGAGGCCCGGCACTGGAGAAGGCTTGCCAGGGGCGAGGACATCTCCGACAACCCCTCGGGCGACTCCAACGATGGCTCTGGCCCCTCGGCAGCGGCGGCCGCCCAGGTGGGTGCTGCGGCTTCGAAGGGCTTTGCTGACCAGATTGGCTGTGGCACCATCGTCGTCCTGCCCATCGCGGTCTTCGCGCTGGGCAAGTTCATCCTCGACACGTACGGCGACGCCATCATGGCCTTTCTCAAGGTCGTTGCTGCCGTGCTCGTCGCCATCGTGGCGATTGTCGTCATCAAGAAGTTCGTGCTTCCCAGGTTGCACAGGTAGAGAAGAGCCAAGGAGTCCCCATGTTCTGCATCTCGTGTGGAAAGAAGATTCCGGATGGGATGGGCTTCTGTCCGTACTGCGGCGCGGCCCAGCGTGGTGGTGGGCAGGCGAACCCGGCGCCTGCGTCCGGCCCGTCTCCGGCGCCCGCGTCGGGTCCTGCGCCCAGCCCCGCGCCGTCCCCGGCGTCAGGCCCCGCGCACGCTTCGGCGACGCCGTCTCCGTCGCCTGCGCCCAGTCCGTCCCCGGCTCCCGCTGCGGCAGCGGCGGCCACCACGGCGCTCGTCCCCAACGTGGACGACAAGCGCCTGGGCCAGATCGCCTGCGTGCTCTCGGCCGTCGTCGTGGTGCTTGAGCTCGCGGGGCTTCACCAGGCGTGCCAGATCATCGGCGTCGTTGCCGCCCTGTGGCTGCTCGTGAACATCGTCAAGAAGTAGGGGGCTCACCTTGGGTTACGTAATCATCGCGTTCGTGGTGCTCTTCATTATCGCGTGGATCCTCGACACCTTTGGCACGCAGCTGGGGATCCTCACGGCCGTCATCATCGCCGGATTTGCGGCCTTTGGCGTCTTCAAGGCGCTCAAGAACTACGTTGCCGCCTTCAAGAAGTGCACCATCGACTCGAACAGGAGCTAGCCCCATGGCTTTGACAGACCCACGCTACGCCCAGACGGCGGCGCTCCTGCCCCCCGAGCCCTCGAGCACCGACTACTGGCTCGACAAGGGCTTCGCGGACCTGGGCGCCACGCTGCGCGAGAACATCGCCCTCAACAAGGTGACGCTCGATGAGATCCTCGACAAGCGAAGGGATGGCGGCTTCATCCACAAGCTGCTGTGGACCATCTGCCTGCTGTCATTCCTCGTGGCGGGCATTGGCGGCAGCATCCTGTTCTCGTTCATCCACTCGGCCGTGATCATGGTGGTCATGGCGTGCGTGTACGTGCTCTTTGGCATCGCTCGTGCGCTCGATGCCTTCTACCGCCGCTCGCGCAAGATGGAGTTCGTCTGCGACAAGTGCAAGCACGTGTGGCCCACGCCCGGCTACGTCTGCCCCAGCTGCGGCCGCGTCCACGCCTACCTGCGCCCCAACACCTACGGCATCCTCACGCACACGTGCGAGTGCGGCCAGAAGCTGCCCTGCACGTTCTTCTCCACGGCCAAGGCCCCAGACGGCTCGACAATCCGCCGCTCCGACCTCCAGCAGTGCTGCCCCAACCCGGGCTGCGCGCACTCCGTGGAGTCCGGCGAGGCCAGGACCATCTCCGTGCCCGTCGTGGGCGGCCGATCGGTGGGCAAGACGTCCTACATCGCGGCGCTCTCCCACGACCTCATCACGGTGCGTCCGGCCGCCCTCGGCTACCAGACGAGCTTCCTCGATGACGAGAAGCGCAACCTCTTCTCCGAGCTCGAGCGCGTCTTTGCCGCGGGCGACGCCAGCATGACGAGCGAGGACGCGGACGTGAGGCGCGCCTCGGCCTTCTCGCTGAGCTTCTTCGTCCACAAGGACGGGCTCGACCCAGACCGCCTCATCCACCTCTACGACGTCGCCGGCGAGACGTTCCTCAGAAACGACGAGCACGAGGACCAGCTCCAGTACGCCTACGCGCAGGGAACGGTGCTGCTCGTGGACCCCATGAGCATCCCCGACCTTGCCGACGAGCTGGGCGAGGGGCTCTCCGAGGCCGATGCCGCCGTCTGCGGCCGCGCGGACCCCGATGACGTCCTGGCCTCGTTCATTGAGAAGGTCAAGAGTGTGGCCACGCCGGACCGTCAGGGCAAGTTCGCCATGCCCGTGGCCGTGGTGCTCAGCAAGGCAGACTTCCCCGGCCTGGACGAGAAAATCGGCGAGGCGGCGCGCAATGCCTACCTTGCTGCGAACCCAGATTGCCCGCCCGCGGACGCCGAGGACGCCGTGCTGCGCGACTTCTTGCTCGAGTACGGCATGGGCAACTTCCTGACGTCGCTCAAGGCCAACTTCCGCTCGTACCGCTTCTTTGCGGCCTCCGCCGTGGGCCATGAGCGCCTGGCGGGTGCCTACAACCCCAGGGGCGTCGTGGAGCCGTTCGCGTGGATTGCGGCCCAGGCAGACCCCGACCTTGCCGCCGCGCTCCGCTTGCCGGCGGCGGGCGCCGTCCCGTATGCCCAACAGCTTGAGGCCGACCGAAAGAAGAGGAGGTAGCCGCCATGGCAGACGAAGTGTTCATTCCCTCGTTTGATGACGTGCCGTCCGAGGAGCCTACGCTCGAGCAGCCGGAGACGCCTGAGCCGCCGGCTGAGTCTGCTCCGGAGGAGCCGGTGACAAACGACCCCGGCACCACTGTCACCGCCGTTCCCGAGGAGCTTGCCGCCCGCCTCGACTCCATGGACGCCGCGCTGGCCCAGCTCGGCGAGCTCTTCCGCAAGAAGATCGACCGCACGGCCTTTGAGGAGGACGTCCTCAAGCACAACAGCGCAGAGATCGAGCGCTACCGCTCGGGTGTCTACGAGCAGATCATGACGCCCCTGCTCAAGCGTGTGACCTCCGTCGTGGACGCCATGAACAAGACGCTTGCCTTCCTCGTGACGAGCGAGGACGAGGCCGCGGCACAGCAGGCCGAGGACCTCGCCGTCTATCGCGACATGCTCGTCGATGTCCTGTGTGACTTCGGCGTCACCCAGTTTGAGCCTGAGGTGGGAGGGCGCTTCGAGAGCGGCCGGCACACGCTGGCCATGCCGCGCATCCTCACGGGAGACCCCGCCAAGCGCGGCGCCATCATCGAGGTCCTCTCGCCGGGCTACGAGCTGCACGGCAACGTGCTCGACCCGGCCTACGTGCGCGCCTACACGTACAAGAAGGGCTACGTAGATCCAGAGCCCGAGCAACAGCAAGACAAGCAGGACGAGCAGGCCTAACGCCCAATCGCCCAACCATGGGACGGCCGGCTCGCCTGGCCGTCCCGTTTGCCCAAAGCTACAAGAAAGGAAAACCATGAGCGACGAGAAGACCACAGTCATCGGCATCGACCTGGGCACCACCTACTCCTGCCTGGCCTACATCGACGAGACGGGCAACCCTGTCGTTGTCAAGAACTCCGAGGGCGCCAACACCACGCCCTCCGTGGTGCACTTTGACCCGGACGACCCCTCCAAGTACGACGTGGGCCAGCCCGCCAAGGACAACGCCCTCATCGATCCCGACTACACGGCCTCGTTCGTGAAGCGCATCATCGGCGACAACCCGGTGGCCATCACGGTGGACGGCGAGAACTACTCGCCCGAGCAGATCTCGAGCTTCGTGCTCAAGAAGCTCACGCACGACGCCTCCCAGAACATGCCCATGGGCTATGACGGCTGCGTCATCACCGTGCCCGCCTACTTTGGCGACGCCGAGACCCAGGCCACGCTTGCCGCGGCAAAGATCGCCGGCCTCAACGTCTACGGCACGGTGCAGGAGCCGGTGGCGGCCGCCATCAACTACGGCTGCGACAAGAGCGACAAGGACGAGGACGTCATCGTCTACGACCTGGGCGGTGGCACGTTCGACGTCTCGGCCGTCTCGTTCAGCCACGGCGAGGGCTCCAAGAACATCGAGGTCGTCTGCAACCAGGGCGACAAGAACCTGGGTGGCGGCGACTGGGACGCCGCCATCGTGGCCTACCTCAAGGACGAGTTCTGCGACAAGACCGGCGCGGACGAGGACGTCTTTGACGAGTACGCCGAGCAGCAGCTCCAGGGCGAGGCCGAGAAGCTCAAGTTTGCCCTCACGTCCAAGGACAACGCCAACGCGGTCCTCAACTTCACGGGCCGCCCGCAGAAGATCGGCCTCACGATCGATGACTTCAACGACATGACGGCCGACCTTCTCTCCCGCACCATCGACATCATGCGCACCTGCCTGGACGGCGCCAAGGCCAAGGGCCACAACCCCACGAAGATCCTGCTCGTGGGCGGCTCCACGCGCATGCGCCAGGTGGCCGAGCGCCTCTCCCAGGAGTTCCCCGACCTCGAGCAGGCCATCAACGACCCCGACGAGGCCGTGGCCAAGGGCGCGGCCCGCTACGCCGCCCAGCTCGCCAGCATGCTCTACCACAAGGCCGAGCAGGAGGGCACGGCAGACGAGACCGTTGAGGTCGTGGACCAGCAGACGCAGGAGGTCAAGCAGCAGAAGAACGTGGGCTCCAACAACCTCGCCATGACGTTCGTGAACCCCGAGGACGCCGCCTCTGCCATCAAGATCTCCGTCGTGACGTCCAAGAGCTACGGCGTCGAGGCCCTCGATGACTCCGGCACCCCCTGCATCTTCAACCTCATCCTCAAGAACCAGAAGATCGACCCCGAGAAGGGCGCCTACGAGAACACCCAGCGCTTCGGCACGGTCGATGCCGGCCAGACCTCGGTGCTTGTCCAGGTGTACGAGAACGACTCCGAGGAGGAGAAGGTCGACAAGGACCGCGAGGCGCTCGCGTCTGCCTCCATCGACCTGTCCGGCACGAACCTGCCCAAGGGCTCGCCCATCGACGTGACGTTCGTGCTGAGCGAGCAGGGCATCCTGGACGTCCGTGCCATCGAGCCCAGCTCCGGCCAGTCCTGCGAGGTGGAGGTCGAGGTCAAGGGCGGCCTCACCGAGGACCAGATTCGCGAGGCGCGCTCCAAGGCCACGGCCATGCAGATGGTTCTCTAGGAATAGACGGCGCGCCAAGGACGAGGCGGGGGAGACGAGATGGGCATTGCGGTAGGAATCGACCTGGGAACGACGTTCAGCGCCGTGGCGTGCGTGGGCGCGGACGGAGAGCCCCGCATCCTGCCCAACTCCTCCGGCGAGCACACGACGCCCTCCGTGGTGGCCGTCGCCGCAGACGGCTCGGTGGTCTGCGGCGACGCCGCCAAGGAGGCCCAGCTCATGGGTGACGCCGACGTTGCCTCGTTCTACAAGACGAACATGGGCAACGCCGGCTACGTCGAGTACCTGCGCGGCTGCGAGTTCGATGCCACCACGCTGAGCTCCATGTTCCTGCGTAGCCTCATCGCGGACGTGTCTGCCGCCAACGGCGTCCAGATTGACTCCGCCGTGGTGACGGTGCCCGCCTACTTCGAGGCGCCACAGCGCGAGGCCACGCTCGAGGCGCTGCGACGCTGCGGCGTGCGCGCCCTGGGCACGCTGAACGAGCCCTCGGCGGCAGCCTACGCCTATGGCCTCATGAGCACGGGCGCCGCGGCAGGCGAGCGCACGGTCCTCATCTACGATCTGGGCGGCGGCACGTTTGACGTCACGGTGGCCAGGCTCTCCGGCGCCGAGATCCGCGTGCTCTCATCCACGGGCAACCACCAGCTTGGCGGCCGCCAGTGGGACGGCGCCCTGTCCGACTTCATCCTGGACCAGCTCTGCGACGAGCGCGGCCTTGACCGTGACGACGTGGAGTCTGCCCTCACGCCCTCGGACATCAACACGCTCGCCGTGGTGTCTGAGCAGGTCAAGCGCGACCTCACGACGCGCTCCCGCACGCGTGCCCGCGTCATGGCCGAGTCAGTCTCCGGCACGGTGGAGATCACGCGCGAGGACTTTGAGGAGGCCACGCGCCATCTGCTCACGCTCACGACGGACTGCTGCGAGGAGGCCCTGCGCGAGGCGGGCCTCACATGGTCCCAGCTGGACGGCTACATCCTCGTGGGCGGCTCTACCAAGATGCCGCAGGTGCGCGAGTATCTCACCGAGAAGGTGGGCAGCGGGCCAATCGGCGGCAACGTCAACCCAGACGAGGCCGTGGCCCTGGGCGCCGCCGTCTACGCGGCCCAGAAGTGCGGCACCACGTTCTCGCTTCCCGGCGCTCCTGCGGCCATCCCGCGCTTCTCGCTGGGCGCCGTGCCCAAGCTCGTGGACTGCACGGCGCACTCCATGGGCATGATCGCGGAGAGCGAGGACCGCTCGCGTTACGTGAACTCCACCATCATCGGCAAGAACACGCCGATCCCGGCCACGAACAGCCGCGAGTACGCCGTGGGGGGCACGCCGAGCCACCCCGGCTCGCTCGAGGTCTACCTCCTGCAGGGAGACGACCCCGCGCCGCTCAACAACACGGTCGTGGGCAAGTACGTGGTGCCCGAGATTCCTGGCGAGCGCGGGCGAGAGACGCGCGTCAAGGTCTCCTACTCCTACACGGAGAACGCCACGATCGAGGTGGGTGCCACGCTCGCGTCCTCTGGCAAGGCGCTCAACGTGGAGCGCGCCGAGGTCGAGGCTGACCTCTCTCGCTTCCTCAAGGCGCCGAGGGACAACGACGTCAAGGTGGAGGGTCGTGGCCCCGTCGACGCCCGTGTCATGATCTGCGTCGACGTCTCCGGTTCCATGTATGGCGGGGGATTCAAGGCCGCCGAGAAGGCTGCCGCCGCGTTCCTCGATTCCATCAAGGGCTCTGAGGTTCCCGTTGGCGTGATGTATTTTGGGTCCCAGGCAGAGGTTGCTTGTGAACCTACGACGGACTATCTCGAGGCCTCCAAGTATACGAGCAACTCCACATCTGGCTTTCAATCCGAGGTCGCCATTAAATGCGGAGGTGGAACGAGCAGTCCCCTTGGCGTCTACGCAAGCTGGCAGAAGAAGGCACGTGCTCATAAGGGGCGTTCAGATGTCCTTCTTATTCTCACCGACGGGTCTTGGTGGAATCGCGATGAGGCCATTCGGGATTCTAAGATGCTCAAGCGCGACGGCGTGACCATCATCGGTATTGGCACACCTGGTGCCGACTACGAGTTCCTCAAGCAGATCTCCACCTCTGACAGCTATGCGGGACTCTTTGACTTCTCCGAGCTTGGCACCGCGTTCTCGAGCATCGGCCGCTCCATCTCGAGCGGCTCTGGCATCAGCATCTAGGGGGCCCCAACATGGATCACGAACTCAACCTGCTCCTCGTCGTGGGTGCGCCGCTCGACCCGGTACCCACGCAGGACAAGCTCAGGCAACTTCTCGCCGACGCCCGCGTGGCGTGGGGCCCCAAGGCCTCGCGCGGCACGGACCAGATCATCTACAAGCGCTTCCTGGGCGAGGTCCCCAACATGGAGAAGGCCTTCGCCGACGGCAGCGAGGCGCAGGTGGCCGCGATTGCGGCAGACGCCCTCAGGGTCGTTGACGAGGCGCTCGACCCGGTGCTCGAGGCCGCGGCGGAGAACAACCAGATCTCGGCCGGCCAGTTGGAGCTCATCTGCACCAAGGCAAAGAAGCGCCTCAAGAAGGCCCACTTTGGCGTCGAGTACCCGGTGGACGAGGGCCTCGTGCGCAAGCGTGCGGCCGAGCTCAAGTACACGATTGCCGAGGGCGGTGCCGCCACACCTGCCAGCGACGCCTCGAACGACGTCTACAAGCGCTACATGGAGGACAAGCTCCCCGGCTGGGCGGGTTACAAGAAGGAGACCGACCTCATTGCCCTGGGCAAGAGCGACCTGTACGACTTTGCCTGCCCCGACGGATGCGCCGACCCCTCCCATGCCCCGAGCGCAGACCTGCTCGCAAAGGCCAAGCAAGTGGCGGGGTCGTTCCGGGCCAACACGCCCGAGCAGGCGGCCGCAGCGAGCCTGGAGGCCCTATGCCGCAAGGCGTTTGGCACCGATGACGCCCGCAGGGAGTATGACGCCTGCCTCAACCGCCTCAGGCTCAATCGAGCCTTCGACGAGCTTGGCGAGCTCGCGTCGTTCTCTGACAACAGTCTGAGGGTCGAGCAGCAGCGCGCCGCCGTCGAGACGCTGGCGCCCTTCGTGGCCGACAAGACCGAGGCCCGCGCCCTGCTCGTGGGCCACTGCAAGAAGAAGGGCATCTCGCTCGAGCGCGACGCCGAGCTCGAGACGCTCGTGCAATGCCGCTGCGGTCACATGAACGACAAGTCGGCCGCCACGTGCGGCCGTTGCGGCCTGCCGCTTGTGCTCGAGTGCCCCAAGTGCCACAAGAAGGCCGCGAACACCAACGACCACTGTCCCAGCTGTGGCGCGCCCCTGGGTGCGGCCATCGAGGAGGCGGGCCGTCTGTGCGACGCGGCTGACAAGCTCGTGGGCTGGCTCAACTTCGAGGGCGCGCGGGCCAATCTCGCCCAGGCGCGCGCGGCGTGGCCGGGCCTCGCCCGCGTGGTCGAGGTCGAGGCGAGGGCGTCTCAGCTCGAGGCCGCCGCGCGCGGCCTGGGCGCCAAGCTCACGGCGGCAATAGCCGAGCGCCGCTTTGTTGAGGCGGGCGACCTCGTGAGGCGCGCCCTGCTCGTGCCAGGCGTCGACGCCGCCTATCTCAAGGCGCGTGAGGCCGAGGCCGCCTCTGGCGTGGCCGAGGCGGACGACCTCGTGCGCCAGGCACAGGGGGCGGCAGACGCCGAGGAGGCCGCCGAGCTCTGCGAGCAGGCACTTGCCCGCTGCGCAGACCACGCCGCTGCCCGGTCGTTTCTTGCGTCCCACGCCCCGCAACCGGCTGCCGCGCTCGAGGCGCGCGGCAGCGCCGAGGCCGCCACGGTGAGCCTTACCTGGCAGCCAAGCCACTCGCGCGGCGCGCTTGCCTACGAGGTCTACGTCACGGAGGGCGACGGGTCTGCCGGCGAGCGGCTGCTTGGCACCACGGACCAGCCCTCGTTCACGCACGAGGGCGCCCCCTTGGGCTGTGCGCTCACGTACAAGGTGGTCGCCACCCGCGCCGGCGTGCGCTCCCAGGCCGTGGCGAGCGAGCTCATCGCGCTTGCGCCCGAGCTTACGGACGTTCGCTTCATGCCTGGCCACGAGCAGATCGAGGTGTCTTGGAAGCCCCTGCCCTCGAGCGCGACGGTCACCATCACGCCGCTCGGCGGCGGTGCGCCCATCAGCGTTCCCGCCGGCGGCCACTACGTCATCGCCGGCCTCACGGACGGCGTGACGTATCGCTACGAGATGAGCGCCTCGTTCGACATCGTGGGCCTGGGACGGCGCTCCACGCGCCCCCAGACCTTCGAGGCCACGCCGCTCGATGCCACGCGCTACGTGGACGGGCTCACGGCCCGCGCCCACAAGGGGGCCGAGGGCGTCTTTGACCTCACGTGGGAAGACGTGGGCACGGAGGTGCGCTTCTTTGGTTCCGTGGACGCCAAGGCCATTCCGCAGCCGGGCACCACGTCAGACGTCGCCTCGCTCGAGCGGGACTTCGAGCCCGTGGCCGTGGCCGTCACCCGTCCGGGCGAGGGTGTGCTCACGTGGAAGAGTGACGAGGTCCTCTACTTCTTTGCGGCCACGGTATGCGGCAGCTCGGCCATCGTGGGCGCCAAGGCGCGCGCGTCCAACGGCGGCAAGGTGAGCATCGACTCCATCGAGGAGGCAAACGGCAAGCTACTCGTCTACGTCTCGGTGAAGGACCGCGCCGTCACGGGCTTCAGCGTTGTCGTGAGCGAGCGGGGCTTCGTGGACGACCTCACGGACCCCGCGTGCCAGCCACGCCCCGTTCCCAAGAAGAGCTGGGAGCGCGACGGCTGCCTTACCGTACCGGCGCCCGAGGGTCAGAGGCTCTTCGTCTCGGTGTTCTCGCGCAAGGGCAGCGTGGGCAGCTTCGAGTTCTCGGACCCCGCGCAGCAGGTCTTCGAGCGCAAGCGGGCGCGCGTCTGCTACGTGCGCACGGACGCCAAGAAGCTCTTTGGTCCCCGCGAGTCCACGTTCACGTTCTCCTCGCAGGAGGGCGGCGCCTTTACGCTGCCCCGGACGAGGATTGCCTACTGCATCGGCAACCTCTCGCCGGCGCTGTCCGTGGACTCCGTGACGCTCGAGGAGTTCGGTCCGGTCGAGGTCAGCGACACCTACAGCGTCAAGGTCACGCTGCCCAAGGCAAAGACCATCTCTGTCCAGGCGTTCCCGGCCGCGGGCGTCAAATCCGTGGAGGACGCTTACCTCACGACTTCTGGCTATCTCGTTCAATAGGGGGTTTACCATGGGTTTCTTCTCGTCTGTGTTTGGGTCTGCCGCCGCGTCGGTGCCCAAGCCGTCCTTCTCGTCCTCCGGCGGGGTCGTGTGTCCGTTCTGCTTCGAGGAGTTTGGGCGCGACGCCATCGAGTACCGCTGCACGAACAAGCAGTGTCCGGCTGGTCCCGCGGGCTCGGCCGAGCCGGACGAGAAGTACTCGAACTTCCGCGGCTGGCCGCGACCCAGGCCCGTGGGCCACGTGTTCAAGCCGGCAAAGCAGGGGGCCTTTGGCGGCGGGCGCGTCTGCTGCGACGTGTGCCACTCCAACACGCCCGTGCCCATCTGCCCGTCGTGCCACAGTCCGCTTCCGCAGTCCTCGATTGACGGCAACAACGAGATCATCGCCGTCGTGGGCACGCGCGGCTCGGGCAAGAGCCACTACATCACCGTGCTCATCGACCAGCTCACGCGTCGCGTGGGCCACGTGATGGACGCCGGCGTGAACCCCTTCCTCACCATGGACGGCCTGTACAACTGCCGCGACCTGTACCAGCAGACCAAGTACGGGCCCCTGTTCGAGGAACGCCATACGCTCGAGGCCACGTCTCGCGACCTGGGCGGCGGAGACCGCAAGGACAAGATGCCGCTCATCTACACGTGGAACTACACCGAGGCCGAGCGCGGCCGCAAGAAGGCGTTCACGCTCTCGTTCTTTGACGCCGCCGGCGAGGACCTGGAGGACCCGCAGGCCGTGGCCACGGTCAACCGCTACCTGCAGCACGCGCGCGGCATCATCTTCCTCGTGGACCCGCTGCAGATTGCGGGCATCCGCGAGCAGCTCGAGGCCGCGGGCGAGACCGACCTCACGAGCAGCCTGCGCGGCGTGCAGGGCACCACGGGCTTCGAGGGCGTGCTCAGCGCCATCACCACGCTCATCCGCACGGCGCGCGGCATCCGCGAGGGAGACGCCATCGACGTGCCCGTGGCCATCGCGTTCTCCAAGTTCGACCAGGTTGTCCCCATCTGCGGCGCGGCCGTGACCGTGCAGCAGCCGAGCCCGCACGCCAAGCACGGGGCGTTCGTCGAGGCGGACCAGCAGGCCGTCGACGCCGAGCTGCGCGCGCTGCTGGAGAACTGGGACGAGGGCGCCATCGTGACCGACGTCCAGAGCAACTTCCGTGACGTCGCCTTCTTTGGCGTGTCTGCCCTGGGCCTGCACAACGCGCCGGACGAGAGCGGCGCCGTCAAGCGCCCGCGTCCGTTGCGCGTCGAGGATCCGCTGCTGTGGATCATGGCCAAGAACCACCTCATCGCCAAGGAGTAGAGCATGGCTGCGCATCAGATCATCTACACCTCGTGCCGGCGCGGCATCGAGGGCACCTCTGACGGCTTCCAGGTCTTCTCGTATGACGAGGGGCTACCGAGCATCCCGGCCGCCGGGGCCGCCCAGGGCTACAACGCGCTGTTTGCAGACCCGGTGCCCCATGGCCTGGGGTTCTCAATCCTGGGATATCACCCGCTCGACGACGACTACTGCCTGCTGAGCCACAACACGCGCCTGCCGCATGACTACATGGGGCCTCAGGGGCGCTCGGGCAACATGCTGCGCCAGTCGCTGCTCATCCCCTGGGCAGACGTTACGTTTGCGCCCGTCGAGCTCGTGGGGTCGCCTGTGCTGCGCTCGCAGATGGGCCCCGAGGTGCAGAGCGCCGAGCGGCCGGCGTACCTGCCGTGCGTGAGCCTGGCGCCCGCCGGCGAGGTCACGTTCGACGGCGTGTGCGAGTGGCTCGAGGACGAGGACCTGGCAGACTCCATGGGCGAGCTTCTGGCGAAGCTCTTTGCGGCCAAGGCGTCCGGCAAGCAGCTCGTCATCGTGGGCACCGCGGCCGAAGCGGCTAACCTCATCGGTGCCGTCTCCTATGCCCTGCCCCTGCGCCTGGCGCGTCAGGTCTCGTTCGTGCTGGGTGCCGATGACGCGTCGGAGGCATCAGGGGACATCATCAACGCCTCTTCCGAGGCCGTCGCGGCAGCGCCGGACTACGTGAGCACAGGTTGGATCGTGTTTGACCCGCACAACCCAGATGCGAGCGGCTCCCTTGGCGGGGCGGATGGCTACCTGGGGTTCGTCGAGCTCTCGTACTCGCTCAATCCCGGGCGCCTGACGGAGTGCGCACAGTTCACGGGCACCCACACCACGGCCGGCCTTGCCCTGGGGGAGTTGGACGCCGCGCACGACCTGTGGGCGCTGCTTGCCAAGGGCGACCCGCTCGGTGACACCTCGCGTCTGCTGCGCGCGCTGCCCTTTGCGGAGTCCTCGGCCGACGAGGAGACGAATGCCCGGCTCGTGGACCTGCTCCTGGGTTCCATCGACGCGCTCGCGGATCAGGGGCTCGACGTGCTCGTTCCCGTCCTGGGCTACCTGCTGCGCCACGTGGCGCTTCTGGACGTCACCGGTCGCGAGGCCCTGTGCGCCGTGGCCTTCGCCACGGTGTCGCGCCTGCTGTCAGACCCTGCGGTGACGCCGGAGGACTTCCCCAAGCGCCTGTGGGAGCTGTGCGACTCCTGCTCGCTGGCAGGCCTCGACCTGCTGCACATCCTGCAGCGTGACGCCGGTGCCACGGCTCTGCTTGCACCGGGCGAGGTCTCGGACGTCCGGAAGATCGCCACGCTGCTCCTCGTGCTCGCGAGGTCGGCGTTCGAGCGTGGCTGCACGGCAGAGGACGCCGGTCCCACGGGAGAGCTCGGCCGCTTTGCCGCACGCACCATCGACGCGGCCTGCGCGCTTGATGTCGACGGGGCCAAGGAGGCCGTACACGCCTACATCAAGGAGTTTGCGGAGTACCTCGACGCCTACGAGGACGCCTGCGAGGCGGTCGTGCCCGTCTTCGAGAACGCGCTTCCCCAGAAGGTGGACGAGCTGTGGGCGGGCATCGCCGCCAAGGCCCCCTATGCGCAGGAAGGCGAGCTCCCGCGCGGCCTCGTGTGGCTGAGCGACCACGGGCGCGAGAGGGACATGGGCACCATGTTCGCCTCTGGCCTTGGGCACGGTCTGGGGCTGGATGGGGCGGCGGAGCTGTATGGGTCCTGCTGCAGGAGCGGCTTTACCACGCACGACGCGCTCGAGGTGGGCTATCCAGACGTCACATACCGCTACGTCCTCTATCTGCAAAACGATGGCACCGAGAGGGCGAGAGCCATGCTCCGGAGCCTTGTCGAGCAGCTTGCGTCGGCGGCTCCCACGAACGAGCTCGTGTGCTCAAGGGCCATCGCGGACGCCATGCTGGCTGCCTCGAAGACGCTCGTGGATGACATCCGGGCCAACCCCTCGGAGGCCGACCTTGCCACGGCGCGTGCGCTGTATGGCTACGGACGCGCCGCTGGCAGGCAGGTGCTTGGGCCCCGGGGCATGCTGGCCCTCGCGCTCGACGAGCTGGCCCGCGCCTCCCAGGACAGTCTCGACGCAAACCTCTACCAGGGAATCCCCGAGATGATCAGGGACATCCCGGGCCTGCTCCAGTTCTCGCGGGCGCCCGAGCGCGAGCGCGGCATGATCTGCGATGCGCTTGCCGAGGGGGTTCTTGGGTGCTGCGCGGACCTTGGTGGCTTTGCCCATGCGATGGCAGCCGTGTCGGACGCCTGCCGCTTCGAGACCCTCGAGGCCTGCGCGATGCTCGCGGCCAAGCGGGCGAGGGGCCGGCAGGGCACGCTTGACCGCCTCGCGCTCGTGCTCTCCTACGTCGCGGTCTACTGCGTGGGAGACGACGCGGCGCGAGACGCCATGGCTCGCGCCGTCTCCAAGGCAAAGCTCGAGGACCGCGACGCGCTCAAGCGCTCGTGCGCCTACTACTGCGGTCCCCAGGCGCTTGCCGAGCTGGGCATTGAGGCGCCGGCGGATGTTGCGCAACAGATAGACGGGATTCTCGCCGAAGATACGAGAAGGGGCGGGTTCCCGTTCTTCAGAAGGTAGCAGCGATCACAGGAGGCCGTCGATGGGCTTTCTCAACAAGGTGGCGGGGCTCGCTCAGGGAGCCTATGGCAAGGCGGCCGGATACCCGGACGCGGACGAGTCCTTCATCGGGGCGGACGTCGACGGCATGATCTGCCACATGGGGCTGTATCCCAACTACATCAAGATTCGTACCAGGGAGCCCAGGACCGAGCAGCTCAGGCGTGCTACGGAGAGCCCCATCGCGGCCTTGGTGGGCCCCGCCCAGGAGGTGGAGCGCATCATCCGCGTGGGCAGCCACGTGCGCGACTTCGAGCGCTGGACCGAGTTCGGCAAGCGCTGCTATGCGCTCAAGATCATGGGCACCAAGAAGCTCGTGCGCATCCGCCTCGTCCCGGCGGACGGCCAGCGCTTTGAGAACTACGTGATGAGCCACTGGATGTAGTGGCCGCGCCGCGGCTGCGGCACCGATGGAGAGGTGGTTTTGACATGGCAGACAACGGCTCCTGGAAGCCCCAGTACGACTCGAGAAGGCAGAAGGGTGGGCATGGCGCCTACTCTCCGAGCAAGATGTCCTTCTCGGAGCGCAAACTGGGCTTCTTCTCGCTCTTCCAGGCGGGCAACTGGGTGGTCCTTGGCTTGGTGGGCGCAGGCGCGATGGTGATCCTTGGCCTCACGGCGCTCCTGCGCGGCAACTGGGAGGGCTTCTTCTTTGCCCTCGTGTGCGCCGCGATCTGCTACAAGCTGTTCTTCCACAAGCGCTCGTAGGGGTGGCGGCTGATTGACACGGGCGGGCCCGATGCAAGGTGGCATCGGGCCCGTTTTTTGCGGGCATTGCTGCCGGGATTGGAGCTCTGCCTGGCCCCGGTCCGCTAGACGCTGACCGCGCTCCTTGTGGCTGCGACGCGGGCGAGGGCGCGCATGAGCCTCGCGACCTTCTCGTCCGTTGCGGCGTTGTCGCCGGACAGGTCGCAGCGCCAGGCCGTGAGCCGGGCGGCGTCCGGGCATTCCTCTATGGACACGTAGACATGCGACGGCCCCTCGGGGCGGAGCAGCCCCAGCTCGAGGCCACGCAGGCGCGCGCCAAAGAACATGCCGCCTCGGACTATCTCGAGCCCCGTTCGAACGCTTACGCACAGGCCCTCGCGGCGCGCCGCGGCAAAGACGGCGTCTTGCCAGGCGGCGTCCGGCAGGCCCTTGGCGCCGGGCACGCAGACGGGGCTCAGGGGATAGCCCGGCGCGCATCGTCTCCGCAGCTCATCGATGGTGATCTCTGATGCGCTCACGTGGCCTCCCGTCGGCTCTCTTCTCGCCCCATTGCGGGCGGTGTTTCTCGGTGTCGATTCTCGGTCAGGGCTGCCGGGGCTTGTTGCGCAACATATCCGGGCGCGTGCGCGTGATACTTCAACCCAACCAGTTACAACGGGAGAGCCATGGGGAACACGGAGCAGCTAGAGGTCATACAGATCGACGGCTTTACGCCGGCCGTGCCGGCCGAGCCCGGGCACGAGCAGGAGCTCTCGTCTCGCTTTGGCATGCTCTTCCTGCAGCCGGGCAGCACCCTTCGCGGCGGCTTTGGTGCCGTTGCCAAGGTGGTGAACCTCTACGAGGAGAGCTTTGCCCTCAAACGCCTGAACGCGCCGGAGGCCAGTGGTTCCTGCTCTGCCGAAGAGCTTCGCGAGATGCTGTTCGAGGAGTACAAGAACCAGCTCGCGGTGTCCAGGCTCAAGGGGTTCCCGCGGGTCTATGGCTATGGCTTCTGGAGGGGCGAGCCGCTCATCCTCATGGAGTGGATCGAGGGCACCACGCTGGCGCACGCCATGCCCGACCTTCCGTGCGAGGGAGACGGCGTGGTCGGCGAGGTAGTGGCGCAGGTGGGCATCTCTGTCCTGGAGATACTGCGGGGTGTGGAGCGCCTGGACAGCCGCCTTGTCCACAGGGATATCTCTCCCAACAACATCATGTTCCGCACGGGTGCCATGAGCCTCTCGCAGCAGGTGGCCGCCGGCGCCTTCGACACCTGCCTTGTCGACTTTGGCAACTCCACCACGCAGAGCCAGGGCGCGGGGACGGCCTTCACGCAGCGCGTGGGCATGCTGCGCGGCGCTACGCGAGACTACGCCCCGCCCGAGATGCTCACGGCAGACGTCGAGGGCATCGAGCGTCTGAGGGACAGCCCCGCCATCGACGTCTACGCACTGTGCAGCGTGCTCTACGAGCTCTACGCGGGGCATACGCCGTTCGACCTCACGCATTCGCTGGGGGGCTCGGACTATCGCACCAAGATGAGCGTGGAGCCCAAGCCGCTCGTGGCCCGGCGCGGCTATGAGGAGCCGCTGATTGCGGCCGTCATGGGCGGCATCAGGCCCGCGCAGGACGCCCGGCCCACGGTGGATGAGCTGCTCTATGAGCTCGAGCGCTGGTACGAGGGCCGACAGCGCAACGGCACGCTCGTGACGCCCAAGCCGGTTCCGGCTCCCGAGCAAGCCACGACACCCGTTGCGTCTGGGGCAGCTGCGGTGCCTGTGCCGGCTCCCGTGCCTGAGCCGGTCACGGTGCCTGCGCCGACGTCCGAGCCTGCCGCGACGCCTGTGGCGCGCGATGGCGCCGCTGGTGGGGCGCGTCGCCGAGCTCCTGCCCCTGCGCCCGCTGCCACTACGCATAGGGTGCCCATGCCTACGCCGGTGCCAGTTCCGGCTCCCACCGGTGTCGCCGGGTCCGCGACCATCCCGGTGCCCACGCCCGTGCCGGCTCCCGCTCCCAAGGCGGCCGCCGCGCCAAGGCCAGCGAGTGCTGCCGGCTCCCGGGCTGCTGCTCCCAGGCCGCGTGCCGCCGCGCCGAAGCCGACAGGCTCTGCCGGGCCACGCGCTGCTGCGCCCAAGCCGCGGGCGAGTGCGGCCCCAAAGCCCACCGCCGCACCTGCGCCCGCTCCCTCGGGCTTCTCGCCCACGGGAGGCCGCCGCGGAAGAGCGGCCTCGAGTGGCGGGGCGCCCATCGGCTTCAGGGACGTCCGGCACTCGGAACCCGTGAGAAAGCTCGGTTGGAGGCTTCTGGCGATTCTCGGCATCGCGTTTGCCCTCAGCGTTGGCTCGTGTGCCGCGAGGGTGGCGTTTGGCCAGGAGCTTCCCGAGCCTGCGCCGATGACGCAGGAGCGCGATTCAGGCAGCGAAAACGTTAATGAGCGGGGCGAGGCTCCCGCTGAGGAGGATGTCACATGGCAGAGGTAACGCCGAGGCGCGTCATGTTCGAGGACCTGAGGAGGTTCGCCGGGCTCGACTATCACGACGCCTGCTGCCTTTTGCTCTCCACGCGCCCCGTGGCCGGTGGCCTATCTCCGCGTGACTCGCTCGAGGTCATGCACCGTTCGAGCATCATGCGCAACTACGTGGACGTGACTCCCGAGAAGACGAACTCCGCTCACTTTGGCGAGCTTTCGAACGCCTCGCTCAACGTCATTGCCCGCCTGGTTGCCCGTCAGGGAGCTGGGGCGGCGACGCGCGCCATGATTGCCGAGCACTACCGCGGGCCAGCCGCGGGCGCCATGGCCGCGGCGCTCGACGCGTGGGGCCTGAGTGGGCAGGCGTACCTCAACGCCGTCGAGTGCGTTGACATGGCAGTACTTCCCGCGAGCAAGGACAGGGTCTCGCTCTATGTCATGCTCTTCGTGGCGACGGGGTGCCTGCAAGATCCGGCGCGCGCCGTCCAGACGGTCGAGGACTTTCTCGAGAGGCGCATGGGCGGCCACTTTAGCTCGACGAAGCTCAGGCTCGACGGTGGGGGAGGGGAGCGCTCCTCGGCTCCCGCTGCCGAGGTCGTTGAGACGACGCTGGGGCTCATTCTGCGTGAGGGAAACATCGTGAGGCTGCCGGCCCATGAGCTCTCTCGGGACCCAGAGGGCACCGTCATTGGGTACCTGCCTGCAGGCACGAACGTCATCGGCGCGCCGGACGGCAGCGTGAGCGCCAGGCACCTGCGCATATGGCGTGAGGGCGGGCGCTGGTATGCGCAGGGTCTGGGGTCCACGGCGGGCACCACGCTTAGGCGCGGGCTGGACGGCCAGGAAGTCGTAGTGGAGCCTCCGCGCGCGGAGGCTGAGCCGGGACGCGAGTACCCGCCTGTGGAGATTCACGTGGGAGACGAGCTGTGCCTGGGCGGCAAGGTGACCTACATCGTGGCACAGGGCAGGATCGGATAGCGCCTGGTCTCGCACGCCAGAGGGAACGCATCAGGGGAGGGTGGGCCCCTTTGGTTTGCCCGGAAAGCCCCGCGCGTGAACGCGGGGCCCCGACCGGTCCCCGTGGGTCCGCGGGAGGGCCCATTGGGGTACAATCGGTACCAGCAGAGGGTTTCCGCCCTCCTGCAAGTGGATGTTATGGTGGGCAACGCCCTCCAAGGAACAGCCGCCTGGCCGGGCGGCTGTTCCCATCTAGAAGGCCTGCCCGGGTTCCGCTACCTCAGAATGGTGATGAGATAGGCGACGGCGATGACGAGCAACGCCGCCGCGAGGACAGCCAGGACGAGACGATCCATGGGAACCCTCCTTCCTTCCCGCGAGGTCTCGGAGGGCACCGCCTGCTGGTCTGCCCAGTTTACCAGATTACGAACGGATGTTCCGTCCCAAAGGGCTACGTCCCCTTTGGGACAAACGAAAAGAGCCGTTCGCGGGCTTGGTCTCGCGAGCGGCTCTTGATGACACTGTTGCGTCTTGTTCCTACAGCTTGGCGCCGCAGCTCGTGCAGAACTTGCTGCCCGGCTTGATCGGTGCACCGCAGTTCCCGCAGAACCCGCCTGCGGCGGGAGCGGCTGCCGGCTGGGCCGGTGCGGGTGCGGTGGGAGCGCCATTGCTCTGCCACTGGGCCGGTGCGGACACGGGGTTGCCGTCGTTGTAGAAATAGCCGGTGCCAAAGGTAGAGACTGCATGCTCGATGGCATCGCAGAAGCTCTTCTCGGCTCCCATGTCCTGCGGGTCGGTGTACTGGTTCAAGCTTGCCTGCGCGACCTTCACGGCTCCGGATGCAATGGCCTTCTTGAAGGCTGACGCGTTCTCATAGTCGTTCTGGGCCTTCTCGAGCTCCGCTTGATACTTCTCGATCTGATTCTGCCTCTCGCCCGGCATGCGATATACGGTCACGGTGTTGTCCCGCTCATACAGGACGTAGTAGTCCCAGGTCCACTGTCCGCTCTCGAAGGTCAGGCCGGGATAGTCGGTGGTCTTCTTGAAGAGGCCGCTGGGCTTGGGCTCGGTTATCACTGCGTCGTCGAACTTGACCTCGATACCCTTCAAGCCCGTGGCGGTAACGATGTCCTCGCCGAGGTCTCCGAGGTGGCCATTGACGGTTGTCTTCTTGGTCGAAGTGGATTCGAGTGTCTCGATCGAATACTCGTAGTCAGCCATTGTGAAGTCCTTTCGCTTGCGCCGGGCGTTTTCTGTGATGCCTCGCATTGTCCGACCCCGCTTAAGGGAAACGTTGCGCAACATTGACGAGTGTGAGGTTGCGTCCCGCACGCTGCCCCCACCACCGGCCAATGTTGCGCAACGTCTTTCGCCGTTCTCGCCCCAGAATGCTCGCAACGTGAGACTTCGAGTGAGGGAGATGCAAGATGAGCGATCAGGCGGGTTCGGCCGGGTTCTGCGGGCAGTGCGGGGCGCCACTTGTCCCGGGAGCAAAGTTCTGCGGCAGTTGCGGGGCGACCGTGGCAGCCCCGGCCAAACCCTTCGTGTTCCGCGGGGAGACCCCGCTTGAGAAGCTGCCACTTGATCCGGCGCACCTGTATGCCGAGGATACTTTCGATGAGGCAATGGCATCTGACGATCCCGTTCGCCTTGAAGAGCTTGCGCGGAGGGCGAGCGCGTACCAAGAGATCAAGCACTTTGATCAAACCTTTGGGCTTGAGCGGTGTGACTCGTTCTTTGTGGATGGCAGAGGGGCGGTTGAGCAGGCCCGGGATATTCTCGCACCGTCAATCAAGCAGAATCTCGATGCAACCAAGTCCCCGGCCGCGCCCTTTCAGGTCGAGGCAATGGAGGTTCCCAGCGATGGCCGACCTTGCATTCGCGTCATCTCTCTTGGCTCGGGTCTCTCGCCAGTGGATATGGGGACTTACTTCATTTTGTTCGACAGTAAGCCAGACGGAATCATGGTCTATGTGATCAACAGCCACGGCAATGGCTACTATGCTGCGAGGCATCTGATTGACGGGAGAAGGCTTGGGCAGGACGAGACGGAGGCCCTCTGCTCCTGCGCCCGAGCCTCGGAGGCTATGCGCATGCTTGGCGCCAACGTCTATACGGCGGTGTTGTTTGCCGTTGGGCAGCTGAATCGCAACCTGTTTAAGAACCAGGGTTAGGGGACGTAGCCCTTTGGGATGCCCGTCACGCGTTCGGCGTGTGGCGGGCGTCTCGTTCGAGCGGTTTCCCTACACGTACCCTAGAGTACGGTACCGTAGGGTACGGATTCCAAGCGGTGGTTGCCACGAGACGGAAGAAAGCCCCGCGCGTGAACGCGGGGCCCCGGCCCGTCCCCGTTGGTCCGCGGGAGGGCCCGCCGGGGTGCAATCGGTGCCAGCAGAAGGTTTCCGCCCTCCTGCAAACGGTGAACATGGTGGGCAACGCCCTCCTAGGAGCAGCCGCCTGGCCGGGCGGCTGTTCCCATCTAGAGGGTCTAGCCCGGGCGGCGCTACCTCAGGATGGTAATGAGATAGACCACGGCGATGACGAGTGCCGCCGTGGAAGGACTGCCAGGACTAGACGATTCATGGGAGCCCTCCTCCCCTCCCGCGAGTGCTCGGAGGGCACCGCCTGCTGGCGGCGTCATTCTATCATGAATTCGAACGTGTGTTCTGTAATCCGGGGCGGCTCATACATGGGGCGGGCGCTACGCACACAGGCCATCTACGTGGCAAAAGCCACATTTTCTTGTCCGAAAGTCGAGTAGTGAACAAGTTTGTGGCCTAAATTGGCCCTGCTTTCAAATCGTCCGAATAGGGACAGCGCATCTACCAGACGCTTTGCAATCGCTACTGCCTCGCTGCGTCCGCCAAAGTGCGGCCAGCTCGTTCACTACTCGGCTCTTGGACATGAGAATCTCCCCATCTCCACGTAGATCGCTCGCGAGTCTGTCGCCCGGCAATGCCTTTCGGCCGCGCGTACCAACCGCTCAATTTGTTGCACAGCAAATCGGCGAAATCGTCTGGGACAGTTGAGTGAGCGCCTTTGGGGCGGCTGACGAAGAGACGGCCACGCCAAGGCAGCAAAACGTTGGACGAGAGACGGGACAGAAATATGGCCGACTACTGCGAGAACGAACTGCTTGTTTTTTCGACCGAGCAAGGCGTCAGGGACACGCTTCGCTGGATGCTCAAGAACCTCGTGGACGCAGGCACCTTTGATGCATCCAAGGTGCCCGGCGAAAGCGTCTCAACCGGGGAGCTGAGTCAGTGCGTCAACGGGGCTACCGGCGGGGACGAGGGCCTCAACTCTCTGAAGGCGATCGGTGCGGACGGGGAGCTTGGGGAGTATTACGCGTCCGTCTGGGCCGAGAAGCTCGACGATTGCGTCTGGCAGCTGAGGTACTCGTACTCCACCAAGTGGGGTCCCGCCCACTGTAACATCGAGGCGCTGGGGACGTCGGAGCCGCGAATCGTTCTCGATCGATGGAAGCAGGAGTACGACTCCTTCCCCGAGCACGACGCGTACGCCAACGATGGCAGCGGCGAGTGGGACATGAGGGGCCACATCGACTACGACTACGGCAAGCCCGACTGCTACATCTCGGCCTTCTACGAGATGATCGGCCGCGGGCCGCTTCCGCCAAACCCCGAGAAGATCAAGCGCCTCCTGAAGCAGAAGAAGTACGACGAGATCCTCGCGATGAAGGACGACCCGGCCGTGCGCGAGGCGTGCACGCACGTGAGCGCCATGACGTTCTTCAAGAAAAAGAAGATGGACGCCTACGTCACGCTCCTCAAGATGACGGACAACCGCTACCACCCCACCAAGGTGGACGAGTACCTCGACGTGCTCCGCAGCAGCAAGTATGCCGAGGTGCTTCCCGTGTTCATCAAGCGCTACGCCTGGGACAAGAAGTCCGTCAAGATCGCCCGCGAGTTCCTCGCGACGAAACGGAACGGCAAGGAGGCCGCGGAGCTTCTCGAGGCCGAGCTCGCCGAACGCGGCCTCGACCTGTAGCAAAGAGCCTCCCAAGGGCGTTGGTCGCTCTTGGGAGGCTCGTCTTTTGTCGGGCTGCTGCGCCTGCGCTACTCGGCCGCGTTCCCGTCCGGGCGCGCATCTCGCGCTACTCGACCACGTTGCCGTTCTCGTCGTAGCGATAGAAGCCCTCGCCCACGGCGATGCCCGTCTTGCCGGCGTCGACGTAGCCGCGGAGCAGCGCCACGATCTGGCCGTTGACCGTCGAGGGGTCGTCGGCGCCGGGCTGCATGCCCATGATGTGCATAGCGAGCGGCAGGCCCACCTTGTCGAGCTTGCGGAACGGCGTCTGATCCTTCGTGGCGCCCGTGTCGAGCTCCCAGCACAGGTCAACGGTCGCCGGGTCGGAGACGCCGGTGGCCACGAGCTGCAGCGCGGCGCGGAACCAGGGGATGAGCAGGGTGTTCAGGATGTAGCCCGGCTGCTCCTTGTTGAGCTTGAGCGGAATCATGCCGATGGCGTAGGAGAACTCGTCTGCCAGCGCGAAGCTCTCGTCGCTCGTGCGGTCGTGGCGCATGAGCTCCGTGAGGTTGTTGCGCCAGATCTGGTTGGCAAAGTGCAGCGTGAGGTAGCGGTCCGGCCTGCCGGTGGCGTCGGCGAACGTGCTGGGGAGGAACGTCGAGGAGTCGGTGAGCAGCACCGTGTGCTCGGGCATCACGGGTGCGATCTTCTCGTAGAGGTCGGTCTTCTGGGCAGGGTCCTCGTTGATGCACTCGATGACGACGTCGGCGTCTCCGAGCGCCTCCTCGAGGCTCGTCGTGAGGTGTATCTTGGGCAGGCGCTCCTCGGCCTGGGCGATGAGCGCGTCGATCTGCTCGGGCGCGAGGTCGCGGTTATCCGACAGGCCGCGGCAGTAGGCGGACGGGTCGGTCTTCCAGGCGTTCAGCACGTCGACGATCTGCTTCTTGACGCTCGCGAGGCGTGGGCGTGCGCGCTCGATGGAGGCGTCGCTTCTCAGCCAGACGGTGGTCTCGAAGCCCTTGTACGCGACCATCGAGGCAATCTGGCTGCCCTCCGTGCCGCAGCCCGCGATCGTGACCCTCTTGACGTCCTTGATGTCCATGGGACCCCTCTCTGTTGGATGTTTGATAGTGCCCCGGGGGATGTTATAGGACCGTTGAGCTGCGGCGCATTGCTCGAATCCGCGAGCGGTGGGGAGGGGCGGCGAGGCGTCTCGGGTCCGTGGGGCGTTGGGCGCGGGCTGGCTAGCGCTGCTCCTCGGACAGGTGGCTGACGAGGAACCTCACGAGATGACCGGTGGCCTGATCGAGCTCGAGGCCGTCGGCAAAGCCGTGGCCGGCGCCCTCTATCACGTGGAGCTCGGCGTGGGCGAAGGTGCGTGCGGCGCGCTGGGAGTAGGAGAGGTCAACCAGCGGGTCCTCGCTGCCGTGCGTGATGAGGACGTCCCGCGTGCAGGCGGAGATTGCGGCGTAGGGGTCGAGGGCAAGGGCGTCTGTGGCGTAGCGACGCCCCACGTCCATGCTGAGGCAAAAGAACGTCTCGGGCACGTCTGCGGCGCTGGCGAAGCGGGAGCGCAGGTCATCGGGGATGCAAAAGCCCGGGTAGTGCAGGGCGAGGCCGCGGATGCGTCCGGGCATGCGCGCGGCCACGAGGGCGCTCACGAGCCCGCCGAAGCTCGCGCCAAACAGGAAGACGCTCTCGGCGTCCACGCGCGGGTCTGCCGCGAGGGTATCGACGACCTCGGTGAGGTCTGCGACTTCCGTAAGCACGGACATGTCGAGCGGACTGCCGGCGCTGCGGCTGTTCGTGGAGCCGCCGCGGAAGTCAAAGCAGTACAGCGCGAGGCCGGCGTGCGTGATGGCCTCGGCAAAGCGCAGGCCGCGCTCGCCGCTCGAGTCGAAGCCGTGCGAGTAGATGACGAGTGGCAGCGGCGTGCCCGGCGTGTCCGATGCGCCCGGCGTGCCCGTCGCGCCGTCCGGCAACGCGAGCTTGCCGAAGATGCGGCCGCGCGGCGACTCAATGGAGCGTTCGACGATGTACATGGGACCTCCAAGGTTGGCTACCTAATGTCAACGAGCGTGTGCTCGAACGCACGGCTGCCATAGGCGCACAGCAGGGTGCACGCGGCTCCGTTGGCGCGAACCTGCCCGAGGCGGTCGAGCGCCACCTGGGGCGCGGTGCCCCCGAACGCGGGCATGGCGATGATGACGGTGCTCATGCGGCGCTCCCTCTCCTATGGCCGTCCGGTCCCCG
>ERZ808240.1353-NODE-1353-length-30822-cov-52.071635_pt1 | contig 30822 bp, 25 predicted proteins | sample MGYA00521084_ERZ808240 | MGnify/ENA primary metagenome ERZ808240 (study PRJEB31516, sample SAMN03275571) | gut metagenome | biome: mammalia-associated habitat; material: feces | host: Papio cynocephalus | place: Kenya | collected 2012-08-06 ... | reverse complement strand
ATGTAAACCATCGCAACGGCCTCGCATCCGCCCAGGTTGCTCCCACAGATGATATTATTCTCCCACGGATCCCACATGCACATGACGCTCACGCATCCCTCCTCGCATCCGTCATTGTGCCGAGGGCACAACAAAGAGGTTCATTTCATGCACCTTTTCTCGCCATGGCAGAGCCGAAGCAAGCTTCACTCTGCTCATTTGGCTTAACGAAAAGGTTGTCTCTGTTTAGGTCCGTTGCTTACCTCCCATTGGTACAAAAGTTGTTCCATGTTGTAAAGGTTGTATTTGTTGTCTTAAAAATGGCTCTTCCGGATTTGGGAGCGACGGGAACGCTGCTTTGGGCTTGAATGTAAACCGATATAAACCCCATGGATGTGGGAAGCCCTGACGGGCTCATGCTGCTGTTTGTGTCCTTGGCCTTGTGAGTGGGGCTCACGGCCCATGCCGCAAACAGTAGCATGGCGGCTGTCGCCGCCTTCCCGCACCCCTGGCCATAAACCGAATTTAACCGCTCACGCAGTAGGATTGCAAACTGATGAAACCGCTTACGCATGTCTTGCAAGCCATGCTGTTTACATTCAAGCCATGGGTCTCGTCACGCCAAATTCCGGAAGAGCCATTTGAAAAACTACCACCATTACCCGTCTTGTCGGATCTTCGTTATGGCGGTAATTTCAACTCGGCTTTTGTATCCTGTAGCCCAGATGACTAAGTTGTCACCTGTCGAAATATCGGGTGAGCCACAACTTTTCCAACCTATTTTTGTAACTTTGCAGCCAAAACAACAATAATGGGAAAAGGAAAATTAGCTAAGTTTGCAGAGATGAAGGCCATGAAGAACGTCTTCGAGTATCCATTCTCCGTCATCGACGACGTGCCCTTCACCATGAAAGGCCATTGGCGCGACCAATACTTCCACAACGACAACCCCATCGTCCTGGAGTTGGGTTGCGGCAAGGGCGAGTATACCGTGGGATTGGGAAGGCTCTATCCCAACGTCAACTTCATCGGAGTGGACATCAAGGGAGCACGCATGTGGACGGGGGGCAAGCAGGCCCTGGCAGACGGACTGGACAACGTGGCCTTCCTGCGCACCAACATAGAGATCATCGACCGATTCTTCGACCCAGGGGAAGTGCAGGAGATCTGGCTCACCTTCTCCGACCCGCAGATGAAGAACCCGAGAAAACGACTGTCGTCAACATTCTTCCTGCAGCGCTACCGCAACTTCCTGGTGGACGGTGGCACCATCCATCTCAAGACCGACTCCAACTTCCTCTTCACATACACCAAACTGATGGTGGAAAAGAACCTGTTGCCGCTGGAGGTCTGCACGGAGGACCTCTACCATGACACGCCAGCGGCCATCGCGCAATCGCCCATTCTCACCATCCAGACTTACTACGAGTCGATGTGGATCGCCCGCGGCCTCAACATCCGCTACATGCGTTTCCACCTGCCGCACGAGGGCGAGCTCACGGAGCCCGAGGTGGAGATAGAGCTCGACGACTACCGCAGTTACCACCGCACAAAGCGAAGCAGCTTGAAAACGGCCAAGTAAGCGTCGCTACGAACAAAGCCCACCGGCAAATCCACAAAACACAAAAGACAACTTGCCAATCGCCTTCATCCCCGGCGATTGGCAAGTTGTCTTTTGTGTTTAATGATGGCTATTACAAGGCTCACCCCATCCAGGCCCGCTTACATGGCAGGCTTGACGGGGAACATATAGAAACTGCGGTCGGGATTATAATCAATCATCCACTGGTCGACAACGATATGATCGTCAAGCGCCGTAATGACCAGCGTGTGGTTACCACCCTCCAAGGTGATGGGGGTGGAGCGCAAGGCCTGCCCCCTAAGCACGTTCACCTTCCAGCGCTCTGAGCGGAAGGGTTCCTTGAGCGAGTAGACCACAGGCTCACCGCCATCCACACTGACCGAATAACGGATGTCACCCTTGTCATTGGCCTGGGTGGGAATGAGTGCCGTGTAGAGAACAGCAGCGCCTGGCTTGGCATAGAAGCTGTAGGTCAGCGAGCCACCCTTGGGCAGCTGCACCGCCTTCATGGAGTGACCCAGCATCTCCACGGGCTGAGCGCCACCGTTGGCCGACTGGTAATCGCAGGCATTGCGCACCACACAACCGTCCTGCTCCATCTTGGCTACAATGGGATCTTGCACATACTTGCTCATCTCCTCGGCCGTCACCTGGTCGGGAAGAGATGGGGCCTGGAACACGGGCAAGCCACGCGGAGCCATGTCCATCAGTCCATCCCATTTGCCATGAGCCAACTGCTTGTTGTAGGTCTCCGTGAGCTTCTGTATCTCCTGATAAGCCTTCACGCTTCTGACTGCCGCCTCCAGCGCCTCATCATCCTTGTGGAAGTTCTCCTTGCGGGCGATGTGACGTGCCTCCTGGGCTTGCAACTGCTTGGTGGCCATGGCGGCCGCACAGAAGACAGGATATTTGACAGCGGCAAAGAAAGCATCCTTCAGCTCCGGGCGGATGAGATGCTCCGCAGCTTCCACCTGTTCTTTTATATTGTCGTAATCGTTCAGATAGCGTTCCAACTCATTGCCAAACTCATCAGCAGAGAACTCAGTGTCCTGTACTGGCGACAAGCCATTCTTATAGCGAGACCAATCAAGTTCCACCTGGCTCCAGCCCATAAACTCGGGACGACGCACACCACAAAGGCGGTAGAACTCAGTCATGGGCCCTACCAGTTGGGCGCCTGCCTCCTCACCAAACTGTTGGGTGAGCCACTGGCGCAAATGCTGCTGCAGCGAGGTGGCCGTGACCGACTGAATGTCCCAAGCCATGTCCATGAAGAGCGACAGGTCATAAGCCGCCACCTTGGGATCATGCACATTGGCTATCCACAACCGACGGGCATGATGGTCCCATGCCTGGCGCATCTCCGAATAGACAAGACCAGGCTGGGTGGTGGTCAGCCAAAGGTAATCGTGGGGACGACCCCAATAGGAGAGATGATAATAAACGCCACCCCCACCCGACCGGCGTTGCTCAGCCGCATCAGGCAGACGGGTCAGGTAGCCATAGTTGTCGTCGCACCACATGAGCGTCACGTCATCAGGCACCTTCAGTCCCGACTCATAGGCATGCAGCACCTCCTTATAGGGTATGAACACCTGGGGCACCTTCTTCAAGTCATGGTTGACGGTCTGACGGAGAATCTTGCGTTGCTCGTCGATGACACTCTGCAAGGCCGACACCTGTGCGGCGCCGCTCCCGACACCTTCCATGGCCCCATCGTGGATGCCACGCATGCCCAGCGTATAGAGGGCGTCCATGTGAGCCGTCTCCTGCACACGCTCCCGCCAATACTGCTCCACCTGCTTGCGGTTGGTCACCCAGTTGTAGTGCCCCATCGTCTTGCTGTCCCACTCTGCCACATTGTTTCGGAGAAGGGGCTCACAATGGGAGGATCCCACCACGATGTCGAAGGAGTCGGCCACCTCACGGTTGCCCTTGACCTGAAAGAAGCCTTTGGTCCCCTCGTGCATGGCAGGCCACAGGGTATTGGCACGCAAGCGCAGCAACAGCTGGAACAGGCGGTGGTAATAGCGGGGACCTATCACACCTGTCTTGGAGTGCCGGTCAACGAGTTGCTTGTCCCATACACGCGAGGACCAGTCCTCGTCATTGATGAACACACCGCGATAATCGACCGAAGGACGCTGCAGGATTTCAAATTTATCGTCGAGCGCCAGGTAGTTCTTGCGCAAAGGCGTCACATCGCCCCAGTCAATCCAAGGAGAGACACCAGCCTTGCGCGACAGCTCCAAGATGCCGTAAGCCGTGCCACGCCCGTTGCTGCCCACGATGATGACCTTGCCCCTACGGGTGCCCATCCAGAAGGCGTCAGGCTTGGCAATGATCTTCTCGATGGGCAACTTGTAGGCCGAAAGAGCCTTGAACTCCTTGTTGGTCAGCATGTCGAGCTGGTAAATCTCTATCTTGCCGGTGCCCTTGTGTGCCGACTTGCCTGTGACGGCCTTCATGTCTGAGGAGAACATGTCGAGCGCCTTGGCTACGACCGTCCCGTAGTTCTTTTGCGTGGAATAGGTGACGTGTCCGCCCGAATACCACACCACATCCTTGGCCGCTACCGTGGTAGACAATCCGAGGCAAGCGAATAGGAAAATATATCTGAAATTCATGCGTGTATTGTGTATAGTGTATTGTGTATAGTGTATTGCTTATCGTGCTTCTTCCGATGATGCTTCTTTCCATCCCAAGATACCCTTGCCGTTTTCATCCAGCTCTATGCCGAGACCAACGACCTGTCGCTTGTCGGCCTTGAGTGACTTCATAGCCTCGTCCACTTGTCCCATGCCCATTTGTCTGAACAAACAAGCCTGCAATGACTGGACATCGCTTTCGGAACGCATGGCCAGAGCTGGCAACACCATATTATAAAGGGCCTGCCTTACTTCCTCGTTGGGAAAGCCAAGCGTATAGCCGAACTCATCGCTGTCCTTGATGGTCAAGTAGCCAGATTGGTAGAGAAACAACTCGGCGCCACCACCTGTCACATCGGAGGTCTCCAGGGTGTTGCGCATCATAAAGCAACGCTCGAAGTTCTTCAAGCGAAGCTCCATATTGTCCACGAACTTAGGTATTAAAGAGGTGGCTCCCGATGCTGCCCAATAGTTACCAAGCTCTTGGGTGTTCAATGCATTGATAAAGCTGTATGGATTGTATATGTCAACCATGTTACGCCGGCTGAAATGGTAACCATCATAATAATCCTTCAACTTGTCGTGGGTCTGCTGCAGGGTCCATCCATTGGCCTCAGCCATCCGTTCCAACTCGGGCCTGAAGTTTTCCTTAATTTCTTTCTCCGTGACACCACAGATGGCGGCATACTCGGGCAGGAAACTGATGTTGGTCAGGTTGTTGAGCACAGAGAACAAGGATATTTGTGTAAATTTCGTGACGCCTGTGATAAACACCAGCTTCTCATATTCATCGCAAGCCTTCAACACGGCAAACACGTCTCGGTAGACAGCGGTGCAGTCATCATGCTGCGACGTCTTCCAAGAGTGTTGCAATGGGGAGTCATACTCATCTATGAGAACCGCCACCTTATTGCCGGTATTCTTGTAAGCCGTCGTTACGATGCGCCTGAACCTTACGGCCAGAGAGGCCGTGGACAGGGGAGTGATGCCATAAGCGGCCTCATACTCCTGGAAGGTTTCGCTCAAATAAGACTCTATGGTTTGCGGCGTGGATCCGGCAAGGCTCATGTCAAGATGAACGACAGGATGCTTCGTCCACTTTAGCTCCAACTGCCTGATTTTCAATCCCTCAAAGAGATCTTTCCGACCTTCAAGATACATCTGTAACGTATCAATAAGAATCGACTTGCCAAAACGACGCGGACGGCTCAAGTAGTTGAACTTATTGCCTTCATTCACCAATTTCCAGACAATGTCGGTCTTGTCCACATAGAGATAGCCTTCTTCCCTGATGACCTTAAACGACTGTATGCCGGCCGGTAGTCTGCGGTTGTTGATGTTTGCCATAACCTCATTCTCCATTATTGTTTTTTGCAAAGTTAGGTTTTTAATTCCAATGCACAAAACATTACGCTCCATTTTGTCTTCTTAATCCTTACATCGTGGCGGAGGTCTCCGGCCTCCGCAGCAAGCATTTTTTTATATGCCATGTCCACATTTGTCATATCCGCATTGTAACTTTGCAGCAGTAACCAAAGAAGGAAAAGTAATGAAAATGCCGCGAGCAATACGTTCGGGATAAGAAGCCTTGCAAAAGAGAAATATAAGGTCTTCATTTTTTTCGATAAGACTAGAACCTGTGTCAGGATTTGGTACACCATCGTCGTAATTTTGCACACGTAAAAACAAAACTTGGAGTTCAACGATAGACAAACAGAACCACACGGAGAAGAGATGGAGACAACAGACGGTCGGCATAGGTGGATGGCCAGGGGGGGGCACCAGCACTTTGCACAACCATTTTGTTGGCTATCTTTTCTCCACTTTTGCATATCAGAGACTATGGGCATCCGCATGAAGTTTTACAGCTGGCTCATCGCCCTCTTGGACCGTCGGCGTCTCACCTTCGAGGAGATCACCGATGAATGGAGCAATGCCACCGCCAATCCTTTTGGACACCCGAGACCTACTGTGATAATTGCTTTGATGACGTCGTACCTCGCACGCGACAATCCGACAAGCACCAATAAAAAGTCCTGCCAAAAAGATTTTTCTCCGACATCATGGCGCCTTCTCAACAAAAAAGTGGTAATTTTGCAGGAAAATGACAACAAAATGACCATTTATCCCAAACTGATTACAGACGCCCTGGCCACAGTGACCTATCCCGGCACCAAGAAAAACCTGGTGGAAAGCAACATGGTGGCCGACAACATCCGCATAGAGGGGAACAAGGTTTCGTTCTCACTCATCTTCCCCCGAGACACCGACCCCTTCATCAAGTCGACGCTCAAGGCCGCAGAGGCCACCTTGAAATACAAGTTGGGCGAAGACGTGGAGGTACACATCTCCACCGAGTTCACCAGCGCCAAGCGTCCCGAGCCTGACAAGCTGCTGCCCCAGGTGAAGAACATCATAGCCGTGAGCTCCGGCAAGGGCGGTGTGGGCAAGTCGACCGTGGCGGTCAACCTCGCCATCGCCCTGGCCAAGCTGGGCTATAAGGTGGGACTGCTCGACACGGACATCTTCGGCCCGTCCATTCCCAAGATGCTGGGTGTGGAGGGAGCACGCCCCTACGCCGTGGAGAAGGACGGACGCCAGCTCATCGAGCCCGTTGAGAAATACGGCATCAAACTGCTGTCCATCGGCTTCTTTGTCAACCCAGAGACCGCCACACTCTGGCGAGGCGGCATGGCCACCGCAGCCCTGAAGCAGCTCATCGCCGACGCTGACTGGGGCGACCTCGACTACTTCGTGCTCGACACGCCTCCCGGCACATCCGACATCCATCTGACCCTCCTGCAGACGCTGGCCATCACGGGTGCCGTCATCGTCTCCACACCACAAAAGGTGGCCTTGGCCGATGCACGCAAGGGAATCGACATGTACCAGAACGACAAGGTGGGTGTGCCCATCCTGGGACTGGTTGAGAACATGGCCTGGTTTACGCCGGCCGAGCTTCCCAACAACAAGTATTACATCTTCGGCAAGGACGGATGCAAAAACCTCGCCAAGGAGATGGGCTGCCCTCTCCTGGCTCAAATCCCCATCGTGCAAAGCATCTGTGAGGATGGCGACGACGGCCAGCCCGCCGCGCTGAAGACCGACACGGCCACGGGATTGGCTTTCATCAATCTCGCACAAGCCGTGGTGACCACCGTCAACGTGAGAAACAAGAAGTTGCCCAAGACCCACATCGTGCAAGTGAAAAATGAAGGTTGAGCTTCGTAACATCTTCTCCATAGGCGGTATCGTACTGACACTCATCCTGCTGTCTTCATGTGGCGCTGACAGGAACCTCAAGAAAGGCGAGAAGTATCTCGCCTTAGGCGAATACTACGATGCGGCCAACGAGTTTAAGCAGGCTTACCAAAAGACACCGCCCAAACAGCGCGACAAGCGCGGACACGCCGCAAGCCGAATGGCACTGTGCTATGCCAAAAGCTTGCAGACGGCCAAGGGCATCGCTGCCTACCGCAACGTCATTCGCTACCAGCAAGACCAGTGGCAAGACCACCTGGCGCTGGCCCAGCTGCTGATGAAGAACGGGTCATACAAGGAGGCATCGACAGAGTTTCAGGCCGTCATCGACTCCATGCCCGACAACGCCCTGGCACACGTGGGGCTGGCGTCGGCCAAGGAGGCAACGGCCGTGAAAGAGCTCGGAAGCCGCTACACGGTGAAGAAGATGGACATCTTCAACTCACGACGGGCCGAATACTCGCCCATGCTCTATGGTGACGAGTACGACCAACTCTATTTCACGTCGACACGCAACGAGGCGCAAGGTGACGAGGTGAGTGGCATCACGGGCACTAAGGCGGCCGACATCTTCTACTCGGAAAAGGACGACAAGGGCAAATGGAGCAAACCGGAACCTGTGACGGGCGGTCTCAACACTGACTATGACGAGGGTGCCTGTTGCTTCTCGAGCGACGGGCGCGACATGTACCTGACGCAATGTGTCACCGACCCGTCTTATCCTCGCTATGCGCAGATCGTGAAGTCGAGCCGCTCGGATGCCGCTTGGGGAAAAGCCTCGGAGGTGAAGTTGAGCAACGACACGCTGTCAAGCTTTGCCCATCCGGCCATCTCGCCCGACGGCGAATGGCTCTACTTCGTGTCGGACATGCCTGGCGGCAAGGGCGGGCTGGACATATGGCGCGTACGCTTGACCGCATCGGGACTCGGTGGCGTGGAAAATCTCGGCGAGCCCATCAACACGCCGGGCGACGAGGAATTTCCGACGTTCCGGCCCAATGGCGACCTTTATTTCTCAAGCAACGGCCACAAGGGCCTGGGAGGGCTCGACATCTACTATGCACGCGTGGGCAAAGACCACAAATACCACCTCTACCATCCGGGCTATCCCCTCAACTCCGCAGGAGACGATTTCGGTATGACCTTCGAGGGGCCACACAACCAAGGTTTCTTCTCATCCAACCGGGGCGACGGACGTGGCTGGGACCACATCTACTCGTTCTACAATCCCGAAATCGTGCAGACGGTCAAGGGGTGGGTCTACGAGATGGACGGCTACGAGTTGCCTGCAGCTGAGGTCTACGTCGTAGGCGACGACGGCACCAACGAGAAACTCTCCGTGCGCTCCGACGGCTCGTTCACCAAGGTGCTCGACAATGGCGTGTCGTACCTGTTCCTGGCCACCTGCAAGGGCTACCTCAACCACAAAGAGGAAATACGCGCCCTCACCGAACCTAAGGAAAGCCGCGACACCACCTTGCAATTTGCCCTGGCCAACATTTCCGCCCCCACTCTCATCGACAACATTTTCTACGACTTCGACAAGGCTACCCTTCGCGACAGTTCCAAGACAGCCCTTGACCAACTGGTCAACTTGCTCAACGAGAACCCTAACGTGACCATTGAGCTCAGCGCCCACACCGACTACAAGGGATCGGAGGCCTACAACAAGCGCTTGTCACAACGCCGCGCCGAATCGGTGGTCAACTATCTCATACAGCATGGCATAGCCGCCGACCGACTCACGCCTGTGGGCTACGGCAAGCTGAAGCCTAAGGTCATCAAGAAGAAGGTGACTGAGAAATACCCATTCCTCAAGGAAGGCGATGTGTTGACCGAGGATTTCATCAAGAAGCTGAAGGACGAAAAGGAACAGGAGATTTGCAACCAGATGAACCGACGCACCGAGTTCATGGTGCTGCGTACCACCTACGGCCTCTTCGACGAACAAGGCAAACTGAAGAAACTGCCTCCCAAGAAAGTTGAGGACAAGAAGAAAAATCTCGAAGAAGATGGCTACGACATTCTCTTCGACTAAACGATGACGAACCACAAATAACACCACCCACGCTCATGGCCAACGACACTGCCCTTCCCCAAGCCTTTGAGGCAAACACCCGAAAGTTGTTTGGCGAAGCCCGATACCAACGTTTCCTCGAAGCGTTGCGCCTTCCGCCACAAGCCACCATACGCCTCAACCCGTTCAAGGGGCCGACTGCGGAGGAATGGTGCGAGAAGGGCTTCTCGCCTATACCCTGGTGCGCAGAGGGACGCGCCCTACCCCAGCGTCCTGACTTCACGTTCGACCCATTGTTTCATGCTGGCGCCTACTACGTGCAAGAGTCCTCATCGATGTTCGTCAGTCATGTGGTGAGGCATCTGGTCAGCACGCCCGTCACAGCACTCGACCTGTGCGCCGCACCGGGCGGCAAGACCACCACGCTCCGCGCCTCCCTGCCTGAGGGAAGCGTCGTCGTGGCCAACGAGCCCATGAAGGTGCGCGCCTCCATCCTCTCCGAGAATGTGCAGAAGCAGGGACATCCCGACATCATGGTCACCAACAATTATCCCCGGGATTTCCGCAAGGCTGCCATCACCTTCGACCTCATCCTCGCCGACGTGCCCTGCTCGGGCGAAGGCATGTTTCGCAAGGACCCGCAGGCCATACGGGAGTGGAGCCCACTGAACGTGGACAACTGCGCGCAACTGCAGCGGTCCATCATCGAAGACATCTGGCCGACGCTTCGCCCTGGCGGTTATCTGATTTACTCCACGTGCACCTTCAACGAAGACGAGGACGAGAAAAACGTCCAGTGGATCATCAACGAGTTGGGGGCGCAACGGGTTGACATACCCATTGACCCAAGCTGGCCCATCACTGGCGCATTGGGCACGGGGCTGCCTGCAGTCACCAACAGCGGGGGAAAGGAGGAGCGACAGTCCGTGTTCCGCTTCATACCTGGCTTCACGCCTGGCGAAGGCTTGTTCATGGCTGTGCTGCAAAAGCCCGAAGCCGGGGCGACCGGCAAACCGGCAAAGAAGCGGCCGACAGCCCCACGCATCAAGCCAAGCGCCTATCAGAAGACGGTCGTTCCCTGGCTTGAGGAAGACCCAGCAATGGGCAAAGGCACGTGGACTCTCATCGATACACCATCCTTGATACGCGCCATTCCCACACGGTGGTTGCCTCTTTATGAGAAGGCCTCTGACGCGCTCCATCTCATCCATGCCGGCATCGGCATCGGCACGCCCAAGGGGAAGAGCATCGTACCCTCAGCCTCTCTGGCCCTGTCGACACGGCTCCATCGTACCACATTCCCACAGGTGGAAATCAGTGGGCAACAGGCGCTTCTCTATCTACACAAGGAGGCCATCGCCCTGCCATCGGACACACCCCGCGGATTGGTGTTGCTCACCTATCGCGGCATGGCACTCGGTTTCTGCAAGAACATCGGCAATCGCGCCAACAACCTCTTCCCGCAAGAATGGAAAATCAAGACCAGCCATCTGCCCGAACAAGCCGTGGACGTGATATGAACATCGCCATCATAGCCGCCATGGGACGCAATCGCGCCATAGGACGAGACAACCGATTGCCATGGGCCATACCTGAGGACTTGGCCCGCTTCAAGGCGCTGACCATGGGGCACCCCATCATCATGGGGCGCAAAACCTATGAGTCGCTGCCACAGGGCGCTCTGCCGGGGAGGCGCAACATCGTGGTGAGCCGGACCATCTCAAGCCTGCCCGACGCAGAGGTATATCGCTCATTGGAAGGAGCCATCAGGGCTTGTTGCGGGGGGGCCAGCTTCACGCATTCTCAGGACACGCAAGGCCAAGACGATTTTCCGACAACCTTCATCATCGGCGGAGCCAGCATCTATCGGCAAGCGCTTTCGCTTGCCTCCACCCTGATAATCACCCTGGTGGAAGATTGTCCTGCTGACGCCGATGCCTTTTTCCCCGTCATTGACACGCGACAATGGGTGGAAACGAAAAAGGAGAAGCACCAAGGCTTCTCCTTCATCACTTACCGTTCACGGCGGTAAGCATTCGTTTACGTGTCTTTTATTCCTCATCCTCATCAGCTGGCACCTCGTGTTCAACAAAGACCGGCAACTGACGGTCTATCACAGCGTTGAAACTGACGATGGTCTCACTGCGCGACAAGCCTAAAGGTTGCAACTTGTCGTGGATGATATTGAGCAAGTGATGATTGTTTCTTGCATAAATCTTGATGAACATGTCGTATCCGCCCGTGGTGTAGTGGCACTCCGTTACCTCAGGGATGGCCCGCAGCTTCCCAACCACCGCGTCAAACGCGCTGGGATCTTTCAAGTAGAGACCCACATATGCGCAAGTCTCATAACCAATTTTCTCTGGGTCGATAATAAACTGCGAACCCTTCAGAATGCCCAACGTATTGAGTTTCTGGATACGTTGATGAATTGCCGCTCCACTGACATTACAAGCGCGAGCAACCTCAAGAAAAGGAATTCGTGCATCGGCAGAAATCAATTTCAGTATCTTTCTGTCTAAAGCATCCAAACGATGATTTGCCATATTGATATTTTAATTATATTGCAAAGTTAACAATAAATATTTTATATGGCAACATATTCGCCTACATTTATTTTAAATTGACATTTAATTCCGACTTATCATTGACACAAAACCGATCGAAAACTAAAGGGCTATGATATATTATCGTTGAGAACACAGCGTAATTTTCCGAAAAAGCGACTTCTACATTTCAAATTAAAACTATCGCTTTACGCAACAAGGCACTTTTCTTGACCTGGAGAATCGTAAGTGGCTAATCATAAGGCATAAGAAGCGGAAGACGGGAACCTGGCAATTATCACATTCGACATGCGACGAGCCCTCCCCGGAAACCAGTAAGGCTTACCAAGGAGGGCTCGTCGGTGAATGGTGCAGCAGCCTGCCTTATGGATGATTCGTTTTCCGTTCCACAGCCGAGTAGCTGATGCGGAGTGCCTTCGCGCTACGCAACGACTGTTTGACCTGATTCACAAGTCCGATTGGCGTATGCCTGTCGGCCTTGATGGAGACCGTCATCTGCTGTTGGTCTTCGGGCGACATGCGCGACTTCTCCGCACTCACATAGTCGGCCACCTCATCGGCGGAGGCATACTTGTCGTTTAGTTGGATGCGCATGTCTTGGCCCACGACCTTGCCCATGTCGTCTGACGGACGCCCCATATAGATATATGTCACAGCCGACTTCTTGGTCAGCCGGCTGAGTTCTGTGCCCTGCGGCACACGATACTTGACCTTGACGGCCACTTTCTGCATGTGGGTGACTATCATGAAAAAGAACAAGACCGTGAATATCAGGTCGGGAAGTGAGGCCGCGTTGAGCCCCGGCACTCCATACTTATGCCTACGTATCATGCTCATGACTGTCTATCCTTTCCTTTCACCACATCGGCCGCATCACTCGTTTTAGCTGTCGCGCCTGTTGACGCGGACACGGCGTTGTCCTCGGCTATACGCTGCGGGCAGAGCTCTTTCACATGTTCGCGCTGGGTGTTATTGAGCTTGGCATAAGCCTTGCCATATAGCTTGAGCGCCACCTCATTGCGCAGGCGGCCATAAGCCATGACCAACTGGTTCTGCAACTGGAAATAGGTGTCATAGTCGGCCTCGGGCGAAGCCTCTATCTTGATGAGGTGCTTCTTGCCGACACGATGCACGAAGTCTTCCGCCAAGCCACAAATGTTCTTGACTGGTGTGGGCTTTCCATCGACAAGCAGTTCGTTGTCACGGGTGATGACCACTTGCATCAGGGTGCCTCTCATGACCTGAGATGCCTGTTGCTCCTGCTTGTCAGGAGGCGGCAACTGGCGAGTCAAGCCCTTGTCCACGTCCATGTTGGTCGTCACCAGAAAGAAAATGAGCAACATGAAGGAGATGTCTGCCGTGGAGGTGGTGTTCAGGCCGGGAACATGGTGGCGTTTACGATTGGTGAACATGATTTCTCCGCACATTTTGGGTGGCACCGAAAATCATGGCCACAACGGCCACAAGTATCAGCACCAGTGATGATGTAATCAGCATGTCGGCCGTCTTCAGCCAAAAGGCCCGGGCGTATGTCACGCCATTGACCGACATGGGGTCTGACGATCCCAGGAGAAAGGTCAGAACAAGCAAGAAGACTGTGCCTATCGTCACAGAGTAACCTATTTTCTTGACCGGAACATTGTTCTCACACTTCTCGCCCTTGCCCCGAATCTTCAACGCCCGGGCAAGTGACCACAAGGCGCAACTCATGGTGACGAGCACCAAGAGTTCCATGAAGACGATGATGACATCCGTAAACAATGGAGCCGAGAAATTGGGGTCGTCCTCATAAGGCCGGTCATAACCGATGAGCCAAAACAGGGCAAACAACAAGCACACAAGCCCTATGATCACGCACAGCACACGCGACGACAGCTTCTCCGCAGACAGTTGCCGCCAACGATGGAAAAGCTTTTTCATTGTCTGGTCAGTTTAAATTTCATGATTGAGTCGAGCAGCGTGATGGCCGACTCCTCCATCTGCGATGTGAGATGGTCAATCTTGGAGAGAATGTAGTTGTAGAACACTTGCAAAATCAAGGCCACAATGATGCCAAAGATAGTGGTGATGAGCGACACCTTCATACCAGCGGCAACGATGGTCGGGCTGATGTCACCCGCCGTCTGGATCTGGTCGAAAGCCATGACCATGCCTATCACTGTACCCAGGAAGCCAAGCGACGGGGCCATGGCGATGAAGAGAGTAATCCAAGAACAGCCCTTCTCAAGATTGGCGCTTTGCACCGTTCCATAACTGACAATGCTCCGCTCCACATTGTCCATTGACTCGTTCATGCGTTCCAAGCCTTGGTAGCAGATGCTGGCCACAGGGCCGCGGGTGTCACGACATTGTGCCTTTGCACCCTCCACATCGCCCGCCATAATCTTTGCATCAAGGTCCTTCATGAACTTTTTGGCGTTGATCTCAGATAGGCTCAGGTAGATGATGCGCTCTATGCAGAAAGCCAAGCCAAGCACCAAGGCCAAAGCCACAAGTGACATGAATCCTGCATTTCCCTCGATAAACTTGGTTTTCAAGGCCTTGTGGAAACCGGTTTCCTCCACGGGAGCCACCGAAGCGCTGTCAGTGGCCAGCGCATCATCGAGTGAGGCCTCGTTGTCAGTGCTGTCTGCCAACGGCTCGTCAACCGCCGCCGTATCCGAGCTGGCTTGCGGGCCAGCAGCAACCTCAGCATGGACGGGACTGGCACCCACCATCATGGACAAAAGAATAAAAACAAAGGAAATGGAGAGATATGCAATTTTCTTTTTCATCTTAACATAGATTAAAGTCACATCTTTCAAACGACTGGGGCGGAAAGACGGGGATTCGAACCCCGGAACCGCTTTAGGCGGTTACACGCTTTCCAGGCGTGCCTCTTCAGCCACTCGAGCATCTTTCCTCATGTGTTTGAACTTGCAAATCTCATTTGCGAGTGCAAAGATAGTCCTTTCCGATTGAAAGAGAGAAAAATTTGTTATCTTTTAAGCTTCTTTAATGATTTATTTTTTAGCATCTGCAGCCACGGGTACTCTGAAGACGCGCTGCACATTGTCATTGGTCGCACACGCCAACTCCTCCTCAGAGATGCCGTAACTTTGGGCCAAAGTGCGCAACACCTCCACAACAAAGGCACTCTCGTTGCGTTGTCCACGATGGGGAACGGGGGCCATGTAAGGACTGTCGGTCTCCAGCACCAAACGGTCAAGCGGCACCACAGCGGGCAGGTCTTCACGCAGGTGACTGCTCTTGAATGTAGACACACCGCCAACGCCAAGGACAAACTTGTCGAAGGAAAGCAGCTCCTCGGCCTCACGACGGTTGCCAGTGAAGCAATGGAACACTCCACCAGGCAATTGCGCCTCATACTTTCGCAAGATATGGACCATCTCGTTTTGCGCCTTGCGGCAATGGATCATCAGGGGCAAGCCCGTCTCAACGGACCATCGGACCTGTTCTTCGAAAGCCTCGAGCTGCTCTTTTTCATACTCCCGACTCCAATAATAGTCAAGTCCCACTTCGCCTATGGCGATAAACTGAGCATGGGGAGCAGAGGTCACGGGGGGCGTCGTCCTGTCGGCGACAAGCATCTCACGCAACTTTTCCAACTGTTCACGCCAGTCGGCCTTCACCTCTTCCGGGTGGAGTCCAACCATTGGAAAGGCGTAGTCGGGATAGGCTTCACTCAACGCAAGGACCTGGCGCGTGGTCTTCAGGTCGATAGCGGGCAAGAACACCTTGCAAACGCCAGCTTCCTGGGCGCGGGCAAAGACTTCGGAACGATCCCCGTCAAACTCCTCCGCATCCAGGTGTGTATGTGTGTCGATTATATTTATCTTCATTCTGCAAACTACCCATTCACTATGGTATCTTCTAAAAGTCTCTACATCAATACTGCCGTTTCATCATTCTCTGGGCATAAAGACGCAACTCCTCCTTGCGTTCGGGTGCCACCTGTACGGCATCAAGATACTTGCGGCTCTGTTCAAAATAATAAGCAATGCGGTCTTGAGCCATCTTGTCCACACCGATCTCATTGTATAAGCGTGTCACCGCCGTCACTTTCTCCTTGCGGTCGAAGGTTGACGCCATGATCCACTGCTGCAGTTCCTCGCGCTGTTTGGCATTGGCATGGTTGAAGGCGTTGATGAGCATGAACGTCTTCTTGTTGGACGTGATGTCGCCACCTATCTCCTTGCCGAAGACTTTACTGTCGCCATAGACGTCAAGATAATCGTCTTGCAGCTGAAAAGCCAGCCCTATCTGTTCGCCAAACTTATAGAGGTTATCAGCGTCGGCCTTCGGCGCGTCAGCCATGATGGCACCAATCTTCAGGGCGCAAGCCAAGAGCACACTGGTCTTGAGCCGTATCATCTCTATGTACTCACGTTCCTCCACATCATCGCGTGTCTCAAACTCCATGTCATATTGCTGTCCCTCTCCTATCTCCAAAGCCGTCTCGGTGAAGGTGTCAAGCACAGGCTTCAGCTTATCGGTGAGTCCTGTGGCCATGCGCTGATAAGAGAGTACAAGCATAGAATCACCCGAGAGAATGGCGGTGTTGGCATTCCAACGCTTGTGCACCGTCTCATGGCCACGTCGAAGGTCGGCGTTATCCATGAGATCATCGTGCAAGAGGGTATAGTTATGATAAGTCTCCAGCCCCACGGCCTGCATCAAGATGCGTTCGGGGTCATCCTTGAAAAGGTTGTAAGCCATAAGCATCAGGGTCGGCCGGATGCGCTTGCCGCCCATCGAGAGGGCATAGCGCACAGGCTCGTAGAGGCTCTTCGGCTCACGGTCGTAAGGCAAGTGTTCCAAAAAGCCATTGATGGTCTTCAGAAGTTCATCGGCAGTAAACATCATGACATTATCTTAGTTTTGAATGAATTTCACAATTGAAAGTTGACAGGCACGGCAATCATCGTACGGCAAGGCTTCTCATCCATGATGCCAGGTTTCCAGTTGGGCATAGAGCGGATAACACGGAGCGCCTCACGGTCGAGCGAAGGGTCACACGATTTTTCCACCTTCGGACTGGCGATGGTTCCGTCCTTATTGACTATGAACGAAATGACCACCTTCCCCTGTATCTTTTGGGCTTGGGCATAAGGCGGGTACTTCAGGTTCTTTGTCAGCCATTTCATGAATTCCACTATGCCACCAGGAAACTCCGGCAGTTTCTCCACCGTGCGGAGCACATCACTGTTCTCGTCGACAGGAGTCTGGGGCAACGCCTCCGTCACATTGGCATCTTTCTGCACGCCCTCACCATCCCCAATGACCAGCTTGCTCGTCACAGGAGCAATCTTGTCACTGTTGTCGGTGGCCTTGTCGCTTTCCTCCACCTTGTTTGTGATCGACTTTGACGCGGGAGCAGGAGCCGCGGATATCATGTCACGCTTGTCCATGGCCGGCATGAGGGAAATGTCCTCCGACATGTCGTCAAGCATGTCGTCGTCGGAGCCACCGCTGCTGGGGCGCACCGTGAACTCCATCGCGACAAAAAACAACGCAAGCGAAACGATTAGGCCCAGCAGGAAGAAACCTGCCCGCCTCCTGTCCAAGTCCGCATGAATGTTTTTCTTGATTTCCATGGCCAAACAATAATTCTATCTCGGCAAGCGTTATCTATACGATAATTTGCAATGCAAATTTACTGCAAATCTTGAAAAAAGCCGTATCTTTGCCGAATAATTAGAGAAAATAAATGAAAAAAGCCGTATTTGCCCTTCTGTTAACACTTTCGCCGCTGGCCACACATGCCCAGGACGAGAGCCAGACAGGATACAATTTCCTCCGGCTTCCCGTCAGCGCTCACGCTGCCGCATTGGGTGGTGACAACATATCACTCATCGAGGACGACGAGACTATGATTTTCCACAATCCCGCCCTGTTGTCATCGGTCAGCGACAAGACCGTCAACCTCAACTACATGAACTACATGTCGGGTGTCAACACAGCCAGCGCCTCGTTCAACCGAGTGGTCAAGGAACGTGCGTCATGGGCTGTCAGCGGCCAATACCTGGACTACGGCAAGATGAAAGAGATGGACGAGAACAACGTACAGACGGGTGAATTTTCTGCTCGCGACATCGCCATGGCCGGCTATTTCTCTTACCTGCTCACCGACCATTTGGCCGGTGGCATTGCCGCCAGGCTCATCACTTCGTTCATTGGCGATTATTCATCGGTCGGGTTCGGCGTGGACTTGGGGCTCAACTATTTTGACGACAAGCGCAATTGGTCGGTCTCCTTGGTGGCCAAGAATCTTGGCGGACAACTCAAGGCTTACGACGAGACTTACGACAAGATGCCGCTCGACGTACAACTTGGCATCTCAAAATCATTTGCCACCCTGCCATTGCGCCTGCATGCCACGCTCGTCGACATCAATCATCCGAAGTACAAGGCCCTCAACCACCTTGTCTTGGGTGCCGACTTCCAGCTGTCCGACCAATTCTGGTTGGGAGGAGGATACAACTTCAGGCGGGCCAACGAGATGAAAATCCAGTCGGCAGACAAGAAAAGCAGTCATGGAGCCGGATGGTCTTTTGGCGCGGGTCTTAACCTCAACCGCTTCAAGCTGAACGTGGCCTACGGCAAATACCACGCCTCCAGCAGCTCATTGCTTCTGAATGTAGGCTACGTCCTGTAAGCATCGAAATCAACCAAACAAACAATATGAAGAAAATTGTGATAGCCATCGACGGCTTTTCCTCATGCGGAAAGAGCACGATGGCCAAGGATCTCGCCCGCCGCATTGGCTACGTCTATGTGGACACGGGTGCCATGTATCGCTCAGTGACGCTCTTCGCCTTGCGCCATCACCTCTTCAATGAGGACGGATCGGTCAAGACCGACGAGTTGGAGAAGCTCATGCCCGACGTGCACATCTCATTTCAGCTCAATAAGGAGACGGGGCGCCCCGACACCTATCTCAACGGCGCATGCGTCGAAAGGGACATCCGCGGCATGGAGGTCAGCTCGCACGTCAGTCCTATCGCAGCCATTCCCTTTGTGCGCAAGGCACTGGTGGCCCAACAGCAGCGCATGGGCGACGACAAGGGCATCGTCATGGATGGTCGCGACATCGGCACCACCGTCTTTCCCCATGCGGAGTTGAAAATCTTCGTCACCGCCTCCGCGGAAGTACGTGCCCAGCGACGCTACGATGAGCTGAAAGGCAAAGGAGACGCTGCCGACCTCGACGCCATCCTCAAGAATGTGCAAGAGCGCGACTATATCGACACGCACCGTGAGGTGTCGCCCCTGCGCAAAGCAAACGATGCCGTGGAACTCGACAACTCGCACATGACCATCGACGAACAAAACGCTTGGCTCATGCAGCAGTTTGAGAGAGCCACCAAGTAAGGGCTGCAGCCATAAGCAGCATCCCGTCCGCCCTGTTTTTACCCCCGTCCCCATACTAAAGCTCCCCGGAAACGTCATGAAAGATGTTTCCGGGGAGCTTTAGTATGGGGACGGGGGCTTTGCACCAACGCAAGCCCGCTCCTTATTTCATAGTCACTTCTTGACGCGGGTAGCCTTCACGAAAAAGGCTATCAACATGACATAAGCCAAGAGCGACACGGCCTCGGACTGAGGATTCTGCCACCAAGTGTCGGCCACAGAGCACTCGATGCCGCCAAACTTCATGAGGGCTGACACCACACCCATCAAGGCGCCACCTGCAATGAAACCACTGGCAATGAGCGTGCCCTTATCGACGCGTGCCTTGTTCTCCTCCGCATCCTTGGAACGGCTACCCACAAACCAGTTTACGGCACCACCGATGAGCAATGGCAGGTTGAGCTGGATGGGTATGAACATGCCCAAGGCAAATGCCAAGGCCGACACCTTGCAGCGGTCGAGGACCAAGGCGATGACAGCTCCGATGGCATAGAGAAGCCACGGCGCACCCTGGCCGCTCATCAACGGGGAGATGACCGCAGCCATAGCATGAGCCTGTGGAGCGGCAAGCGCATCCCCCTTGAAGCCGTAGGTTTCATTGAGCAACATCATGACGCCCGCCACGGTAGCAGCCGACACCACGGTGCCAAGGAACTTCCACCCCTCCTGTTTCTTCGGAGTGGTCCCCAACCAGTAGCCAATCTTCAGGTCAGTCACAAACGAGCCAGCCATCGACAGGGCTGTGCACACCACACCGCCCATGAGCAGTGCGGCCAGCATGCCCGCGTCACCCTTCAGCCCAACAGCCACCATGACCACTGAAGCGAGGATCAGCGTCATGAGCGTCATACCCGACACAGGATTGCTTCCCACGATGGCAATGGCGTTGGCAGCCACAGTAGTGAAGAGGAACGCGATGACCGCCACCAGCAACACGGCCACGGTGGCATGAAGCAAATTGAAGTTCATCACCCCGAGGAAGAAGAAAGCATAGATCACCAGCAACGTCAGCACACTGCCAATGGCGATCACCTTGAAGGATATGTCGCGCTGCGTGCGCTGCACCTCAGCCGAATCGGGGCTCTTGCCCTTCATCTCTCGCGCAGCCAACGACACCGCACTCTTGATGATGCCCCAGCTCTTCACGATGCCGATGATGCCGGCCATGGCAATAGCACCGATGCCCATGCTGCGCGCATAACTGGTAAAGATATCCTCCGGGCTCATGTCACCCACGGCGGTCGTGATGGAAGGCTCCCACTGGTTGAGCACCGTGTCGGGGAAGATGACGGCCATCAGTGGCACGACTATCCACCAGACAAACACCGATCCTGCGCAGATGATGGCGGCATACTTCAGCCCGATGATATAGCCCAAGCCCAACACGGCGGCACCTGTGTTGACCTTCACCACCAGCTTAGCCTTGTCTGCCAAGACCTCTCCGAAGCCTACCATGCGTGAGGTGACGTTCTCATTCCACCATCCGAAGGTGGCCACGATGAAGTCGTAAAGGCCACCGATCAATCCAGCCACCAGCAACGGTTTGGCTTGCGAACTGCCCTCGCCGCCCGAGACAAGCACCTGCGTGGTGGCCGTAGCCTCCGGGAAGGGATATTTTCCGTGCATGTCCTTCACGAAATACTTGCGGAAGGGGATGAGGAAGAGAATGCCCAGGATGCCACCGAGCGCAGCAGCGATGAAGATTTTCAGGAAGTCGGCCTGAAGGTCAAGCATGTAGATGGCAGGCATGACAAAGATGCCTCCGGCCACCACTGCGCCCGAACAGGCACCAATGCTCTGTATGATGACATTCTCGCCAAGTGCGTTCTTACGGTGCGTGGCCGTGGAGAGGCCGATGGCGATGATGGCAATGGGGATGGCAGCCTCGAAAACCTGACCAACCTTCAATCCCAGGTAAGCGGCGGCGGCCGAGAACAGCACCACCATGATCAAGCCCCATGTCACCGACCAGGGCGTCACTTCGCGGTAGGTCTTTCCTGGAGACATGATGGGCTCATAGGTCTCGCCGTCTTTCAACTCGCGAAAGGCATTTTCCGGTAGCCTGACCACCTCTTTTTCTTTTTCGTTGTCCATTTGTGATAGATTTGATTTCTGTGAATAGTTTTCTGCGCAAAGGTGCCGCATGCGAACGCCACATGAAATGGAAGTTCACATCGCAGCCTGTTTACTCTATTCTGCAAAGATAATCAAAAACTGACGAATGTCACAGGTTTCTCATTCCTTTTGTTAAACTATGAGACAAAAAAAGCGCCCGACATGCCGCATGCATATCGGGCGCCCATGATTAGATGATGGAACCCAAATGGTTTTCAATCCTCTTAAGAGTCATTAGTTTCTGAAGGTCAACTTGCCGTCGGCCGCATCGACGATGACGGGTTTCTCGCGCACCACCTGTTCCGCCAGCAACCTCTTGCTCAACTCATTGAGCACATTGTCTTGTATGGCACGCTTCACTGGACGAGCGCCAAACTCGGGGTCATAGCCCACGTCAGCCAGCCACTCGATGGCAGCGGGAGTCCACTGCAAGTCGAAGCCTTGCGGAGCAAGCATCGCCTTCACACGGTTCATCTGCAATGTCACCACCTGTGCGATCTGCTGCTTTGTGAGCGGCAGGAACATGATGATGTCGTCTATACGGTTGAGGAACTCCGGACGGATGGTCTTCTTCAACATCTCCATCACATGCTGGCGGGTGTCGCTGACCACCTGGTCGCGATTGCTGTCCTTCAAGTCGGCAAAGCGCTCCTGTATGTACTGGCTTCCCAGATTGGAGGTCATGATGATGATGGTGTTCTTGAAGTTGACCGTCCGACCCTTGTTGTCGGTGAGCCGCCCGTCGTCGAGCACCTGCAGCAGGATATTGAACACATCCGGGTGCGCCTTCTCTATCTCATCGAAGAGCACCACGCTGTAGGGCTTGCGCCTCACGGCCTCCGTGAGCTGTCCGCCCTCATCGTAGCCTACATATCCGGGAGGCGCACCGATAAGCCTTGAGACACTGAACTTCTCCTGATACTCGCTCATGTCGATACGGGTCATCATGTTCTCATCGTTGAACAGATACTCCGCCAGCGCCTTGGCCAGCTCCGTCTTACCTGTTCCTGTCGTACCCAGGAAGATGAACGAAGCGATAGGCTTCTTGGGATCCTGCAAGCCTGCCCTACTGCGGCGGACAGCGTCGCTGACAGCCTGGATGGCCTCATCCTGTCCGATGACCCGCTTGTGGAGTTCCGCCTCCAGATGCAACAGCTTCTCCCGCTCGCTCTGCATCATCCTCGTGACAGGTATTCCCGTCCAGCGGCTTACCACCTCGGCAATGTCGTCAGCAGTGACTTCCTCACGCACCATGGTCTCACCGCCTTGTGTGGCCTTGAGCTGCTTCTGGATGCTGTCGATGTCGTCCTGGATTTGCTTCAGCTTGCCATAGCGTATCTCGGCCACCCTTCCGTAGTTGCCTTCACGCTCGGCCCGCTCGGCCTCAAACTTGAGGTTCTCCATCTCCTGCTTGTCCTGCTGAATCTTGTTGACCAAGCCTTTCTCAGCCTCCCACTTGGCACGGAACTGATGCTCCTTGTCCTTGAGGTCAGCTATCTCCTTGTCGAGCTGCTTGATCTTGTCCACATCGTTCTCCCTCTTGATGGCCTCTCGCTCTATCTCGAGTTGCTTGAGATGACGCGTGATCTCATCAAGCTCCTCAGGCACCGAATCGCGCTCCATACGTAGCTTGGCGGCAGCCTCATCCATCAGGTCGATAGCCTTGTCCGGGAGGAAGCGGTCGGAGATGTAACGCTCAGAGAGTTTCACGGCTGCAATGCACGCATCGTCCTGGATACGCACCTTGTGGTGGTTCTCGTAACGTTCCTTCAGGCCACGGAGGATGGAGATGGCATCGACCTCGTCAGGCTCCTCCACCATCACCGTCTGGAAGCGACGTTCCAAAGCCTTGTCTTTCTCAAAATACTTCTGATACTCGTTGAGTGTCGTGGCACCGATGGCTCTCAGTTCGCCACGGGCCAACGCAGGCTTCAGGATGTTAGCGGCATCCATGGCACCTTCGCCGCCGCCCGCCCCGACGAGCGTGTGAATCTCATCGATGAAGAGGATGATATCACCATTGGCATGGGTCACCTCCTTGATGACGCTCTTCAGGCGTTCCTCAAACTCGCCTTTGTATTTGGCTCCAGCCACCAGCGCGCCCATATCGAGAGAGTAGAGCTGCTTGTTCTTCAGGTTCTCAGGCACGTCGCCGCGCACGATGCGCTCAGCCAGTCCCTCCACAATGGCGGTCTTGCCCGTGCCTGGCTCACCGATGAGTATCGGGTTGTTCTTCGTGCGACGTGAGAGGATCTGCAGCACACGGCGTATCTCCTCATCACGTCCGATGACGGGATCGAGCTTACCCTGGCGGGCAGCGTCAATCAGGTTTGTAGCATACTTGCTGAGTGCCTGGTAGTTCTCGTCCCCACTGGCACTTTGCACGTTCTGTCCCTGCCGTAGCTCCTTGATGGCAGCCAGCATGTCGGTTTCGTTGCACCCGGCGTCCTTCAGGATACGGCCAGCCGTCGAATCCACTTGCACGAGTGCCAAGAGGATAGGTTCCACAGACACGAACTCATCTCCCAACTTCCGCGCGTCATCCTCTGCACGCTGCAGGACCTTGTTGGTCTCGTTGGAGAAATAAGGCTGTCCGCCTTCCACACGTGGCAAGTGTTGAAGTTCCTGTTGCACCAGGCTTTCCACCTGCATGGCATTGACGCCCAATTTCTGGAAAATGAAGTTGGAGACATCGCGGCCTTTCTGCAACACACCTTGCAACAGATGTGTCGGCTCAACGGCTTGCTGTCGGCCTTGCTGGGCTGTGTTGACAGCCTCTTGCACGACCTCTTGCGCTTTGATTGTAAACTTGTCGAATGTCATATATTTTTCTTCCTTTCTGTCTTGTTAGATATTCTTTGCGATTTTCATCCACACTCTCTCAAAAGCCATTCCACCCTATGGGCTGCGACAAAACGTCATGAGAAAACGCCAATATGACACACGTTTTCCTTCAATCCAAGCAAAAACAGGGCTCTCCTGCGCCATAACGCATGGAGAGCCCTGTCTGGGGAATATCTTTAAGATAAAGGCGGCTCCTAAAAATAGCCACCGGCAAGAGACTGAAATTTCAGAGAGACAGCTCCCTGCTGTCTATCATCCCTTCAACTTGAACGAGTTTTCGATGCTTGTCACCTCTGCGCTGAACATCTTGTCGGCCATGAGCCGCTTTTCCACCTGCGCACAACTGTGAATGACCGTGGAATGGTCGCGGTTTCCGACAAGCTTACCGATACGGCTGGCGGGCATCTTCGTGTATTTTTGAGCCAAGTACATCGACACCTGGCGGGCCAGAACATAGTCGCGCTTGCGGCTCTTGGAGTTGACCTGCTCGGGTGTCACATTGTAGTGTCCGCACACCTTGTCAAGTATATCGTCGATGGTCAGCGGATGGTCGTCCATTTTCACGGCGCGCTTGATGACGCGCTCGGCCAGCCTCATGTCAATCTCGCTGTTATAGACGATGGAATAGGCCATGAGCGAATTGATGACTCCTTGCAGGTCTCGCACGCTACCGCTGGCCGTCTCGGCTATCAGCTGGATGACATCTCGTGGTATCTGAAGGCCGTCGCGTCGTATCTTGTTCTCCAAGATATCGATGCAAAGTTGCGTGTTGGGCTTTTCCAGCTCCGCTATAAGGCCACAGGAGAAACGAGTGAGCAGGCGGTCTGGCATCCCCTTGAGATCAACAGGCGGACGGTCGCTGGCCAAGATAATACGCTTGCCGTTGCGGAAGAGATGGTCGAAAATGTGGAAGAACGTCTCCTGCGTCTTCGCCGCGTTGACCCACTCCTGTATGTCATCCACAATAAGCATGTCAATGGTCTGGTAGAAAGCGATGAAGTCGTTGACCGCATTTTGCAGTACCGCATTGGTGTATTGCACCTGGAAAAGGCGCGCGCTGATGTAGAGCACCCGCTTTTGCGGATAGATTTGGGTGGTTCTCACCCCGATGGCGTTGATGAGGTGTGTCTTGCCGCATCCCGACGGACCATAGATAAACATGGGGTTAAACTGCATGGTGTTGGGATGTTCGGCAATGGATTGTCCCACCGACCGTGGCAGCTTGTTGCTGTCGCCCTCTATATAATTATTGAAGGTGAGATGCGGATTGAGCTGCGAATCGATTTGCTGGGGCTGTGCCGCATCGAGGATGGTGGGACTCTGGTTGCCCTTGGCGCGCGGCTTCTGCTCCTGCCCACCATCTGTGGGGTCAGCCTCGATATCCTGCGAGAGGTTGTGCTCCTTGTCGGTCACCACCCGATATGACAGCCCGATTCCCTGTCCGAAGCAACGATGAAGCACCTTGCTCATCAAGTCCACAAAGTTCTCCTCCAGATACTCATACACGAAGGGGCTGGGCACCTGCACGAGTATCATCTTTCGAGCTTCATCAAACTGCTCGAAGACGATGGGCTTGAACCATGTGTTGTAAATCTGCTCGGAGACGTTCTTGCGTATGAGCGCAAGTGACTCATCCCAACGAGCATCGGGACTTGGCTTCATGTTGACAGATATCATTATAATGTGTCGCCTTAGTAGACGTTTCTTGTCTCTATTAGTTGTGCAAAATTACAAAAGATTTCCCAAACTTCCAAATGCCGCATTTCGGGTCTTTTCGCAGGATTGCTCGTAACTACCTGTTCATCAAGCACTAACGAACGAGAAGCACCCGAAGCGGGGAAAAGCATTGCCATTTTCGGTTAACCAACTGATTATCAGTCGGATGCAAACACCCCGCAGGCATTTCACTTGTTTTCGTGAAACATTTTTTTTCGTTTCCTAACCCGCGGCTTATGACCATGTTAGGCAGCGAGGCGCAATCCGTGAAACATCCGCATCAAAATTTTCTTTCGACGACGGTTCCGGACTGCGTGCCCGGCGCTTCATCGCCTACTTGTCCTTTTTGCCAAAGAGCGAGAAGTGCACATAGCGCTTGGGATGCGCCTTGAGATTGGTGAGCAGCGAGTCGGCACTCTGCACAGTGGCGTTGAGACTGTTGTAGAGTCCCGGATCGTTCATCAGCAAGCCAAGCGAGCCCTCCTTGCTGTTGAGCTTCTCGGTCACCTGCTGCACGTTGGCCAGTGTCTGGTTGACTTGTGCCATGGTGCCCGCCACATCGACCGCTGCCAGGTTGGCCGTGAGGCGCGATGTGTTGTCGAGCGTCGTTCCCGCTTTGCCGAGGGCTACGTCAGCCTTGTTCAGCAGGCCAGGCATACGTCCGTTCACGGTTGCCATGAGCGTATTGAGGTCTCGCGTGGTGGTGGTCAGGTTCTGGGTGATGTCGCGCACATTGTGAAGAGACTGGGCCAAGGCCGGGTCGGCAAGGAGCGCGTTGACGCTCGTCAGGATGCTGTCCATCTTGGGTAGCATCCTCTCGATGGTGGGCACGAGTGCGGCCACGGTGCCCATGAGGCCATTGTTGATGGTTCCCGTGAGCGTGTCGCCCGGCATGACGCGCTGGCGCGGGTTGTTGGCCAGGAGCAGGTTCATCTTCACGTTGCCCATGAGGTCACCCACGATCTCGGCCGAGGATCCCTCGGGGATGCGCATGCCATTGTCCACGCTGAAGCGCACGACGATGTCACCGTTGTGGGCATAGTCATAATCGATGCCCTTCACGACACCCACCTGGTAGCCGTCGGCATAGATGGGGTTGGAGGCCGAAAGGCCGCTGATGTCCTTGAACCTTATATAATAGGTGTCATCACTGGAGAAAACGGACATACCTTTCAGGAAGTTGAGCCCGAAGAACAACAGGATGATGCCAACGATAGCCACGATGGCTATCTTGATTTCCTTGGAGAATGACTTCATGATCTTGATAATTGGTTATAAAATGAGGAATGCAGGTCACTTTCCTGCTTTTCTGTTTTGCTTAAACTCACGTATGCCCTCGTTGACGTCCATCTTCTTCCCATTCTTGAAGGCTATGATGAACGCCTCGGGAAACTTGTCCACAATCTGCTTGCGCAAGCGGTAAATCTCGTTGTAATCGTTACTGGCGCCATAGGTATACTTCTTGTGTTGCCCGTCAACGTAATAGCCGCATCCCGTGAGTCCTTTCAGATGAGGGTCGTTGGCTTTGAGCACACTGTTGCTCACGAGTATCTGGATCTTGAACACGGGACGCGTCTCGTCCGTTGCCTTTTTGGTCGTGGGAGCAGGCTCCTTGCGGACAGAGGCTGTCTCCTTGCGGACAGAGGCAGTCTCCTTGCGGGCTGGAACTGTCTCCCGGCGCGCCACGGCCGACTGGCGGCGAGGCGGATCGGCCACGGCCCTCTCGGCCGCCGGTCTCTTCTCGGCCCCTTTCACCTCGGCCACCGGTTCGAGCGGAGCTGTCTTGCGCACCTCAGCTCCCGAGCGATAAGGCACATCAATGGAGTTGTCGTACTTCTCCCTGTAACGCATGAAAGCATTGAAGAACCCTCGAGGGTACTGGTTGTAGCCCTCCTCGGTGTTCATGTAGTTTTCCTCATCGGGCGTGGAAATAAATCCCAACTCGAGCAAGATGGCCGGCATCTTCGTCAGGCGCAGCACAGCCAGGTTGTTCTGGTGCGACCCGCCATCTTGCCTTCCCGTCGCCTTGCAAACCTCTTGCTGCATGAACCGCGAGAGCTTCACGCTTCGCTCCCGGTTTTGGTCAGCGATGATTTCCCCCATGATGTCAAGCTCGGGCGCGTTGCCGTTGAGGTTGGCATACACTGTCTTGTAGTTGTTCTCAAGGAAGATGACCGAATTCTCTCGCTTGGCCACATCGGCGTTGACCTTCAGTCCCTTGTCGCCCGTGGTCTCGCCCCGCCCCAGCGTGTAGCTCTGAAAGCCGTGGGCCGTGTGCACACCGTCAAGGGCATTGATGTGGATGGAGATGAAGAGGTCGGCGTTGTTGCGGTTGGCCACCTCGGCACGCTCATGCAGCGTGAGGTAGGTGTCGGTCTTACGCGTGTAGATGACTCTCACGTCGGGGCAGTTGTCCTCCACGAGTTTGCCAAAGGCCAGCGCATATTTCAGCGTGAGATTCTTTTCCTCAGATATGGCTCCCGGTGCCCCATGGTCCTTGCCACCATGCCCGGCATCGATGACAAGCGTGAACCGCTGGTTGGCCGCCGGCAGCGCCAAGGCCACAAGCAGAAACAGAAACAGGGAGAAATATCTATAAGTTTTCATGACTTCATACAATATTTTGCAAAATTAAGCATTTTGTGGCAGAAAACCCAAACAACACCTCGCGTTTTATCATTTATTAAGTAACACTCTCGTAAAAAATCAGCATCTTCATCACTAAGAAACGGGGAGATACGGAATGCGACATCATACATACGCCCACAGGCGAAGAATTTCACCTGCGGACGTATTTTTCTTAATTGTTTGATAGTTGGTCCCTGATGCGACATGTGGTTGTACATCATCATCTGGAAGGCGGTGGTCATGGCACCGTTGGCAAACTTGCCGCCGCCTATCTCCGAGACCACGCCTCCGAGGATGGCGGTTCCTGCCAGCAGCTGCGCGTCGGACAGTTGCGCGCCGTAGCCGTAGAGCAGCTCACCGCCGCCCGCCGACACAAGGTGATGGCGATAAGAGGAAGCCTTTGAGGTGTTGTTCAAATGTATTTTACTGTGCTATATACCGTTTTTCCCTTCTTTTCCTTGCGCGCTCCTCGTAATCAGACAACATGCTATCAAACAGTTTCACTTCATCTTCGGGCGCTTCCATATTGATTAAGTAGTCGATATGTTCTTGAATGAGATAGAACTCGCTATCAGAACGTATCTTTCCACGCTCCTTGATCTTTGCAATCCTCTCCCACCGCTTCTTATAGAGATCATCAAGACCCTTGCCACAGGCGGCAAGGAGACGCGCATTAAGAGTTGGGTAGTCGGAATCGCCTGGCTCAGGCAACGTCTCATTCTGATAACCATAATACTTCTTTAACATTCGCAGATTTCCTTTTTGATAAAATTTAATGATTGCCATACGAATTTTTTCATACTCATGAAGCATTTTGGCTTTAAATTCACTGTTCACTATTTGTTCTCCATTGTCTTGCAAACTTCTGTTGCATAAGTAGTCATTGGTTATTAAACACCACTCTTTATAAAAATCGATTTCTTGCATATTTACTATTTATTTATTACTAATATCCTGTATAAGGAGCTATTTTACCAAATTCTTTATTGGAACTATCGTAATAAATACGTCCTCTTGGATTCCACCTAGCTACGCCTCTAATATAATTTCCAACTTTTTTGCTTCCAATTCCCCCATAAAAATCTATTAGCTGTTGTTCCCTTCCTCTGATAGCATCTTTGGAATTTGACCATTTATCTATCATCAAATTCGTGTATCCTTGTAATCGCCTAAAAGTATGGCTATAATATCTTCTGAGGGCAATCTTTAAAGGATCCCCTATCCCACTTGTCCTGCCAACATACACCTGCGATGTTTTTGGGTTGGTCATGACATAAGTCACATATATTTTTTGTTTATAATTGCGGACTGCATTAGTTACGACAACGGCAGCATCCACAACGACAGCACCGGCCACAATGGCAGTGCCGATCGCATCCCCTACAGGTACAGGCCCGTCCGCCACACTGCAGGCAAAAGCCAAAGGTAGCACCTTGGCCGTATAACTCCCGCCGTCATCATCATCGTCATAAGCCGGATGCGACATGTGGTTGTACATCATCTGGAAGGCGGCGGTCATGGCGCCGTTGGCAAACTTGCCGCCGCCTATCTCCGAGACCACGCCTCCGAGGATGGCGGTGCCGGCCAGCATCTGTGCGTCGGACAGTTGCGCACCGTAGCTACCAAGCAGTTCCCCGCCGCCTGCCGACACCAGGCCTGTCATCAGCCCGTGCTCCCAGTGGCCGCCCTGCAAGGCTTCCATCGCACCGTCGGCGACGCTGTGGAGCGACACCCTCGCCAGCCAGCCTCCGCCTATCTCGCCGATGCCGTAGTTGACCGCGCCGCCCAACGCGCACCAGCAACCGCCCACAAAGGCGCTCTTCGTGGCCGTCCACAGGTTGGCGCCGTTCATCATTGTGCTCGCGAAAGCCGACGAGGCGCCCGCGCAAGCACCGCTGAACATTGCCCCAAGAACACCGCTGCCGACGCCAAACGTCTCCACGCCAACTGCGATGCCCACCGCCGCCGAGAAGAAGTTGCCCAGCCACGAGTAGCCCGTCGGGTCGGTCAGCGACAGGGGGTTGTTCAGGCAGTAGGCGTAGCGGTTGAGGC
>ERZ808240.1352-NODE-1352-length-30835-cov-32.616407_pt1 | contig 30835 bp, 31 predicted proteins | sample MGYA00521084_ERZ808240 | MGnify/ENA primary metagenome ERZ808240 (study PRJEB31516, sample SAMN03275571) | gut metagenome | biome: mammalia-associated habitat; material: feces | host: Papio cynocephalus | place: Kenya | collected 2012-08-06 ... | reverse complement strand
AAGCACCCTGCTGAGGAGCACACCAACCCACACCGTGAGTATAACCAGAGATGTCTTTGATCTCTTTTGCCTGAATCCATTTTCCCTCTTCAGGAATTGGAGCTGGTCCGTGGTTTGGACCCTTAGCGACAACGCACATGTTGTCAACTTCTTTAGAATAGATCATATTCGCTAAAATTTATATTAATGAATATATAAATAAATGTTCTTGTACTTAATTCCGACCACAAAAGTACAAAAAATCTGGGAAAAATACCTAAAAATGGGTATTCTTTTTAACTCTTTAACCTAATATTTAGATTTTTTCTTGTGTAAATGCACAAATTCATGTATCTTTGCAAACTGAAAATTGCAATTTTGATAAGGTTATGACTGAAATAAAAATAAAAGATGCCAGCCTTCAGCAAGCTGCCGAAGCTGGTATGGACGAATTTGTAAAGGTCTTTGTAGATGCCGTCCGCAATGCCATCGGCGGTGAGCTCACGGCAGAGACGATGGGGCTGCTCAACAGCGACCAAATCACCCTGCTTGCCTGGGACATCCTGCACGAGGAGATGATGGACGGGGGCATGATTCAGCTCATCCACAACGGATATGGCCCTTTCATCTGGAAAAATCCAACCGACAAAGCCTTTCGCAACTGGGGCTTGCAAGACCTCTACAAGCTCATCAACAAGAGCCACATGCTCTATAAGAACCACCACGAGGAGATAGAGGGCGACATGAGCGACGAGGAGTTTATGGCGCTCTACGAGCGGCTGCCCGAGTTTGACGACTTCGACGATGTATTCGTAGAGAACGAGGAGGAATGGACGGCTCGCATCGCCTATTACATCGACGAGCATATCGACAATTTTGCAAAAATAGAGAAATGATGGGCGAAAGCTTTTCGCCGCTTTAATATTATAATAAGGTATATGAACAAGCAAGAACAGGAACTTCGCAAGAAAAGTCCGATACAGATACGCAACAAGAAGGCATCGTTCGAGTACTTCTTCGTTGACACTTACACTGCGGGCATTGTGCTCACGGGCACCGAGATCAAGTCTATCCGCAACGGAAAGGCTTCGCTCGTAGATAGTTATTGCGACTTTTACCAGGGGGAGCTTTGGGTGAAAGGCATGAATATCTCTCCTTACTTCTACGGTTCGTTCTCCAATCACGAGGCGCGCAGAGACCGCAAGTTGCTGCTTACCAAGCGTGAGCTCCACCGATTGGAGGAGGACAGCAAGCAGCCAGGATTCACCATCGTGCCAACGCTCATCTTCATCGACGACCATGGGCGCGCCAAGGTAGACATCGCCCTGTGCAAGGGTAAGAAAGAGTATGACAAGCGACAGACCCTGAAGGAGAAGGAAGACCGCCGAGAAATGGACAGGGCCATCAAGCACTATTAGAAAACTATGAAAAAGGACATTAGAGAGATAGCAAAAGAAAGAATCCTAGTCTTGGATGGCGCCATGGGTACGGAGATACAGAAGTTCAACCTCACCGAGGCAGACTTTCGTGGCGATAGATTCCAAGACCAGCCGGGGCAGATGAAGGGCAACAACGACATGCTCAACATCACGCGTCCCGACGTGATTTCCACAATATACCGCAATTACTTGGAGGCTGGCGCCGACATCATCACGGCCAACACCTTCTCATCGCAGCGCATTTCGCAAGCCGATTATCACTTGGAGGATTGCGCCCGTGAGATGGCCTACGAGGGAGCTAGGCTGGCTCGCATCGAGTGCGACAAGTATTCCACGCCCGACAAGCCTCGGTTTGTGGCTGGCGACGTGGGACCTACCAACAAGACTTGCTCCATGAGCCCGGACGTGAGCAATCCTGCCGCCCGAGAGATTACATACGATGAGCTCTTCGACGATTGCTGCGAGCAAATCGACGGTCTCATCGAGGGTGGGGCCGACATCATCCTGATAGAGACCATCTTTGATACGCTCAACTGCAAGGCGATGATAGACGCTGCGCTCACCATGATGAAGAAGCATGGCGTGGAGCTGCCTATCATGATAAGCATGACGGTGAGCGACTTGGCTGGTCGCACCCTGAGCGGACAGACGGTGGATGCCTTCTTGGCAAGTCTCTCTCCCTATCCGATATTCTCCTTCGGCATGAACTGCGCCTTCGGAGCCCCACAGATGGAGCCTTTCATCGAGCATATCGCCAAGGTGTCGCCCTATTTCGTCAGTGCGCATCCCAATGCCGGATTACCTAACGAGATGGGCCAATATGATGAGACGCCAGAGAGTATGGCTCCGCAAATCGCCGAATTCATCGACGAAGGCATCGTCAATATTATCGGTGGATGTTGCGGCACAACTCCCGATTTCATCGCTCGTTATGCCGAGTTGGTGAAGGGGAAGAAACCCCATCAGGTGGCAGAGAAACCACAATATATGTGGCTTTCGGGTCTCGACCTGTTGCAGGTCGATGACTCCGTACATTTGCCCGTAGACGCAGCTCGTTTCGTAAATGTCGGCGAACGCTGTAACGTGGCTGGTAGCAGGAAGTTCCTGCGTTTGATTAATGAAAAGAATTACGAGGAAGCCATCGGCATCGCACGTAAGCAGGTAGCTGATGGAGCGGCAGTGGTCGATGTGAACATGGACGACGGACTGCTCGACGCCAAGGCCGAGATGGTGAATTTCCTCAACATGATAGCCGCCGAGCCAGATGTGGCTCGCGTACCTATTATGATAGACTCCTCCAAGTGGGATGTCATCGTGGCAGGTTTGAAGTGCTGCCAAGGCAAGTGCATTGTCAACAGTATTTCGCTGAAGGAGGGCGAGGAGGTGTTCCTCTCTCATGCCCGCGACGTGATGCGCTATGGGGCAGCCGTGGTGGTGATGTGTTTTGACGAGATTGGTCAGGCCACCACCTACGAGCGACGCATCGAGATAGCCGAGCGCGCTTACCATCTGTTGGTGGACAAGCTGGGCATGAACCCGCTCGACATTATCTTCGACCCCAATGTGCTCGCCATCGCCACCGGTATGGAGGAGCACGACAACTATGCCGTGGAGTTTATTCGTGCCACCAAGTGGATTCACGAGAATCTGCCCGGAGCCCACGTCAGTGGTGGTGTGAGCAACCTTTCCTTCTCCTTCCGTGGTAATACCTACATACGAGAGGCCATACATTGCGTGTTCCTGCATCACGCTCAACAAGTTGGTATGGACTTTGGAATCGTAAATGCCAAAGCTAGAATGGATTACAATAAGTTGCCTCAAGAACAGCTTCAGCTGATTGAGGATGTTGTGCTGAACCGCCGAAAGGGTGCCGCCGACGAACTCATCGAGCTTGCCGCCGAAATTAAGGAGAAGGCAGATGCCGCCAAAGCCGCTGCCAAGGCTGGTGGGGTGGCACCTAAGAAGCCTGCCGCTCCAGAGTGGCGCAAGGATACGGTGGAGGATCGATTGAAATATGCCCTGCGCAAGGGCATCTCTGAATTTTTGCCACAGGACATCGACGAGGCCTTGAAGAATTATCCACATGCCGTGAATGTCATCGAAGGGCCTCTGATGGATGGCATGAACGAGGTGGGCGAACTCTTCGGCGAAGGCAAGATGTTCCTGCCCCAAGTGGTGAAGACCGCTCGCACGATGAAATCGGCAGTTTCTATACTTCAGCCCCATATCGAGGCCGAAAACTCCGGCTCTTCGACCAAGGCTGGCAAGATATTGATGGCAACGGTGAAAGGCGACGTACACGACATCGGAAAGAACATCGTGTGCGTGGTGATGTCGTGCAACAACTATGACATCATCGACCTCGGTGTGATGGTGCCTGCCGAGCAAATCGTGAAAAAAGCCATCGAGGAGAAGGTGGATGCCATCGGTCTGAGCGGTCTTATCACGCCTTCGCTGGAGGAGATGGTGAATACGGCGCGTGCCATGCAGAAGGCTGGCCTGCGCATACCTATCATGGTTGGTGGAGCCACTACCAGCGAGCTGCATGTGGCGTTGAAGATTGCCCCGGAATACGACGGTCCTGTCATCTGGGTGAAGGATGCCTCGCTCAATGCCGGCATCTGCGCTAGATTCCTCAATGAGACGGAACGCCCCAAGTTTATCGCCGAACTCAACGAGCGATATGAGAGACTTCGCCAAGAGTATCATCAGGAACAGGCTAAGATAGCCTCGCTCAATGAGGCGAGAAAAAACAAGATTCAACTAGATTTTTAGGATAATGATAAAAACTGTAATTTTCGATATGGGTGGCGTGATCATCACTATCGACAACGAGGAGCCGAAAAAACGCTTCCTTGAATTGGGACTTACCGAGTTTGCCAATCGTATGAACCCTTATAAACAGAGTGGCTTGAATGGTGAACTGGAGGAGGGAAAAGTCAGTGAGGAAGAGTATCGTCTTGCCATCTGCAATGAGTTGGGAAAAGACGTGAGCTTCGAACAGCTGCAACATTGCTGGATGGGGTATATGAAAGAGGTTCCTGCCCGCAAGTTGATGACCATCAAGAACCTGCGCAAGCAGGGCTATCGCGTCATCCTCTTGTCGAATACCAACCCATACGTCTCGGCATGGACCGACAGCAACGACTTTTCTGGCGACGGCCATCCCATCCAAGACTATTTCGATGCTATCTATCGTAGCTATGAGGTGAAATACATGAAACCAGACGAAAATTTCTTTCGCTATGTGATGGCCCAGGAAAAGGCGTTGCCGGAAGAGTGTCTGTTCATAGACGACGGACCTCGCAACTGCTGTGCCGCCTCCGAGCTGGGCATCTTCACCTATTGCCCACAGAACGGCGAGGACTGGTGCGACAAGATTTATAACTATCTGAAGTAAGGTTTCTCGCCAAGACGTATAAATTAAGGTAAATAATCGACGAATAATTTTGAAATTTGCAATAAATGATGTACTTTTGCAGTCGAAATCAATAATATATAAGATAATGGCAAAGAAGAAAAGATGGCATTGCTTGCCTGGACAGCCTATCACGGAGCTCGACAAGCAGGTGATGTATTGGGAAAACAAGGGTAAGCTCGTGCCTACCCGCGACTTGATTAAGACCCCTGAGCAGATAGAGGGCATTCGCAAGAGTGGTGTTGTCAACACCGGTTGCCTCGATGCCGTGGCGGAGGCTATCCACCCTGGAATGAACACTCAGGAGATTGACGATATTTGCATGGCTTATTGCAAGGAGCACAATGCCATTCCTGCTTGCTTGGGTTACGAGGGCTATCCTAAGAGTGTGTGCACCAGCATCAATGAGGTGGTGTGCCATGGTATCCCAAAAGAGGAGGATGTGCTACAGGAGGGCGACATCGTGAACGTGGATATGACAACCATCGTGGATGGCTACTATGCTGATGCAAGCCGCATGTTCATCGTGGGTGGCAAGACCACGCCTGAGAAGGAACAGTTGGTACGCGTGGCGAAGGAATGCCTCGACCTCGGTGCCGAGGTGGCTAAGCCATATAGCTTTGTGGGCGACATCGGCCATGCCATCGAGAAACATTGCAAGAAATATGGCTATGGTGTGGTTCGCGACCTCTGTGGCCATGGCGTCGGCATCCAGTTCCACGAGGAGCCGGAGGTGCTTCATTATGGACACAAGGGCACGGGCATGTTGCTCGTCCCAGGCATGGTGTTCACCATCGAGCCTATGATAAACATGGGTACTTGGAAGGTATTCATCGACGCCGACGACCCATACGGATGGGAGGTGATCACTGGCGATGAGAAACCATCTGCACAGTGGGAACACACCTTCGTGATGACTGAGCACGGTGTGGAAATCTTGACACATTAAAATCCATTCATGTTATGGAAGATAAGAAGGATATTTATATGTTAGGTATAGAGAGCAGCTGCGACGATACCTCTGCCGCAGTGCTCAAGAACGGAGTGTTGCTGAGCAACGTGACCGCTTCGCAGGAAGTGCATCGCGCATACGGCGGCGTGGTGCCAGAGCTGGCTTCGCGTGCCCATCAGCAGAATGTGGTGCCAGTTGTAGACCAGGCCATCGCCCGTGCGGGCATCAAGAAGGAAGACCTCTCGGCTGTGGCTTTCACCCGTGGACCGGGCTTGATGGGCTCCTTGCTCGTCGGCGTAAGCTTCGCCAAGGGCTTTGCTCGTGCGCTCAACATCCCGCTCATCGACGTGAATCACTTGCAGGGGCATGTGATGGCTCACTTCATCAAGGAGAGCGACGATGACAACAGCGCGCCTCCTTTCCCATTCATTTGCTTGCTCGTAAGTGGCGGCAACTCTCAAATCGTGAAGGTGAACGCCTACAACGACATGCAGGTGCTCGGCCAAACCATCGACGATGCGGCAGGCGAGGCCATCGACAAGTGTGCCAAGGTGCTGGAGTGGGGATACCCAGGCGGTCCTATCGTCGACAAGTATGCTCGCCAGGGCAATCCGAAGGCGTTCACTTTTGCCGAGCCTCATATCCCAGGCATGAACTATAGTTTCTCTGGATTCAAGACCAGCTTCCTTTACAATATGCGCAAATGGGTGGCGGAAGACCCTGATTTCGTAGAGAAGAACAAGTATGACTTGGCTGCAAGCATCGAGTTTACCATCGTCGACATCCTGATGAAGAAACTCCGTATGGCTGTGAAGCAGACGGGCATCAAGCATGTGGCTGTGGCTGGCGGCGTGTCTGCCAACAATGGTCTTCGCAATGCCTTCCGCGACCATGCCAAGCGATATGGCTGGACCATCTATATCCCTAAGTTCAGCTATACCACCGACAATGCGGCGATGATAGGCTGTGTTGGTACCTTCAAGTATCGCGACGGAGATTTCGCCACGATAGACTTGCCAGCATACAGCAAAGTGACATTTAAGTAAAAAACAACAGAACAATGGAATTTGAAAGCAAAATATTGAGTAAGGGTATCCAGGAGATGCTCTACAACAGTGACAAGACAATGGGCACTGCCGAGAGTTGCACGGGCGGTCGCATCGCCGAAGCCATCATCTCGGTGCCAGGAGCCAGCAACTACTTCAAGGGTGGCATCGTCTCGTACACCAACGAGGTTAAAGAGCGTCTTCTCGGTGTCAGCCATGAGGTGCTGGAGGAGCAGACTGCCGTATGCGAGGAAGTGGCACGCGAAATGGTTGTGGGAGCCATCAAGGCGCTCGATGTCGACTTCGCCATCTCTGCTACAGGCGTGGCAGGTCCAACCGGCGGCACCAAGGAAATACCAGTGGGTACCATCTACATCGGTTATGGCAACAAAGACGACGTGCGTGTGGAGAAGCTCACCGAGGATTATGGTCGCGACATCAATCTTGCCATTGCCACCAACACAGCCTTGAAGGGTATGCATGAGTTCCTCAAGGAGCATGCTGATGACCTTAAAAAAGAGGCATAAATCTATATAATAATCAATAGATTACGATAATAATATTAATAATCCTTAAAAGATTGATTTCTTTTAGGGATTATTTTGTCTATTCGAGAATTATTTGTAATTTTGCACTCTGTTTGGAATAGGTATCAATTAACGAATTACAAAATTAAAGATAGAAATGTCTAAGATTTGTCAAATTACAGGTAAGAAGGCACAGTTGGGTTGCAATGTGTCTCACTCAAAGCACCGTACAAAGAGAAGCTTTGACGTTAACCTCTTCAGCAAGAAATTCTACTATGTAGAGGAAGGTTGCTGGATTAGCCTCAAGATCAGTGCTGCTGGTCTTCGTCTTATTAACAAGGTAGGTCTCGACGCTGCCCTCAATCAGGCAGTTAAGAAGGGCTATGTAGATTGGAAGGACATTAAAGTTATAGGAGAATAAATATCATGGCAAAGAAAGCAAAAGGTAATAGAGTACAGGTTATCCTCGAGTGCACTGAGCAGAAGAACAGTGGTATGCCAGGTACAAGCCGTTACGTGACTACTAAGAATCGTAAGAACACTCCTGAGCGTCTTGAGTTGATGAAGTACAACCCAATCCTTAAGAAGATGACTCTTCACAAGGAGATTAAGTAAGCTAGCTTACAAGTTTAACAATTTTATCAATTTTAATAGACTATGGCAAAGAAAGCGGTCGCTACCCTCCACGAAGGTAACATGGATGGTCGCGCATACACAAAGGTTATCAAGATGGTTAAGAGCCCTAAGACTGGTGCTTACGTTTTCGATGAGAAGATGGTACCAAATGAGGCTGTTAAGGATTTCTTCAAGGACTAATCTCCTTGCGGAAACATTGAATTTAGATTATATCAAGATTCATATATCTCAAAAGGTCGCTACTCGTAAGGAGTCGGCGACCTTTTTTCGTAGTTTTTCTTACCCGGAAGCTTTGGTTATTTCGTTTTTGGCACGTTATTTGCAAAGTGATTTAGCAAATAAATAAGTAAAACAAAATTAAATAAAATAACTATGGCACAGAAAGGTAATATTGGAGTAACGACAGAGAACATCTTCCCTGTCATCAAGAAATTCTTATATTCAGATCATGACATCTTCCTCCGCGAGATGGTCTCAAACGCTGTGGATGCCACACAGAAATTGAAGACTCTCGCCGCAACAGGCGATTTCAAGGGTGAGATTGGCGACACGACCGTTCGCGTATCGCTCGACGAGAAGGCTGGCACGCTGACTATCAGCGATCATGGTATAGGCATGACTGAGGAGGAAATCGATAAATACATCAACCAGATAGCATTCTCTGGCGTAACCGACTTCTTGGATAAGTACAAGGAGAACGCCAACGCCATCATCGGTCACTTCGGCTTGGGCTTCTACTCTTCATTCATGGTAGCCAGCAAGGTGGAAATCATCACCAAGAGTTACAAGGAGGGAAGCAAGGCTGTGAAATGGAGTTGCGATGGTTCACCAGCATTCGAGATAGAGGACGCCGACAAGGCTGAGCGTGGCTCGGACATCATCCTCCACATCTCCGACGACTGTAAGGAGTTCTTGCAGAAGAGCAAGATTGAGGAACTCCTCAATAAGTACTGCAAGTTTATGGCAGTGCCTGTGGCATTCGGCAAGAAGACCGAGTGGAAAGACGGCAAGAACGTGGAGACTGACGAGGATAACATTATAAATAATGTGGAGCCGCTTTGGACCAAGGCACCTAGCACCTTGAAGGACGAGGATTACAAGAAGTTCTATCACACGCTCTATCCAATGCAGGACGAACCTCTGTTCTGGATTCATCTAAACGTAGATTTCCCATTCAACTTGACGGGTATTCTCTACTTCCCACGCATCAAGAACAATATCGACATGCAGCGCAACAAGATTCAGCTCTACTGCAACCAGGTGTTCGTCACTGACCAGGTGGAGGGCATTGTTCCTGAGTTCTTGACCCTGCTTCATGGTGTCATCGACTCTCCAGACATCCCATTGAACGTGAGCCGTAGCTACCTTCAGAGCGATAGCAACGTGAAGAAGATTTCTACCTACATCACCAAGAAGGTGGCAGATCGATTGAACTCCATCTTCAAGGAGAACCGTAAGGAGTATGAGGAGAAGTGGGATGACCTCAAGCTCTTCATTAATTATGGAATGCTCTCCCAGGAAGACTTCTATGAGCGCGCCAAGGACTTCGCCCTCTTCAAGGACGTAGATGGCAAGTATTTCACCTTCGAAGAGTACAAGACACTCATCAAGGACAACCAGACCGACAAGGATGGCAACTTGGTTTACCTCTACGCCAATAACAAGGAGGAACAGTACTCTTATATCGAGGCTGCCAAGGCTAAGGGCTATTCTGTGTTGTTGATGGCTGGTCAGCTAGACACACCAATGGTCAACATGTTGGAGCAGAAGTTGGAGAAGACTCGTTTCACCCGTGTAGACTCAGATATCGTAGACCGTCTCATCGTGAAAGAGGATGCAAAGAAGACTGACTTGAACAAGGATCAGACTGACAACTTGTCACAGGTATTCCGCTCACAGATGCCTAAGTTGGAAAAGGCAGAGTTCTATGTTGAGGTACAGGCTCTCGGTGAGCAGAACCAGCCAGTGCTCATCACCCAAAACGAGTACATGCGTCGTATGAAGGCAATGAGCCAGTTCCAGGCTGGTATGAACTTCTATGGCCAGATGCCAGACAGCTACACCATCGTCTTGAATTCAGACCATCCTCTTGTGAAGAAGGTTCTTTCCGATTCAGAAGCCAATACTTCAGAGGCATTGAAGCCAATCCTCGCTGAGATTAAGGGGCAGGAGGCTCGCTTGGCTGTTCTTCATCAGGAGCAGACCAAGAAGAAACCAGAGGAGATTACCCAAGCGGAGAAGGATGACGTTCACAACACCGAGAAGGCTATCAACGACGAGAAGGCAAAGCGCGATAATATCATCGCCGACTATGCCAAGGGCAACAATATTGTTCACCAGCTCATCGATCTTGCCTTGCTTCAGAATGGCATGTTGAAGGGCGCATCTCTCGATGCCTTCCTCAAGAGAAGCGTTGAGATGATTAAGTAAAATGGCGTATTAAATCGTAATAAACTTTGTGAGATGTAACATTCCGTGTTACAATTCGTTTCTATATGTGTGCTAAATGTTTCAAAAGGAGCATTTAGCACATTTTTTTTGTCTTTTCCTTTGGAAGCAACATGATTTTTTATTATCTTTGCAAGAGCATAACGCAAAAATCATGATATTAAAAACCACCGTCATGGAACAAAAAGAATCTAAACACAGCATAATTGCTAAGTTTTACACAGAGCACTACGAAGAGTTGAAATCGTTCGTAGCATCTCGTTTGCAGTTCGCAGGCGGGGTAGAGGACATTGTGCAGGATGTCTACCTGAGATTGCTGCAGCTCGACCAGATAATAACAGCCAACACCTTGCATAGCCTTGTCTTCACTACAGCCAACAATATGATAAAAGATTATTGGCGTAGGAAAAAATGCTATGATAAGTTTGTACATTTTGTTGCCACCACCAATTGGCGTAATGGAACTCAAGAAGACGTGGCGGCAGTATACTCCGTACAAGAAGTTCATGAGATTTTGGAGCGAGGCATTGCTAGACTTGCTGAAAGCCAAAGTCGCATCTATAGAATGAGTATCTTCGAGGGGAAGCGAGTGGGAGAGATAGCCAAGGAGCTCAACCTTAACTATAAGAGTGCTGAGCAAAAACTGGGGGCTGCTCGCAAGGAAATAAGATCGTATATGAAAAAAGCCTTGGCTTGTTGACCTTTTCCTGGAGCCAGAATTGTTCATAAGCACCAAAAGAGAAGCAGCTCACCCTGTTCAAAGAATATTATCACGAATACTGCTATATGCAAGCTATATCATATATAGAATAAAGCAGGCTAAAGAGAATGGTCGTCTATGTAGACTTTAATCTCCTCAAAATAGGTTTCTGAAATTGGTATGGAAACATCGCCATAAGTAATGCGCATTTGGTCGATGGTGTCGAACTTAGACATGTTGGCAAGATAAGAGCGATGTACGCGCTTGAATTTATCCTTTGGCAATTTCTCTTCCAAATGTTTCAAATTGCCCAATGTCATCACGTTGGGCTTTCCGTCAAGATGGAATCTAAGATAGTCTTTCTCGCAATCTACAAACAGGATGTCATCTATAGAAATACGGGTATATTTATAGTCGCGTTTCACTACCAAGAACTTGTCCCGCTTGATGGGATTGTAGTTGTCGTCTTGCATATAGCTGTCAAACACTCTTTTGCATGTAAGCATAAAATCCTCATACCCAATCGGCTTGAGCAGATAGTCGAATGCGTTTACCTTGTATGCTTCGATGGCATATTCCTTGAAAGCGGTAGTAAATATAATTTTCACATTCTTTGGCACGACCTTGGCAAACTCCAAACCGCTGATTTGCTGCATGTGTATGGCCAGGAACAGGATATCCAAGTGGTTGTGGCGGATACCATCCACGGCCTCAATGGCGGTAGAGTAAGCACCGATTAGATGTAACGTCGGTGTTTTGTCTACGTATTGCTTCAACTGGCGCAAAGCTTGTGGGTCCTCATCAATGATAGCACAGTTTAAAATCATAACTTTTGAGATTAGTCTATAAATTTTCTTTTCATGTAGAAACGTCGTAGTCAAAAGAATATTGTATCTTGCTACATATTTTTTTTGAGAAAAGTGATTTTTTATTGATTTAACCTTAAATTTGTTTAATCTATTTGGCTGTTTAAGGAAAAACTTATAATTTTGGGCTTGAAATACAAGATTACAAACCATTAAACATGAAATATATTAATAAACATACTATAAGATTTACCCAGCAAGGAAGAAATTGGCTCATCGCTTTTTCTTTGGCATTGGCTACTACTGGAGCCTGTGCTCAAAAGATATCCCTTGGTTCTTGTACTACCCGCGACGGCGGACAGTACAAGGGGGAGATGGTGAGCGGAAAGCCTCAGGGAAAGGGATCCACCGTTTATAAGAATGGCGACACCTATGAAGGTTCCTATGTAAAAGGCAAACGTGAAGGTTATGGAGTGTATACTTTTGCTGACGGCGAGAAATATGAAGGTCAGTGGATGCAAGACCAGCAGCATGGAAAGGGTACATACTATTTCCAAAACAACAACAAATATGTAGGACTTTGGTTCAGGGATTTCCAACACGGCCATGGAGTCATGTTTTATTACAATGGCGACAAGTATGATGGCGACTGGTACAAGGACAAGCGTCAGGGCAGGGGTGTCTACACCTATGCCAACGGTGCTCAATATAAAGGTCAATGGATGAACGACATGAAGAACGGCAATGGATTCTTCAACTGGGGCGACGGGACTACTTATGATGGGCATTGGGTAGACAACCAACGCTCAGGCAAGGGCACATTCAAGTATGCGGATGGAGATGTCTACATCGGAGACTGGAAAGATGACATCCAGGACGGTAAGGGAATCTACAAATTCCATAATGGAGACGTATACGAAGGTGATTATTTGCAAGGCGAACGAACTGGAGAAGGTATCTTCCGTTCTTCCAACGGCTCAAAATACACGGGACAGTTCAATGATGGGCAACGCTCCGGTCAGGGTACATTCGTTTGGAAAAACGGTGACGTATATGTAGGAGGTTGGAAAGACGACCTTCAAAATGGCTTGGGCAAACTGACGAAGAAGAATGGCGACATCTTTGAGGGCGATTTCAAAAACGGGCATGTAGATGGCAATGTCGTCATACATTATGCCAATGGCAATCGTTTCAAGGGCGTATACCATAACGGTAAGCGAGAAGGCGCATGCATCGAGGAAGACAAGGATGGCAAGCGCTTCGAAGGCACTTATCGCAATGATTCTCGCGATGGGCGATTTGTAGAAAAAGACCGCAATGGTCAGATTACAGCCAAAGGTACTTATGAGAATGGTAAGAGAATTGAAGACTAAACTATAATAATTATGGTAATAGATACATTAAACAATTTGGAGAACTATGTCTCTCTGAATCCCCTCTTCGCTGATGTGGTGAAGTTTATCAAGGAAAACGACCTTTCCAAGCTGGAAGTAGGAAAACACTACATCAAGGGAAAGGACTTGTTTGTAAATATCGACTTGACACATGGCAAAACGGAAGCGGAAGCCGTCTTGGAAACCCATCGTAAGATGATAGATATTCAGATTCCCCTTGAGGTGGATGAGACTTTTGGTTACACACCTTTGTCAGACCTGCCGGATATCGAATATAACGAAGAGAAAGATATCACTAAGTATCCCGGTGTCAAAGCTCAGACACTCATCAAGTGCAAGGTGGGGCAGTGTGTCATATTCTTCCCTCAGGATGGACATCAGCCATGCATAGCCCAGGGTGATTTCCGAAAGGCAATATTCAAAATTAAAGCATAAGGCCTTCGCCGAAGAATTCAACTACGGCTACTACCTTATAAAATATAAACCATCTAAAAACATAAAATATGGCAACAAAAAAGAAAACAACAGCCAAGGCTGCAGTAAAACATATTGGACTAGTGAAGAACGACCCATATTTGGCAGACTACGAAGATGCCATACGTGGGCGCCATGAGCATGCCTTGTGGAAGATGAACCAGCTCACGCATAATGGCAAGACCACACTCAGCGATTTTGCCAATGGCTATGAGTATTTCGGCCTTCACAAGACTGCGCGTGGGTGGGTGTTCCGTGAGTGGGCACCAAATGCAACCGACATCTATCTGATAGGAGACTTCAACAATTGGCAGGAAACCGAAAGGTATCGTGCCAAGAGAATAAAGGGTACTGGCAACTGGGAGCTTAAACTCTCGGAGAAAGCCTTGAAACATGGTGACCTCTACAAGATGAAGGTTCACTGGGAAGGTGGAGAAGGAGAGCGTATCCCAGCATGGGCTCAGCGAGTGGTGCAAGACGAAAAGACCAAGATATTTTCCGCTCAAGTTTGGAATCCTGCGCCTTATAAGTGGAAGAAAAAGACTTTCCGTCCCAATGTGTCTCCATTGCTCATCTATGAGTGCCACATTGGTATGGGACAAGATGCAGAAAAGGTCGGAACATACACAGAATTCAAGGAAAATGTGCTGCCACGCATCATAGAGGATGGTTACAACTGCATCCAGATTATGGCCATACAGGAGCACCCATATTATGGCTCCTTCGGCTATCATGTGAGCAGTTTCTTTGCAGCCAGCAGTCGTTTCGGTACTCCCGAAGAACTCAAGGACTTGATAGATACAGCCCATCAAAATGGTATCACAGTCATCATGGACATCGTTCATTCACACGCTGTGAAGAATGAGGTGGAGGGATTGGGCAATTTGGCTGGCGACCCCAACCAATATTTCTATCCGGGTGACCGACATGAGCATCCGGCTTGGGACAGTCTCTGTTTCGACTACGGCAAAGACGAAGTGATACATTTCCTCTTGAGCAATTGTAAGTATTGGCTCAATGAATTCCATTTCGATGGTTTCCGTTTCGACGGTGTTACTTCCATGCTTTATTACAGTCATGGACTGGGTGAGGCTTTCTGCAACTATGGAGATTATTTCAATGGTCATGAGGACGATAACGCCATTTGCTACCTTACGCTTGCCAACTGCCTGATACATGAGGTGAACAAGCATGCCATCACCATCGCCGAGGAGGTGAGCGGAATGCCAGGCTTGGCAGCAAAGTTTGAGGATGGTGGCTATGGGTTCGACTATCGCATGGCCATGAATATCCCAGACTATTGGATCAAGACCATCAAGGAACTGAAGGATGAGGACTGGAAGCCATCCAGCATTTTCTGGGAAGTGAAGAACCGTCGTAGCGACGAGAAGACTATCTCATATTGCGAGAGTCACGACCAAGCCTTGGTGGGTGACAAGACTATTATCTTCCGACTGATAGATGCCGACATGTACTGGCATTTCAAGAAAGGAGATGAAAACGACAAGGTGCATCGAGGTATTGCTTTGCACAAGATGATACGTCTCGTCACGGCCTCCACGATCAATGGTGGCTACCTCAACTTCATGGGCAATGAATTCGGACACCCGGAATGGATAGATTTCCCTCGCGAAGGCAATGGCTGGAGTTATAAGTATGCCCGTAGGCAATGGAACCTGGTAGACAATCATGATTTGTGCTACCACTACTTAGGCGACTTTGACAAGGCTATGCTCAAGACCATTAAGAGTGAAAAGAACTTTAACAAGACACCAGTTGTGGAAATCTGGCATAATGACGGCGACCAAATACTCGCTTACATGAGAGGCGACTTGCTCTTCGTGTTCAATTTCTCGCCAACCCGCTCGTTTACCGATTATGGTTTCCTTGTTCCAACGGGAGCCTATAGTGTGGTGCTCGACACCGACAACAAGGATTATGGTGGCAATGGCTTGAATGACGACAAGATGACTCATATCACAACCTACGACCCTCTCTATGTGAACGATCGCAAGGAGTGGCTGAAGCTATACTTGCCAGCACGCACGGCAATGGTGCTGAAAAAAAATTAATGAATTGATTTATGGAAACAAGAAAGAATAGCACGACGAAGATGCAAATCGCCTGCGCTATCATCTTTATTACTTTTACTTACGTCTACCTGGCTTATTACCAGGCAGACGTATTGGCTGTGGCGCAACATGTGTTGTCGGGCGGTATGACCGACTACAGCTATGCATTTGCGCCATTTCTCATCACTCTCGTATTCTTCCTGCTTCAAGTGGGAGCGTACGCACTTACCCGTGTGAAACGACGTTTCCACGGGCTTACTTATTTTCCATCGTTTCTCTTCCTGGCGATGATTACCGACATCCCAAACAACATCGACGTACATCATTCTCTGGGAGCGTGGTGGGTTGTCATTCCGCTGGGGCTCATCCTGTGGGGCGGCATTATGTGGGTTGCCCGTCAGTTGGAACCGATGGAGACGGAACCACACAGCTATGGTTGGTTCTCACGATACATGTGGCTCAACATCTTGCAAATGTTGGTCATGGCGATATTGGTAATCTTCATCTCCAGTAGCGACCGTTTGTTCCACGAACGTATGAAAATGGAACATCTGATGAAAGAAAAACAGTATGAAAAAGCCCTCCAAGTGGGGCGCAACTCATTGCAAACAGATTCTTCGCTCACCATGTTGCGCATTGCTAGTCTCAACGGAACCGGCAAATTGGGCAGTCAGCTCTTCACTTATCCTCTAATAGGTGGTAGCAAGGCGATGATGCCAGACAGCGTGACCGTGAAAGCCTTGATGTGGAAGGCTCCTAAATGGATGCAGAAACCATCGTCATGGATGCAGCAACATCATCTGAAATATCGCATTCCTGCCGACTACCAGTTGTGTGCTTTGCTCCTTGACAAGAAGTTAGACCAATTTGTTGGCATGCTTGGGAAATATTATCGGCTCGACTCGCCAAAAATGCCTACACATTACAAAGAGGCGTTGGTTCTCTATACTCACAGGCGCAGCAAGCCTCGCTTCATATATCATGACAATGTGATGGATGCCGACTTTCAGGATTTTCAGCAGATGGAGCATAAGTATTCCAATCCGGTAGAGCAGCAGAATGCCATTCGTGACACCTATGGCAACACCTATTGGTATTATTATGAATATGGAAATAGATAGAGTGAAGTGGTATGAAATATAGGTTTATCAGACAGATAGTAGAATTTGTTGCAGTTTTCGTTCTGATGATCCCAACGCCGATGTTGGGGCAGAAGAAAGAAATCATGGCAGCCAAAGATTTAGTCAAGGCGGGTAAGAACCTCGACCAGGCAGAGGCGAGCATGCGCAAGCTATTGACTGACTCGGTCAACCGTAGCAACAAGAAAATCTGGAGCATTCTCTTTGAGTCGGTTCGCAAGCAGTATGAGCAAGGTAACGAGAAACTGTATCTCAAGCAAAGTTATGATACGGCCCAGTTGTTTAACGCAACCCTTGAGCTTTTTACCATAGCAAAGGACTTGGATGCTGTAGAGATGATTCCCGATAAGAAGAGAAAAATGGAGTTCGCCTTCCGAAAGGAACATGCCGAATACCTGAACAAGATTCGTCCGAATCTCTATAATGGTGGCACATGGTTCATAAGAAAGCAAAAGTATGCAGATGCCTACAAGTTCTTCGACCAATATATAGATTGTGCCAGCTTGCCTATGTTTCAAGCCTATAAGTATGGACAAAAGGACACCCACCTACCTACGGCTGCCTACTGGGCGGTCTACTGCGGCTATAAGATGAAGGACGCAAAGGCAACCTTGCACCATTCATATGAGGCACTCAAAGACACGACGCATTACAACTACATGTTGCAATACCTCGCCGAAACGTACAAGCTCGACAAAGACACAGCTCGATATGAATCCACGCTGAGGGAGGGTTTTGATAGGGCTCCGAAGTTCCCGTTCTTCTTTCCTCGATTGGTTGAGTTTTATTCCGACGGCAACAAGCCAGACTCCGCTCTCGTCATCGCCGACAGGGCTCTTCAGATAGCCCCCAACAATGACATCTATCTGTTTACGAAGGGTACCATATTGCTGAATATGGGTGACTACAAACGTTGCATCGAAGTGAGCAAAAAGGCGATTGAGGTGAACGATAGTTTGGCGGGGGCTTACTACAATGTAGGCTTGGCTTATTTCAATCAGGCTGTAGAGCTGGACAAGAACACGCAGCTTACGCGTATGAAGCACGACGAAATCAACAAGCTCTATAAGAGTGCCTTGCCCTATCTGGAGAAATATCGCAAGTTGGCTCCCGACAAGCAAGACCAGTGGGCTTTGCCTCTCTATACCATTTACCTGAACCTGAACATGGGGAAGGAATTCGACGAGATAGACAAATTGATAAACCAAAGAAAGAAATAACGCAGATTATCGAAGGTGTAAGCATGAATACATCGGTTGGTTCTCAGCAAATAATAGTAGACACAATGATAGATAGAATATTAGATAAATTGGGCATTCAGCTCAACGATATGCAGCAGGATTCTTTGAATGCAATCTTGCATAGCGACAAGGATGTAGTGGTGCTTTCTCCTACCGGAAGTGGAAAGACATTGGCTTATCTCTTGCCTCTCACACAACTCATCGATCCTGATGATGACAACCCACAGGCCATCGTTGTTACTCCAGGAAGAGAGCTGGCTCTCCAGTCGGCCACTGTTTTGAAGAGCATGGGTAGTGGTTTGCGGGCGATGGCATGTTATGGCGGTCGTGCAACGATGGACGAACATCGGGTGATGAAGCAAGTGCGCCCGCAAATCGTCTTCGGTACCCCAGGCCGACTCAACGACCATTTGAACAAGGGCAACTTGTCGCCTTATCACATCAAGTATCTCGTCATCGACGAATTCGACAAGTGTCTGGAGATGGGATTCCAAGATGAGATGAGCCTACTCATCGACTCTCTCAAAGGCCTGCGGCGCCATTTCTTGCTCTCTGCTACCGAAGCCGAGGAAATACCTTGCTTTGTGCACATGGGTAGGGTCGACAAGATAGATTATCGCATGAACGAGGAACAGGTTCCCGAGCGCATACATATATATAAGGTGGAGAGCCCGGTGAAAGACAAGTTGGAAAGCCTCTCTCTTTTGCTCAGAAGCTTGGGGGATAGTAGCACTATCGTGTTCCTCAACTATCGCGACAGTGTAGAACGCACCAACAATTATCTTGTGGAGCAAGGTTTCACCACCTCTTTCTTCCATGGTGGCTTGGAACAGAAGCAACGAGAAGCCTCCCTCTATCGTTTCAGCAATGGCAGTGCCAATATCCTTGTCAGCACCGACCTCGCCTCAAGAGGTCTCGACATTCCCGACATCGACAACATCATCCACTACCATTTGCCAGAGAGTGAAGACGGATATATTCATAGAGTGGGGCGTACCGCTCGTTGGGAGGCTCAGGGCAAGGCATTTTTCTTGTTGGGTCCAGGCGAAGAAATCCCAACCTATGTTGATGCGGAGGTCGAGAATTATGAAATTCCAGCAGAACTTCCTGCGCCTGCCAAGCCAAAGATGGCTACTATATATATAGGTAAAGGCAAGAAGGATAAGATAAGCAAGGGCGACATCCTCGGATTTCTGTGCAAGAAGGGTGGTCTCAAGTCTTCCGACATCGGCAAGATAGATGTCAACGACCGATACGCTTATGCCGCCATCTCGCGTCCTCGACTTCGTGAAGTGCTCAACAATGTGAAGGGAGAAAAGATCAAGGGCGTGAAAACGATAGTCGAGGCTGTCAGGTAAGAAAGTATTAAAAGGAGCATAAATATGCAGATATTATGCTAAAATGACTGACATAATGAAAGTTTTTTGCTCAAAAGGCTAAAAATGTGCAGAAATATTTGGTAGTTTCAAATAAAAAGTGTAATTTCGCAGTCGTATTTTAAAACTTAAATAATTATACAAGATGAAGAAGTACAATTTTAACGCAGGTCCATCAATGCTTCCACGCGAAGTGATTGAGAACACAGCAAAGCAGATTTTGGATTTTAATGGTTCAGGTCTTTCATTGATGGAAATCAGCCACCGTGCTAAGGATTTCCAGCCAGTAGTTGACGAGGCAGTCTCCCTCTTCAAGGAGTTGCTCGACATCCCTGAGGGTTATTCCGTTATCTTCCTTGGTGGTGGTGCGTCCCTGCAGTTTATGCAGATTCCTGCCAACTTCCTCATCAAGAAGGCTGCCTACGTAAATTCTGGCACTTGGGCTAAGAAGGCTATGAAAGAGGCAAAGCATTTTGGTGAGGTCGTGGAGATCGCATCATCGTCCGACGCCAACTACACTTTCTATCCTCAGTTCGAGGGCAAGGAACCAGCCGACGCCGACTACCTCCACATCACTTCCAACAACACCATCTATGGTACAGAGTTGCGTCGTGATCCAGACGTGAAGATTCCTTTGATTGCGGATATGAGTTCCGACATCATGAGCCGTCCTGTGGATGTATCTAAGTACACTGCCATCTACGCTGGTGCACAGAAGAACCTCTCCATGGCAGGTGTTACCGTCATCGTCGTGAAAGACGACATGTTGGGCAAGGCTCCACGTGAGTTGCCTACAATGATAGACTATCGCACCCATGTAGACAAGGGCAGCATGTTCAACACTCCTCCAGTGGTTCCTATCTATAGTTTGATGGAGAACCTTCGCTGGTTGAAGGCTCATGGCGGTGTCGAGGCTGCCGACAAGCGTGCTCATGAGCGTGCTGATGTGCTTTATGCTGAGATCGACCGCAACAAGCTCTTCAAGGGTACGGTTGAGGAAGCATCTCGCTCTTTGATGAACATCTGCTTCGTCATGAACGATGAATACAAGGACCTCGAAAAGCCATTCCTCGACTTTGCTACAGAGCGTGGCATGGTAGGTGTCAAAGGTCACCGTTCTGTTGGTGGCTTCCGTGCAAGCTGCTACAATGCACAGACCATGGAGGGCGTTCAGGCTCTCGTCAAGGCTATGCAGGACTTCGAGGCACAGCATTAATTGTTATATAAAATAGCATCTTCTCTTCGGGTACCGCCATGACTCGTCTTATCCCGCTCTAGCGGTACCATTTTAAGAAGTAATAAAACTATACGATAAAAGAATATGAAAGTATTAGTTGCAACAGAAAAGCCTTTCGCAGCAGCTGCTGTCCAGGGCATCAAGAAAGAAGTAGAGGGAGCAGGCAACGAACTCGTGCTGCTCGAAAAATATACAGACAAAGCCCAGTTGCTCGGCGCCGTTAAGGATGCCGATGCGATGATTATCCGTTCTGACAAGGTGGATGCAGAGGTGCTCGACGCTTCCAAGAACTTGAAGATTGTGGTACGTGCAGGTGCAGGTTATGACAACATCGACTTGGCTGCCGCTACAGCTCATAAGGTTGTGGCTGAGAACACTCCAGGTCAAAACTCCAATGCCGTAGCCGAGTTGGTTTTCGGCTTGTTGGTGTTTGCCATTCGTAATTTCTACAATGGCAAAGCTGGTTCAGAGTTGAAGGGCAAGAAATTGGGTATCTTGGCATTTGGTAACGTGGGGCGCAACGTGGCTCGCATCGCCAAGGGATTCGGCATGGAAGTATCTGCTTACGATGCATTCTGTCCTGCCGATGTCATCGAGGCTGCTGGTGTTCATGCAGCTAAGAGCCAGGACGAGTTGTTCCAGACCAACGACATCGTTTCTCTCCACATCCCTGCTACTCCTGAGACCGTGAAGAGCATCGACTACAAGACCGTCAACCAGTTGCCTAAAGGTGGCATCCTCATCAACACCGCCCGCAAGGAGGTAATCAATGAGCCAGAGCTCTTGAAACTTCTCGCCGACCGTGAGGACTTGAAGTTCATCACCGACATCAAGCCTGATGCCGATGCCGACTTCGCTAAGTTCGAGGGGCGCTATTTCTCTACACCTAAGAAGATGGGTGCGCAGACAGCCGAGGCCAACATCAATGCAGGTATTGCTGCAGCCAAGCAAATCAATGCCTTCTTCAAGGACGGCTGCACCAAGTTCCAAGTAAACAAGTAACCGATAAATAATAAGAAAAGCTCATGAAGGGTGCTTTTGTTGAAGTGCTCTTCGTGGGCTTTTTTGCTTAAACCCCAAATAGTATGGCAATAGTTAAACCTTTTAGAGGTGTTAGGCCACCTAAGGAACTCGTAGAACAAGTGGAATCTCGCCCATACGACGTGTTGGATTCCGAGGAAGCCCGCACAGAGGCTGGCGACAACGAAAAGAGCCTTTATCATATCATCAAGCCGGAAATCAATTTCGAACCTGGCACTTCCGAGTACGACCCTCGTGTGTATGAGAGTGCCGCAGAGAATTTCCAAAAGTTCCAAGACAAGGGATGGCTCGTACAGGATGATAAGGAGCAGTATTACATCTATGCACAGACCATGAACGGCAAGACGCAGTATGGTCTAGTGGTGGGTGCCTACGTCAACGACTACATGACGGGTGTCATCAAGAAGCATGAGTTGACCCGCAGCGACAAGGAAGAGGACCGCATGAAGCATGTGCGCGTTTGCAATGCCAACATCGAGCCGGTGTTCTTCGCTTATCCAGACAACGCCGTGCTCAACGAACTCTTGATGCGTTATGCTGCCACCAAACCAGAGTATGATTTCATCGCTCCAATCGATGGCTTCCGCCACCAGTTCTGGGTGGTGAGCGACGACAAGGACATCGCCACCATCACGGCTGAGTTTGCCAAGATGCCTAGCCTCTACATCGCCGATGGCCACCACCGTTCGGCTGCTGCTGCCTTGGTGGGCGCAGAGAAGGCAAAGCAAAACCCTCATCATACAGGCAAGGAGGAGTACAACTATTTTATGGCTGTTTGCTTCCAGGCCAGCCAGCTTACCATTCTCGACTACAACCGAGTGGTGAAGGACTTGAATGGTTTGACCAGTGATGAATTTCTGGATGAGTTGACAAGGCATTTTGAGGTTGTCCATATAGATGCAGTCAACGTAAATGTTTCTGATGATAAGGATGGCATTCCGTGTTATGAGCAGTTCCCAATCGCCGAAGCCATCGAAAAATTCGGTCTCGACGTGCTGAAGCCTGCGTCTCTACATAGCTTCTTGCTCTATCTCGACGGAACGTGGTATGGTTTGTTTGCCAAACCAGGCACCTATGATGACAGCGACCCAATCGGTGTGCTCGATGTAGACATCTCCTCTCGCTTGATTCTCGATGAGATATTGGGCATCAAGGATTTGCGCAGCGACAAGCGTATCGACTTTGTTGGCGGCTTGCGTGGTCTCGGTGAGCTGAAACGCCGAGTGGACAGTGGCGAGATGAAGATGGCGTTGGCTTTGCACCCTGTTACCATGCAGCAGATTATGGACATTGCCGACAGCGGCAAGATTATGCCTCCAAAGGCAACTTGGTTTGAGCCAAAGTTGCGTAGCGGATTGATTATTCACAAGTTGGATTAAATGATAGACGAATACAAAACCATTACAGATAAAATAGGCGAGGGATATTACACAGACAAGCGGAGTAAGTTCCTCGCTTTTGCCCATCACGTGACGAATGTCGACGAGGTGAAGGAAATCATTGCCGGGTACCGTAAGAAATATTACGATGCCCGACATTGTTGTTATGCTTATATGTTGGGGGCGGAGCGCACGGAGTTTCGTGCCAACGACGATGGTGAGCCTTCTTCTACGGCAGGCAAGCCGATTTTAGGACAAATCAACAAGGCGGAGCTTACCGACATCCTCATCGTTGTCATCCGATATTTCGGTGGCGTAAAACTGGGCACCAGCGGTCTTATCGTAGCCTATAGAGAGGCAGCCATCGACGCACTTGCCCATTGCGAAATGAAGACGCAGCAAGTAGAGGAAATCGTAACCTACGATTTCCCCTATCCCATGATGAATGATGTGATGAGAATTGTGAAGGAGATGAATCCTCGCATTGTTGACCAAACTTTCGACAACACCTGCACCATCAAGCTCTCCATCCGCAAGAGCGAAGCTGAACAACTGAGGAGTAGACTCAAAAAACTATCCTTCGAATAGAAATCCTAGTTTCCTATTCGAAGGATAGTTTCCTTTGAAGACCATGCTAGTTTTCCTTGAAAGCAACCACCCTGGTAAGAGCCTTGTCTAGATAGAAAGTCTGTGTCACTTTCTGCTTGTTTCCATCATGGGAAGTGAGCTCGTAGGTGGCACGCAGATACATCAGTGTGTCGGGAAAGGCACCATCGTTGTAATTGATGTTCTTCTTTACATAAGGCAGCTTGCTCATCTCCTCGCGCATCGACTTCACACGGTTGAAATCAATCATGGCCGTAGGGGTGAGCTTGCTGAATCGGTCGTAGCAGCAATCATTTTCCTCCAAGTTCTCATCGAGGAAATCCTTTACCAGCAATTGAGCCTTGTGCTGGTCGCCACACGAGGTGAGCGCCAACACAAGAGCTACTATGATGAAAATAAATAACCGTTTCATTTACAGAATCTTTAATTCTTAGAGACACTGCGAAGAATCTCCAACAAGTGATCCCAAACCATCTGCACGGTAGGAATCAAGAGAGCCTCGTCTGGTGTATGAACATTGCGCAGGGTAGGACCGAAGCTTACCATGTCGAGGTCAGGATATCTCTCTGAGAAGAGACCACACTCCAGTCCGGCGTGGATGCCCTTTACCTGAGGCTCCTTGCCGAAGAGTTTCTCGTAGCTCTTCACTGCGAGTTGGGTGAGCTTGCTGTCTTTGCGCATCTTCCATGCAGGATATTGGTCGTCTATTTCTACTTTGGCGCCAGCCAAGAGGAATGGAGCTGCCACGGTGGATGTCATGTTCACCAGGTTGCTTGTTACGTTGCTTCGCTGTGAAGCCACCACCGTGATTTGGCTCTCGGTAGTCTCCACGCTAGCCACATTACTTGAGGTCTCTACCATCCAGGCGAGTGCTTTGTCTTGGCAATGAGTGAGTGGGCCATTGTCTACGGCCTGCATAGCCAAGATGAACCTAAAGCCAACAACTTGGTCGATGACAGGGGCAGCATCAGCAGTACTCATGTTCCACTGCATGTTTTTCTCCGTAACATGGAACTCATCCTCTACGTCTACGGCGAAGGCGTTCCAGTCGGCACGTACCTGCTCCTTCTTGCTGTTCTCAACGGCGAATACCACTTTGCCGTCGCGAGGGATGGCATTGTGCATCTTTCCGCTGTTAAAGCTAACCAAGCGAAGGTCTGTTTTTTTGAAGATAAGCTCCATGAAGAGGAAGCGAGAGAGTATCTTGATAGCGTTGGCGCGCTTCTTGTCGATGTCGTCGCCAGAGTGTCCACCGTTCAAGCCCTTGAGCGAAATCTCCAGGAAGAAATAGTCCTTGGGAGCCTCCTCACGCTTGAAATCGAACGTAACCTTCGTGGTTTGGCCGCCAGCGCATGAAACAAAGATAAGTCCCTCATCCTCAGAGTCGAGGTTGATGAGCATCTTGCCGGTCATGAAACCAGCCTTCATGCCATGGGCGCCGGTGAGTCCTGTTTCCTCGTCACGTGTGAACACGCACTCGATAGGACCATGTTCGATGTCGTTGCTTGCCAGGATGGCAAGCTCGATGGCACAGCCGATGCCGTCGTCTGCGCCCAGCGTGGTGCTCTTTGCCTTGAGCCAGTCGCCGTCTACGTATGTCTGGATGGCATCCTTGTGGAAATCGAAGTCTACATCCACCAACTTGTCGCACACCATGTCCATGTGGCTCTGCAAGATGATGGTCTCGGCTTTTTCATAGCCAGGAGTAGCGGCCTTGCGAATCAAGACGTTGCCAGTCTCATCGACCTTAGTCTCAAGATTGTGGCTCTTTCCAAACTCTTTCAGATACTCGATCATGTTCTCCTCGTGCTTGGAAGGGCGAGGTATTTCGTTGATTTTAGCGAACTGCTCGAACACAAGAGCAGGTTTTAAATCATTTTTATTCATTTATTTATGTTATTTTGTTTTGTATATTCCCCGAAAAATATTACCTTTGCATCGTGAAGTGCATTAAGGCACTGCAAAGATACGAAAAATGATAAAGATAATGTTGTTAAGTGTGTTAATAATTGCTATTTGCATGGCATTATTAAGCATAAAAGTGATATTCAAGAAGAATGGTAAATTCTCGTCGCAGCATGTCCACGACAATCCAGGGTTGCGCAAACAGGGCATCCATTGCGTCATCGACCAAGACCGAGAGGCTAGGGCGGCGGACAGGGCTTACTAGACGCTGTCTTGAAATCGCTTGTGAGAAAGCGAAGAAATCGTTGTGAGAAAGTAATAAAATTATAAATAATTAAAAATTGAAAATGAAAAAGAACATTTTGGGTTCAATGGCCATCGCAGCCGTAGCTGCTTTGGCATTGGCATCATGCAACAAGTCACAGCCTCAGGTAGAGGCCAAGTCTGAGAGCAAGTCTCCGGCAGAGTTGAAGATTGCTTATGTGGAGGTAGATTCTATCATGACTCAGTATACCTTCGCCAAGGAGTATTCTGCTCTCTTGGAGAAGAAGGGACAGAACATCCAGGCAACCATCGCACAGAAGGGTCAGCAGTTGCAGGCCGCAGCTGCCAACTTCCAGCAGAAGGTGCAGCAGAACGCCTACACTCGTGAGCAGGCAGAGGCTATCCAGGCAGGATTGCAGAAGCAGAACAACGACCTCCAGGGCTTGCAACAGAGATTGAGCAACGAGTTTGCTGCCGAGCAGGACAAGTACAACAAGGCTCTCCACGACAGCATCGCCAACTATCTCGCCCAGTACAACAAGGACAAAAAATACAGCATCATCTTCTCTAAGAGTGGCGACAACTTGCTTTATGCCGACAAGGCTTACGACATTACCAACGAGGTAATTGCCGGTCTCAACAAGGCCTACAAAGGTAAGTTGAAGGGTGCCGAGGCTGCTGCCGACAAGAAATAAAAAAGCCGACTATGCTTCGCAAGGAAAGATACGATTTCGTATTGAATCATTTCAGAGATGCGCTGCCCAATGTAACCACTGAGTTGCAGTTTGGCAGCGCATTTCAGCTTTTGGTTGCTACGCTCCTCTCTGCCCAGTGTACCGACAAGCGCATCAATCAGGTTACGCCCGCCCTCTTTGCCCGTTATCCCGACGCTCGGCACATGGCGGAGGCAAGTGAGCAAGAAATCTACGAGCTCATCCGCTCAGTGAGCTACCCCAATGCCAAGGCTCGCCATCTGGCAGAGATGTCCAGGCAGATTGTAGAGCACTTTGGCGGTGAGGTACCCGAGGCTGCTGAAGACTTGGTGAAGTTGGCTGGAGTGGGGCGCAAGACTGCGAATGTGATTCGGGCGGTATGGTTTGGCCACGCCACGATGGCGGTTGACACCCACGTCTATCGGGTGAGCCATCGCATGGGATTGGTGCCTGCCTCGGCCGATACCCCCAGCAAGGTGGAGGATTATCTGATGAGCCACATCCCCTCTGAAGACATTCCCAATGCCCATCACTGGCTGTTGTTGCATGGCAGGTACGTTTGCAAAAGCACAAAGCCCTTGTGCCAGGAATGCTTCTTCGATAAATATTGTCCCAAACTGCTGAAAGGCAGCAAGTTGGAATAGAGAAACTAGAAGGGGTAGGAAAGAACAAGGAAGAATAAAGTCGACCTTCCCGATGATGGGAAAGCCGACTTTTCTTGTCTTTGGTTACCCTGCTATAATCTTAAACCGTTATCATCATATTTATGTTACTTAATGTAAAAATCTTACCGTCTTGTTGAGCAGGTAATTGTCGAGTATTACCATGGCAGCCATCGCCTCTACCACAGGCACCGCGCGTGGCAATACACAAGGGTCGTGGCGACCACGAGCCGTCAGCTTGGTGGCGATGCCCTCCAAGTCTACGGTGTCTTGCTCCATAAGCAATGTTGCAACAGGCTTGAAAGCCACACGGAAGTAGATGTCCTGCCCGTTGCTCAGTCCGCCCTGGATGCCGCCGCTATGGTTGCTCTTGGTGGTGATGCGAGCTGCCACGTCGGTGCAACCCTCGCCACAGTCGGTCTTGGGAACAAATACATCGTTCTGCTGGCTGCCGCGAGCCGTAACGCCCGCAAAGCCTTCGCCATACTCAAATCCCTTCACGGCGTTGATGCCCAGCATGGCAGCCCCGAGCTGCGCGTGAAGCTTGCCAAACTCAGGCTCGCCCAGACCTACCGGACAGCCTTTTATCACGCAGGTGATGATGCCCCCGATGGTGTCGCCGTCGGCCTTCACGCTGGCGATGAGGTCTTCCATCTGCTTCGCCTTCTGCTGGTCTGGACAGCGCACAGGGTTGTCCTCGATGGTGGAGAGGTCGTACTTGTGGTAGTCGTTCTCCAGGGCGATGTCGCCCACTTGCGAGGTGTAGGCTGTGATGCTGATGCCCAGTTGCCTGAGTGCTAGCTTGGCCAAGGCTCCGCCCACGCATCGTGCGATGGTGATGCGAGCCGAAGAACGTCCTCCGCCACGATGGTCGCGGATGCCGTATTTCTCGTGATAAGTGAAGTCGGCATGCGAAGGGCGGAAGAGGCAACGCATATTCTCATAGTCCTGGGAATGCTGGTTTTGGTTGCGCACCTCGAAACCGATAGGGGTACCCGTCGACTTGCCCTCGAACACACCGCTCAGAAACTCCACCTTGTCGGCTTCCTTTCTGGCGGTAGTGATGTGGCTCTGTCCTGGTCGACGACGGTTGAGTTCACTTTGCACGAAGTCCATGTCGATGTCAATGCCTGCGGGAAATCCGTCGATGACACCTCCCACAGCCATTCCATGACTCTCACCAAATGTCGTGAGGGTGAAAATGTTGCCAAATGTATTTCTCATTTCCTTTTATTTACTTGTTGCAGTTCTCACAGCCGCCGTCCTTGCAGCCGCCATCCTTGCAGTCGCCGCCGCAGTTGTCGCAGCCACCACTGCATCCGCCAGCCTCGCCGCTCAATATCTGAGCCATCTTGGCGATTTCCTCGGCTGTAGCCTCGCGGCTCTCAAGAATCTGTCCGCAGAAGTTCAACTTCAGTCCAGCCAAAGGGTGGTTGAGGTCGCAGGTTACCTTGTCGTCGGTGATTGCCTTTACCACAGCGTTAAAGCGGTTGCCGTCCTCGTTCTGCAATGGGATGATGGCACCCACCTGTACATGCTGTGCGTCAAACTGGCCGTTGATGGTAAATATCTGCTTGTCGAGCTGGATGACACGCTCGTCGTAGTGCTGTCCGTAAGCCTGCTCAGGCTCCAGTTCGAAGTCGAACTCCTCGCCCTGCGCCAAGTCTACGATATTCTCCTCGAAGGCAGGCAGCGTAACGCCCATGCCGCTGATGAAGAAGAATGGGCGCTCGTCGGTAGTGCGCTCTATGAGCATCTCCTCGCCATTGCTACCCTTGGTTACGTCGTAAAGAGCATACGACACCTTGATGAATTTGTTCTTTTTGTTTGTTTCCATTTTATCTTGGTTTTATTTAATAATGTTCGCGAACATTAATAATTATAGACCCTTACTTTACCCGTTATTTTCTCTTGTGGGTGCGATGTCTGCGTTCCATGTTCACGCTTTTCACCATTTCCATGCGCTCCAGATAGGTAGGTCGCCATTTGTCGATGATGTCTTGCAGGCTCTTGCTCTTCTGCGAGAGTTCGGCATACTCGTCGGTATCGGTTGCGTCGCTTTTCTTCAAGTCGAGCAGTCGGGCGATGAGTTGCTTCTGGTGTTCCTCTGCCGCCTTGAGCTGGTTACCCAGTTTCTCCAGGCTTTCCAAGAAAGCGAGTGCCTTGTCTATATGATTTTGTTCTTCCATTGTCTACGCTTAATAGGTTGAATTTTTCTGTTTAACATCTGCAAAGGTACAAATAATAATCGGGATAACGAAGAGAATTGGCGGAAAATTTCAGTCAGGTTACATTTTGACAGCAAAAAAGTGCAATTAATTACGTTATATTCTTAATTTCCCGTATATCCTTTTGATTTAGGTCAAGAAAGAAGCGTTTTTTCGAAAATACTTGGAAAATTGTTTGCGCACACAGCGGAAAGTTCGTATCTTTGCAGTGTCTTAAAGAAAAAGACTATAGGATAATGTTTAACAGGGGGCTCCGCAAAGAGAGCATCCCACAAAGAAAAGAAAGGTAAAAAGATTATGAAGAAGATTTTGGTATTGGCAGTAGCTTTGTTGAGTATGGCAACTACTACATTTGCAGCAGATGAGAACGCAAGTGCAACAAACGCAGCTTACAACATGAACGTTAAGATGGGTAGCTTGGCAGACGCTTTGAGCTTGAACATCGACCAGACAGAGGCTGTAGCTGATGTACATAAGAACTTTACCGCAGAGATGATGAACGCAGCAGTAGCTCCAAAAGAGGAGCGTGCAGCCATGATCGACAAGGCTGTTCTCAAGGATTTGAAGTACATGCACGGAATCTTGAACGATGCACAGTATCGCAAGTATGTTATGCTTTTGAACGCTACACTCGTAAACCGCGGTTTGAAGTAATTTTAGCCTCGGCTTTTGAGAATTCGAAAGATTATTAAATAAGAGAGAGATAAATAAAGAAACTGCAGGTTGACAACCCTTAACAGGTATCGACTTGCAGTTTTTTGTTTTCTAGCAATGGTGGTCTCTGAAGAACCCATTGAGGGCAGTCACCATGTATCCAGCCACTTTCAGGGGTTTGCTACCCATTTTGCAAGCCTTGATGTAGCTTTCCTTGTATAGCAGCCAGTTGGTGCAATTCACCTACGTCGCCTAAAAGCAATCGCTGTGCGAGGTTGTCTGCGACATCCTCCTTGATGCCATAGGTGAATCTCAGTCGGAGTCTCAATCTGGCGCGCAATCCTGCCAACTCATTTTGATGCTCAGAGTCTTCTGTTTCCTTCTGGCGATACCCCCTTTTGAATGTGATATGCTTGGGAGCACCTCCTTTCTGATTTTCCTTATCACCTAAAATCCGCAGAATAAAAAAAATGAGCAGCCTACCGAAATTTTGGTTACA
>ERZ808240.1351-NODE-1351-length-30846-cov-16.674613_pt1 | contig 30846 bp, 20 predicted proteins | sample MGYA00521084_ERZ808240 | MGnify/ENA primary metagenome ERZ808240 (study PRJEB31516, sample SAMN03275571) | gut metagenome | biome: mammalia-associated habitat; material: feces | host: Papio cynocephalus | place: Kenya | collected 2012-08-06 ... | reverse complement strand
TAAAGTTAAACCAAAATTATCAAGTCCAATTTTATTTGGATATTAACTGGAAAGTATATGCATCAACCAAGAACAAACATCAAAGAACTCGTACAGGAGTGCGAGTCCTTTTTGCGGCAGCTGAACTACTCAGAGGCCTGCATTGCAGTGCACCGGAGGCAGTGGAATGACGGAATCATTCCCTATATGGTGTCAAGGGGTATTACCGAGTACAATCCGGTCATTGGCGCCGATTATTTGGCGCACGCCACGAAGGACTCTGCGCCATCGACAAAACGCGCCCGTACTCGTAACATCCATATCCTTGATGAATACTTGGCCACTGGCAGCATCAGGAGACGTATTGTTCACCTTGTGGACCATTCATTACCCGGTGAGATTGGGGAAATTGCCCAATCATATCTGGACCATATGAAAGAAATAAGGCGGTCTGAAGGTACGATTCTCAACCACCAAAGAATGTTGAGCTACTTCATCGCTGGGCTGACATCCAAAGGTAAGGTACACCTCTGTGACATTGACGAGCAGGACATACTTGACTTTGTTGATAATACGCAAGTTGCGAAGGATCATCACTTCTATACAATGCGCCAGTTCTGCAAATATCTGTATGAAAACGGACTCGTGACCAGAAACCTTGGATATGTGGTTGAGCGCGCGAACTTTCCTCAAAAAGAGAAACTTCCGTCCGTATATAGTGCAGAAGAAGTCAAAAAGATAGAATCTTCGGTCGAGCAATCCAGCAAGGTGGGAAAGCGTGACTATGCAATCCTGCTTTTGGCATCAAGGCTAGGACTTCGGGTATCGGACATTGCTGGCCTTACGTTTGACAACATAGACTGGGACAATAACAGGATTGTCCTCCGGCAGCATAAGACTGGGAATCCTATTGAACTGCCTCTTCTTCCGGAGGTGGGCGAGGCTGTTGTCAATTATCTGCGATATAGTCGTCCAGTATCAAAACTCCCCAACGTGTTCCTGTCGGCATGCGCCCCGTACCGTCCCATGAACAGGCTCGGGTTGAATGGCGTAGTACTGCGAATTATGAGAAGTTCCGGGGTAAGTCTTGAAGGCAGGAAGTTCGGTCCGCACTCTATGCGCCATTCATTAGCTAGCAATATGTTGAAATCCGGAGCCTCCATCGCCATCATCTCAGAGACCTTGGGGCATGAAAGTAGCGAAACGACCCGTGAGTATCTGAGGATTGATGTAACCAGTCTGGGAAAATGTGCACTAGACGTAACTCCGGTACCCGAGTCTTTTTACAATCAGAAAGGAGGAGCGTTCTATGATTAACTACACCTATAAGAGCGTCTTCGCCCGATTCTTCCTTGACTTCATACACATGAAGGGTGCTATGGGCTATAGGACTCCGAAAATAGAGTATATCTTGAAGGAACTCGATATCTTCTTTTCCAAAGAATCCGTAAACGAGCCGATAATCACGAAGCCGCTAATCGCAAAATGGCGGAGTGAGAAGTATAATGAATCGGAACGGACATTGTATGACAAGTGGTCCATCATATCGCAGTTCTCACGCTACATGGGGCATCTGGGCTATCCCTGTTATGTGCCGCCTATGCCGCTGAAGCACTTTAACCAAAGCTCATTCATCCCGTATATCTTCACCCATGGGCAAATACAAGCACTCTTCGAAGCAAGTGACAGGTTGACGATGATATATAACAACATGGACAGCAAGATGTTCTGCGTTCCTGCGATGCTGCGGCTCTTGTACGGAACTGGCTTGAGAATCGGGGAAGCCACTTCATTGGCCAATGGTGATGTGGACTTTGAAAAAGGGATCATCCTGCTTAGGAAAACCAAGAATCAGCAGCAGCGCATCGTAATAATGACTCCCTCTTTGAAGGAGGTGTTGCAGCAATACGTGTATTACAAGTGGAAGCTGCCAATCCGCCACACGTCTGACAAGGACGCTCCTTTCTTTATATCACCCAATGGCTCCGCCGTCAGCAAGTGTTCATTCTACGGGTGGTACAGAAAGTTGCTCCGGGCTTGCAACATCCCTTTTATCGGTGACAACAAGGGGCCGCGGGTGCATGATCTCAGGCATACTTTTGCGGTCCACTCTCTCATGAAACTAGTCAAGGACGGTGTAGACATATACTGCGCACTACCAATCCTAGCAACATATATGGGTCATAAAACCTTGATAGGGACAGAACGGTACGTCCGGTTAACGCAGGAAATGTATCCCGACATCATCCATTTGGAGGACTCTGTGTCCTCATATGTCTTTCCATCCATAGCATTAATGAAACGAGCCGATGAAAACGAATGACTTTTCCAAGTACCTATCAGGCTTCTTTACGGAATACCTGTCATCAGTGCGTGGTGTAAGCCACAATACAATACGTTCGTACAGTGAAACGTTCACTGCGTTTCTGGACTATATGAGGTCTATGCAGCACGTGGCTGCTGAACGACTGACGCTGAATCACTTGACACGAAAGAGTGTCATCTCGTTCTTGGATTGGCTACAGGAACAGAAAGGGAGTAAAGACTCAACCCGTAACCAACGTCTAGCCGCCATCCATGCATTCGCCAAGTATATGCAGTACGAGGATGTAGCGCACTTGGAGCAGTGGCAGAGCATCCTCTCCATCAAAATCAAAAAGACGGTCAAGCGCAGTGTGAACTTTCTTTCAACGGAGGGCATCAAAGTCCTTCTTAAACAAATCCCGCAGGACACACGTTCCGGCCAGCGGGACTTAGCGATGATTGCACTGCTGTATGGCAGCGGTGCAAGAGTACAGGAATTGGTGGACTTGACTCCCGGGGATCTGCATCTGGATAACCCATGTTATGTCACCCTTTTTGGTAAAGGACAGAAAAAACGGCTCGTTCCCCTTCAGGGACAACTTGTTGGACTCTTGAAATCATACATGGTCGAGAATCGCCTGGATGCCTTGTCTGCCAATAGCCAGCCTTTGTTCCAGAACAACAGGGGCGGCAAACTCACAACAGCAGGGGCCGCATATATCCTGTCTCAATACGCTGCAAAGGCAAAAACCGCAAGTCCGGAACTCTTTCCGGAACGAATCAGCCCGCATAGCCTACGGCATAGCAAGGCCATGCACCTGTTGCAAGCTGGTGTCAATCTGGTCTATATCCGCGACATCTTGGGACACGTGTCAATACAAACAACAGAAATCTATGCCCGGGCCGACTCAAAGCAGAAACGGCTCGCATTGGAATCGGCATATACAAATGTGCTTCCTGACTTGGGAAACAAAACGTCTTGGGAGAAGGACTCCGACCTAAGAACGTGGTTGAAGAACCTAGGAAAGCAGTGATATTTTATCCAAAGCCGTTTTAAAAAGCGGAAATGTCAAACAGCTGATAATCAGGGTGCTTTTGGAGGCGACTTTGGATAATCTTTTACTTTTGATAAGAAAATCTTTTCAGCCCGTGGAATATTCTCAGGCAAGTACCACCATAAAATGCAGCCTCCTTAAAAAAGCCACCGCGATACAGACCTGCTAGGATTACCTGCTGCATCACTTCATAGACTGCGTTTCGCTTGTCATCAGATGTGCGCATCGGATATGCGGAAAGCATGAAATCGAAAATCTCACTCATATATATTCCTATTTTTGTTGAGTTTTAGATAGTTCAGAAGTGCAGATAATGAACCGGATTTACGTCCCAGCGCCGAGCATTGCTCAATAATTTGCAGGTCAAGATCCCGAATCGCTTCGGAGTCGAACCGGATATCGTCCTCAAGAAAGATCCGAACGTCTTTCATAAAGCGCAGTGTCACTTTATTGAAACAGATATAGTCACACAGGGCTTTTTCCGGAGACGCTATGAGATAACGACAGTCAGGCTCCCCCTTGATCGTTATCCCTATCGGGAAATAGTCAGCCGCACAGTTCTGATAATGAAAAGTGCCCAGGGCGTTGCTGAAGTCGCGGGAATGTTTTGTCGTGACGGACTGTATGAGATTCACGCGTTCCGGAATCAGCCCATACCACCTGAGAGCCCAGCTCATCGAGACATAAGACGGACCATATAAATGATTTGCCACCAATTCACGGGACAATTCGCCGCCATTCGCGCCTGCCACATACAAACCTTTCTTTAGTCTGATGATGCGCCCTTCCGCCTCAAGCCTTCTGGCCTTGTCCGTAATCTGTTTGCAGTCCGGATAGGCAGACTGAAGGACATTGATGTCAAACGGCACTGCGCCTATTTTCTGCAGTTGCTCCATATAACTATTCTGTATACCATTGCAAATATAGTCAAAATTCGTACAGAAAAACGAATAATTCTCGTTTTTCTGTACTGGATATCCCTATTCTTTACTCTCGATTTGTCATACACGTTAGTTTGCAGTCCGAGTTCAGTTTCTTTGATTCTGTCTATCTGTGCAGCTTCTTCCGAAAGGAGACTGAAATGTCGCCTCAGGATCGCTGGATGGGCAAATCGGCAAGGCGGAATGATTTTATTCGTCATTTCAAGAGATTTTCCGTAACTTTGAGATTTGAATATACACACAGGATATGGGAAAAGTCATAGCAATAGCCAATCAGAAAGGCGGAGTGGGAAAGACCACGACCGCCATCAACCTTGCGGCCTCGCTGGCCGTGCTGGAGAAGAAGGTTCTCATCATCGACGCGGACCCTCAGGCCAACACGACATCAGGGCTGAACTTCTCTCCGGACAACGACGAGAAGAGGACGATCTACGAGGTTATGATCGGCACGATTGACATCCAGGACGCCTTGATCCAGACGGAGATCCCTGACCTTCAGATGATTCCGTCACACATCAACCTTGTCGGAGCAGAGATCGAGATGATCGATGTGGAGGACAGGGAGACGATACTGAAGAGAAGGCTGGCCCCGATCCGGGACAACTACGACTACATCATCATCGACTGTTCCCCTTCCCTGGGTCTCATCACCATCAACGCCCTTTCGGCTGCGGATTCTGTGATGATTCCCGTTCAGCCGGAGTTCTTCGCGCTTGAGGGACTCGGCAAGCTGCTCCAGACCATCAGGCTGGTGCAGAGCGGGGTTAACCCATCGCTCACGATCGAAGGGTTCGTTGTGACGATGTTCGACGGCAGGACAAAGGTTCACGCACAGGTCGTGAACGAACTCAAGGAGCATTTCCAGGACATGGTGTTCAACACGGTGATCCAGCGCAGCATCCGCCTCAGCGAGGCGCCTTCGCACGGCAAGCCGATCATCCTGTACGATGTGGTCAGCAACGGAACGACCAACTACATGAACCTCGCCAAGGAAGTGCTGGAGAAGAACGAGAAATAACAAGAGACAAAGGACTTGCGAAAAGAATTTACAATGAGCGGCAACAATAAGCAGGAAAGCAGGCTGGGCAAAGGTCTCAGCGCCCTTTTGGGAGACATCCAGACAATCGGACCGGAAAGGAAGCCGGTCGGGTATATTAATAAGGAGATCGCAGGCTCCAAGCCGGAGCAGGACTATGGTGACGTGCTCCGCATCCCTGTGGATCTGATCGAGCCGAATCCTTACCAGCCTCGTATGGCGTTCGACAACGAGGCGCTGGAAGAATTGGCGGATTCAATCCGTACATTCGGTCTGATCCAACCAATCTCGGTGCGAAAACTCAAGAACGGGCGCTATCAGATCATCAGCGGCGAGCGCAGGTTCAAGGCCTGCAAGAGGGCGGGAATGGACATCATCCCGGCTTACATCCGCACGGCTGACGACCAAGGAATGTTGGAGATGGCCATCGTGGAGAACATCCAGAGGCAGGATCTCGACCCGATCGAGGTGGCGATGAGTTACCAGAGACTTATGGACGAGTGCAACCTCACACAGGAGATGATGGCGCAGCGTGTCGGCAAGAAACGCGCCTCGGTCGCCAACTTTCTGAGGCTTCTCAAACTGCCGACCAAGGTTCAGCACGACCTTAAGACCGGGCTTCTCAGCACCGGACATGCGAAGGTGCTTCTCGGAGTGGAGGACCCTCATATTCAAGAACTTCTCTGCGACCTCGTGATAAAGGACGGCCTATCGGTGCGTCAGCTGGAGGAAAAGGTCCACAAACTGAGCAAAGGCGAAAACACCAAACCAACCCCTAAGCAGCAGGACCTTCCTGATGAATATTACAGGGTTCTGGAGCACATCGGCAAGTTTTTTGATAACAGCATCAGCCTGAAACGCTCGGCCTCCGGAAAGGGAACTATGACAATCAAGTTCAACTCCGACGAGGAAGTGAGCCGGTTCCTCAAAGCCCTTGAGGACTCGAACATCTAAGAAGAACAATGAAGAATCTGATTCTCAGGATATGTCTGGCGCTTGTCTGCCTGGCGGCCTTTTCCACGGGTGCGAAAGCGCAGTTCAGGGAAGAGGCGTTCAGCCAGACCTACAACGACCCGAGCGACACAACCGGAGCCGCAAGAGATTCCGTGGACAAGATGTGGTCGTTCCGGGAGTTTTTCAGAGGTGTAAGCCACAAGGACACGACATTGAGGATCGGGACTATGTTCGCCGGCTCAACGGTGTTCATCGGAGCCGAACAGATCTACAACAAGCAGTACTGGAAACTTCCGATCATCTACGGAGGCATCGGAACAACTCTTGGGCTGGGAATTCACTATAACAGCAAGTACAGACACTCCAAGAAAGGCTACGACATCGCGATGGCGCTCGACCCGAACATGGAGTTTGAGTTGGACACCCGCTCGAAGGACATGGCCAAGTATATGTTCGCAAGCGCAGGATTCATCTACTGGGCTACGCTTATGGACGGAGTCGTCAACTATAAGCGTGACGTCAAGAACCAGCCAGGGAAGGCGACAATCTATTCCATACTCCTACCCGGACTCGGACAGGCATACAACGGTGAATATTGGAAGATTCCGATCTACTGGGGAATGTTGATCGGATCGTATCATTTCTATGCTCTTAACAGCAAGAATTACAAAAGGTACAAGCGCATCCACAACGAGGCGACAAATCCTGACAGCAACTACGACGGAAGGATTCCTGCGGAAAGGGCGCTATATTTCCGGAACGTCTACAGACGCTACAGGGACTATTCAGTCGTGGCGATCGCAGGAAGTTACCTGCTTCAGATCATTGATGCCAATGTCTTCGCCTACATGCAGGATTTCGAGGTGAACGACGACCTCACGCTGAAAGTCACTCCGACCATAATCTCTCCATACAATGAATATGTCTCCCCTTATTATAATGAATATGCCGTAGCTCCACGGAGCAATATTCCACCTATGTCAGGCGGTTTCGGAATGGGGGCATTCGGAGACAATGCGATTGGAATAAAGGTCGGCCTGAGTTTTTAACAAGCACTTTCTAGGATGAGAAAAGCCATATATGCCGCATTGACAACTGCAATTCTGATGTTCTTCTTAAGTCAAGGGAATTCAGAGGCACAAATATTCAGAAAAAAGCTCAAGGAGGAAAACAAAGAACTTAAGAGTCAGGTGGATTCTCTACAGAAAGTTCTGGACAAACTGAAGAAAGACCGGAGCCAGAAAGACAGCATCGCCGACGAGATGATCGACATCTACGAGGAAAACAAGTTCAAGACAGCGGCCGGGCTCAATCCGGAGGACTACACGCCTGAGATAACCGACAGTCTTCTGAGCATCTGGTACCTTCACCGCCAGGCCAGAAAGAACGAGGAGGGCAACGGCTACGACATGGACTCCATCAGGTTCACCTCCAATGTCCCGGATGATGTGATGAAAGCCAGGCTGGAGAAAATGAACTCCTTCATCACACTTCCCTACAACGACAAGGTCCGCAACTACATGATCCTCTATTCGGAAAAGATGCCGACCAAGATGGGCACCATCCTGGGGCTCTGCCAGTACTACATGCCGATTTTCGAGGAGACATTCAACAAATATAACCTTCCGGACGAGCTCAAGTACATGGCCATCATCGAATCCGCTCTTAATCCTGTGGCGGTCTCCAGGGCAGGAGCCAAGGGCATGTGGCAGTTCATGTTCAGAACCGCTCAACTTTACGGACTGGAAATCAACTCGTTCGTGGACGAGAGGCTGGATCCGTTCAAGTCGGCCGATGCGGCCGCACGCTACCTGACAGACTCCTACAATGTCTTCGGGGACTGGAATTTGGCTATCTCTTCCTACAACTGCGGCTCCGGCAACATCAACAAGGCCATCCGCAGGAACGGAGGCAAGAGGGATTTCTGGTCGGTCTATGACTATCTTCCGCGAGAGACCAGAGGCTACGTGCCTGCGTTTGTCGGTGCGATGTACGCCATACACTACAGCAAGGAGTACGGACTGTCCCCGGCAAACATGCAGATGCCGGCGCAACTGGACACCTTCGAAATCCACAAGAACCTGCATTTCAAGCAGATAAGCGAATTGGTCGGAATCTCGGTTGACGAACTCAGAAACCTTAACCCGCAGTACATCAAAGATGTGATTCCAGGAGACAGCAAGACTTACATTCTCCGAATCCCTTACAACTACTCCAGCGATTTCATAGCCCATGAGGACTCAATCTACATCTACAAGGCTTCTGAATATCTCAATCCACAGACCCTTGTGGATGACTCGAAGCGTTCTTCCGGCGAGACATATTCAGGAGGAACAATCACTTATAAGGTCAAGAAGGGTGACACGCTGGGAAAGATTGCGGCCAGATACCATGTCACCGTGAACCAGCTCAAGAAGTGGAATCACCTCAGGAGCACAAACCTCAGCATCGGGCAGAAAATCCGTATCTACAAAGGAGGCGGCGCTCCGACCGCATCTGCCGTGAAATCAGCCTCCAGCCAGCTGAACTACACAGACTACACCGTGAAAGCAGGAGACTCTCTCTACAGCATCGCAAAGCAGTTCCCTGGCATGACAGCCGAAAAGATCATGAAATTCAACGGAATAGGTGAGAGCATCAAGCCAGGAATGAAAATCAGGATTCCTAAATAGTGGTCAAAATGTCATCACGGCCTGAATCTTTCCCTCCGAAACCGATGGTTTAGGCTCTTTCATGAATGAATATACAACTGTCGAGGCTCTGAAATACAGTTTCAAAACCTTTCCTCCGCCAAACCGGAATTTGCATCCTGACACAGCGGACAGGCTCCACCCACGCCCGTAATAGGCCGGGACCGTAAAATTACCCGGAGCGTCACGTTCATAGGAATATATTCGGTCATCCCAATTATCGACAATGAATATGGTGCCTCGAAGATAGGTACTGAACCGATCCGTTTTACGCCCGCCTTCAAGATATGCAAGGCCCGCTAGTGAACGGCACAGAAGCCCCTCAATCCTTGCCCTAAACTTCCATGCCGGCTTGTCTGACGGGCCATAACGCGCTGACAGTCCTGAACTTGACCAATCCAGATCACACCTTGCCCCCGTCCGGTATTTTAGGATTTCCTCGTAAGGGCGGAACCGCTCGGTAACCTTCACCGACAGGACCGAGGTGTTTGTCAGCTGAAACGGCAGTTTGAACAGAACCCGTAACTGCCTTCTGGACCTATCGTTATCCTTGACAGCAATGTCAGCCGTGAGATAAGCCCCTGCCTTCTCCAATCCCAAGGCGATGCCATGTTCATCCGAAGTCTTTGTCCAACTATGAATTCCGCCAGTGTAATCTGAAGAGAACTCCGATGGATAACTGTGCACAACTGATGAGAGTTTCCATTCATCGCCCAAAGGAATCACTGTTCCAAGGATGGCTCCAAGGCATTGCCCACCAAAATCCCATGCAACCTCTCCGGAGTAATCAACTCCACGCCACGAGTAGCGGAAATCTCCGGACAATTTCCCGGTCTGAAGTTTGGCTGACATATTCATTGGCTCTGTTCGGAAGTAACCGGTAAGAGAGAATTGCCCGTTTCTAGAATAGCGTGTGGCGTTTGACCCGGCCATCAAGGAGATTTCAGCCGGTTTTCCGCTCTCACACCATGTGCGCAGCCCAGGAAAGGATGCAAACGCAGAGAAAACCATTCGTCCGGCCGTAAAGTCAGCCGCCACTCCCCTATGGCTTCCAATCCCTGACCATGACCCGGAAGGCGACAAACCAGAAGGACGTCTGCTGAACGATGATGAGGTGGAGAGCCCAGACATGGACATTCCGCTCCACAGAGCCAATCCTTGGCCGAAGCGCACGTTGAAGTCTCCGAAGATGACCTTGCCCAAACGCCTTTTTCCATAATATGTCATATTCATAGACCATGCGGACGGAGGAAATTGCTCCTTGTCGGAATATTTGGTCCGGGCCGCTGATGAAATTTCGAGCGTCTCACCGTAATTCATTCTGTACTTTGCTCCATAGTTGAAAGCATCTCCCTTGGCAGCTGAACGGACAAGAGTCTCGTGAGATATGCGTTTCGACTCTGACATGATTTGTCCAGGTAAAGAGTTGGAGGCAAACGAAATGAAAGGTTTGAGAGCATTGGCGAAATCTTCTCCGAAACCGTCAACGGCAGCGAGTTCGGAAACGGAAAGCACATCACCGTTCCGAGAGCGGTAGTCCATCAGGCTCGCCACCTGATACTGGCTCATGAGTCCGCTTGAGACCATCCGACTTCTCGAAGCGAGATTGATTTTCAATGGGTGGGAGGCCAGCACAGCGAACCGCTCCACCTCCTGCTCGTCCAGTTCCTCCTCGGAATCAACTCCGCACAGATAGAGCATCGCCATCATACGCTCATCGGACTGAGCGGTCATATTCATAGAGACAGTCGTCAGCGCCAACAGCGCGGCAATGAAGTTTTTCAACATATTCATGATTAGTGATATTTATGCCCTATGGGCAGCATTTCCTTCACGTTCAGGTTCAGGCCGGCAAGTTAAGGTTAATAAACGTAAAAAACGAAAAGAAAAATAAAACATAGGCTTGATTTTTCTGTTTATTTAAGGAATAATACTTAATTTTGTTCTATACAATAAAGAACGAACCGCAATGAGCAACGTCAGACTATTTGACAAGTCTTTCAAGCCGTTCATTACAAACGAGCGACTTGAGAAAGCCATCGACAATGTGGCCGAGAAGATTAACCATGACTTCAATGGATGTACAGACTGCCCGGTACTCCTTTGTGTCCTGAACGGATCCCTGATGTTCACTTCCGAACTGATGAAGAGACTCTCGTTCAACTGTGAGCTTATCTGCATCAAGCTTTCATCCTACGACGGGACGCACACGACCGGAAAGGTCAGGGAAACGATGGGGTTGACAAGAAGCATTGAAGGCAAGCGAGTCATCGTTGTGGAGGACATCGTGGACAGCGGGAACACCATCGTGGAGCTTAAGGAGATTCTTAAGGAGAAGGGGGCAGCCGAGACCAAAATCTGCACGATGCTCCTCAAACCGGCGTCCTACACCAAGGATGTGAAGCTTGACTATGTTGCCATGGAGATTCCTGATGACTTCATCGTCGGATTCGGCCTTGACTACAACGAGCTTGGAAGAAATCTCAAAGATATTTATGTATTGGACACAGATATGAAATATTTTATTCTATTTGGCCCTCCGGGTGCCGGGAAAGGCACTCAGGCCTCTGCAATGGTTGAAAAGTACAATCTCTGCCACATCTCCACAGGAGAGCTTCTCAGGGGTGAGATTGCGAAAGGCACTGAGCTCGGACTCAAGGCCAAGGCTCTGATCGATGCCGGTGAGCTTGTCCCGGACGAGGTTGTCGAAGGCATGATCGAGAACAAGTTCAAGACTGTTACCGGAGTGTCCGGCTTCCTTCTTGACGGATTCCCTCGCACTATCGCCCAGGCCGAGGCTCTTGACAAGATGCTCGCCAAGAACGGTGAGGCTGTCACCTCTGTTGTCTCCATCATGATCCCTGACACGATGATCAAGGAGCGCATCAAGCACAGAGCCGCCATTGAAGGCCGCGCGGATGATGCGAAGGACGAGACAATCAACAACCGCATCAAGACCTACCACGAGAAGACCGAACCGCTTGTAGAGTACTACAAGAAGGCCGGAAAGTACGAGGAGATCGACGGCACAGGAACCATCGAGGAGGTTCGCGGAAGGATATTCACAATGATGGACAGGTCATAATTCATGATGATAGGTTCACTTTTGGTCACCGTTCTGCTCGCTGGCTCGCCACTGAAGCTGAACGGTGACAACATTTCTCAGATTGTCAACGAGTTGACGACTGAGGAGAAGGCTGCCCTACTGGTCGGCAGCGGTGCCAAGGCTTTTACTGGCGTTGGCTACACTACTCTCTATGTGAAAGGTGCAGCCGGGACGACTCATCCGGTCGAAAGGCTCGGAATCCCGGCGATTGTGCTGGCCGATGGCCCTGCAGGAGTAAGGATTGACGACCGTCCCTGCACCAAGTTCCCGATAGGGACCTCTCTGGCCTCCACCTGGAACCCTTCGCTTGTCGAGGAAGTCGGTGAGGCCATCGGCAACGAGGTTCTTGAATATGGCGTGGACGTTCTCCTTGCCCCCGGCATCAACATCCAGCGCAATCCGCTGTGCGGAAGAAACTTTGAATATTACTCCGAGGATCCTCTGCTGGCCGGCAAGATCGCCGCCGGCTACATCCGTGGAATCCAGAGCCAAGGAGTCGGGACATCCATCAAGCATTTCGCCGCCAACAATCAGGAGCTCAACAGGTTGTACCTTGACACAAGGGTGTCACAAAGAGCCTTGAGAGAGCTGTATCTCAGGAATTTCGAGATCGCCATCAAGGAAAGCGATCCTTGGACCGTCATGACTTCCTACAACTACATCAACGGCACTCTTGCCGCTGAGAATCACGATCTTGCCACAGGTGTGCTTCGGGATGACTGGGGCTACAAAGGAGTGGTCATGACAGATTGGGCAGCTGGGTTATATTCAGACAAGATGGTCGCAAGCGGCAACGACATGATCCAGCCGGGCAACGACGACCACTACAAGCGTCTCGTCAAGTCCGTGAACGATGGCTCATTACCGATGTCCGCTGTTGACACTGCCGTGACAAGGCTTCTGAGGCTCATCGTCAAATGCCCTCGTTTCAAAGGGTATGAATATTCCAACAAACCGAACCTTGAGAAGAATGCCTCCGTGGCCCGCAAGGCCGCTGAGGAAGGTATCGTGCTGCTGAAGAATGACTCTGAGTCTCTTCCTTTGGCTCCTGAATCCAAGATCGCATTGTTCGGTGTGACTTCATACGAGTTCATCACCGGGGGGACCGGAGCCGGCAACGTCAACGGCTCTTATGTGATAAACCTTAAGCAGGGACTTTCTGACGCGGGATTCGGACTTGACAAGGCCACAGACGACTTCTACAATGACTGCCTCAAATACGAAAAGTTCAACACCCGCAGGATCAACAGCAAGTTCAACCAGTGGTTCGTGGACGCTGAACGCCCAGCCGAGGCTCTGCCGTCAAAAGCCGTTCTGGCTAACGCAGCAAAGGAAGCAGACAAGGCCGTCATCACAATCGGGAGGATATTCGGAGAAGGAAAGGACAGGCTTTACCAGTTCAGCTATCTGTTGTCCGCTGACGAGATGAGGCTTATCAAAGAAGTTTCAGCGGCTTTCCATGCCGAAGGGAAGAAGCTGATTGTCGTGCTGGACGTTGGTGGAATCGTGGACATGACCGCTTGGCAGGACATGGCCGATGCCGTGGTAGTCAGCTGGTTGCCTGGCTGCGAGGCAGGTCACGCCATAGCGTCCGTGCTTTCCGGCGAGAAGACGCCAAGCGGAAGGCTTCCGATGAGCATTCCTGTAAGCTACTACGATGACCCGACCGCTGGCACCATGCCTCAGATTCTCACTGACAAACCGGTCAACTACTCGTTCTACCGTCCGGCACCTATCGGAGTCACTAAACGGTACGATCTTGAGAACATCGACTATGTCAACTACCGTGAAGGCGTCTACTCCGGCTACAGGTACTACGTCACCGACAAGGTCCGCACCGCCTACCCGTTCGGCTTCGGCCTAAGCTACACCGAGTTCAAGTACAGCGGAATGACAGTGGAAGATGCTGGAGAAGACTATGTCGTCAACGTGACCGTGGAGAACACCGGCAAATATTCCGGAAAGGAGGTCGTACAGATCTACGTCAAGGCTCCGGGAAAAGACATGGACAAACCAGCGCGTGAGCTTAAAGGATTCACTAAGACCGGGAATCTCGCCCCTGGTCAGTCCCAGACAGTTGAGGTGCGCGTCCCGAAGAGTCTTCTGGCCTCCTACGATGAGTCCCGCTCCGGCTGGGCCACCGAGAAAGGAACATATTCCATCATCGCCGCCCGCAACGCTGAGGTCCCGGTTCTCGTGAAAAAAGTGAAGATCGCCACTCCGACCTTCACCCCGACCGGCAACTATCTGGCCGCTGATCCACTCTTCATCGAACGTTAGCATTCAGGCGTAGAGCATAACACGTGGTAAATAACCAACCGCAACCCATCCTCCTACCCGAAACAAGCAGGAGGATGGGTTATTATATCTTTCAAACACTTCCTGTGAATATGATGCGGAAAGCATAAAGGCCTTGGTAGAAAGGCTTAGCGAAAAAGATTGGGCTTTTGCCCACATAGGAGCGAATCAGAAAGCGGTTGAAGTTGCGAGCCAAATGGGCATAAGCAAAGCATTGAACTTCCCATCAGATGAAGAAGGCACAAAAGAAATGTGGAAGAGAGAAGGCGCCAGCCGTGAAAGATACTACAGACTCCGCCGCCTCGGTGCTTCCCGGAAAAGCCTGAAGAAAGGGTATTTTGACAAGGAATAGATAATATCATACACCTTTTGTGTGTCATTGCCATTGGCTGAATTACCTTTACTTGTGAATATTAAACTTAATGACTGAGAAGCTGTTTTGATTTGTTTGAAATGTTCTTTGAGGTGAAAAAATCTTCATTTTCTTCCCGCTTCTTCAGTCAGATAGCACCGCTATCCTCCTTGGAAGAAGCGGTCGAACCTGAAGTTTTTCACTCTCAACCCAGCGCCCGAACCGAGAGCAATCGAGCTTGTTCGGATTGCCGAGGTGAGCAGCAGGGAAAGAGCTTGCTCTTAACCTTCAAACAAACAAATCAAAACAGCTTCTGAATATGCGTAAAGGACTTACACCTTCTATCAACAACATCATTGATGCCGTCTCAACTCTTGACGCGATAAAAAGTTATGTGCTTTGTGGTGGCACATCGCTCGCCATACAACTTGGCCATCGGCAGAGTGAAGATTTGGGCTTTATGGCTTGGCGAATTTCCAAAGGCAATAAACCGGAAGTAGATTGGCCAGCTATTTCCAAGGAGTTGGAGAATAAAGTTCAGGGATTATTACGATGTTTACAGCATTGTAAAGAATGGAGGTGACATAGCTCTGGGTATAGATTCCGCCATCAAGTATTCACAATTCAAACTCAAACGAAAGAGGATTGTGACAATGCTCTTGTCCGAACAGTTTGACAAAGATTCCAACTTCAAACAACTCAACCCATTATACGATGTGACGGAAGAGCAAATGAGGGGTTACCTGCTTCAAAAAATGCAAGAAGCCGGAATTTAGGGAAACGAGCGAGAATTGCCGGACACTAAAGATTATACTGCCGAAACATAATGTTCTGACAGCATAATATATTCATAAAAACAAACGTGCGAGTGGAGTCTAACGGTTCGGGTTGAGAGGGCCGTAGAAGCAGTGTGTCGCCATCATCGACCGGGAACTCATGGGACGCGGAGAGCGTCTCACCAGGCTCGGAAGCATGATGGCCGGTTACTTCAGCCGTGAGACGGCCATGCCCGGAAGCGATGAAGGTGCACACACGGTGTCTTCCGACATCATTGAGTCCCTGTTCGGTGACTTTTATAATAAAAAAGGTCCGGGAACCTCCCAGACCTTAAACCAGACCAAATGACGACCTCTCAGTATCGTCCAACTTTTAATGAAAGTTTAGCACCAATACGATAAGACTCTAATATATGAATGGACGGTCCTTCACGTAGATTCTGAAATCGCGGACAGCGCCTGGAGTATCTTCCTCCATACGGGGTAGATACTGGAATCCAGAAATGTCTTGTGATGCACCGAGGTCTATGACAATGGAGTGAGGAAAGGCCACGCTGGGGACAGTCTGCCAATATGTTGACTCCTGGAGATCAAAAGACTTATCGGCGGAATGGTTTCCTCCATCCAAATCCTCACTGTCAGCGTATAGGACTGTCCAAGGCTCACGAGGCAGTCGCTCACCTTTACCGTAAAGCAAATACATCTCTGCAATCGCCGCGGTTTCACTCCCGTTTATGGAGTTCAAGGCTTCGATACAGACGTACCGTCCCTTCACCGTGGCACCGAACCTCACCTCTTGCCATCCACCGTCAGGGCGGAATGTTCCTGAATATGTAGGAGTCTCGTTGCCAAGGTCAAGCGTCTGCCCTTCCTCACGATGAGTCTTACGTTTCTTTACAAGAAGCTGGTCCAGTTTCGGTTCCAACAATCCTTCGGAAGACGCCTCGCGAGGACCGAGTATGTCAAACACGATAATCTCATTGGCACCTTTCCTCAACCAGCATCCCGGCATATAGAGGGTCTGTTGAGGACCTATTTCCCAGATGCGGCCAAGAGGGTGACCGTTGACATAGACAAGCCCCTTACCCCATGTCTCGAAATTGAGAAAGGTATCAGATGGATTTCCTTTTATGTTGAATGTGGCACGATATGCCCCCCTGACCATCCGGTCTCCGGACCAGTCCTTTTCTGATATCGGACGGTATCTCATCGATGCGTAAGTCTGGTATTCATCCACTATGTTGTAGACTTGCCAATTCCGGAGGACACTTTCCCACTTGCGTCCTTCAACCTCAGCAGTCAACGTCACCTTGTCAGTGATTCCCTTGTAATCCTTGATCGCTCGTCCGAAATTGATGCGCCCCATAGCCTCAACGAGGATCGCAAGACAAGCATCCTTCCTACAAGGCGGAATCATCAACTCCCGCTCACCGTTGCGGCGGTCGAGTTTGCCGACATATTCACCGTCAATGAATATCTGAGCGAAATCGTGAGCTTCGCTCACAGTAAGCAATGTCGGCACATCCAATTCCGGAAGGGTCGTACGATACAAGATCGATCCAAAGCCTTGGTCATATTCCTCCATAGTCTTGATGTCGGCATCCGATTTGTGCAATGGAAGGTTCTCACGCAGAGGTGCGACCTCAGTAAAATCGAACTGTTTGATTTTCATCGTTTTAATAGCCGGTGGGACAGGAGCTTGTCTCTCACCGTCTAGGTACTTGGCCAAGGTTTCCCTCAGCGCCCGGTACTTCTCTGTCGCTTGGCCAGACTCGCTTATCGGAGCGTCATAGTCGTAGGAGGTGACATCAGGAGCGAAACCAGGGGAATTAGCACCCGCCCAATGCCCCCAGTTCGTACCTCCGTGCGTCATATATAGTGAAAAGGATATGCCTTTGGACAGCATTTCGTCAATCCCGGCAATCATATCCTTCGCTGGCCGCACCTCATGACCGGCTCCCCATTTGTCAAACCATCCGCTCCAAAACTCCGAACACATCAGAGGAGAATTCGGGCGCGCCTTCCTCAACGGAGCAAATTGTTGGTCGATGTCCGCCCCTGTACCGAAATTGACGGTCCATACCAAATCGTGAAGGCCGTTGTTCAGAAAATTGGATGACCAGTCGCACTGGAAAAGCGTGATGTCGCTGCCAAAATGCTTGCGGATGATGTCACGTATTGCGGAAACGTACTGCTTGTCTATGCCGTAAGAACCATATTCATTCTCAACCTGAACCATTATGATTGGGCCGCCCTTGTCGATAGTGAGATCTCCTACCTGTTCCGCGATTTTTTTCTGGAAAATATCGACTTTCTCAAGGAAATACGGATCGTCCTCCCTCAGGCGGATGTCCTTCTTCTTAAGCAGCCACCAAGGAAGGCCACCCATCTCCCACTCGGCACAGACATAAGGGCCGGGGCGGAGAATGACCTTCAAATCATTCGCCTCGCAGAGACAGACAAACTCCCGGAGGTCATTCTGACCTGAAAAATCGAACCGTCCCTCTTCCGCTTCGTGGGAATTCCAAAAGACATACAGACATACAGTGTTCATTCCCAAAGCTTTGCACATCTTGATGCGATGTTCCCAATATTCCTTTGGAATGCGAGGATAGTGCAGTTCCGCCGCCTTCACAATGAATGGCTTGCCATTGAGCAGGAAGGTCGAATCTCCCGCCTCGAATCTCTCACGCTCTGCAAATTCGTCAGGGTTCCACTTCTCACGCCACGGGATAGTCACATTGCCTTTATCAAACGAGACCGGCAGCCAAACATAACGTGAATCCTCAAGATTATGCTTGTTCCATCTGTCGAACATCGCGACGTACAAATCCTTCCTGCCGTAGATTTGCTGCACGTATGTGCTTTGCGCATAGAATGTCTTGTCGGCATCCATGCCTGTACACGGATTGCCAACCATAGTCCAGACACCCATAATAGAGTCAGCGACGGCAAGTTCGGCCGTGTTCGGATCCCAGCCGGTGCAACCGGATGTAATCATATAGTACTTTCCGTCTTTCTTGAAAACAGCGGGAGCCTCGCGGCTTTGTCCGATGAAATTACGAGAGAAACGCCCGGTAGGACGCAAGTAGTCCTCCGTCAACTCATTGATGTAAAGAGTCGCGTTATTCTCAGAAGCTGCGAATTGGTAAGCCTTGCCGTCATCATCGACAAAGATTGTCTGGTCACGGCTCATAGCGTTGTTCGGGCGGAAAGAGCCCAGATAGGTAAACTGCCCTGTCGGAGAGTCGCTCACAGCGACTCCCGCCGAGGCTTTTCCGTAGTCTGCGCTTTCCACGTGAGTCCACATCACATATTTTCCGGTCTTGGAGTTATAGACGACCTTGGGACGCTCAAGAACCTTGGATGGATGGAGGTCGTGTGACGGGTCATCAGTCACTGCCGGAAGCACGATCCTTTCAAACTTCCAGTTTACCAAATCTGTGGACGAGTAGCAAGATACTCCCCCGACATCCGTGCGGTAACTTTCCCATCCGGCGCCTTCCGGAAGGACAGTCTTGTCTTTCTTATACTCACCGTACCAATAGTATTTGCCATTGTGGTACATTATGCCTCCCCCGTGGGCGTTGATCGGATTGCCGGAGGTGTCCAGCCATGCCTCCCCGTTCACTATGTCCTTGGCATAGCTTCCCAACGTGTGTGCCAACATCAAGAGAAGCACGGTAATCTTTAAATAATGTATGAATTTCATTTCTTTCGTTGTTGTACTATCGGCTAACAAAGGTAGTTATTGATCGTTTGGGTATCGTTACTGACTTTAGACGCATCCGCTTTCCCAAGAAGGCGAGAGACTCTTCCACTACATCTGAAGTACGGTATTGGCTCCAGGAACCGGATTTCACTCCACTGACAGTAATAATCTCGTCACTGTCGCCATAATTAATCACGACAATCACATCGCGTCCGTCCTTGTTGCGGAAGGCCGAACACATCAATCCCCAAGGGTCAGTGGAACTGTCCGGATCATTGGATTCACCACGTGTCACACACATTCGTTCCGCCCCCGGCCGGATGAACCTGCTGTAATTGCCGAAAGACCATAAAAGTTTTGAGTCCACTATTGTGTCACAAACCGCTCCCGGACTTCGGTATTGGAATAGCAATCCATCCTTATAGTCTCCTCCGACCGCTCTCCACCACTGCCAGCTTCTCGCATCAGCAAAGACGAGGTCGTGGTGCACCATTCTGGCAACATACAGAGCCGTCTTCATAGTGCGGTCGTAACCCCCTCCACCTCCAATCTCTTCATCATTGCCCATTATGCAAACTTCGCTTTGCCAAAAGCCGACATCATATTTCCGCAGAGAGTCTCGAAGTGCCTTGCGGCACTCCTTCATAAAATCGACCGGAGTGTTTGTCCAATAACTGTGTCCCGCCATCAGTCTTGGCACATTGCCAAGATTACCAAGATAAGTGTCGGTACTGTCGGAAGAAAAGAACGACTGGATTTCATACCCTCGCTCCGGTCCTGTCCCGTGAGTTGACATCATACACCTGTAATCACAAGATTCCGGAACTATTATCTTAGTGTCAGATCCTCGTGGCCGCAGCTCGCTGTCGAGGATGCGTGCGAGTCTGGCTATCTCATATTTCGTAGCCGGAGACCCTTCCTGCTTTGGGCCTTGCCAGTTCCAACTGCCATCAGGCTCATTCACGGGTGAGATGTAATCAAGAGTCACATCATCGTGCGTTTTCAACCCTTCAACCACATCGACCATAAATTTGGCGAAAGCATCATAATCATCATCCCTGAGATTGAATGTTCCATCTCGTCCTGTGTTGGTGGCAAGGCCGTTTTTTGTGTAATGCACAGGCGGAGAATTCAGAAAACCCAACAAATATGGCACTCCATACCGCTTTGCCAGCTTAAGGAAGTTCCGCTGCCCAAGCTGCTTATCCCAATCGTAGGTACCGTCAGCGTTAAGGAAACATTCCGTCCTTGTACCGTGGTTGATCTGACTGTCGTCTCCTTGTTCCACACTTCCAGCCCCAATATTGAAACGCCAGATACTGAGACCGATACCTTCGGGGGTTCCATTGTCGTCAAATTCCGAACTAAACAACAATCTGGCGACATCATTCCGTACAGGCTCCGGCATCTCACCAATAAAACGCATACTCCACGCATCAGAAGCCCCAAAACAGTCTATCTGTTGATATCGCATTCCAGGATTAACGTTGAACACGATTTTCTGTTGTGCAGCCGCTGACAGACAGATCAACAAGCTGACAGTTGCAACCATTCTCCTCATCGCGCTATCACTTTTCCGCTGGTTGGCTTGGCTGCGAAGGCCAATAAGGGTTCTGATAAAGCGGAGAATCCGACACTGTGGTCCCGTCCGGAGCCGTGAGCATCATCTGCTTGATAGGCATTGGCTGAAGATAGTGGGCCATATGCCAGGTCAGGCCGTTGACAACCTGAGTGGAGTTGTTGCCGCGATGTGGACGGACATATTCACTCTCGCTTGCCTTGGACACGACACTCTCGATCTTTGCCTTCAACTTTGCCGGATCAGCATAATCACCAGACCCGAATTTGGCGAAATATTCAATCATCTCATCACCGGCATTCCAAAGATGGCATCCTTCTATGTGGCGAGGCTCGGTGATAAGTTGATCAAGAGCGCGCCAACGCACGAGGTCATCCCAGCGATAGCCCTCAGCCATCAGTTCGTTCCTGCGCTCACGTCGGATGTTGTAGCGCACAGGGTCTATGATCTTGCCTGCTGTGTAGGCTCCCCAATCCCCTTTGGCCTCCTCTTCCATAACCGTCGCGTCAATAGTGACATTGTAGTCCGGCTCAAGTCCTGTATGGCGTCCACGGACCGCACGCCAATACTCATCGCATTTTCCGTTGAGTGTCCCGTTCAGTTCATAGTAAGCCTCAATGTAATTCAAAAGAGCCTCAACACTTCGGAAGACAGGACACGCGGTCGAACACAGCCCATTGCCGCATTCCGCAGCATCTGGAGTATTGCCCTTACGTAGGGCATAGCCGGTGGAATACTTCTGCTCATTGCTTGTCTCCCAGAACGCTGGAATTCCCTCCACAGGATTGGCGTGGGTACCATCGCTGCTTGCGATAAGCACATTCTTCTGCCCTGGTTCCTTGAGAAGGACGACAAGGCGCGGATCACGGTCAAGACGGACATTATGTATGGTGTTGTCCCCGTGGTAACCCGAACCAGAAGCATAAATAGGAAGGCCATTGGCCATTGTGAACCCATCGACAAGTCCACGGGTGGAACCGATACCCTGATTGCCTTTCTGAGCTTGGACTACGACATTATGGTTTATACCCAAAGCCTTGGAGTACTGGCGCCACAGAAGGACCTCTGGGTACTTGCTCAAATCCAAACTTCCGAACATCGCAAGCCATGGATTCTCCGACTCGTAATCAGCAAGCGATTTGCCTTCTTCCTGCGGCACAATTCCGGTGTTGGTCATCAAGGATCCTTTTGCCTCCTCCGCAACAATCTCCGCAGCCTTCACAGCCTCTTCGAGGAAGAATCTTACCTCCGCTTCCGGAGAACCAGCCTTGAAAGTGAAATCCGAATTGTAATCCTTTGATTTTCCAGGCCATTCTGAGGTCCCGGGAACAAACGCCGTTCCGGCGAAATTCTTCTCGTACGTGCCTTCATAAAGGGCGACACGGCTCTTCAGCAGCATTGCTGTGTTCGCGTTGATGCGTGTCGTAGCCATCTTTGACTGCTTGAGAAGTTCGTACGCCTTGTCAAGATCTTCAAGGATAAAACGCGCGACCTCATTGCGCGGGGCACGTTTGCTGGCGTCTGCCAAAGCCGCAGTCTCATCAGGCAGACAAGACGTGACAATCGGAAGATCACCGAACAGCTTCATACGCTTGAAGTATTCAAAAGCCCGGAAGAAATACATCTCACCTATGTAGTGCGCCACATTCGCCGGATTGCCACTGATTCCGCCGGCCTCATATTTCTGAAGCACATTGTCGAAGAAAAAATTGATTGTTGTTATGTTCTCCCACTTGTAGTTGTCGTTCTTGAGATCTGTCTTCCAGTCTCCCGTCTGGTACTTGGCATCAGGATAAATGTCAGACATTATGTCTGTGGCATTGTCGCTATAGATTCCGTAGCTCCAGTTCTCATGGCTCGGCAGGACTTCGGTATAGCGGCCATTGCAATAAGCCTGCAGGTCGCTTTCATTGTTGAAGTATTGTTCTGGAGCGATCGCTGACAATGGCTCCTTGTCAAGATAATCATTACAGGAGACAAGAGAGAAGCCTGATAAGAAAAGGCCTGCGAGGAGATAATGTATGTTGGTTTTCATTGTTTCTATGTTTTAAAGTGTTACACTTATGCCAAACGAGTAGGTTCGTGAAAGAGGATACGCGGAACCACCTTTTCCGGAACCGATGGTTTCCGGGTCAAACAGTTTCGAGAGGCGGGATCCCGTCCAAAGATTCTCCCCGGAGAAGTACACGCGCACATTCTTGAACCCAGCCTTTTCGGTGACTCTGTCCGGAAGGGTGTAACCTACCTGAAGGTTCTTTAGGCGTATATAGGAGGCATCCTGAAGATACCTGCTTTGCACCTGACGGTTCTTGCTTCCTCCGGAGACCACTGGCCGTGGATAATATGAATCATAATTGGTCTCGGCATATCCTTCCTTTACAGACCACGAATTTTCGTCGCGGAAATAATCCTCATGAGGTGTAAGCGCCTGCATCCACCACATATCATTGTCCGCTCCCCAGAAATAGTTATGATTCTGGAAATAATCTCTTTTCCCTACCCCTTGGAAGAAAACCCGAAGGTCAAAGCCCTTGTACGCTGCGTTGAGATCAAGCGAGAACATATAACGAGGCTGCTTGCTGCCGAGGAGTTTCTTGTCCCCAAGATTGTTCAATGTCCCGTCGCCACCGTTGATGACGCCATCACCGTTCAGATCCTTATACATCACGTCACCCGCCGCGAAATCCTTACCCAAAGACTGCATTCCCAATCTGGCCTCTGCGGGAGCGGTCCCGTGGTAAGCGGTATAATTAGCGTCAAGCATATCAAGGTAATCCATATATTCCTCATCAGTTTTCGCTATCCCCAAGGTCTCATATCCCCAGATCTCGTCTATATAGCGTCCTTGGATGTAGGTGTCAATGGAGTTTGTAGGGTTGTTCGCATATCTGGTGATCTTCGTGCGCGCGTCCGAGAGGACAAAACGCGCTCCATAGGACAGGCCGCAGGAAAGATAGTCTTTCCACGAAATCTCAAAGTCCCAGCCATGTGTGCGGAGGTCACAGTTATTCGTTTTCGGGACATCGGTTCCAAGGATGTTCGGCAATTCAGCGGAAGGCCCCACCATATTCTTCGTGTCTCGAATATAGTACTCAAAACTTCCGGTCAACCGGCCGTTGAACAAGCCCCAATCAAGGCCAAGGTTGTAATTGTAGATTTTCTCCCATGTCAACAGCTGGCTGATAAGGGCCGGGAACCCGACTGTTGTCGGTTTCGCTCCGCCCTGAAGCCACTCTCCGTTATTTGGCTTGATGGAAAGGGTGCGGTAGGTCTGATACCAGTTGTCAATGTTCTGGTTGCCCAGTATTCCATACGAAGCACGCAGCTTAAGGTTGCCGCACACTTGCGTCAAGTCCTCCCAAAACTTCTCGTTAGCTATGTTCCATCCCGCGGACACAGACGGGAGCCATATCCAACGTCGGTTCTGACGGAAACGCGATGTTCCGTCATAACGCAAATTGGCCTCTATCATGTAACGGCTATCATAATCATAGTTGACACGTCCGAAGAATCCAGCGTTGTCCCATTCTGAACGGCCTCCGTTTACTGACGGAGTCACCAGATTCCCATCAGAGCCAATTCCGGTGGTAAGGTCAACTTCCGGCAGGCTGGAGACCAGAATGCCGTCACGCTGAAGACCGAATGTCTTCTGTTTCATATTCTCGGTCTGGAAGCCAAGCATAAAATGGAAGTTGTTCTTTTTGCCTATTGTTCTTTCATAATTGGAATAGACATTGAGATTGTAGAAATTCTCTCTGGTGTACTCCTCGTGAACGTGGCTCTCGCTTGAAACCTCGAAGGCATTCCCGTTTACGTCGTACCCGTAAAGTTTTTGAGTGTCCCAATGGCGGGAGTCAGAATACACCTGATAGTTGAATTCTGCATGAATATCCCATCCTTCCACCGGTCGCGCCACGAGACTGATCTGGGTATAGTTTCTGTCTGGCTGAGTCCTATCGCTACCTCCGTTCTCCAGTCCGTTTATAGGAGATGGGCAATCAAAGATGTTCCCGTTCGGGTCATAAATAGGAATCACAGGCCAACCTTGACGACCCAGATCATCGTACAGATCGTCAGTAAGACTTGATGGACGCACATAGTCCTTGCGGACCCACCGGTGAGAGAAACCAAGTGTCATCCACTCTGTTATGTCAGCGTTGAACTTGCCGGTCAATGTATAGCGTTTCAACCCTTCCTCCCCCCAGGCAAGCATTCCGTCATTATCAAGATAGTTTGCCGAGAAATAGTAGTTGATCTTATCGGAGCCACCGCTCACACTCACATTATGCTCCATTGAGAAGCTGTAATCCTTGTATATGGCACTGAACCAGTCTGTGTTGGCCCAAGCCCCTCCGTGATAAGGGACATCCTGCCAGTTGCCATTGCCATAGATGTCATCCATTGTGTAAAGGGGATCGAATACACCTTTTGAATTCAGAAGGGTTCCGGCCTGATACTGTTCAATCTTCTCGATTGTTTCTTTTGAAAAGTGTGGCCCCCATCCTGGTGTGTTGACGCACGCGTCATCAAAGAACAGGGCGAAGGCTCTGGAGTCCATAGTGTGATTGCGGTTCACAAGGTTGCTGAAACGGAACGAATTGTTGTAACTGATTGTCGCCTTGCCTTGTGATCCTTTCTTTGTCGTGACGAGAATGACACCGAACGGAGCCCGGCTACCATAGATTGAAGCGGAAGCCGCGTCTTTCAGTACGGATATACTTTCTATGTCCTGCGGGTTGACAGCATTGATGTCACCTTCCATTCCATCAATGAGAATAAGCGGACTTCCGCTTGACCCGCTTCCTATTGTGCCGTTTCCTCTTATATTAATGGAAGCGTTTGTCTCAAGTTTGCCATCGGCTGATGTTATCTGGAGTCCGGGAACGACTCCTTGCAGAGCCTGGGCAGCACTTGTCACAGGCCGGTCTTTCAGAGCCTCCTGATCAGCCACGCTTACCGAGCCGGTCATATTCACTTTTTTCTGTACTCCGAAGCCCACCACAACGACTTCGTCAAGCAAGGATGTGTCTGGCTTGAGCAACAGTCTCATATCCTGGCCGGACACAGCCCTAACCTCCAAAGTTTCAGATCCGATGCAACTTACAACCAACACGGCTCCATCAGGGACTTTCAAAGTAAAGCGACCGTCAACATCAGTCATTGTCCCGTTCGCCTTATTCGTCTTTTCGTACACGAACGCCCCGATAACCGGGCCATCGGCATCGCTCACATCACCTTTGACTGTGATTTCTGACTTCTGTCTTGACATAGTGTCGGCATTGACCTGGGCACTGGCAGTGTCCAATGCCAAGGAGAAGAAACCGACACACAGCAACAATACAACATACAGTTTGCTGTTTTGTAAACAATTTGATTTCATAGAAAAATACTTGGTTAAAAGTGTTATTGTTTCTTTTGCAAAAGTAGCGACAAAAAAGGAAACTAGTGATGACCGATAGTTCTTTTATAATGGTAATTGTTTCATTCTCTTTTCTCAGATAGTTTTTCACGAATAATAATACCCTTGAACACCATGACATATTTCACATTTTAAGACAAAATGACCAAATAAAGTGACAAATCGTTCAATTAATCACCTCGATTTTATTATCTTTGCCATACTACGTTAAGTAACCACATTTCATGAGAAACGTTCTACTAGTACTGTTCTTGACTCTAAACGTTATTACAGCGGAAGGGGAACCAGTGAACTCACTTCCGGTAATTGAGCACATAGGACTTAGAGACGGTATCTCAAATAATTTCGTGACTGACATAGCCCAGGACAAGCATGGATTTATCTGGATCGGGACCGAAGCGGGGCTGAGCCGTTTTGACGGAGTGAATTTCAAAATATTCAGCGAGCGGAATTCCGGACTCAAAGGTAATTCCATCAATTCTTTATTTTATGATGAAACAGAAGATAAACTTTGGATAGGCTCAAAAAGAGGCGTGAATGTCCTCGATTGTGAGACATTGAGGTTGGAAGAACCAGAGCTGCCGGATAGCCTCGGAAGCGTCAATGTGGTCGATTTCTGCCGCGCTGAGGACGGAGGCATATATATTGTCAATCACTATAATTTCATATTGCACTACAAAGACGGCAAGATTGACGTGTTGAGGCAGAACGCATTCCCCCAGTTGCCGATGTCATTCAGAAGCATTGCTTACGATGGCCATGGAAACTTGTACGCAGGACATGCCAACTATGGCTTCAGTGTTGTGAATCTTAAAACAAGGAAGGTTGAGAATTTCCATCATATTCCTGGCGATGGAGGGAGCCTTCCGAGCAATGATGTCGGAGAAATATTTATAGACAGGCACAAAAACATCTGGCTTGGAACCAGTCGGGGTCTGGCACTGTTCAATCCATCCAAAAAAAAATTCAGATCATTCCTGAATCATAACGCGGCATCCTGGAAAACTCCCACACCCAACATCTACTCCATAACAGAGACTAATGAAGGAGACCTGCTGATAGGTGGAGATTTGGGAGGTGTGGGTGTCCTTAACATCAGTGACCTCTCGCTGTCCAACCCTGACAGGCTGGAATTCACAGTGCTTCCGTCTTCCGGTGGCCGATACGGCATATCCTCTATGAATATCCATAAGGTTTTTCAGGATTCATACGGCAACATTTGGATCGGTAATTATTCTGAAGGTCTGGATTTTATAAGCCACACTCACCCAAGATTCAACCTCCTTCCCTCATTCGGCGCCAACGTGAACAGCGAGAAGGGTCGGCCCGTCTGGTCTATCCATACAGATGGGAATGGCAATGTCTGGACCGGTGAAGAAAGCAAAATACGAGTTTTCGAAAATGGAGAATTGAAACGCTCCTATGATTTGTCCACGCATCTTAAAAGTTCACGGGAATACATATCCTCTTTGGTAAGAGTCGGTGATGAAATTCTGTTCAGTTCTTATGAGGACGGAATTTTCGCTCTTGAAATAAACAATGGAGGTATCAGACGAATCAGCGCGCCTGACAGTCAGAATTATGCCAATTGCTTTGCCGTACTGCCGGACGGCAAAGTGTACTTAGGAATGCAGGACGGGCTTTATGAATATGCTTATGGTGAACTGAAAAAAGACATAAAGATCTCAACCGCAACCTATAATCTTATTCCTAACGGGATCACTGCCGACAGACAAGGAAAATTGTGGATAGGGACATACGGCAACGGGATTTTCATTTTTAACAAAGAAGGTGAGATGATTCATCACCTTGACGAATCTAAAGGGATAAGTTCGAATGCCGTAAAGCAGCTTTATCTTGATTCACAAGGATGTATGTGGATCGCGGGACAGGATGGACTGAGTCAGATCGCGGACACTGATCGTCTCAATGAAATAAGGAATTATGGTTATGAATCAGGCCTGGACGATGCTCACATTCGCGCATTACAGGAAGACGGAGAAGGTAATCTATGGTTCAGCACAAACAATGGCATTTCAAGATTGAATCGAAACACATCTAAAATCGACAATTACGATTACAATGACGGACTTCCGATGAGCAGTTTTATGGATCGCGCCGCATGTGGGACTACTGACGGGGATCTTTATTTCGGTTCAAGGAACGGAGCGTGCGTGTTCAAACCGGAGTTGTTTTCTGACGCTGGTGGAAGAATTCCGGTTCAGATTGTGGATTGCCTGAACATCAATGATTCCAAAGACACCTCCATCAAAGTGACCACAGGAAGTACCGGTGTAAAAGAAATCAAAGTCCCTTACTTTATGAACTCCTTGAGAATAGCTTTTTCCGTGACTGATTATTCTCTGAGACATACTGTAGAGTATTCTTATAAGGTGGAAGGAATTGACAAGAATTGGATTCCTGCCGGACGGGAACACGATGCCATCCTGCGCAACCTGCCGTCAGGAACATACACATTCTTGATCAGGGCACGTCAGAGAAACCACGATTGGAACGATGACAATCTTGCCAGACTGAAAATCGTTGTGACTCCGCCCGTTTGGCTGACCTGGTATGCCAAAGTGTTTTATGCGCTTCTTATTACCCTGTCTATTTGGATAATCATTAGAATATACAAGCGTAGGCTTATGCTTAAAGGTTCGCTTGAGATGGAACGTAGGAAAAGCATTGACGAGCAACGGCTCAACGATGAGAGGTTACGCTTCTACACAAACATCACTCACGAGCTCCGCACTCCGCTGACTCTCATTCTCGGACCGCTGGAGGATCTTGACTCAGATGATAAGTTGCCTCCCCCATATAGGAAGAAGATAAAGACAATACATTCCAGTGCCTTGCAACTGCTGAATCTTATCAATCAGATTCTGGAATTCCGTAAAGCCGAGACACATAACAGACGCCTGACAGTCTCTAAAGGACAAATAGCATCCGTCGTGGCGGAAATCGGTTTGAGGTACAAGGAACTGAACCATAATGAAAGAGTTTCGATAAATCTTGACATCGACAACAGTCTCCCAGAAATTTATTTTGACAGTGATGTCATACACACAGTATTGAACAATCTGTTGAGCAATGCTATAAAATACACTCCGGAAGGATCCATCGAACTAAGACTAAGATCTGTCAAAATCTCCAACGAGGATTTTGTGGAAATTGAGGTTGCCGACACAGGTTATGGAATAGACGAGAATTCTTTGCCTCACATCTTTGACCGATACTACCAGGCCGAGGGAATGCACCAAGCGTCAGGCACCGGCATCGGCCTCGCCTTGGTGCGCTCGCTGTCAAACCTGCACGAAGGAACGATCACAGCCACAAGCGAAGTCGGCAAAGGGACTGTGTTCACCCTACGCCTTCGGATGTTCAATACTTACCCGAACGCATTACACAAGGATAGTCCGGCAAGGAGGCCGGCTTCCGTGGCTGATGAAAATGAAATCAAAGAAATTTCAGACAGACAACTTGTGGCGCTGGTTGTAGAGGATAACGATGACATCCGTGAGTACATTGAATCATCATTACAATCCAAATTCAAGGTTCTGACGGCCACCAACGGGGAAGATGGGCTCAATCTTGCCAAGAGCCATATCCCCGATGTGATCATTAGCGACATTATGATGCCGATGATGGATGGAACGGAATTGTGCAAATCGGTCAAAGACGATGTGCGTACAAGCCACATTCCCGTCATACTCCTGACTGCCAAGGATTCCATACAGGACAAGGAAACCGGCTATGAGGCAGGGGCGGACTCCTACATAACAAAGCCGTTCAGTGCCAAATTACTGGCAAGTCGCATACAGAACATCCTGGATTCAAGGAAATCATTGGCCGCGTTCATTTCCTCCGGGCTGAGTGGCGGCCATTCCGGATACAATCCTGCCACAACAGGCGCAGATGAAGTTCATCACCCTAAAATCAGTAAACTTGACGAATGCTTCATCCAAAAATTCACAAGGATAGTAGAGGATAATCTAACGATGGAAGAACTTGATATGACGTACATCCAAGACGCTCTCGGGATGAGCCATTCGACTCTTTACCGAAAAATTAAAGGTCTTACAGGTATGTCGGGAAATGAGTTCATCAGAAAAATCCGGTTAAAAAAGGGCTACGAGTTGTTGGAGGAAGGACATAATGTGTCCGAGGCTGCATATTCGTGCGGTTTCAACGATGTCGGCCACTTCCGCAACTGTTTCAAGAATGAATACGGAATGTCTCCATCACAGTTTATCAAACAGAATAATGGGTAAGACATCCGAGTCATAGTCTCACAGCAATTATTATAAATAATTATTGTTTTTCATAAAATAATTAATATATTTGCAAAAGAAGCGGCTTGAGGACTCCGGCCGCCTAACTAAAAACTAATAGATATGATTACCTGGTGGACATCACTTAGTACGGCAATGCAGGTCCTTTGGGCCGTCACACTCTCGGCATCGCTGATTTTCGTCATTCAAACAGTCTTGACATTCCTTGGACTTGGAGATCACGACACTGATTTCGATCTGGACACATCGGACGGATCTTTTGACACTGATCCTTCAATGAACCTACTGACGTTCAGGAATCTGGTCAATTTCTGCCTTGGATTCGGATGGACGGCCGTGCTGATGCACGA
>ERZ808240.1348-NODE-1348-length-30888-cov-15.720916_pt1 | contig 30888 bp, 23 predicted proteins | sample MGYA00521084_ERZ808240 | MGnify/ENA primary metagenome ERZ808240 (study PRJEB31516, sample SAMN03275571) | gut metagenome | biome: mammalia-associated habitat; material: feces | host: Papio cynocephalus | place: Kenya | collected 2012-08-06 ... | reverse complement strand
GATTATCGCCTTACTTTTTCACGTCTCCGTAAGCGCCGTCCAAAGGCTGCGAACGGGAAGAGCGCGAACAGGGACCACCCCCGTTCGCGCTCTCGTGACCCGCTCTTCGTCCGCTGTGTCTTCGGCTCGCGCGACCCTAGAACTTGTGGATGCCGGCGTCCGCGGCAAGCGCCTTCTTAATCTCCTCGATCGACGAGCCAGACTGCGCCAGGACGGTGGCCTCGACCGCGCCTTCGACAAACGGGCAGTCAAGCATCTGGACCTTGTCGTCGTCCAGGTCCTCGAGCACCATCTTGACGGTCATGACGGCTGAGCCCATGTCCATGATCACGAGGGCCCCGTCATCGCCCTTGGCCTCGTCTATCGCAGACTCGATCTTCTCGTAGCTCGTGCCAAATGAGCCGTCCTCAAGGCCGCCCGCGGCAACCACGACCGCCTTGGGGGCCATCATGTGCGCGTAGTCGACCATGGCCTCGGCCAACTTCTGCGAATGCGAGACGAGAACAAAACCAACCATCGGATTCTCCTTCCAGCCTTACTTGACGGCCCTTGCGACGGCCGCCATGCAATATGCAAACGATGCGGCGCCCGGGTCCTCGTGACCCACGGAGCGCTCGCCGAGGTAGCTCGCGCGGCCCTTCTTCGCAACCATGGGCACGGTCGACTCGGCGCCACGGGCGGCTGCCTGGGCAGCCTCCTCGAGGGCCCGGGCCGGGGCAGTGCCAGCAGCGGCAGACGCCTTGAGAGACTCGATGGCGGGGGCCATGGCGTCGAGCATGGTCTTGTCTCCGAGCTTCGCTCCGGCAAGGGACTGGATCCCAGCGAAGCCCTCCTCGAGCCCCTCGGCGAACGAGGAGAGCGTCAGCGCACCGGACTTCTTCACGGCGGTGCCCACCTTGCGCAGGATTGTGCCGTACAGGGGACCGGAGGAGCCGCCCACCTTGGAGATGACCGTCACGCCCGCACGACGGAGCACCGCGGCCGCGCTCTCGCCCGCGAGCCCGTCGAGAAGGCCACGAACGGCGCCGAATCCACGCGCCATGTTGACGCCGTGGTCCGAGTCACCGATGGGCATGTCAAGCTGGGTCAGCTCGTCCTTGTGCTCGTCGAGGGTGTCCGCGACGGCGAGCAGCACGCGATGGACCAGGTCGGCGGAGGGATCCTCGGCGCCCCCAGCAGCAGGAGCGGTGGCCGCGGCGACCGACGGCGCCTGATTGGCAGGGGCCACGCTCACCACGGCAGAAGCCTCGGTACCCGCAGCAGGGGCCCCTCCCTGACCGACGACGCTGCCCTGGGTCCACGCGGGGGCGTTGGCAGGGGCATCAAGCAGGGCCTTGAGCTCGTCGTCGAGCTTGAGAAGCGTGATCGAGAAGCCGCGCATCTCAAGCGAGGTCATATACGGCCCCATGTAGGTGCGCCACACGTTGACGCCACGCTCGGCCAGCACATCGTGCACGCGGTTGTTGACGATGGCGAGCTCGTAGGGCGGCGTGGCCCCCGAGCCGTTCACCATCACCGCGACGTCGGAACCCGAGAAGTCGAGGTCGGCCAGGATGGTGCCAAGCATCTCGTCGACCATCGCATCGGCCGGCTCCATCTTCGCGCGGCGCACGCCAGGCTCGCCATGGATGCCCACGCCCATCTCCATCTCGTCATCAGCGAGCGTGAAGCCCGGCTTTCCGGCGGCCGGGACGGTGCAGGGCTCGATGGCCACGCCCATGGTGCGCACGTTGGCAATGACCTTCTCGGCCACGCGCTTGACCTCGGGAAGCGAGTCTCCCCTCTCGGCCGCTGCACCGGCGCACTTGTGCACGAAGACGGTGCCCGCCACGCCTCGGCGCCCCACGGTGAACGTGGAGTCCTTGACCGCGACGTCATCGTCCACGATCACGTGATCGACGTCGATGCCGTCCTCGCGGCATGACTGCTCGGCCATCTTGAAGTTGATGACGTCACCCGTGTAGTTCTTGATGACGAGGAGCACGCCCTTGTTGCCCCGCGCGACGTCGCGGACGCCCTCCTCGATGCGGTCGACCGACGGCGAGGTGAACACCGCCCCGCCCACGGCGGCGTCAAGCACGCCCGCTCCGACAAAGCCGAGGTGAGCGGGCTCGTGGCCCATGCCGCCACCGGAGAGCACCGCAACCTTGCCCTGCTTGGCGCGAGCGCGCACGACGATGTCGTCCGCGGCCTTGGCGATCTTGCCCGGATACGCCTTGACGTAGCCGTCGACGACCTGTCGCTCGACGTCGGCGGGAGCGTTGATGAACTTCTTCATGTCAGCCCGACCTTTCGACAAAATAGCGGAGTTGCTGCGCTCTATTTGTACCCAGCCAGACCAATTGCGAACAGGAAACGGCCGGAACGGGAAGCTGCCCCGTTCCGGCCGTTTCCATCCGCTAGATCACGAACTCGATCTCTGCCTCGTGCTTCATGTTGAAGATCTCGAAGACCTTGTCGCGGCACGCGATGAAGTCGTCGCTCGTACGGTCGCGGCTGCCCCAGCTCATGGGGACGTCAACGACCTGCTTCACGCGTCCCGGGTTTGGCGTCATCACGACGATCCGGTCGCTCAGGTACACGGCCTCGTCGATGTCGTGCGTCACGAAGACGACCGTCTTGCCGGCCTCCTTGGCTATGCGCAGCAAGTCGTCCTGCAGCTTCATGCGGGTTATGGCGTCAAGCGCACCAAACGGCTCGTCCATGAACAGCACGTCGGGATTCGTCGCGAGGCCGCGCGCGATGCTCACGCGCTGCTGCATGCCTCCCGACAGCTCGCTCGGTCGCGAGTCGGCAAAGTCTTGCAGCCCAACCAGCTCGATGTACTCGCGGGCGATTCGCTCGCGCTCCCTCCTCGACACGCCCGCCTTGCCCTCGAGCCCAAACTCGACGTTTGAGAGCACGCTGCGCCAGGGAAACAGCCCGTACTGCTGGAATATCGTGATGCGACTGCTTGAGGGCCCGCTCACTTCCCGGCCATCGATTCTCACGCTTCCCTCACTTGCGAGGTCAAAGCCGGCAAGAGCCGCCAGAAGCGTCGACTTGCCGCAGCCCGACGGACCGAGCAGGCAGACGAACTCCCCTCGCCCTATGGACAGGTTGACGTCATCCAGCGCCCTGAAGCTCCCGCCGCCAACGGTCTGGTAGGTCTTTCCAACATGGTCCACCTCGACGAACGACATCGCTAGACCTCCCTTCCCCAGCTGCGCCGCACGCGCGCGTCTAGCGCCCTGGCCACGGTGTCCAAGACGAAGCCGATGAGACCGATCGCAATGATCGCGGCGAGCAGCTGGTCTGCCCTGATGCTGTTCCTCGCATCGATGATCAGGTATCCCAGACCGGTCTGCGCGCCCACCATCTCGCCTGCCACAAGGAAGATCCACGCGGTTCCGATGGCCGTGCGCAGGGCGTTCATGACGTGGGGGAGCACCGCGGGGAACACGACCGTGAGCATCTTGCGCGGCCCCGAGACGCCAAAGTTTCTCGCGACCTTGAGGAAGATGGGGTCAATCGAGCGAACTGCGGAGACGGTGCCTATGAGCACCGGAAAGAAGGCCGCGATGAACACGATCGCTATCGCGGGGACGTCGCCGATCCCCAGGAGCAGGACCATGAACGGCAGCCACGCCATGGGCGAGATGGGCCTGACGAACTGGACCACAGGGTTCACGTAGGACCATGCACGCGAGAACCAACCGAGGAGCAGGCCAAGAAGGACGCCGCTCACGGCCGCAAGCGAGAACCCAACAACGTAACGAAAGAGCGAGGCGGCGACGTCTCCCGCCAGGCGTCCCCCGCTCGCAAGGTCAAGCAGGGCCGAGACGGACTCGGCCGGAGACGGAAACAGCGAGTCCGGGTACGCGGAGAGGATCCAGGCAAGCTGCCACACCCCCACGAACACGGCAAACGAGACGACCACGCGCCAGGCGCCAAGCGCTCCCCTGCTCATGCGGCATCACCCACGCTCGCAACGAAGTCACCGAAGGCGGGCGGGTTCTGCGTCAGGCCCGCGGCCCTCATGCGGGAGACGAGCTCGTCATAGGTCTTCTCGTCAATCGTGAGGTCCCTGTAGGAGATCCACTGCAGGGACGTCTGGAGAACGTCGTCATCCTGGCTGAGGAACTCCTTGGCAACCTCGAGGGGGCGGCCCTGCCGGGAGTCGAGGTCGTTCCCCGCGTCCTTGTAGCCTCTCACGAACCTTGCGGCGACCTCGGGTCGACTCGAGAGGAACTGCCCGTTTGCAACGAGCGCGCAGCACACGGAATCGGACCAAAGGTCCTCGGAATCCGCTAGGACGTGGCCGCCGGCAGACTTGACGCCCTTGGCACCGAACGGCTCGGCAACGCAATAGGCGTCGATGCGGCCCGAGGCGAGCGCCGAGGGCATCTCGGTGGGCGCCAGCTCGGTGAACGTCACGGCAGTCTCCGCAATCCCGGCGTTCGCAAGCGCCTGGAGAACCAGCAGGTAGTGCGAGGACTGGCGCGCGGGGATGGCGATCGTCTTGCCGGCCAGGTCAGAGACGGCCCCGACCCCCTGAGACGCAACGATGACGTTGCCGTCGCGATGGCCCAGGGCGAGGGCCTTCACGTCAATTCCCTGCTCGGCCGCCCTCATGGCAAGCTCGACCAGCACGCTTGCCGCGTCCACCTTGCCCGAGTCGAGGGCATCCATGAGCTCGGGCCACGATCCGTACTGCACGAGCTGGACCTGGATGCCCTCCGCGCCGCCGCCCTTCCACTGGGAGGCGAGCTCGAAGACGGGCAGGGCATGGGTGATGGGCAGAAACGCCACCCTCACCGTCTCCTTGCCATCCACGAGGGCGGCATTGACCTCATCGGCCCCACCGCCGTTCTCCTGTTGCTCGCCAGAGGACGCGTCGTCTCCCGTGGCGCCAGCGGAAAGCTTCCCGCGGGCAAGCAACGCGCCCGAGGCGATGACAGCCAGGGAGCCCAGGGCAAACTCCCTTCTCGACAGTCCTTCCATGACCAATCCTTTCGCGCGCACGCGGCGCGTCGTCTTTTATGGGTATGACGGCTTTCTCCTAGGCGTCGAGACCGAGCGCGGCCCGCGCCCGGCGCATGTCCTCGACGATGAGGCCGGCGAGCTTCCTCGGGTCAACGTCCACCACCATGCGGCTGCCGAGCGTCTCCATCGTCCCCTCCTTCAGGAACTCGATGACGTTCTTGGAGCCGTAGATGGGCGGCTCCACGCAGTGGTAGGAGCTCACGCCCATCAGCCGGAAGGCGAGCGCGGCGTCCACAGACTTCTCGTTGGACCACTCCGGGGAGCTGAACGCGAAGGGCGCGTCGGCGATGCGGCAGCCAAGCTCCCCCGCGATTCCGGCAAAGATGCCTGTCGAGCGCGTGTTGTCGATGCACTCGCCCACGTGCCACACCGGCGGCAGGTCGCCGAGGAACGATCTCAGCCCCTCGCCGCACCGCTCAAGGCCCCTCGCGTTGCAGTAGCCGAGCTTCATGAGCGGGAACGACGCGCAGCCGTTCGAGAGAACCAGCACGTTGTTTGCGAGCAGCTCGTCGGCGACGTCGACGATGCAGCGCTCGTAGGGCACCTTGGGATTGCTGCAGCCCACGAGGTTCACCACGCCCAGGACATGGCCATCGCGGATGGCGTCGGCGAGCGGCCCGAACCCGCCAAAGTGACGACACACCCACTCGGGCGAGAAGCCTACCTCGGCCTCGGTCTCGTACGGGGGAATGTTCGGCTTCACGTCACGCCGGGCAGCGAAGCTCTCGATGCCGCGGTTGACGATGGCGCAGGCGAGCTCGCGGGTCTTGCCTATGTTGCTGTGGCGATGGTCGTACTCGAAGCGCTCCGCGCCAGGCAGGCGGGCCGAGTCGGACGTGGTGACCACCGTCGTGCGGAAGCAGCGGGCCACCTCCATGATGGACGGGAACACGTCCTGCACGTCGGCCACCCACAGGTCGAGGGCTCCGGTACCAAGCACGAGCTCGGCCGAGACCGCGTTAGAGAGGGGAATCACCCCGCCGTAGCGATACATCGAGGCAAGGCCCGTGCAGCAGATGCCATAGAAGCGGATGCCCTTTGCCCCGGCGGCCTTTGCTCGGTCGATGAACTCCTGCTCGCGACCCACGGCGACGATCTGGCTCACGAGGGTGGGCAGGTGCCCGTGCACGGCGATGTTCACGTAGCCCGGCTCGAGCGCGCCGAGGTTGACCTTGGACGTCACGCGGTCGCCAACGCCAAAGAGGGAGTCGGTCGCGATGCTCGCACCCACCACGCCCGAGAACGTGAACGCAAGGCCGCAGCGCATGAACTGCTGCATGATCGAGCGCCAGTCACCGTCGATTGCGCAGCCGGACTTGTGCAGGGCCTCGAACACCTCGTGGTAGGCGGAGATTGGCAGGACGTCGAGCTCCTCCCACACCTTCTGCCGCTCCTCGGGGGCCATGGCGCCGATCGTGCGGTACTCCCCGCTCGGGTCCGTGCGGGAGAGGTCGTCGAGGAGGGCATCGGCCAGGTCGGAGGCTATGTTCTTGAGCTGGCGTCGCTCCGTCTTGATGCCGAACTTGCGGGCCGTGTCTCGGATCTTCTGCTCTCCCAGAATCGGAAGGTCGAGCTTGCCCTCTGCCGCCCACTTGAGCGAGAGGATGACCTCGCGTGCGTGCATGCCATGCTGGGAGGCGCCCGCCGCCGCGGCGCGCAGGAGGTTTCGGGCGACGATGAGGTCCGCATCGGCCCCGCACACGCCACGGGGCGCCTTTTTCGTTATGCGACAGGGGCCCATCATGCAGTTCTTGCAGCAGACGCCGGCAAGACCGAAGTTGCACTGTGGCTGCTGGGAATCGAACCGGTCAAAGCAGGTCTCGAGCCCAATCTCGTCCGAGCGCTTGAGCATCTCCCTGACCGCCGGGTCGGGGGTCCTCTCGATCTGCTCCGCCTTGTCCGGGAACGTCTTGCGCCACGCGCTCACCGCCTCCATGTAGTCCTTCGTGAAGGCCACGCGGGCGTCCTCGGAGTCTGCAGGCGCGTGGTCCGCCTCGTGGGTGACCACCGACACGCCGTTCTCGTCGAATCCGATGATGTTTCGGTGCGAGTGGATGTGGGCGATGCCGGCATCGCGATGGGCGTGGACGTGAGAGCCGCTGTGGTGATCTTGGGTGTTGTCATCGTGCACGTGAGGCATTCGTATCCCCTCCATGGGTATGGCCGCGGCACATCGCACCGAGGGGCGAGCGCCCTGGAAGCAGCTGATTGGACTGATGGGTTGGGTGGGTCAGAGAATGGGACCCGATAGGTCAGGAAAGACGCGCAAGAATCTGCGAGGAACAGCGCATTCGCATGTCTGCCATTGAGTCGAGCATGGGCCGTCCCTCCAATCCGCGAGTCGTTAGGCTGATATTAAAAGACTCTTATTCCTAGCGGTCAAGTAGGTTTTCGATCCGCTTACATTGGCCTTTTGGATGGAACTCGATAGCGATTGCCTATGGGGGCTTATTACGTCAAGCGCAAGGTGTGCTTGTGCCCTGCGCTTATGATTCCATTACCCTCGGCAGACGCTCTCCTCATATGTCCCGAATAGCATGTTGTGCATCGGCTCTAGGTGTCTCCAGGACTGCGAGGTGCTCCCATGTACAAGACGCTCGTCATCGAGTACAGCCCCAAGGCGGAGAAGATGGCAGCCCTTCTCGAAGAGAGGGCGAATGAGTTGGAGCGGTCCGGGTATGAGGTCGTCTCCGTCACCGTCACCAACAGCGCCAAGGCCATTGTCCTGGCCAAGGCCACCGCGCGCCTGCATGAGGGATAGGCCCATGGAGCGCGCCGTCAGGGCGCTCCGCATCGCGGGCGTGCTCGGCGTCGCATGCGGAGCCGTCGGTTACGTCGGCTTCTTCGCCGGCGGCGACTTCGGGGCCTTTGTTGGTGGGGCCTTGCCAGGCGCTCTGCTCGGCCTCTCCCTGCTGGTGCTTCTCGCCATTTCCGGGGAGTCCGGGAAATAACCAAGGGCCCCAAGAGAGGCGTCGGGCCGTCACCTCACGGGAAGTCCCGGGCTGGTTGCCGAGGTGCTCATCGGCGCGGCATCTCGCGTGTGCCGCTGTTGGCTGGCCCTTGACGACCGCATGCGGGGGAGTCTGCCTCCAATCGCCGGAACAGAGGGCAGTCCCCCTATCCCCCAACCCCATCAGACACGGGAGCGCAGCGCCGCGAAACCGCCCTCGGAGTACGCGTTGAGAAGCGTCTGGGCTCGGTCGAATGCGGGCCCACGCTTCCAACCGAGCAGCCGGTTCACGGCGAGGTTTCCATGGGCGTTGTGGACAAACAGCAGATACGCCTCATCGCGCGTGAGCCCGGCCTTCTCCATGATCTGGGGAACGGCTTGCTTGGCTCCGCGCTCGATGACGCGTTGGGCCACGCGGGCATACGCGTCGTCGTCCGAGTAGAGCAGGTAGTAGTCGTCGTTCGCTGGCGGACGCTGGCAAAACGAAGCCGCGCGATCGCCGCCGAGCGGCGGCGCGGCCGCGAGCGCCTCGTCGATCAACGTGTCGAGAAGCTCGTACTTATCCTCATAGTGCAGATAGAACGTGCCTCGGTTGATCTCTGCGCGGCGACAGATATCGGCAACGGTCATCCTCGCGAACCCGACCTCGGCGAGCAGGGCGAAAAACGCCTCGCGGATCACCCTGAGTGTATAGCGGCGGCGGCGATCGAGCTTCTCCCCGGCCATCGATCCCCCTATCGGTTTGCCGCATCCGTCCGTTCCTCGACAGATGGCGGCATCTGTCGATTGAGTCCGCGACGGTCGACAGCAACACTGTTTATAGACACGTGTTGAGTATAGTCAGAAGCGAGGACCTGTGATTTCATACGAGCAACTCGCCATCGAGCCCACCCAACAGTCGCCCTCCCATCAGGATGCCCACTACGCCGGCGGCACCCCCTACGAACCGAGCGCCCGCAAGCTGCGCGCGCTTGTCGATGCAGCCGACGCCATCCTCGTGGGCGTCGGCTCGGGCATGTCGAGCGCAGCGGGGTTCAACCACTACAACCGAGCTGGCATGGCGCGCGCCGGGATGGGCGATTGGCTCGAGGCCTTTGGCTTCAAGAGCCTCTTCGACGGCTTCTACCATCTCTACCCGAGCCTCGAGCAGCAGTGGGCCTACTACGCCCGCTACATCAACTTCATGCTGCGCGAGCCCGCCGCGCAGCCATACCTCGACCTGCGCGCGCTTCTTGGCGAGAAGGACTACTTCGTCCTGAGCACCAACGTGGACACCCAGGTCGAGAAGGCCTTCCCCGCCGAGCGCATCTGCAACTACCAGGGCAGCTTTGGCTATCTGCAGTGCAAGCAGCCGTGCTGCGACGAGCTCTTCGATGCGGCGCCGTACGTCGAGCACCTGCTCGCGGGAATGCGCGGGTTCAAGGTGCGCAGCGAAGACGTCCCGCGCTGCCCGCACTGCGGCTGGCAGCTCGTGCCGTGGGTGCGCGACGACACATTTCTCGAGGGCGAGGCCTGGCACGCAAGCGTCGCACGCTACGAGAAGTTCGTGGAGGCCCACCGCGACGAGCAGCTTCTTCTCCTCGAGCTCGGCGTTGGCGAGATGACCCCCGGCATCATCACACTCCCCTTCTGGAGCATGACGGCGAGGCTGCCGCGCGCGCACCTTCTGAGCGTCAACATCGCGAATGCTTCCGCGCCCCTGCAGCTTGGCGAGAAGGCCACGGCGATCAAGGTCGACCTGGCCGAGCTTCTCGCCACGGCGTCTGCCAGCACCTAGAACACGCGGAGAAGCCCTAGTGGAACAGGGGACTGTCCCCTGTTCCACGAAGCTCATCGACTTCAATATGAGCTCTCGACCTGTTGATTCCTTGTGGGCCGATGGTCCTCATTTGGTACTCGCGCCGTTCGTGCACCGGAAAGCAAAGAGGCTCGGACGCCGCTCAAAGGAGGTCACCGCCCTCTTTCATGAACGAGACCATGTTGAGGTGCCTGACGCCGTCCCTCTCCTGCAGCAGGGGGTCAAGCGTGAACAGGTAACGAGGATACCCGTCCCTGATGTAGCGGAAAGGCCCGTACTCCCTCTCCTCAACGTCCCTGTCGGCAATCGTCATCGAGACTTGGATGTAGGCGTAGGCGTTGCGTCTCCGGGCGATGAAGTCGCACTCGCGCTTCCCGATGCGACCGACGGAAAGTTTGCATCCCCTCGAGCGGAGATAGATGTACAGGGCGTTCTCCAACGACGGCCCGTAGTTCAGGCGGACATCGACGTTGCGGGCAAAGTAGATGCCGGGGTCCGCGAGGTAGTACTTCTCCTCGCCGCGCAGCGATTTGCGGGACTTGAGGTCGAACCTCTCGCATCTGTAGAGCACCTTGGCGTCGACGAGCATCTGGATGTAAGCGGCGATCGTCCGCCGCTCGACGGCAACGTGCTCCGTCTTGGTGAAATAGTCGTGGAGGTTCGTGAGGCTCGTTGGCGCACCGTAGTTGTTGATGACGTAGGTCATGACGCGGTTGAACGTATCGATGTTCCGGATCTTGTTTCGAGACCTGATGTCCTTGTCGATGATCTGCCCGACGACATCCTCGATATAGCGAGCCTTCGCCTCGGGGTCTTCGTATTCCAGCGACCGTGGAAACCCACCGCACCGTAGGTATTCGTCGAATTCGATTCGCGCGTCGCCGACCTCCCTGCCCAAGAATCTCTTCATGTCGAGGAATTCGGCAAAAGACAGGGTGAACATCTCGAACTCCACGTATCGCCCCGTGAGCTTGGTCATCAGCTCGCCCGACAGCAGATATGAATTGGAGCCCGTGATGAATATCGAGAAGCCGCCGTCTGAGTTGTAGGCGTTCACAACCTCTTCGAAGCCCCGGACGTTCTGCACCTCGTCGATGAAGAGGTACTTGAATTCGTCGTCGACAAGAAGAGACTCGATCTTCTCCTCCAGCTGCTCAGGCGTCTTTATTGAGCGATTGCCGCGCTTATCGAGATCGAGGTAGACAATGTCCTTGTCTTCGACGCCGCAACCTCTCAGCTCTTCGGCGATCGTCGCCATGAGGCACGACTTGCCGCAACGGCGAATGCCCGTGATCACCTTGATCAAATCGTCATCGTAGAACGGTCGAATCTTTTTCAAATACTGCTCGCGATGATACAGCTTCATGAAAATCGCCTCCTCTGTATAAGCTACCAAAGGAGGCGATAATCGTCAGTTAAGGCACCAATATTTACGTTTTTATAGAAGTTGGTTCTTTAACCTTATTCCCACTCGATCGTCGCGGGCGGCTTGGACGTGATGTCGTAGCACACGCGGTTGGCACCCGGCACCTCGGCCACGATGCGGCCGCTGATCTTGGCGAGCACGTCATAGGGCAGCTTGGCCCAGTCGGCCGTCATGGCATCGCTGGACTCGACGGCGCGCAGGATGATCGGGCGCTGGTAGGTGCGCTCGTCGCCCATGACGCCCACGCTCTTGATGTCGGGCAGCACGGCGAAGTACTGCCAGCACGAGTGCTCGGAGTTGCGGTCTCCGGTCTCCTCGAACAGCCTCTGGTTGTAGGCGTCGAGCTCCTCGCGCACGATGGCGTCGGCGTTCTTGAGGATCTCGAGCTTCTCCTTGTCCACCGCGCCGATGATGCGGATGGCCAGGCCGGGACCGGGGAACGGCTGACGGAACACGATGTGCTCGGGTAGGCCCAGCGCCAAGCCAAGCGCGCGCACCTCGTCCTTGAAGAAGTGGTCGAGCGGCTCGATGAGGTCAAAGTGCACGCCGTCCGGGAACGGGATGAGGTTGTGGTGGCTCTTGATGGTGCTCGCCTTGCCGCCCGTCTTGCGCGCGCCAGACTCGATGATGTCGGGGTAGATGGTGCCCTGCGCCAGGTACTTCACCGGCTTGCCGTCGCACTCGAGCTGCTGCGCCACGGCAAAGAATTCCTTCCAGAACTGCGTGCCGATGATGCGGCGCTTCTGCTCGGGCTCCGTCACGCCGGCGAGCAGCTCGGTATAGCGGTCCTCGGCGTGCACGTGGATGAAGTCAACGTCGAACTGCTTGGTGAAGACCTCCTCCACCTGCTCGGGCTCGCCCTTGCGCAGAAGCCCGTGGTTGATGAACACGCAGGTCATCTGCTTGCCCACGGCACGCGCACCAAGCGCGGCCACCACGGAGGAGTCCACGCCACCAGACAGCGCGAGAATGACGCGGTCGTCGCCGACCTTCTCGCGGAATTGCGCGGTCATGGTCTCCACGAGGTTGTCCATGGACCAGTTGGCCTCGAGGCCGCAGATGTCGAACAGGAAGTTCTTGAGCAGCTGCTGGCCGTACTCGGTGTGCTTCACCTCGGGGTGGAACTGCGTGGTGTAGATCTTGCGCTCGGCGTTCTCCATGGCGGCCACGGGGCACACGTCCGTGCTCGCCGTCACGACGAAGCCCTCGGGCACGTCCTTCACGGCGTCAAAGTGGCTCATCCACACTGTCTGGTCCGCAGGGGTGCCGGCGAACAGCTTACTGCCCGCCTTCACGTGCAGCTCAGCGCGGCCGTACTCGCCCACCTCGGGGTGAAACACGGTGCCGCCCAGCGTCACGGCCGTGATCTGGTGGCCATAGCAGAAGCCCAGCACGGGGATGCCCAGTTCGTAGATCTTGGGGTCAACGCGCGGGGCGCCCTCCTCGTTCACGCTGGCAGGACCGCCAGACAGGATGATGGCACTGGGGCCGGCGGCAGAGATCTCCTCGGCCGTGGCGTCGCACGGCATAATCTCGGAGTAGACATGCAGGTCACGGACGCGACGCGCGATGAGCTGCCCGTACTGGGCGCCAAAGTCGAGAACGATGACCTTCTGCTGGCTTGTCTGCATGGACCCCTCCAGGTTGTGGTTTCTCGGTTGCGACGGCTCCGCGCCGCCGCTCTACAGTCTGCTCAATCATACGACATCGCATGTCGCGCGTGTGAACATGGCTTAGCTTTCCTGTGGACTTTCCGCAGGTTCGCGGCCATGCGAGTACCATTTGTTCGTTGAAACGAGCAACGCGGCGCATCGCGCGTGACGGGCACGGCCCCTCGCGTCCACGCCGAGAACGCATACCCACGAGGAGACCACATGCCGAGGTTCAAGGCCACCAAGCAGGACGAGAGCAATCGCCCCAGCTCATCCGCCTACTCTCGCACCGATTCCGCCGACCGCTACTCGGGCGCGCGCAAGAAGCGCGGCCGCAAGCGCGGGCTCAAGATCTTCCTCATCACCATCGTCGTCCTCGCGGCCATCGGCTGCACGGCAGCCTTCGCCATCATGTCCCGCTTCTCGAACAGCTTTGGCATGTCGAGCGACACGGCCCTCCACGGCACGCTCACCGAGGCCACCTCGGGCGACCCGTTCTACATGGTCCTCATCGGCATCGACAAGGACCAGGCTCGCGTCGAGGGCAGCGAGTACGGCGCCAACGAGAGCGCCTACCGCACAGACACGATCCTTCTCGCGCGCATCGACCCAGCCCAGAAGCAGGTCACGCTCGTCTCCATCCACCGAGACACGCTCATCGACTTTGGCTCCTACGGCAAGCAGAAGATCAACGCCGCCTACTCCATCGGCGCCGAGCGCCAGGAGAATGGCGAGGAGGGCGTGAGCGGCGCCTCCTACACCGTCGAGACCATCTCCAAGTTTGCCGGCGTGCCCATCGCCCACTACGCCGAGATTGACTTTGACCAGTTCATCTCCGTTGTCGACGCCATCGGCGGCATCGAGGTCAACGTTCCCGTGGACGTGTATGACCCCGAGTACACCGGCGCCGACATCAAGGCCGGCGAGCAGACCCTCAACGGCAACGACGCGCTGCAGCTGTGCCGCGCACGCCACGCCTACGACAAGTACGGCGACGGCGACGTCTACCGCGCCGCCAACCAGCGCATGGTCATCGGCGCCATCCTCAAGAAGGTGCTCGCAAGCGACCCCGTGACCATTGCCAGCACCGTCACCACCATGGCGGACAGCGTCCAAACAGACCTCTCCATCGCAGACATCGTGTCTCTCGCCACGCAGTTCCAGGGCTTTGACATGTCCACGAACATGTTCAGCGGCATGGAGCCCACAAACTCCAAGTACGTGAACGACACGTGGTACGAGATCTGCGACACGAAGTCCTGGCAGAAGATGATGACCCGCGTGAACCAGGGCCTCTCCCCCTACGAGAGCGAGGACGAGGACATCACGCTCGGCGTTGCCGGCGCGGGCACCGCCACCAAGAGCGAGGATGGCACCACGAGCGCCGCCGACTCCTCCTCGGCCTCCTCGGCCGAGTCCAGCGCCGAGACGGACTACTCGGGCACGGTCGAGGTGCTCAACGGCGCCGGTGTCGAGGGCCTGGCGGGGCGCATCGCCTCCACGCTCGACAACCAGGGCTTTGACACCTCCGCTGCCACAGCCGACAGCTACGACTACAGCAAGACGCGCATCATCTACGCGGGCGATGCCAACAAGGCAAAGGCCCAGGCCGTTGCCGACACGCTCGGCCTCTCCAACCTCGTGGCCGACGACGGCACGTACGCCGGTGAGGCAGACGTCATCGTGATCCTCGGATCGGACATGGCCAACCACTAGGCAAAGCAGGCACAAGATGGCACGCAGACGCGCCCACAGGACGATGACCCCAGACGAGCAGCGAGCAGCAGGGGCCTCGACCCGTGGGCGCTCTGCTGGCGGCTACTCTCGCAATGCCCAGGCATATGGACAGCCACAACCATACGTTCAGCCGAATCCGCACGCAGGCCACCCCGTCTCGAGCGGAGACGTGCACGACGCCAGCCGCTATCGCCGCATGCGCCAGGAGCGCGAGAACAACACGCCGCTCCACCGGGCTCAGCGCGAGCTGGAGGAGCATGTTCCCGCACGGAGCGGCATCGGCGAGCAACTGGGCGGGAGCGCACGCCGGCGCCACAGCTTCGACGCCCGCCGCGCACTCAAAATCGCCAAGCGCACGCTCATCGGCATCCTAGTGGCGCTCCTCGCGTTCTCGGTGGTGCTGACGGTACGTCTGGGTTCTGGCCTTTCGCTCGAGACGCGGCTGTCGCTCACGCCCGCGCTTCCCGGCACGCCGTTCTACATGCTGCTCGTTGGCACCGACAAGTCTGCCGACCGCGTCGAGAACAACTCCACGGGCGGTGTGTATCGCACGGACTCCATCATCCTGGCGCGCGTGGACCCGCTCGCCGCCAAGCTCACCCTCGTCTCCATCCAGCGAGACACGCTCGTTGACCTGGGCGGAGACTACGGCCAGCAGAAGATCAACGCCGCCTACACGTACGGCGGCGCGCCACTCCTCATCAAGACGGTGTCAAAGCTCGCCGGCGTGCCCATCGCCCACTACGCCGAGATAGACTTCGACAGCTTCACCTCCGTCGTGGATGACCTGGGCGGCATCGACGTCAACGTGCCCATCGACATCGACGACGAGCTCGCCGGCGTGAGCCTCAAGGCGGGCCCGCAGACCATCAACGGCGCCCAGGCGCTGGGCCTGTGCCGCGCACGCCACGCCTACGACCAGTACGGCGCCGGCGACTACTATCGCACGGCCAACCAGCGCATGGTGCTGGGGGCCATCCTCAAGAAGGCTCTCTCCGGCAACCCATTCATGCTGCTCGCGACCCTCAACGCCGCCAGCGCAAGCGTGAGCACGGACATCACGGGCATCGAGCTCATGCTTCTGGGCGCGCGTTTCGCGGGTTTCGACATGAGCGAGGACCTCTACTCGGGTCTCGAGCCCACCAAGAGCGAATACGTGAACGGCACCTGGTACGAGAAGGTCGACGAAAGCGCCTGGCAGACGATGATGAGCCGCGTGGGCCAGGGCCTTCCTCCCTACGAGGACTCCAGCCAGGACCCCACCGCCGGTGTCGCCGGCGTGGTGGGACAGTAGCGGGCGAGCGACAGGCGCCTCTCGCGCCAGCTTCCCGCAAACTCCGCCTCCCAGGATGTTTTGCCGCCCGCAGTCAGCAAACTCCGCCTCCCAGGATGTTCCAGACCAAATAACGGCCCGATTTCATCCCCAGAAGCGGAGTTCGATACGAGCCCAATAAAACAAGCCCCGCAACCGGACCTAGCCATGGCCGGCCGCGGGGCTTGTTTCAAGTGGGAGACGCAAAGATTTCGCCGCGCGACCCCGAGGAAGGGGCTAAGGGAGATTTGCGCAGCAAATCTGTCCCCGTCCGAGGGGTCGCACGGCGAAATCGCCAGCTGACAACCTACACGTTGAAGCGGAAGTGCATCACGTCGCCGTCTGCCACGACGTAGTCCTTGCCCTCCATGCGGAGCCTGCCTGCCGCCTTGCAGCCAGCCTCGCCGCCGAGCGTCACGTAGTCCTCGTAGCTCGCGACCTCGGCCTTGATGAAGCCGCGCTCAAAGTCGGAGTGGATGACGCCAGCCGCCTGAGGAGCCTTGGCGCCCACGGGAATCGTCCAGGCCTTGACCTCCATCTCGCCGGCCGTGAAGTAGCTCTGAAGTCCCAGCGTGCTGTAGGCAACGCGCGCGAGAACGTCCAGGCCGCTCGCCTCGATGCCCAGGTCCTTGAGGTACTCGGCAGCCTCGTCGGCATCGAGCTCGGAGAGCTCGGCCTCGATCTTGGCGCAGACAGGGATGGGCTTGATGCCGTCGATGGGCGCGAGGTCCTCGCCCAGGGCGTCCTCGTCCACGTTGGCCACGTAGATGATGGGCTTGAGCGTGAGCAGGAACAGGTCGCGAGCGGCCGCGCGCTCGTCGTCGGTCATGTCCATGGTCGCGGCACGGTTGCCGTCGTTCAGCCAGTCAACGAGGCGCTTGGCAACGGCGAGCTTGGGCGCGAGCTCCTTGTCGCGACGCGCCTCCTTCTCGAGCTTGGGAATCTGCTTCTCGAGCGTCTGGATGTCGGCGAGGATGAGCTCGGTCATGATCGTGTCGGCGTCACCGGCAGGGTCGACGAACTCGGCCGTGCGGCCCACCTCTCGCATGACGTTGGGATCGGAGAAATAGCGCACGACCTCGCAGATGGCATCGGTCTCGCGGATGTTGGCGAGGAACTGGTTGCCCAGGCCCTCGCCCTCGGAGGCGCCCTTCACGAGGCCGGCGATGTCGACGAACTCCACCGTGGCAGGCACGATGCGGCCGGGGTGCACGATGTCGGCGAGCTTCTGGAGGCGTGCGTCCGGCACGTCAACGATGCCCACGTTGGGCTCGATGGTGGCAAAGGGGTAGTTGGCCGCAAAGCCGCCCTTCTTGGTGAGGGCCGTGAACAGGGTGGACTTGCCAACGTTGGGCAGGCCAACGATGCCGATGGAGAGTGACACGTTCGTTCCTTCCGTAGCTTCCGGGCGAACCCGGCATTGCCAGCCAGGGGCCAGCCTATCTCGTGCCGAGGAGAACCTCGGCCTTGTTACCTAGTCCTCGTCGTCCCCGCCAAGATTAAGACTATCGAGGAAGTCGAGGCCACGCTTGAGCTGGTCCATGCCCTGCTTCTTAAGCTTCTCGACCTCGGCCTTCTGCTCGGCCTGACGCTTCTTGCGCTCGATCTCCTCCTTGTCGGGAACTACGAGCTCAGAGGCATTGTAGGGCTCGAAGGCAAGGGCATGCTCCTCGCAGGCCGCCAGACAGGCGCCGCACTCGTTGCAGTAGGCGGCCTCCACCTTGAAGATGCCGTTCTCGGAGAGCTCGCAGGCGTGCACGGGGCAGATGTTGACGCACTCGCCGCACATCGTGCACTTCTCGGAGTCGCACACGGGGCGCTGCGGGTGGAGGCGGACGGCGTACTTGGGGTGACGTTGCAGCGTCGTGAGCAGCAGCTGGCGGCGCTGCGTAAGGATGCGGCGCATGCGCGCGGGCGCGGGAGCCGCGGCACCCTCGAGCGAGCGCGTGATGGCGTTGATGCGACGCGTGTTCTCGTCGAGCTTCTTGGTGATGGAGCGTGCGGCGGCAACGGCAGGGTTCACGGCGCCCAGGGCGTTCATGCCCTGCTTGCCCAGGCTGTTGATGAACTCCTTGCGCTCGAAGTCGTGGTTCTTCGTGTGGTCGAGGGCGCGCTCGTCCACCTCGACGCCCATGCCCTTGGCAGAGAGCTCCTCGGCCGCGCCGATGTGCTCGGCAAGCGCATCCTCGCCCGTGGTGTTGCGGCAGCGGTCGCAGATGCCAAGCGGCAGGTAGACCGAGACGTTGGGGTAGTCCGCGAGAATGGCGTACCAGACCTCGGTGGGAACACAGCCCACGCAGGGAAGCACGACCTCGTTGCCCTCGGGCATGCGGCCAAGCGAGCGAGTGCAGGTGACGTAGGCGTGCTCGAACGCCGTGGCGGCGCGGACGATGCGGTCATAGAGCTTGCGCGGAGTGATTTGGAAGGCCGTGAAGCTCTCTGAGGGACAGGCCGCCGAGCACAGGCCGCACTTGCGGCAGGTGTCGGCAATCTCGATGCCACCCTCGGACAGGTCGATGGCCTTGACGGGGCAGACGTCGCGACACAGCGTGCAGGCACGCTCGTTGCCGGACTTGCACGAGACACACGAGTTGGCGTTGGCGCGCGGTCGCTCCTTGTAGTCCGCCGGGTTCCAGGTCTTGACCTCCTCCGGGTTTGCGGAGAGAGCGTTCGCCACGTCAGAGACAGGATTGGACAGCGCCTGCCAGTCGTTCTTTATGTCGATGAACTCGTCGAGCAGGTCTCGCTTCTCGGCCATGTCTCTCTCCCTCACCCAGGGCCGCTCCCCAGCGGCATAACTTTGTAATGATACCGCGTCCGGGAATCCGGCAACCGCCGGCGAAGCCGAATGGCCATGCCATGTGCACGCACTCCCCCGTCGAAGCCCCCGACAGGGTTAACAGCAGAGGCCCCGGGCCTTGCCAGAGCAAACATTCCGCAGCGCGCAAAGCGCGCGAGGACGTTTGCGAGGCAAGACCCGGGGCCTCGTCAGGTGGCTAAACCCTCGGGCTTAGTACATTCCGCCACCCTGGCCGCCCTGGGCAGCCGCAGCGGAGATGGCCTCCTCGATGGTGGTGTCCTTGGGCTCGTCGGTGACCGTGGCCTCGGTGATGAGGATCAGGCTGGCGACGGAGGCGGCGTTCTGCAGCGTCACGCGGGAGACCTTGACCGGGTCAAGGACGCCCATCTCGATCATGTCGCCCCACTCGCCGTTGGCGGAGTTGAGACCCTGGCCGGCGGGCAGGTTCTTGATCTTCTCGACGACGACGGAGCCCTCGAAGCCGGCGTTCTCGGCGATCTTCTTGACCGGGGCGGTCAGAGCCTTGCGCACGATCTCGACGCCGATCTTCTCCTCGTCCGTGGCCTCGACCTTGTCGAGCTCGGGCAGGGCCTCGAGGAACGCGACGCCGCCACCAGCGACGATGCCCTCCTCAACGGCCGCGCGGGTCGCCTGCAGGGCGTCCTCGATGCGGTGCTTGATCTCCTTGAGCTCGACCTCGGTGGCAGCGCCGACCTTGATGACGGCCACGCCGCCGGAGAGCTTGGCGAGACGCTCCTGGAGCTTCTCGCGGTCGAAGTCGGAGTCGGTGTGCTCGAGCTCGCCCTTGATCTGGGCAACGCGCTCGTCGATGGCAGCCTTGGAACCGGCGCCGGAGACGATGGTGGTGTTGTCCTTGGTGATCTTGACGGCCTTGGCGCGACCAAGCATCTCGGCGGTGGTGTCGGCGAGCTTGATGCCGAGCTCCTCCATAGCAACCTGGCCACCGGTGAGGATGGCGATGTCCTCGAGCATGCGCTTGCGGCGGTCACCGTAGCCAGGGGCCTTCACGGCGGCAATCTTCAGCGTGCCACGGAGCTTGTTGAGGATGAGCGTGGCCAGGGCCTCGCCCTCGACGTCCTCGGCGATGATGAGCAGCGAGGAGCCGGACTTCTGAACGGCCTCGAGCACCGGCAGGATGTCCTGGATGTTGGAGACCTTCTGGTCGGTCATGAGGATGTAGGGGTTCTCGAGCTCGGCGACCATGGCGGAGTTGTCGGTCGCGAAGTACGGGGAGATGTAGCCCTTGTCGAACTGCATGCCCTCGACCGTGTCGACGGAGATGCCGAAGTTGGTCTTGTCCTCGTCAACGGTGATGACGCCATCCTTGCCCACGACCTCCATGGCATCGGAGATCTTCTGGCCAACCTGCGGGTCAGAGGCGGAGATGGTGCCAACGGAGGCAATCTGCTCCTTGGTGTCGACGGTCTTGGCGGAGGCCTTCATGGAGTCGACGACGGCGTTGACGGCCTTGTCGATGCCACGACGGATAGCCAGCGGATCGGCGCCGGCGGCGACGTTGCGCAGGCCCTCGTTCACGATGACCTGGGCAAGAAGCGTGGCGGTGGTGGTGCCGTCACCCACGGTGTCGTTGGTCTTGGTGGCGACCTCCTTGACGAGCTGGGCGCCCATGTTCTCCACGTGGTCCTTCAGCTCGATCTCCTTGGCAACGGACACGCCGTCATTGGTGATGGTGGGGGCGCCATAGGAGCGCTCGAGGGCGACGTAGCGGCCCTTGGGGCCCATCGTGGCGGTCACGGCGTCGGCGAGGGTGTTGACGCCCTTGGCGAGCTTGGCACGGGCATCGGTGCCGAACATGATGTTCTTAGCCATTGGTGGCTTCCTTTCAATTCAGCGCCGCGCTTGGCCGAGTCTTGCTTCGCGCGGCAAACGATCACATGAAGGCGGGAGAGCTCCCGCGGGCATTAGCCCTCGATGACGGCGTAGATGTCATCGGCGCGGAGCAGCAGGTAGTCCTCGCCGTCGACCTTGACCTCGTTGCCACCGAACTTGCCGTAGTAGACCTGGTCGCCAACCTTGACGTCCGGGACGATGCGCTCGCCCTTGTCGCTGACCTTGCCAGCGCCAACCGCGATGACCTCGCCGCGCTGCGGCTTCTCCTGGGCGCCACTGGAGATGTACAGACCGGTCGAGGTCTTCTCCTCCTTGGGGGCGGGCTTAACGAGAACGCGGTCTCCAAGCGGCTTCAGAGTCATATCCAAGAACCTCCTTCTCGGGCGCCGGCGGCAGGTTCGCCGCCGGTCGCGGGCGTGGCCATGCGCCACGCGCTAGTTACCAACGCTAGGAATAGTACCCAGCAGCCAGCGATATAACAACGAAAAATGAAAAAACCTTCTGCGAACGCGCTTAGATTTTGTGAGCGCGGCAAAGGACAGGATTTGAGCGCGAGAAAGGCAAGGGGCGCCTAAGATCGCCCCCGGCACCAGACTTCCGAATCACCATCACGAGCAAGGCGCGCAAAACGCCACGTGAGAAGATGCGGGCCGGCATATCAGACGCCGCATACCAGCAGGTAGATGCCCTGTAGACAGCACATTTTGAAATCGAATACTGTCCGTCTACAGACAAGCGCCTCCCCTTGCCACACGGTATCCCCAAACGACAAGGGGAGGCACCATGACCGACAGGATAAAGGCGAGCCGGAGCATACCGCCCTCTCTCGCGTATATGCGAGCACTTGCATTCCTCGCGGTACGCGACAAAGGCGTCATCGTCGTACTCGTGCTTGCGCAGTTGCTCTTCCTACTGCCCATGGTCGCGAGCTACCCAACGGGCGAGGAAGCGATCTGCCACGAGCGAGCCGTCGAGAGTGCTGGAATCGCGCGAGACGAGCTCATAAGATACGGCAGCGAGTTTCCCGAGGAACTCCTCGAGCTCACCAGGCAGGAGTATGCGCACTTCTCCGACGCCGCGGCGGCAATCTATCCGAGCAGCGAATACTTCGCGGCGCTGAGTTCGGCCCGCGAGGTACAGGACCGGGAATGGCAGGCGGGTTACCTCACCGGCGGTCTCAGCTACCGGGCAAGCGCAACGCTGCTAACTAAGCTTTCCGAGCTTGACAGCCCGCAGACCTATGCGACTGCCAAGGACCTTCCCGCGCTCAACTACCTCGCGCTAGGCATCGGTGTCATGCCGGCGATAACCTTGCTGTTGCCCGGCCTGTTGGCGGCATATGCGGTATTCAGGCGCCTCTATGGTCATGGGCTGCTTGCCGTGGCCCCGCTTCGCAAGCACGCAAGGCACACCGGGGCAATTCTCGTGGCATCGGTCCTCTCGGCGGTCGGCCCCATCGCCGTAGCACTGCCATCCGCGCTCGTGGCCCTTGTCCGAAACGGCTTGGGAGATGCCAGATACCCTGTCGTCTCTATCATGGGCGGGAATGTCGTCTCAGACACCGTTCTCGGAACGCTTGGAAGGGACGCCGCTCTCATCGTTCTCGAGGCGATTGCCCTTGCCCTGTTCGTCGGGCTTGTAAGCCGCGCGAGCCCAAGGCTTGCCATTGGGCTCGGGTTGCTCGCGCTTCTGCTACCGCTCGCTCCCCTGTATGCGGCCGAGTCCGCCCCATGGCACGAAGTGGGAAGCCTGCTGCCCACGACGTATCTCAGCCTGAGCCAGGTCGTGGGCTATCCAACGTACGCGAACGGCCTCGATATCTCGGTGTTCCCGGAAGCCACGTTTAGACGGGGCGTCACCGTGCTGCTCGCAACGGCTGCAACGTTTGTCGCAGTCTCGTTTATTGCGACCCGCATCGGCAGTGGCACGCGGAAGCGCCGCCTGGGAAGGGAGGACACTGATGCTTAGGGTCTCTGGCCTTGGCGCTACGCGCGGAGCGAGGGCAATCCTCCACGATGTCACCCTTGAGCTTGCCCCCGGCGTCATAGGGCTCGTCGCCCCCAATGGCAGCGGAAAGACCACACTGCTCGAGAGCATCGCCAGGCCGTGGGACAAGGGGGTGTCCGGGAACGTTCGCCTCGGCGGCGACGCCTTGACGCTCGCCACGTGGAGATCAGCAACGTACTTTCTCCCCTCCGCCTACGAGGCGCTCGAAGCGAGCATGACAGGGCGGCAACACGCCGAGCTGGCAAGGAGCCTCTGGAGATCTGCCGTCAAAATCGAGAAGGTCGCAGACGCCTGCGGCTCTTCCGAGATTCTCGACATCCCAATGCGAAAGTGCTCCCAAGGCATGAAGCAACTCGTTGCGATCACGGCCGCCATGTGCACGGGAGCCAGGCTGCTGCTACTCGATGAGCCCCTGAGCGCGCTCGACCCCACGAACACGGCCCGCGCGACGGCCGCGCTGCGAGCGTATGCGCGCAACGGGCGAACCGTCCTCATGTCGACGCACAACCTCACGAACGTCGACACCTCATGCAGTGAGGTCATCTTCATCAAGGACGGGACGGTCGCCGCAACTAGCAGGGGCGCCGATCGTCGCCCTGTCTTGAGACGTATCGAGAGCTTTACGAGGCAGGGCGCTCGGGCCCCTCTCGTTAACAACCGCACGAAGTACCAACTCGGTCAGAGACGCCGCCGAGTGAACGCCAAAGGCACGGTATGCGCTTGTCCTAGCCGCATTGACCGTACCGGGCGAAACGGAAAGCTCGCCGCAGATCTCTCCCCCGCTCATTCCCCTCACGATGCAGAGGACTATGGCCGCCTGAGTCTCGCCAAGCCCACGGCTCTCGCACAGGGCAAGAACACGCTTGTCAAAGGACGGAGTTGAGACCCTCGCCCTTTTCGCACGCTCCTCCGTCAGAGAATCTCGGGCGAGCCAAAGAATTGCCGCAAGCCCAAGAAGCAGCATCGCCCCAAGAAGCAGTCCGGCCGCAGCAGAGAGCGACACCAGCCCCGGCAGATTGGATCTCAGGGCAAAGAGACCCGTCGATACGAAGAGCGGCCAAGACATAACCGAGCCCAGCGTTATGCCAAGTCCAAAGGCCATCGCAGCCAAGGCCAGACCTGCGGGCGTCCTCAAATGCAACGACGTCAGGAGGCCGCCGAAGGAATAGATAATTGGCACAAGCCATGGATCGACGGGGACCAGGAGGAGGGCGATCAAAATCGGCCCCAAGAATGTGGACGCGTCCCCACGCCGCCACAGGATGAAGGTCATGGCCGCCGCATCCGCAAGGACGAGTGAGCGAGCGACTATGGGCGCCATCGATTCCGCGCCCAGATAAAGGCCAAGTTCCAAAGAACAGAGCAGACCTAGCTGAACGCTGACCAGCAACGAGCCGGACCGCAGAGCGATAGCCTTGGGATGCAAGCCGGAAGCCCAGGCAAGGGCCGCAGCCATTATCAGCTCTCCGGAAACAAGCACGAGCCGCCAGCTTCTCGCGGTTCCCGCAAGGACGGGTAGACAGCAGAGGAGCAGAACCAAGGCGGGCAGAAGGCGGGCCTCATGCGGGCGCCTCCTTTTGCCCGCCTCGGCCATTCCAGCCTCTTCTGCGCCGGACAGTTCATCGAGCGACGCCACGCCCAACTTTGACGCAGCCCTGGCCTGCAGATTTCGCACCGTAGACGGACTTATGCCCATCGCCTCGGCAACCTCCGACGACACGCAGCCCAAGAGCCGGCCCTCAACGGCCTCCCGCTCGCGCGGAGACAACACGTTGAGAATAGCCAGAGTCTCAGCGCCCTTCTTGGCCGGCGCGGCCTTGCGGCTGGCATAAAACCGGCCCGTCGCCAGAGCCGCACACCCCAAGAGAAGGAACGCTGCGCCCAAAATGTGGAGCACATCCGTCCCCGGCCGCAGTGCCTCGTCCAGTGCTCGCGCGAGGAGGATCCCGAGTCCAGCCCCCGCGAGAGCTTCGGAGGGGGCGGCCGTCTGCGCCACCAACGCAAACAGGGCAAGCCATCCCGCCAAAACGAGGAGCTGCCCGGGGCCAACGCTTGCAGAGCCGAACCGTAGCGCATGGCTCCCCGGCCCAACGATTCCCGCCAGGTCGTAGGGCAGCTCCGCCCACCAGCCTCCGGAACTCGTCGCGCCTCCGGGGTCAAAGGCGAGGCGGGCAACCGTCCAGCAGGGCTCCAGCCCAGCGGTCACCAGCACAAGGCCCGCAGCCAAAAACGAGAGGCCTCCGAGGACAAGCCACCGGGAAATGCAGGTCGAGCCTTGGGCTCCCCGCCCGTCAGCCAGCAGCATCGCGCAGGAAAACGCACCGAGAAACGCGGCGGCATTCACGAAGAGCCCAAGCACAATTGCCAACGGCATCGACACGTCTCGCGGGCCAAAGAGAGCCCACAGCACGGTTATTGCATAGGCACCGGTGGCAGCGAAGCCCACTGGAAGGAGAAGACGGCGGAGACGGCAAGCAGCCCCCTCGGCAGCAACGGCACCGGCAATCAAGCCAAGAGCCACAAGCGCCCTCGCTCCGGAAAAGGCCAGCGCCTCGTCCTCGGCATCGAGCATGCCTGGCAGCGACAGCACCGGCGGCAGCCCCATGAGCAGCGCCGGCCAAAGACACCGCGCGAGGCGCGCAGCCGGGAAGGACCACCGGCCCTGTCTCACACCGCATGCCTCGCGCGCGCCCATCGTTACTCCAGCCCGTCAAGCTCTCGCTGCCACAGCGTGCAGACGGCGTCGCTCGGCATGCGCAGGTCGCCGCGTGGGCTAACGGCGACGCTGCCCACCTTGGGGCCATCCGGCAGGCAGCTGCGCTTGAACTGCTGCGAGAAGAAGCGCCGGTAGAACTTGCGCAGCCACTTCATGATCGTCTCGGCATCATAGGTGCCAACGGCCGCGTCGTCCGCGTCGGCACCGCTCGCGTAGCGGCCGCCGAACGCCTCGAGCGCCAGGCGATAGACCTTCGCCGGGCCAAAGCCGCAGCGCAGGACGTTGTAGAGGAAGAAGTCGTGCAGCTCGTAGGGGCCCACGAGGTCCTCGGTCTTCTGGGAGATCTTGCCGTCCCCCGTCGCGGGGAGCAGCTCGGGGCTCACGGGCGTGTCGAGCACGTCCGCGAGCACGTCCGCGAGCGCAACGTTGCCGTGGGCGCGCGCGTCGTCCGCAACGTAGCGCACGAGGTGTCGCACGAGCGTCTTTGGCACGCCGGCGTTGACGCCGTACATGCTCATGTGGTCCGCGTTATAGGTGGCCCAGCCAAGCGCCAGCTCGGAGAGGTCGCCTGTACCCACCACGAGGCCGCCCTCCTTGTTGGCGACGTCCATGAGAATCTGGGTGCGCTCACGGGCCTGCGCGTTCTCGTAGGTCACGGAGTGGTCCGCCTCGTCGTGGCCGATGTCCGTAAAGTGCTGGCGCACGGCTGCGGCGATGCTCACTTCGCGCAGCTCGCAGCCGAGTGCCTCGCTCATGGCCGTTGCGTTGTCATGGGTGCGCTCCGTGGTGCCAAACCCCGGCATCGTGATGGCGAGGATGCCGCTGCGATCCAGGCCCAACAGGTCGAACGCACGGGCGCACACGAGCAGCGCCAGCGTGGAGTCCAAGCCGCCGGACACACCCACGACCGCGCGGCGCGAGTGCGTGTGCGCCAGGCGCTTCGCCAGGCCGTGCGCTTGGATGGCGAAGATGGATTCGCAGCGCTCCGCTCGGCGCGCCGGGTCGGCCGGCACGAACGGGTGCGGGTCCACGAAGCGGCCCTCGAGCGACGTCGTTCGCACGCACAGCGAGAACGGCGAGACCACGTAGCCCGCCGCCGTGGGGTCCACGTCGAACGTGGACATGCGCATGCGGTCGTGCGCGAGAAGTGACAGGTCAACGACCGCCTCGGCACCCGCGGCGGCGAGCTCGTCGCCCGCACGCACAAGGGCCTCGTCCACGAGCGGCACGGCCTCGCCCAGCACGCGGCCGTTCTCGGCCACGAGACAGTGCCCGCCGTAGACGACGTCCTGGGTGGACTCGCCCCAGCCGGCGCTCGCATAGGCATAGGCGCACACGAGGCGAGCGCTCGTGGAGCCCACGAGGCTGCGACGGTAGTCCGCCTTTCCCACGAGCTCGTTGGATGCGGAGAGGTTGCAGACGAGCGTGGCGCCCGCGAGTGCGGCGGCCGTGCTCGGCGGGTTGGGGACCCAGAGGTCCTCGCAGATCTCCGCCGCCACGACGAGGCCAGGCACCGTGTCGCACTCGAAGAGCTGCGAGGCGCCAAACGGCACCTCGTCGTAGCCCGCGAAGGACACGAGCGTCACGTCCTCGGGGCCGACCGAGAAGCGCCTGCCCTCGTAGAACTCGCCGTACGTGGGGATGTTGCGCTTGGGCACGAGGCCAAGCAGCTCGCCCGCGCACAGCGCGGCGGCGCAGTTGTAGAGCTTGGAGGCAACGCGCACGGGCACGCCCACGAGCACGAGGGCGTCCGTATCGGCCGTGAGCTCGGCAAAGCGCGCGAGGCCCTCCTCGGCGGCGCGAAGTAGGGCATCCTGCCAGAAGAGGTCCTCGCAGGTGTAGGAGGTGATGGCGAGCTCGGGCAGCACGATGACCTGGGCGCCCGCGGCCGATCGAACGGCCTCGGCACACGCCGCCACGTTGTACTCGATGTCCGCCACGCGCACCGCCGGCGTCATCGCCGCGACCTTGATGAATCCGTCCCTCATGCGTCCTCCAGTGAGACAAAGGGACAGTCCCCTTGTCTCATTAACCTTGCCCAGCTCAAGCTCGGGCGATGATGTTCCTGCCGATGCCAGTCAGACGCTCGATCTGCCGAATCGTCAGGCCGGCGTTCTTGAGCTTCAAGATTAGCTCATTGCGTCTCGCGCGGCTCAGGGCCTTGAGCTCGGAGGGAAGGAGCCCGCCAAGCTCGCGCACGGCCGTTTCGTGCGCCTCGGAATCAGAAAGACGGGAGAACACGCCTCCAACGCGGCCATCAACAGCGGCTTTGCTGAAACGCCTGAACCCAGAGACGCCCCCGACCATGCTCAGCACCAACTCCGTGTCAACACGAACCGTCCCTGCGACATACTCGTGATAGCTACTCCACCAATACTCTTCTGCCTTGCAGATCCCCGCCTTCGCCGGATTCTCGTGTATGTAGCGGACGAGCTGGAGCAGGTATTCGTCGCTCTCAACGGGGCAGCTCTTGAATCGCTGCTGGAAGACGTGCCCGACATGCCCCGTTCGCTTGTTATATCTCTGGGCATAGCCCGACAGTAGGGAGCGCATCATCTCTCCGAGCCCGTCGTCGCCGTCTCGGACAAGAAGATGCACGTGGTTTGGCATGAGGCAATAGGCAATGAGAGATACGTCGTGTTCGCCGGCGCAGGAACCCAGGGACTCGAGGAATACCGCATAGTCTTCGCCGCACTCGAACAGAAGTTGGCCACCAGAGCCCCTGGCCATGACGTGATAGTACCCAGACGACGACTTTGCCCTTGCCACCCTTGGCATGATGCCTCCCCTCAAAGCTTGAGAAGGCTTATACCCATGACAGCCGCACAATCGGGAGAGAAAGAAAATGAGACAAGGGGACTGTCCCCTTGTCTCATTCTTAGCGCTCCCAGGCGGGCGGGACGGGCGCGGAGGTCGAGGACCAGGTGCCCAAGGGTGCGTTGGGGTCGGCGTCGAGGGTGAGCGGTGCAAAGTCGCCCGCAAGATAGCTGCGGAGCGCGGGGATGCCGATCATCGCTGCGTTGTCGCCGCAGGCAGCCAGCGGCGGCACCGTCACGCGGACGCCCATGCGGCCGAACCTGCGCTTGTACGCCTCGCGCAGCGCCGGGTTGGCAGACACGCCGCCGCCGATGCACACGTCGCTCACGCCCGTCTGCTCCACGGCGGTCACGGCCTTGGCCACCTGCACGTCCACCACGGCAGCCTCGAAGCTCGCCGCGAGGTCGGGCAGGCTGATGGGCCTTCCGGCGCGGTTCTCGTTGTTGATGTAGGTGATGACGCTCGTCTTGAGGCCACTCAGCGAGAAGCTGTAGTCGCCGCTGTGCATCATCGCGCGCGGGAAGTGGATGGCCTTACGATTGCCCTTCTCGGCGAGCCTGCTAATGACGGGTCCGCCGGGATATCCCAGCCCCAGTGCCTTGGCAACCTTGTCGAACGCCTCGCCCACGGCGTCGTCGATCGTGGCGCCGAGAACCTCGTAGTCTCCCCAGGCCCTCACGTGGACGAGCATCGTGTTGCCGCCAGAGACGAGGCTCGCCACGAACGGCGGCTTGAGGTCGGGCGTCTCGAAGAGGTTGGCCATGAGGTGGCCCTCGAGGTGGTGCACCGCGATGAGCGGAAGGTCGGCGGCGGCGCACAGGCCCTTCGCAAAGGCAACGCCCACCACGAGTGCGCCCACAAGGCCGGGACCCGCAGTGACTCCCACGGCAGCAAGATCGGCCGGCTCAAGCGTGTCCACGCCAAAGTGGGCACCAGCCTGGGCAAGCGTCTCCTCGAGAACGCCGACGATGGCCTCGGTGTGCTTGCGCGAGGCAATCTCAGGCACCACGCCGCCAAAGCGCGCATGGAAGTCGATCTGGGTGGCAACGACGCTCGCGCAGACGACGCCGTGCGAGTCGGTCACCGCCATGGCCGTCTCGTCGCAGCTGCTCTCGACCGACAGGATCAGCGGACCGGCCGCCGCAATGCGCTCGCGAGCCTCCTCGCTGCGGGGTGCCGGCACGATGGGCCAGGGACGGATGGACGTGCGCGGCGCGGGGTCGTGGTCCGCGTCGGGCGCGAGGTCGGCCAGCGGCAGGTTGGCACGCATGATGAGCGCGGCGTGGCCCTGCCCGTAGTAGTTGGGACGCCTGCCAACCTGCGTGAAGCCGAGACGGGCGTACAGGCGCTCGGCAGGCTCGTTGCCCTCCTCCACCTCGAGCACGGCACACATAGCGCCGAGCATCTGCGCATCGTAGGCCACGCGCGTGAGCAGGCGTCCCGCAATGCCCTCGCGGCGACGCCCCTCGGCAACGGCCACGTTGGAGACCTGCAGCTCGTCGGCCACGACCGTGCCGCCCGCAAAGCCGATGATCGCCCCGCGGTCGTGGGCGACCCACCACAGGTGGCCGCGCTGCGTCACCTCGTCGTTGTACGCCTGCTCGCTCCACGGCTGGTGATTCGCGCCGGCAAAGACGGTTGCCTCGAGCTCGGCGACGGCGCAGGCGTCGTTGACCGTCATGGGGCGCAGCTGGCAGTGGATGCCGGCAAGAGCGTCGTCCACGCCGGTGACGGCGGCCGACAGCGGCTCCTTGAGGCCCAGGCGCATGCGCTCGTTCTCCTCGGCATCGGAGAGGCGCGTGTAGATGGGCAGGACGAGGGCTGGGTCGCCCGAGTCCGACGGGCTGTCCGAAGCACCGAAGACCACACCGGACGCAGCGGCGGCGCGCAGCAGGCCCTCGCCGGAGGGATGCCAAGCTTCCTCGTCAACGAAGCGCGAGAAGCCCGCGGCCTCGAACTGGGCGTGGTACTTCTTGAGGCCGTCGCCCGCAAGCGCAATCCGATCGGCGTCTGCGCGGGCGGCCCACGCCTCGACGGCAGCGGGCACCTTCACGACGGTCTCGGCCTCGAACAGGCGCGCGGGGCCATCCTCGCCCACCTCGTAGAGGGCCGGATAGACCTCGCGCCGCATGGCGTCTCCCAGGACGCCCACGAGCCCGCGCGTGCCACGAGCCCACACGCCCCAGGCCACGGCGTCGAGCGTGGAGCCGCCGTAGAGCTCGCACCCCAAGCCGCATGCGAGGCCCTTTGCCGTGGCGATGCCGATGCGCACGCCCGTGAACGAGCCGGGCCCGCGGCCCACGAGCACCGAGTCAACGTCTGCCATCGCAAGCCCCGCGCGAGACAGGACGTCCAGGCACGTGGTCACGAGCTCCTCGTTGGCATGGCGGTGGCACAGGTGGTCGCCGCTCGCCAGCAGCTCGACGCCCTCCTCGCCCACGCGCCCAACGGCGCAGGCAAGCATGTCCGTCGACGTGTCGACGGCAAGGACGATCTTCTCGGCAGTGGCTTCGCTCATGGGATGGGGCCTTTCATGTGGTGCGAATAACCCACTTAGTTTAGCCGTCTGGCGGGCAGGCCGTCCCGCGCGCCTACTCGCCGCCCAGACTCGCATGCTCGGCGGCAACCGCCTCGATGAGCCTGCCCAGCGGCCAGTTGCGGTTCGCCGGCGTGAGCAGCGCCTTGGGCCCCACAACGCACCCGGCTTCCCGGCTCCGCGCGAGAAACTCGTCCACCTGCGCATGCGTGAGACCGCACAGCAGCACGAACTCGCAGT